>ERZ1673747.81-NODE-81-length-163159-cov-7.867085_pt1 | contig 163159 bp, 119 predicted proteins | sample MGYA00580220_ERZ1673747 | MGnify/ENA primary metagenome ERZ1673747 (study PRJEB41218, sample SAMN15661769) | gut metagenome | host: Homo sapiens | place: Canada: London | collected 2015-08-20/2019-03-30 | study: EMG produced TPA metagenomics assembly of...
AGTTCCGCCGGTCAGTGATAGAAAAAGCCAGACGACCGACAGAAGCGACCGGGTCGCCAATTCCGATCACCGAAGACGAATAAGTAACGACAGAATAATTCTACATATATAAGTGTAAATATGTATATCACTGTCGAATCAAATTACCCGATAGGCCAATAAATTTGCTATCAACAGTTCTTACTCTTTATTGTCGAATCTATCAACAACCAATATCCTTTTCGGGTGTCGTTGCGTAAATTGATACCCTCACATTCTTCTAAAAGTTTTCTCAGTTTGGAGATTGTTTTTATCAATTGACTTTCCCAATTTACGTCTGTACTGTTCCAACCGATTTCTAAAAGCAAGTCTTTTTTTACCAATTGGTTAGGATTTTTGCATAGTACTGCTAATATTTTTCCTTCTAAAGTTGACAAAACTTTTTCTCTGCCCTTCATAAACAGTTTATTTGTTAAGGTATCAAAACTTAGCTGTTCTGTCAGATAGCATAAACGGGAACTGTTGTCTCGCAAGACACTTTTAAGTTTTACCACCAACTCTTCCATATTTCCCGATTTCACAATATACACCTTCGCCCCATTATCAAATCCTTTTTTTATATACTCAACATCGGTAAGTGAACTATAAAAAATCAGGGGTATTTGTAAATTTTCGGACTGTATCAGACTTGCAACCTCATAGCCGTTATATACCGGTATATCTACATCCAGAATAACCGCATCGAAAACATTTTGCTGAAATTCGTTCCACGCCTCCTTACCGTCTTTTGCCAATACAACCGCATACCCTTCTTCTTCCAGTTTCTCACCGACTATTTCGCGTGTCAGAAAATCATCTTCCGCATATAAAATTTTACCCGACATACTATAACTTTTGGCCATTTTATAATAAATATTGTTTTCCCATCTTCTTGTTTTCTGCACAAACACTTCTTTTGTAAACATCGGTCATTTTTTACAAATACCAGTCACAAACCAAATCCGGTCTGTCTCATCATTTATTTATCCCCCCTTGTAAAGCATTACACATTTTTTCATTGCCGCAACTAATGACATTATAAGCTTTTTTTAATTCATGTTCCCAATGGGCAACACCCAACGTCCGTACTTCAGCTATTTTCAAATCCACTTTCACTATATTCCATAACTACTACAAAAATATACAAAATTCTACGAAAAATATGTCCGTTATGACTAAATGCCAACCTACTATGTTAAACCATTTTCATACAACCGGTTGTAAATGCCCTCTTTGCCATACTGGCAAACTCTTCCTTACTACTAATTTGTATACAATATTGTCCTCCATAGATAAAAATTTCGTTCTCTGACTCCGAACCACAGAAAAAGTTTTCAGTAGCAACAATCCGTTCATCAGGTAACCGTAAGCACATTAGTAAAAAGAAAGGTTTATAATCCCGACAAATTTGTCTCTTTTAATCTTTACCGTTACTATTTAACCCGCCTTCTCATAACATTTTAACATTAGGGAATAATTGGGAATACCTTTCTTTTGATTTCCCTAAAAAAGTTGTATATTTTTGTAACGATAAGCAATGTTAAACTAAGGAGAAACAGGATGGATGGCTGAAAAACTCTACCAAAGCAAAATAGCCACCCTCCCACTGTTCCTCCAATACAGGAAAGGAGACCGCAAATGTATTGATTTTTTTAGTATAATTTACTACAAGGTGGTGAATGTACGATTTACGAGTAAAATAAAAATATTTCAAAACCAACAATTTAAAAAGAAATGAAAAATAAATTCAGACAAAATATTGTAATTGGAGTAATTGCAATTGTTGGAACAATGGGATATAATCTCAGTATTAATCAAGAAAATGAAAATGTTCGACTTATAACAGGTAATATTGAAGCATTGGCAGAAGAAGAAGGCGGATTGGATTGCAACTACAATCGTCATCCATCGCAATGTGAAATTTATGTTGGCGCCAAAGGTAAAGTCAAATTATTGGGTGGTTCTATAATCAGTGCAGGAGTAGATGGGTATGTAAGATTTGACGGGCAAGTAGCTTGCAGCCGTGGAGGTGATTTTGCCTGTACGCCCATAGAATGCAAAGAACTTTACGAAATTATTTTCTAATCATAATACACAGAGTATCTAACAAATATGAAACAATTTGTTAGATACTACTTACGAATTAAAAGTAAATGTATGAAAGTAACCTATCTCTTCAATTTCATAATATTAATTCTTTTAGGCTCTTGTATATCAAAAGAATTAATAAAAGAAGCTAATGAAAAATTTGTAATAGATATTAATCGGCAGGATAAAATCACAAATTTTTTTAATGCTTATCACACTATTGCTTTGGAAACCACTCCAAACAATTTAATAGGAGGAATTGATAAGATAGTTCTTCAAAACGAACATATATATATTCTTGATAAAAAACAAGCCACCATTTTTATTTTTACCCATAACGGGAAATACCAAAATAAAATAGCCAATCAAGGAAGAGCTCCGGGAGAGTACCTTTCCATTTCCGATTTTGAGGTCTATGACTCTCATGTTTATTGCCTTTCACGAACAAATCAGAAAATATTCAAATATGATACCAACGGTGTTTTTCAAAATACTATACAAGTGAATGATTGGTATGATTGTTTTCATATTCAGAACGATAGTACCATCTATTTATTTTCTGATTATTCAAATAATCGATTATACAATTATGTCGTGTACAATCCTATAACAAAAGAAATTATCAATCGATTAGACAAGTTTAAAAAAAATCAAGGGTTCAGTTTTGAATATTCCCCCTTTCATTGTCTCGATAGTAATTTATTGGTTAGTGAACAATACGAACATACAATCTTTTCATTAACTTCCCAAGAAAAGAAACCTTTATACTCTTTTATATTCAATACCAGTGATCAAATTCCCCCGTTCATATATACTGATAGAGAAAAAACATATCATTTCCTACAAGGGAAAGAGACTCTGAGAAGAATAAAAGGATTATATATTTCGCAAGGGACATTGAATATTGTATATTCTATTTTTTATAAAAATTCCGGGATAAAAGACTTTATTTCAAAAATTGATACAGCAACAAAAGAAGTGAAAACGATAAAACTGGGTGATGATTTTTTTCCAGAATACCCTTTCTTATATAGCGCATTTTGTGTATATCAAGATCAAATAATTTCATATATTCCAGCCCTATTAGCATTGAATGTCGACAAACAATATGGATTAAACCAATTCACTTCAATCTCTTTAAAAGAAACGGATAATCCTGTCCTCATTTTCCACCATCTAAAATAAACTTAAGCAATTTCTCCCAAATAGCATGAAATATGTCATAATAAATTTTCTGTTAGCTTGTTTGTCAATAACCATGGGATGTACTTCCTCTAAAAAAGAAATCAAACAGGTTGTCGAACATTGGATGGGAAAAGAGATTGTTTTTCCATCCAATTTGACCATGAAAATATATGGAAAAGATACTTTAGATTATTCATTACTAAACCATAAGTATAAAATACTCCATTATGTGGATACAAATGGTTGCCATGAGTGCCAATTGAAATTCTATGAATGGCAAAGATACAAAAAACAAATCGACAGTTTGCAAACAGATATTGCCATTGTCTATGTGGTATTCGCCAAGCATTATCATCCTGTTGAAGTCAGTCAGCAATTGAATCGGTTTGGTACCCCCATCATCTACGATTCTTTGGGAATCATGGACAAGCAAAATAACTTGTCCTTCAATCCACGGTATAAAACCTTCTTATTAGATTCGATGAATCATGTCATAGGAATCGGAAATCCAGTAACAAATAAGCAGGTGTGGGAATGGTATAAGATAAAAATAGGTGACATTCGAAAAAAGGAAACCATAACACAATAAACAAGCCCTGTAATATATCGTGAAAAAACATAGACAGTTATATACATATTTACACTTATAAACCTACATTTGGGGTAAACATGTATATAGATGCGTTAATTAATTCTGATAAGGGAAAAAGTAACCCACTGCCCCGTCCCTGGGAGTCTATAAAAAACTCCCGAAAATTTTAATTTTCAGGAGTTTAATTTTTTGCTTTTTGAACTGGTGAACTCGGCGGGAGTCGAACCCACAACCTCTTGGGCCGTAACCAAGTGCTCTATCCATTAAGCTACGAGTCCGTGTCTTATCTCTAAAGCGGTGCAAAGATATGTACAAAAATAATACTGTGCAAGCTTTTTGTTGTTTTTTTTATGACAAAGTGATTTTTTGTAGAAGATATAACAAAGCAGGGGGAATCATTATTTTATTACTATTTTTGTCTGAGAATATTAGAAGTATGAAAAAGATTTTGAACAATCTCCTTCATCGTCTGAAGGAAGATTCACTGAATAAGCGTGTCGGGAACAGTACCAGGGAGGTAGAGTATAAGGAGAAGAGGGAGATAAAAACTTGTCTGGTGTTTTGGAGTGCCGATACCGATCAGAACAAATGGTTCCGGAAATTGGAATCCGATTTTGCCGGGGTGAAAATGGATAAACTGTGTTTTATTCCGGATGGGATCGAGATGCTGGAAACGGATGATTGGGTGGCGGTACGGAATGCTGATTTAGGATTCGGTGGCAAGATACGGAACGGGCGTTTGATCGCTATGCTGGGCTGTAAATATGATTTGTTTATCGATCTGAATAAGGAAACAACTGCATTAATCAAATTTGTATTACAACATACTCAGGCTTCTTGTATTGTAGGGATGAAAAAGGAGGGAGGAGTGGCCGATATTGTGATCGACGAAGTGACCGAACCTTTCGGCCTTGTAAATAAATTGAACGTAATATTATCGGGGATAAACAAATACTAACATGGACAGACTTATCGGTACAGGAGTGGCCTTGGTTACTCCATTCGACGAACAGCAACGAATAGACCGGGAATCTCTGTACCGTCTGGTGAATTATGTCATCGACGGTGGGGTGGATTTTTTGGTGGCATTGGGAACTACGGCAGAGACTGCGACTTTATCGGCCGACGAAAGAGCGGTGGTGGTACATACGATTCTCGAAGCCAATCAGGGGCGTCTTCCCGTGATTGCCGGTATCGGAGGGAATAATACGGCGGAGGTGATCCGTGAACTTCAAACGGCCACCTGGTTGAAAGCTTGTCAGGGTATACTGAGCATAACTCCTTGTTATAACAAACCGACTCAAAGGGGGCTTTACGAACATTTTAAAGCGATTGCCGCTGCTTCGCCGCTGCCTTTGTGTTTATACAATGTTCCGGGGAGGAGTGGGGTGAATATGGAAGCTGCGACTGTAGCGGCTTTGTCACACGATTGTCCCAACATTATCGCTGTGAAGGAAGCTTCCGGCCGTTTCGATCAGGCTACGGCTATTCTAAAATCCAAACGGGCCGATTTCGCTGCTTTGTCCGGTGAAGATGCACTGTTGTTGCCTCTGATGTCACTGGGATTCGAAGGCGTGATCTCGGTGATTGCCAATGTACTTCCGAACGATTATGCCTGTCTGGTGAAAAGTGCGTTGCAGGGAGATTATCCGACTGCCCGTCGCATCCATTTGGACAGGGCCGAACTTTGTAAAGCTTTATTTGAAGAAGGAAATCCGGCAGGCATAAAGGCTGCTTTACATGCTGCCGGCATTATTCGTCAAAATACCCTGCGTTTACCTTTAATTCCGGTGAGTGACGCTCTTTATAATAAAATCATCGGACTGTTGAAACTTCATTAATCGATATAACCTGGATGAGAACGGTCCTCCCGTTTTCTCAGGTTACGTTTGTATCGGTAAAAGGCGATTCCCAGAATAATCAGGATCGGTAAAAGGAAATTGATGTACTTCAACACTTCCCGGCTGGTGTCTCCGACAGGTTCCAGTACCGGGAAGGTGGTGAATTTATTTCGCAACTGAATCAGCCCGGAATTGTCTGCCAGCCATTCGATAGAATTTAAAGCAAAAGTGATGTTGTCCGTATGGCCGTCGATAGCCGACTGGTTGATCAGGAAATCGGCATCGGTGATGGTGACGATGGCACTGTTGTTATCGTCGTTCGTCAGTAAGGCTGCGACGATATTGTGCGGACGGTTGAAATCGCGCTGGGTCCATTGCTTTTCCAGATCGAAACATACCGGAGCTTGCTGCACTCCCGAAATGGAGGAACTTTGTGCCAGAGGAGTGAAAATATAAGGCGTCGGGGTTTTGATCTGTTCTATACTGCTGGCAAACATGAGTAGCATGGACCGTAGGCCGTAAGTAATCGTATGCTTGCTGAAATTGGTGATCACCGGGCAATACGGGAAACTGACACTACGCTGGAATTTCAGATAACCGTATTGTTGTTCGAAATTACATACCCCGCAATTATTGTCGATGATAAAGTCGTTCCTGATTTTCAGTCCTTTTTTCTCGAGCATATCTTCCACGCCTGTGGAATTGATGTATCCATTGTTCGGATGATCCAACAGTCCGATTGCATGATTCAAAGCGATGAAAAGCCGTCCGCCTTTGGAAAGAAATTTTTCCAGTTGGGCGATTTCATAGGGGGAAAAGTTGTCTTTGGGATTGATCAGGCAGAGTACATTACAATCTTCATAAGTGTTCAGATTCAGATCTACAACCGTAATGTCCGTCAGATGAGATAGTTCGTCGACCAGTTCCGACATTAAGTTAAGGGTCGTTTCGCCGTGTCCGCGAACAAAACCGATCCGGGGTTTGATGGTATCGGAGGCTTGTTTCAACATCCGGGTAATTTCATATTCAATGGGTGTATTGAATGAAATGTTGGGGAGTACGGTCTTGTTGTTGCCGATATGAAATACAGCTCCGCAATAAATTTTCTGGATTTTCTCCAGATCCCTTTCCCGGATCTCGTTGAATGACGGGATAATTCCTTCCTGGGTCGCTTTAAATTCCTTTTCTGTGTTATCCGGGTAAATGGTATTTATCGTAAAACTGACATTACTGAGAGATTTATATTCCTTCAGCAATGAACGGAATTCTTTTACCAGTTTTTTCGTATCCTGGGGCAGATCTTCGGTGACATAAAAATCGACAACAATGGGTTCGACGTTATTACGGATACTGGTCTTGCTGACTTTACTCAGGGAATAACGTTTGGTTTTGGTAAAATCCCAACGGAAAAAAATGAAAAAAGAGAAAATATTCACGAGTAATATTACTGTGAGAATGGATATAATATCTTTTATAATTTTCTTCATACAGATCGTGACATTGTAAAGATTGAAATATTAAAATCGGCTCTTACATATGAAAAACTTCGATAAAGCCAGAAAAACCGTGATGACCGATCCGAAATAAATAATATCCCGGGAATCCAGTATGCCTCTTGACAACGAATCAAAATGTTCTTCCATAGAGAGATAACTGAATAGATCTGCAAAAATGCCGGTCCCGATCTGTTCAGCAAACATGCCGAATAAAAATTGGAAACACAAACCGATACCGAGGCTGATGAAAAAAGCCGATACGGCAGTACGGGACAAGGAAGAGGAGAAGATGCCGATACAGATATAACATGCACTCATCTCGATCAGGCCCAGATAGCCTAAAAGGACTGCTCCATGATCCACCTCTCCTAAGAAAGAGAGCGTAATATAATAGGGTAGTGTCAGGGCCAATGCCAGTGTCGTGATAATTAAATTGGAAAAGAATTTACTACAAAGCAGGTCGGCTGTTTTTATAGGCTTGGTCAGCATTAATTCGATCGTTCCGTTTCTTTTTTCGTCGGCAATACTTTTCATGGTGAGGGCTGGAATCAGAAAAAACTGTGTCCAGTTGATAATACCGAATACCTGCATCATATTGGCCTGTCCGATGTATAAAAGATTATTACTGGAAAGCCATGAAAAAAATCCGCAAACACAGAAAAACAGGGTATACCCGATATAGATACTCCATGAATTGAATGTTGTGGCTAATTCTTTATGAACGAGTATTTTAACCGTATTCATAACCATTTTAATTTTTAGTTACCTGGCGGAAGATATCTTCCAGACGAGTTTCCACGGGAGTCATTTCGCTGATATACCAGTTATTTTGGCAACAAATATCGAAAATCTTTTTCTCAATTTCAGTAGCCCGCTCACATTGGATTTCAAAATGATGCGGAGTGGAGGAAATGATGTTTTCCAGTTCCGGAATCAATGCCAGTTCGTTGTAGATATCTTCGTCTTCTCCGCCCTGAATACAAATCTTCAGTAGCTTGCCTTTATCGGATTTGTTGCGCAGTTCGGCAGAAGTTCCGTCAGCGACGATTTTTCCTTTATTGATGATCAGCACCCGGTCACAGGTCGCTTCGATCTCTGCCAGGATATGTGAACTCATGATCACCGTTTTTTCCCTGCCGATATTTTTGATCAGTTCCCTGATTTCGACGATCTGATTCGGATCGAGTCCGGTGGTCGGTTCGTCGAGCAGCAATACCTCCGGATCATGGATCAACGCCTGGGCCAATCCTACCCGCTGGCGATAGCCTTTGGATAACTCCCGGATGGTTTTGTGTTTTTCATTGTCCAGGCCACACATCCGGATCATGTCCATGACTTTGGGGATGATCTTATATTTGGGAATATTGTGTACCCGGGCGATGAAATCCAGAAAATCGATCACATTCATCTCTTCGTAGAGTGGATTGTGCTCGGGTAGATAACCGATGATTTGTTTGATTTTATAGGGGTTTTTATGGATGGAATATTTACCGATACGGATGTTTCCATAATCCGGAAATAGAAAGCACGACATGATCTTCAGGGTGGTGGTTTTACCGGCACCGTTCGGTCCCAGAAATCCCAGAATCTCTCCTTTTTTGACTTCGAAGCTCACAGAGTCTACTGCTTTCTGATAGCCGAAAGACTTTGTCAGATTTTCAACCACAACATCCATATTGCACCTTTTTAGTAACCTTTTGTTCGACACGAAGTATTATCGTGTAACAAATATAATCAGGAAGCGACTAATCGGTGAGGGTTTAACAATCTTTAACCGCAGATTTCCTGTGGATTTTGCTAAAGCGGGAATTGACGCGAATTTTATTTTTGTGAAATTAAATGAGCGTTTAGGATTTTAAAGTTTTCCTTCTGTGTTTTTAGTCCGTAAAGAAGAGGTCCTTCCTCCGGGATTAAAAATATTTTAATGCAATAAATCCAGTATCCTCCACCTTAAATCACCAAAAGTGTGCTTTTCCGTTTTCCCACGTAAAAATCCGTTCTTCCTGTCCCAGGGTATGGTTGCGCAACCAATATAATCCGTTGCTGGGGACGTCGTCGTATTCGATGTAAGTGCCGGTAGCTGTTTTTATGCCCATAGAAATCCATCCTTGGGGGAAATCATAATAAAATAATTCATATTGATTATCAGGGAAAATCCCATTGGCATCATTCCGCGGGAGATACCGGATTTGTGATAAGGCCACAGGTTTACCGAAATCCATGCCCACCCATTCCGGAATCATACACATACTGAGCGGGTCCGGATCGAAGAGTTCGTTTGTTTTAGTCGAATCCATTCCGATGATTTTTCCTTTTATTTCTTGCTTGTGCTTATCGTAAAAGCGAAGGTCCGACAGATGGGCCCTCCAGGCCTCATTGGCTACGAATCGCCAGTACCTGTAAGACAAAGTGGTATCGATCGGAATAAATTGATAGCGATAATCGGGCTTGTGGCGGATCGTGCAGATGGAATGAGGGGATTTGAAATCCGGATTGTCGGCGGCTTCGAAATGTGAATCGATAAAAGCGGAGTACCAATAGTCGCTTTCTCCTCTGTTAGGATATTTCCTGACGAGCTTCATATACTGTAAAGAGTCTTTGTTGGCAATAATCGGATGCACAGTTCCGTCAGAGTATAATATGAGAGGAGGAGCAAAGGGGACCATTTCTTTTTTGTTTGTATAATGAACCGGCAGGTAGACAATATCTTTTCCCATTTTGGGAAAGACAATCTCCTGTCCGGCGGGTTTGCTGCAGGCAATGGGCTGCCAGCTTAAATCGTTGAAAATAGCGAGATAACCGTGTCGAATATTCCTGATCCCCGGGGCTGACAATCTGATTTCGGAAGTGGGGATATAAAGGTCTGTGACGTCTTTATTGAAGGGATCGAGAAAAAAATAGGGAACATATTCTCTTTTCCCCGGTTTAGCTGTCGGATTATGTGAATAGGTCCGTCGGTAAATTTTGGGTGCTTTATAGATTCCCACCTGATATACCTGGGTGGAGTTGATTCGGGGATCGATAGCGGTAGCCCAATAGTGACGACCGTTTCGATTTGCGAAATGGGGAATAAAATCGATTGCAGACGGTACGCCCAGTATCCGTAATACAAACAAATTGGCTTTACTGGTCGGGATGCAGTCTGATTTAAAATTCTTTAAATCGGGTTCCGGGATTTTTTTGTCTAACATGAATAGAAAAGTGCGAAATCTGTTTTCGATTTGAGAGATCGAATGACGAAAATTATCGTAATAAGTCGAGTAGGTTTCCAGGTTCTTTTGCAGAGGAGAGATTGAATCGCGCCAATAATCGAGCGGTTCGTTTTCAACCCGGTAAGGCAGGAGATATTCCTTGAAATTTTCGAAATCGACACCTTCATTCCAGGGCCGGGTTTGCCATTGGTTAAAAGCGAGTTCGATTTGATGGATCAGAAAATCGGCTTTTATGTATTTGACATCTTCTTGTATATCCAGTTGTTGCCTATAGCCGATATGATCGAAGGGGACCATTTGGATGATTTTTTTTTCATAATAGGGACAATTTTTGAGTAAACCGAGTTGCTCGTTATAGGATTTCATGTATGGACCGCCGAAGGTATAATGACCGGGCATATTCTCGATCAGAAAGATACTTGCTTTCAGTTTCAGGCTGTCGGCAGGATCTTGAGAATAATGGTCGAGTACTTTTTCCAGTTCTGCCCTGTTCGTACCGCTGTAATCCAGTACAGCTTTCAGACGGGAAGAATAGTTGCTGCAGCTATAGGCGGTCACTAACCAGAGAAGTATAATTGTCTTTTTTTTCATATCGTTCGGTTTTACCAAAATCTGATTTTTCCATTTTCATAAGTAAACAGGCTACCGTTTCTGTTTCGGGTTCTGTCTTTTACCTGAAAAAGGGCTGATGAGGGGACTCGATTGAATTCGATGACATGGTCGGTAGCGGTTGTTACTCCTGCTGTTTGCCATTGGCCTTCGTCAAAATAACATAGCTCGTATTCGTGACCGACACAAATGTTCTCGCCGTCGTTGAAGTTCAGATAAACGATCTCCGAAACGGATACCGGATGGCCGAAATCATAGCCGAACCATTTCCGGATGGCCTTATTGCTAGCGGGGTCGTGGTCGGTCAGATTACGATAGAAGGTCGTGTCCGGACCGATAGGAACGCCATGAAGTGCTTCGCCTGAAGAGTCATAGAAATGGAGTTCGGCGAGATTCGAAATTCCGAACTGTGGACTGATCCGCCAATAGCGTTTTTTATAATGCTTGTCGGGGCGTATGGTATCCTGGTAATAATAAGGTGATTCCTGGATGGTAAATACGGTGTCAGCGTGGAGAAAAACACTGTCGTCTGCGCATTCGATACGGGCATTCTTCAGGTAATATCCCATATAATCGGTTTCGGCGGAATAGGGTTGTAACCTCCTGATATGCAGAGCTTGCAAATGAGTTTTATCAGTTCGGAACGGTGTAATTTGGCCGTTATTGTTCAGTATAAACGGTGGGGCGAAAGCTTGTATCCGGTTATCGGGATAATATACCGGTAAATAGATACAATTTCGTCCCAGTTTGTTGAAATATCCCTTTCCCTTTTGGATAGGGCTATAGGCTACAGGCTGCCAGGTTACATCATCGTAAACTGCCAGATAAGCATACTCAGTATGGACGGTTGCCGGAATATCGATACTGATGTCTGCCGTATGCAGATAAAGATCGGTAACATCTTTATTGAAAGGATCCTTAAAAAAAGGAGGGACATATTCCTTGGTCTCCGGCAGGGGATTTGAGGAAAAGGTTTGCCGGTAGATTTTACCGATTCGTAAATTGGCTATAGAACTCGTATTGATATGATTGATCCGCGGGTCTTGGGTGTAAAGCCAATAAGTGACTTTATCCTGGCGTCGCTGGATAGCTGAAAAGTCGGTTGCAGCCGGAATACCGGCAACCCTGTATTGTATCAAAGAGGCTTTTGTATTGTTCGGGTCCAACATTAGCAGATTGTAGAGTTCCTTGTCGTTTTGTGGAGGAAAGGAAGAAAAATTCTGTTTTGCCAGATATTGATTAAGGGCCTGGATGGAATGCCGGCAATCGTCGTAGTAACATTTGGCATATTCGATGCTTTGCCGGAAGGTGGAATCCAATAGGAGTGTGCTCAGTTCTTCGGGCATTTCACGGCCGATCCGGTAAGGCAGAAGATATTCACAAAAAGTTTCGAAATCGATATGAGCGAGCCAGGGGCAGGAAGTCTTTAAGGCAAAAACGGCTCGAATATGCCGGATTAAAAAGTCGGCTTTTATCTGTTTGATATCCTCAACCGGTGTAAAATCGGGACACAAACCAGGATGTTCTGCCGGATAAGTCAAAAGTATTTTCCGGGTGAGAGGTGACAGGTTTTTCAGCGTATCCAGCCGTTTTAAGTAAGATTGAAAGTCTTTCGGTGAGGGGCTCCAATGACCGGGCATGTTTTCAATCAGGAAAATTGCAGCTTTTAAGTACAGACTATCCGATGGATTTTGAGAGAAATGATGTAATACCTTTTCCAGTTCCTGGCGGTTAGAGCCGCTTAGACTCAATGCTTTTTCCAGACGGGGATTATCGTTTCCTGTCCGATTACAGCTTATCCATATAAATAAGCAACATCCGAAAATCCAGCCTGTTCTCCAACTTTTGATTGGCATATTCTTTTATCCTTTATGTTTTTCATTTCAAATATAAACAAAAAAAAGTTTTTTTACGTTTCCAAATGAAAGCTATTGTTTTTAATCGGTTATCATGCGATTTAATTGTCTAAATAAGCTTTGAGGATTTGAAAATTATCTTCGCGTGCCTTTAACCGTAAAATACTTTCGCATCATTTGAGATACAATATAAATCAACAGGCTCCAGTATTTTATACCTTTTTATTAAATTTTCATTCCAATCCCAAAAAGTATCTTGGTAAAGACGATCATTTCTTTGTTATGTAGGCTAGTAATAGTTATTTGGCAGAATTATTTATTGTTCTTAAATATAGATTCCAAAGTTTTTCATTTTTTATTGGGTTTCCAATAATTAAGACCCGATTATCTTGATTAAGTAAAAATGTTTGATATTCTATTTGCTCTGGAAAATTGTTGATTTTATTGATATTATTTTTGCTGTCATAAAATATAGGGTAATCGAATTTATTTTTTTTACATATGATATCAATTTTTTTGGGATTAGGAGTTTGCACAACAAAGATAAACGATAAACTATCGGTATATTTTTGACTTTCTTTAATTAATTTATACCATTCGTATAACTGGAGTTTACATTCTGTACATGCTGTGGAATCAACATATAAAAGAATTTTATATTTCTTGTTGAGTAAATAATTACATGCAGTATCTTTACCCATGATTTTTGATTGGAGTGAATATGGAAAAATAATTTCTTTATTTTGCCATTCTTTTACTATTTGAGATATTTCTTTATTTGTATAACCACATGAAATACAAAGAAAAAAAAGGAATATTTTAAAATATTTTAATTTCATGATTCAATTATCGTTTAATAAATTAAAAATTTTCTTTTGTGCGTGTTGAATCCTTTGTAAAAATTGTGTATCACTACTATTATGAAGGTATTCCAAAATATATTGTTCAGGATAATAGGGTTTGCTACTATGATCATTGAATTGTTGCTCAATGTCCATATAGCAATTAAGTTCTTGAATGGCTTTTTGCGTTGGGATAGGTTCTGGTAGATGTTGAAATATTTCAGAATTGTATTTGCCACATGGATTTATTGCTGCATATTTTATTATATTTTCGAATTGTTTGTTGGTATGGAAAGTTATTGGTTTGTATGTTTGACATACAAATGCTTCTTTTTCTTGTAAACAATTTTTCGCAGGATTACGTCTTGACGGTTTTTCGATGGCGACAAATTTATTACTCATGTTATGTTTCCATATTGTTTTTTGTAAACAAGATGCTATATAAGGATAATTGTTAGCATCATATTCAATGCTGATTTCTGCTTGAGTGAGAAAGGGGGGATTTGCCCTTTTTAGATTTGTCAATAATATTAAATTGTATTCAATATTATCAAACTGTATTTTTTTTAAACGTCCTTGACAAATTGTGAGTGTCCCATTACAAAAAATACGTGTATTGGAGGGAAATGCATCTTTTTTTGTTTGAAAAGAAAAAACGTAATTTTCATTTTCATATTCGATCAAGTGGTAATTGTAACTGGAATTTTGAAAGAATAAAGGACCGAATTTTAATGTTGCTCTAATTAATGTAAATATTTTTTGGACACCAGCGTCGTAGTTTATAACTGAACCATTTATTGCGATATGATGTAGTGTATCAGAACCGTTAGGTTCTAAATTATAACTTCTGGCCGTGTATTCAGGTACGAATGAAAATTTGTAATTCAAATCCCATTTACCTTTCGCTTTTGTATTTCCGGTAGTAAAAAAATAACCATATTCTTTTCGTAATTCTACTGCTTTATTTTTACATTCTGTAATTTTCATATACAGCCCTCTACCATATATAGAATATGTATGGCCTGTTGGATGAGATTTCAGATAACTAGCTGCTTTTTTTAAAATTTTAGTTGGATGAATTCCTTTTACATTGGCTTCGGTTAATAAATATTGTTTTTCTTGAAGTGTAATTGTTGTGTCATGCAAAAGTTCGGAAATAGGTATAAGAACTGAATAATAGCCTAGTGCTTGTAATTGAACAGAATCTTTAGAATTAAAATTTTCTATATTGATTATGCACTCACCGTCCTCATTGGTTGTCTCAAGTAAGTATTTTGTACTATTTTGTAATAAATATACTCCAGGAAGCCTTTGCTTTTGAGAATCTATTACTCTTATGTTTATGGATATTGGACTTGTATTCGACCCAAAACAAATGAGATTATTTCCCAATGTACACAGAAGAATTGTGAATAAAAAAATTGATTTCATAAATCATTTAAATTGAAACGGTAAATAATCATTTGCTCGTTATCATAATCCAATGGACCTGAAGCATAAAACCAAGGAGATATGTATCCTAGGAATGTGAAATTTTTAGGAGTTTGATAATCTGCAATTAAACAGTTTTGTTGGTAAACCTGTAATCCATCATAAGGAGAATGTTCCCCTTTTCTATAAGTTCTAAAGACTAGATCATGATGTGGGTCTATTACTATTGAGTGATAATAACCGAATTTATTTCTATCCTTGGAAAAATTATGTGAAGCATCATTTAAAGTAAAATATTGCTTATAATTTTGATTCATGTCTTTTCCTGCAATTCCAAAAGAAGTAATTGTTGTATCGCCTAAATTCATACAATATATAAGAGAATCTGCTTCATAAGAATAGAGAAATCTTTTTTCATAGGTGTCAAATAATGAAAACTTGAAATTAACAAGATTTTTTTGTTTTTGGTATATTAGAGGGTAGTTGCAAATTAGTTTTTCAACTTTTCCACTATCTATGGATAATAAAGCCATAGTTAAATTTTCACTATAATATAATCCAGTGTTCTTACCTTCATAACCATTTATATATTTTGTGTCTGAACTAACTGGGAATAATAGATAATTTTCTCCCCATTGGCGAAGTCTGTTTTTTGTGTACTCAACCTCATACAATCCAGTATCTTCGGGTTGAGGGTTTTTTAAAAGTTGTTTTAATGATTTTTGTGAATTCCAGTTTATCCGATATTGATTGATTTTTCTAAAACAAGAGTCTAAAAGGAATAAATTCCATTGCTCATCCATTATGAAAAATCTGTTGTTTGTAATAGGAGTTATTTGGTCGATTCCTAACACTTCATTTGGGCCTCTTCCTTGGCTTAATTTTGAGGTTATATAATGTCCTTGGTTATCGTAAAACAGAATAGAACTAAGGGTTCTGTCTGAGAATCCAATTTTATCATTATAAATGAAAAACTCCCCTTCCATTGAAGATTCTTTCCCATCTAATTTTAGGGTATCTAGTTGTAATATTCCTGTTGCTTTTAGATTTTGACAAGATAAATTTTTAATAGTCTTGTAGTTTATTTTATGTTCATTTTTATATTCTGGTTTTGAACAAGCAATTAGAAATGGTATTGTTATAAGTGTAAAAAATAATATTTTCATGACTTTTTTTTTAAGTTAGAAAGGAATACTTTCCTTTCTAACAAATTTTACTATTCACAATTACTTTGCCAATTTTTACATAACACCGTTGTTGATCCTTTATAACAATTTCTGCGTAAAGAGAGGGCGTTAGCTCCAGTACATCTTGCACTACCTCCATCCAGATCTCGGCATCTGCAATAAAAATAATTTGCTTCTTTAAATGAAAAATCAATATTTACATCTATCTCACCGGTTGCCAAAGCTTCAATATTAGCTACTCCTAAGCTAAAATTCGATTGATTTTTTTTAAGACTAAAATTGATACCAGTACTTACTAATATAGCAAGTAATAGAATGAAGCCTATTTGAAATAATTTTTTTTTCATATTTTTTCTTTTTTGTTGGTTATTGCTTTTCTATTTGCGATAATGATAAATAAATTTTTCTACATGGCAGCCTCTCTTTCTTTTTTAGGGGGAGGGTGGGGACGGAGACCGATTTGGCTTGGGAAGATGGTCAGCTCCGTCCTTTGCTCCCGGGTTAAACGTCGGATTATACTTGTGGAGTGTAATCTGATTGTTAATTTTTATCACGTGCTTGAAGCAGTTATTCGATTACATTTCCGCACAATTTTAATTTCATTATTCCGCTGTCTATATTACACACAATGTCGATGTTCTTCAGAAAATGACCCAGGGAATTCGGGTCGAAGGTGATTTTAATTTCACCTGTTTGCCCTGGGGCAACCGGACGTTTTTCCCATTCGGCCCCGGTACATCCGCATGATGGACGGACGTCGCGGAGCAGGAGGGGAGTCTGACCGGTGTTGGTGAAACGGAAAGTCACTTTCCGTTTCTCTCCGTAGCGAATGGTTCCTAATTGCAGGGTGTCCCGCTCAAAACGGATAGTCGTCGGCAACGCATTCATCGCTTGCATATCGTAATCCGGCTGAAAGATGAAAAAGGCGGAAACGATGCAACTTAAAAGTAGTAGAAACAGGCTGACTGTCCAATATATTTTTTTTGGTTTCATCGTTGTGTATTTTCATCGGTGAATTGATTCAGTTGTCCAAAACTAGTTTCATCAGACAAGTTTGAGGTTCATGTCCGATAGCATAAAGAACATTTTCAGAAACATCTACGGTGATATGCGTTAACGGTGTATCCAAGGCATAAGTTTCGAGTAAAGTGCCTTCCCAATCGAATACCAGTAGCTGGCGGCATTGTTGGAAAGTCCTGGGGTTTTCGCGATAAGTATGCCCGGAGTAGATCGCATATACTTTTTCAGAGGTGACCGTGATGTCGGTGAAACCGAAGCGGTTATCACGGGAATAAGCTACGTCGGGCACCGTTTTTTCGGTGATATATACCCGGGGATGGTGGTAGCAATAGGCTTTGATGCGATCGATATGGTCGCCGGTGATCCGGCAAAATTCAAGATTACCGCTATACATATCGCCACAGACAAAATACCGGTTGTCGGGACGTACTTTCAGTACGGTGCTGGCGTATAAAATCGCTTTAGTGTCCTCGCGCAGAGCCGGATAGACCGGGTGTTCCGGATAGGATAAATGAAAACCGAATGTTTTTGTGTCCAGATCATACAACAGATAACGCCCCTGTGTGTAGAGGCCTGTTGCGATAATATAATTGCCGGCCCGTATAGCCCGCAAGGTATTTAAACTATCGGGTAGCTGTATCACCGAAGAATCACTTGCTCCGGATCGCGTCCGCAGACTTGTATGCCGTTCGAGTAGCCGGGAGGTCCTGAAGTTGAAACTGGATAGTGTTACCGGAGTTTCATTATTGGAATTATTCAATGGGATCGCCTTGGTCGTATTGTTGTCCGAATAACTAAGGAGAATCTCCTGGCCATTACTGGCTATTTCTGAAACACGACGGGCTTCCCAGGATTGAAGTCCGGAAATGAAACTGCTTTGTAATGCTTTACCGGCTTTCGGTATCTGATGAGCCGAAGGAACCTCAGATAAGTTGGATTCGTTGCAGGATGATATAAAGAATAGGATCGTGGATAAAAATAGTATGTTTTTCATGGTTTAATCTGCTTTCATGTGAATACCTGCATGTAGTTGTCGTTTATAAATGCAAACCCCACCCGCTGATGTGCAATATTTCTTTGCTTCTTCCAGATTACATTCTTCATAAGCTAAAGCCTCAATATTTTCCAATGATAATATATTCTCGTTTTGATTCATTGAAATGTTGAATATAGAGCTGAGGGTTAATGCTATTAAAAGCAATAATAGAAATGTTTTTAATTTCTTTTTTGTTTTCATGGTAATTATTATTTTTACCTAACAAACGTATAGTAAATCTTCGGTGTTAAAAAAGAATTTAATAATTATATTGTCCTAATTTTGTCCTTTGATTTGTAAACAGATGTTAATTATGAGGGCGCAAAAATTTTATATTTTATCTTGGGGGGCAATGTTATTGCTTTTTATTGTATTATTAAATACTTTAGTGAAACTATATTGGGAGAAAGAAGCGGTTTTAGCTGAATCCTTGACGAATAAATTAGAGAATACGGTTGAGTTATATAATCGTATGAGAATTGATACAAATAATTTTAGAGGAAATATACTCTCACTTACTTCCGAGTATGTATTAATTTTTAGAAACCGACAAAAATTTGTTTTTTCTTTTAAGTCGGAAATGGAGGCGAAAAAGATGAGTGTCTGCGCTATGTATGATATCCGTGACACAGCTTTGTGGACGTTGTGGGGGTTGGATTCTTCATTTTGCAGGCAGATGGATAAGGAAGCGGTTAGTTATATGTTGGAATTACAGGATAGTACGGGAAAGGTAATCGATGTTGTAAAGCAGGGGTTTAATAAAATTCCCCGGGGAAAAGAGGATTTTTCCATGCCCTTGGGATTATTGGAGAAGCATACTATTAGAGCTCGTTTCGGTTTACCTGTAGGGGTATTTCTTTATGATGAGTGGCCGATGGTTTTGTTTTTGGTAGCTTCGGCTTGGATGTTGGGATTGATCTTTTATTGGCAACACTATTTGGTACATAAAGAAAAGCGGATCCGGCAGCATGAGGAATTGAATATTCAGACTGTGAATCACGATATGAAGTCACCGGTTGGAATTGCCGGGACATACTTGGGTTTGGTGGACCGGGAGGGGATAAGCGGTTTGACTTCGCAACAGCAAAAAAATTTCCGGGTAGCGCAGGAAGCCATCGGACGTTTGGAAATTTTGGTAAAAAAGATGTCGGTAAAACTGGTGAATGAGAGGGGATTGGTATTGAACTATGAGGTATTTGAATTACCGGTATTGGTACAGGAAGTATGGAGAAGTATAGAAGGAGAGATTCCGGATCGGAAGGCAGTACGGTTTTCGGTTTTATGTAGGCTGAAGGGAGATCCGATGATTTGTGCAGATCGCTTGCAATTGGGACGTGCGTTGGGGAATTTACTCCGGAATGCGGTGAAATATTCCAGAGAAGAGGTCGGGATTGTGGTCGGATGTGTCCGAAAAGGGACGAGATTATGGATTTTTGTAAAGGATAATGGTTATGGGATTGAGAAAGCAGATCAGAAACATATGTTCGAGACGGGCTATCGTTCGCCTTCGGTGGAACGCAGGACGGAGGGAACAGGACTGGGATTGAGCTTTGTTAAAATGGTGATGTCGGCACATGGAGGAAGAATAGTCTACCGGACCCGGGAAGGAGGGGGAAGCCGTTTTGTCTTGATCATGAAAAGTAAACAGAGATGACAACGATTCATTTATTATATGTGGATGATGAAGAAAACTGGTTGAATGCAGTCGGACAGATCTTGCAAACCGGGGAGTTTGTCGTAGATACGGCCACTGACGGGGAAATGGCGTTGCAGAAAATGGCTGAACAGCGGTATGATATGATTCTGCTGGATGTTCGCTTGAAGGAAGAAAACGGTTGGGAATTGGTACGTAGATTTAAGCAGGTCCAACGGGAGGTGGCTGTAGTGTTGTTTACTTCGGATTATGAAGTGGAGAGGTTGACCGATGTTTTTGGGGTCGGTGTAGAAGATTATTTGGAAAAAAGCAGTGATATCGGGATATTAGCCAACCGATTAAAGGCCTTACATTATCGTTTTGTGAAAAGTCGGGAACAACAGGAGTGTTACCGGATTGCTTCCGAAGTATTTTTTCGTGTGAATGCCGGAATCTTGGTTGTAAAGGGGAAAGAACGTTATCTGAAATCGAATGAAGCTTGTCTTTTGAAGTTATTGTGTCGGAAAATGGGAACGGTGGTGAAGATCGAAGAGTTGTATGCAGGAATTTGGGGAAAAGCTATACTCTTCGATTCTAAGGATAAAGCACTCCGGAATCTTGTATCAGAGTTGAGAAAGACCTTGGAAGGTACTGGGTTAGAGATTAGAAATAAACGATTTGCAGGATATTGTTTGAAGGGAGAATAAAAAAACGGAAATTTATTCCCCCAGTCAGATTGCTGATTGGGGGAATATCGGTTCTTATTGCATAAACGAGCGGTCGGAGGATTCGCGGACGATCAGTTCGCTGTTGATCACTTCCTCGCGGATTTGTGCATGTTTGGCGTCGAGGATTTGTTCGAAAAGAAGCTCGGCAGCCGTTTCGCCGATCTTTTCGGGAAATTGGTTGATGGTGCTGACCGAAGGGGTCATATATCGGGAACGTTTGCTGTTGGAGAAACCGAAAACAGCTACTTCTTCCGGTATTTTCAATCCTTTTTCTTTTATTGCTTCGATTGCTCCGATGGCCATATCGTCATTGATTCCGAAAATGGCATCCGGCATATTTTTCATATTCAATAACCGTTGAGTGGCCTCTTTGGCTGCTTTTACGGAGAAGTCTTCACATCTGACGATGTAGTCGGTATTGATTTCCAGTTTGTTCAGCGTCATGGCTTTCAGATACCCTTTCATCCGGTTCTTCCCGATAGAAAGTTGTTCCGGGCCGGTTAGCAGGGCGATTCTTCTGGCTCCGCCATGGATGAGATGTTGTACGATTTTGAAAGCAGCATCGGCATCGTCGGCAACGACTTTAGAGACATCCAGTTCTTTCGCAGTCCGATCGAATAATACCAAAGGCACGCCCATATCCTGAATCTGTTTGATATGTTCGTACGAAGTGGTGGCTTTAGAAATAGACAGAATGATTCCATCACAACGGTTGGCCAGAAATATATCGATGTTTTTCTTTTCTTTTTCGAAAGTTTCGTTGGAAGAAGCTACCAGTACATTGTATCCGTATTTATCGGCAACATCCTCTATCTTTTTGACAACGGTGGCGAAAAAGGTATTCACAATCTGAGGCACCACCACGCCGATCGTGTTACTTTTGTGAGTCTTTAAAGCCACTGCTATGGGATTGGGTTTGTAGCCCAGTTCTTTGGCCAGGGCCTGCACGGTTTTACGGGTTTGTTGGCTGATCTCAGGATTATCTTTCAGCGCCCGTGACACTGTAGATACAGAGATATTTAGTTTTTCTGCTAAGTCTTTGATTGTGATGGCTTTCTGTGTCATATTCCTAAGTTTTAATGTTTATTTTTTTTCTTCTTGTTTGAGTTTAGGATAAGCGATTCGGGAATGGTAGATGTTAGTCAGCATTTCGATAAATACCTTTTTCACCGTTGCAATGTCTTTAAAAGTGATGTCTGCATTGGCATAGCGCCCGTCCTGTAGTTGCCCGTCGATGATATTGTTGACTACTTTCGTGATATTTTCTTCGGTCTTGTCGACCAGCGTACGGGAGACTGCTTCTACGGCATCGGCCATCATGACTACGGCACATTCCCGGCTGACCGGATCCGGTCCGTCATAAGTGAACAGCGATTCGTCGATTTCCCGGTCAGGATATTTGTTTTTAAAAGAATTGTAGAAGTATTTTACCTTGCTTTTTCCGTGATGGGTACGGATAAAGTTGATAATACCTTCGGGCAAATTATACTTCTTGGCCATTTCGACTCCTTTACGGACATGGTCGATGATGTGCTGGGCACTGACATCGAATTCACACTGGTCGTGTGGGTTGATTCCCCCGCTTTGATTTTCGATAAAAAAGATCGGATCGAATGTTTTACCGATATCGTGATAAAGAGCACCGGTACGGGTGAGCAAAGGATTCCCGCCGATCCGGTAAATAGCTTCCTCGGCCAGATTGGCGACCATCAGCGAATGCTGGAAGGTACCCGGAGCTTTCTTGGTCAGGTTGCGCAAGGCCGGATGATTCGGATTCGAGAGTTCGATCAGTGTGATTTCGGAGGTATAACCGAAAATCCGTTCAAAGATATAGATCACCGGGTAAGTAAGTGTCAGTAACAGGCAGTTGATGGCCAGCCAGATCAGCGCAAACAAGTGGGTACCGCGGATCTCGCCTTCCTGAGTCAGGATAAAGGCCATATATACGAGTGTATAGGTGATAAAAATCAGAAATATAGACAGGATCAGCTGACTACGCCGTTGCAGGTGCGACAGACTGAATATGGCTACAATGCCGGCTGTGACCTGCATGAAAGCGAACATGTAACTGTTGGGGGCATAGTAGGAAATCAGCAGCGTACTGCTCAGCAGAAGATACAAAGCCGAACGGCTACCGATCAGGATGTTTACGATGATGATGAAAAACAATACCGGTACCGCAAACATATTGATACTCTGATGATATCCCAGACTACCGAGCATAATGGTGGCTAGAAATAAACCGTAAAGGAATATAAATTCCCGGTTGTTGTAGAAAATCCGTTTTTTGGAATAGTAGAAAAAAATGGAAAATACCAGCAGGGCTACCAGCACCAAAAGGAATTGACCGCCGATAGTCCGCATATAAGTTTCGGTAGATCCCAGATTATTCTGGTATTCGGTTTTGAGGGAATTCAGTATCTTTACCTTTTCGGGAGTAACCAGTTCACGCTTGGTGATGATAATATCGCCTTGTTGCACCATGCCTTCTGTGAGACTGATACTTTTCAGGTGGTTCAGGTGTTCGATCGTTGTTTTCGAGGCGTCGAATTCCAGGTTTGGCTGCAAATAGTTGTTCAGGTTCAGGCTTAGAATATTTTCCCGTACCGATTTCGGAAAATGGAGTTGGTCGATAGCCTGGCTTAAAGCCGAATAAGCCTTTTTCAAGGTATATACCTGATCGAATTCTACGGTATGCCCGATATTGTTCTCGACGATTTTAATGGTTTTTACTTTCCTGGCATCCAACTCTTCGGGCAATTGCAGGATGCCGGCCGTATAGATGTCTTTGAGCCGGTCGGTCAGTTTATTCAGGGAGCCGGAAGTCGTTTCATTGCGGAAAGCATGCAGGGCTGTCCTGAATTTACCGGTTTGCAGATCGGCCGTATTCGTATTTAAGATAAAAATCGGACTTTGTTCCTGTACTAATTTTTCCCGTTCTTCCTGTAATTCGTCTTCTGTTTTATGGATCGGAAAATCGAAAGGAGCCGTCAGGGTTTCGTATCTCCAGGGCATACCTTTTTGATATTCATACTGGAAACTACCGACTTTGGGGAATAAATATACCGTGATTACACAAATCGAGAGTATAATCAATAATCTGAAAAAGGCATTTAAACGACGTTTTAATTTTTTGTCGGACATAGAGGTACACAATAGCCATTATACAGGGCTAAAGATATGAAATTATTGGAGAAAAATCGGAAACCTTCGGAAATTTGTTTTGAGAGGAAAAAAGTACATTCAGTTTGCCGGGATTCATTTGTGCTTGTTGAGAAAACCTGAGGCTCTGTTTAGAAAAATTGTCTCAACGGAATCTCAGATTCTCTCAGTAATTTTTATTGAATACCGTTGGTCTCGATTTCGGTGCTGACCTTTTTAAGCAGGCCTTGTAATACTTTGCCCGGTCCGATTTCCAGGAAAGAGGTAGCTCCGTCGGCAATCATATTTTTCATGATCTGTGTCCATCTGACCGATGCGGTCAATTGGGCGATCAGGTTTTCCTGAATCTTAGCCGGATCGGTATAAGGTTGGGCATCTACATTCTGATAGATCGGGCAGACCGGGGTTGAGAAACGGGTGTTTTTAATGGCTGTTTCCAGTTCCTGGCGTGCCGGTTCCATCAACGGAGAGTGGAAGGCACCTCCGACTTTTAAAGGCAATACACGTTTCGCTCCGGCTTCGGTCAGTTTCTGACAAGCGGTCTCGATCCCTTTGTTGCTACCTGAAATAACGATCTGCCCCGGACAATTGTAGTTAGCGGGAACCACCACTTCGTCGATCTCTTTACAGATCGCTTCTACTTTTTCGTCGGCCATTCCGATCACTGCGGCCATGGTAGAAGGATTGGCTTCGCAGGCTTTTTGCATCGCCAGCGCTCTGGCGTGTACCAGGCGTAATCCGTCTTCGAAAGATAAAGCTTTGGCAGCGACCAGGGCTGAGAATTCTCCCAGGGAGTGGCCGGCTACCATATCCGGAGTTTCGGTCAGCGAGTTGGCCAGAATCACGGAGTGAAGGAATATCGCCGGTTGGGTTACTTTGGTTTGTTTCAGGTCTTCGTCGGTGCCGTTGAACATCAGATCCGTAATGCGGAATCCCAATATTTCGTTCGCTTTTTCAAATAATTCTTTTGCTTCGGGTGAGTTTTCATACAAATCCTTGCCCATTCCTACGAATTGAGCTCCCTGTCCCGGGAAAACAAATGCTTTTTTCATACTCGTTTTGTTTATTTCTTAATGAAACTTATTACTGATCAGCCGGATGAATTCCTCCCGCGTGGCGAGTTTCTCGAATGCGCCGCTGAAGTCGGAAGTCGTTGTTACCGAGTTTTGTTTTTGAACGCCCCGCATCATCATACACATGTGCTGTGCTTCGATCACCACGGCAACGCCCAGGGGGTTGAGGGTGTTCTGGATGCAGTTCTTTATGTCGTTTGTCAATCTTTCCTGTACTTGCAGTCTTCTGGAAAAAGCTTCCACTACCCGTGCTATTTTGCTTAGCCCGGTGATGTATCCGTTCGGGATATACGCCACGTGAGCCTGCCCGATGAAAGGCAACATATGGTGTTCACACATGGAATAGATCTCGATGTTTTTCACAATAACCATCTGGCGGTAATCTTCTTTGAAAAGTGCCGACCGCAGAATTTCCTCCGGATTCTCGTGATACCCCCTTGTCATAAATTGCATGGCTTTTGCCACACGGTAGGGAGTTTTTACCAAACCTTCCCTGTCGGGGTCTTCGCCCAGCAGTTTCAGTATTTCTTTATAATGGTAACTTAATTGTTCGGTCTTTGTTTTATTGTAGTATTCTACTTTGTGGTAGAATTCTTCGCAGTCGTTCAATTCCGTGTATTTCATTCAAACTCTCTTTTATATGCTTGATTTATCATTCGTGTCGGTAATGAAAAACCCGGTACAAAGTAAAATATAATAATCGAGAATTGAAAATCGGGAACAGGAATTTCATGGACCGGGTTTTTGTTCATGTTTTATCATGAATTTATTTTCACGTGGAAATATCGGCAGGCGGAGAACCTGGTGCCGGTTTCGTTGCAGAAGAAAATGTACACGTGCGCCTTTTTTCCGATGGATTCATCGAGGGTAAATTCTCCATGCAGCTCTCCGCGTCTTCCTTTTACCTGGCTGGTGACCCGGGGGATACGGGAATCGTTGTCATATAATACCCCTATTTGTAATCTGTCCGTTCCGGATACGGTTTTCCACATCCGTTCTTCTTGCCATGTGACCTTGAACAGAGGACCTTCCCCGCTTACTTTCAGATTCCTGGGGAGAGGTAAAGTGCCGTCCGTGAACATGAAATTCCCGAAATCGGCGATTTGGCCTTCCTCCCCGAAGCAATGGAAATTTCTTGAGAAAAACACGTTCGGGGCGTGTCGTCCCACTGTTTTTGCCACGGCCCGCCAGATTTCGGGCGACACTTGTTTGGCAAACGTCATGTAAAAAACTTGTACTGCCTTGAAGCGTATCGCTACGGCCTGCTGTTTGGGGGTACGTCCCTCGGTTTCCCATTTCCGTTTTTTGCCGGGAATGGCATAACGCCGGACGTATGTGTTATTACCTCTCGTGTAAAAAATAAGGTTATTGTGTCTTCCTTGAAATTGTCCGTTGATAAAATCTTTGACTTTCATGATATAATACTTTAAATATTTGATAATGGTATTTATATAGACGACAGGGGGGGGCCCCCCTGTCGTCGTGTTAAGCCTCTTCTGTCAGTGTGATACAGACAGATGGCGAAGCCATCTTCCTGTTCGCGCTCGTGGCGAAAACGTACACTATTACGTGTTCTTTTTCCCATTTTGCAGGAAGAGTGACGCTTGTCGAGCCGCTTTCTCCGCGTTCGCCGAGAGGAATCACCCGGCATCCGCCCCCTTGGGTGTTCACCAGCACTCCATACGTCTTGTCGTCCGCATTGCAATAGGCGAGGTCTTCCATAGCCGTGTTCTCAAACGTGATTTTTGAAGTCGAAGTGTTGTACGTGGCGGTGATGTCCGGTTCCGTGAGCGATCCTTGTGCACATTGCAGCTGTTCGTAGTCCACGGTTAGCGTATCGTCTTCCAGCGTGCAAATTTCCTTATTCAAGGACATGAAGGCGTTTGCCGGCGATTGTCCCCGCTTACGTTGGGGAAATCCGAGTGTGATTGCCGGGGCGAGTTCCCGAGATAGCTTGATCAATCTTCCGAACTTTGTCCGTTGTGCAACGGCTGCCGGCGAATCAGAAATTTTCCCTGCAGACGAACTTTTGCGAGCCATATTCTCGCATTCTCGTATGTAGTAAGAGATCTTACCAATACGTCCCCGATAGTTCGCGATCGGATCTGAGCTTATTCTAGCCATAACTTTAAAAATTAAACTGTTAATAATACATTTTTCCCTCCAACTCACTTGGATGGGATTTACATACGGTATCTTACTACACGAGGGGGGAAATTTGCACTTTTACGGGAGAAAAAAATACAGAAAAAAGAGAAAAGTTTTGTAATGTGCAGATAAATAGGTGGTTAGTTTTCTGCTTTAAAGTGTGTTATTGAGTGATTAGTAGAAGAAATCTTCTATAGAAAAAAATTTATATAATATAATTCGTATATCAATTGTTACCACCTCTATTATCAAGCTAAATATGATGCATTTGTCATTCAGATTCAGCGCTTGCTGTCGGTGTTGGCGATGGCGGACAAGGGGGGGTATTGAAAGAAATCAGGGAAATGACAGGACAAGAGAACGGGCAAATATCTCCGTATTTGAAAATGATGACAGATCAAAAAATCGTGGAGAGAATGGCGAAAAAACAGCGAGGGGCGAAATACCGGATAATCGATCTGTTGTTCCGCTTGTGGTTGAATCGTAACGTGGTATGATAATTGGTATAGATCAAATTCTTTCTTGGCGGGTTTATAAGGTTACCATAAAGTAACCTTTCCCGCGATGCCTAAATCAAGGCTGGCTGTTGTAATTCCCAGAGCCTTGAATACCCTCCTCATCGTGGAAAGGGTAATAGAGCAATTCCCGTTTTCCAGCTTGCAAATTTGGGAACGTTTAACCCCTATTCGTTCGCCTAATTCTTCTTGCGTGAGGTGCTGTTTCAGGCGTGCGTTTTTAATAGCTTCTCCTACAAAATAAGCCTGAACCTCTTCCTTGAGTTGCTCTTCCATTGCGTCCCTTGCGGGAGTTCCTATTTTTCCCCACGCATCGTCTATTAATTTGTCAGAGGGGGTAAAACTTATCTTTGTCATAGCTTTATTTTTTTATTGTTAAAATATTCTTTTCTTATAGATTCGGCCTTTTCTATCTCTTTCTTTGGAATCTTTGAGGTTTTCTTTATTATACCGTGAGTGGCTACCACTAAAGTTCGTTTGTCTGTATCCCAAAAGGCAAAAAGACGATAACAAATGCCATTGAACAAAGTACGCAATTCCCATATTTCAGAGTTCTCCAATTTCTTGAAAAGTTCCTTATCCATAACTCCGCATTCCAGTTTTCGGATATTATATGCTATTTTCTGTTGCGTCTTTAGGGATTGAAGTCTTACAAAGTTTTCCGCTTCGCTGCTCAATATTACTTGTATAACTTTTCCTTCCATTGTTTTTTCTTTGTATATGCAAAATTAATATTTTGTTTCCATATAAGCAAACATGTAGGTTTGTTTTATTCCGATGTTATATATCGTTTCTTCGTGAAGAAGCCTGTTATTGATGAAATCCACATCAATAACAGGCCATTCTTCCAAGACATTCATTAAGTCCTCGGGGCTATTCTATCATCCCGCACAGCCGGGCGAGCAATTCCGGCGTGGGCAGTTTATCCGAAGCTTGGTATTGGAAATGGCTCGTGAACAGCACCAGCGTACCCTTCAGGTTGGTTTCCAACAGGCAATCGTGGTTCACCCGGTCCGGGTGGTCTATCAGCCCTGTAATGCGGCAGAAATCGCCGCAGGGGAGTGATTCCAGGTGTTCGAAGCGGTATCCCATCCAGATATTTTCATCCGCTTTTGCTTCCTTGCCCCAGAAGCACCATGAACCTTTGTTCTTCACCATGATCAGCCGCGGGCGCACCACTTGCTCGATGAAAAGCTGGCTCAACCGCAAATTCCCGGCAACGAGTTCAAGCCCTTTCGGGTCGTTGCAGAATTTCCACACGGTATTCTGATCCGTTTCCCGGAAATTCAGCAAATCCATGTACGCCACTTCCCGCTTGTACGCTTCCGGGAAAAGCTTGTCGAAAGCCAGGTAATAACGGTCTTTCCCGTCTTCCACGATTCCCTGATACTCGTACTCGCACACGAAATCCTCCCGTGCCGGGTCCCCCTGCCGGAACGACGGGTTCATCCCCGTCACCAGAATCCGGTGCGCTTTCTCTATCTTCGAGTAGCAAATGCCCCGTCCGAGGATGGTGTTCAACTCTTCGGACGTCATTTGTCTTTTGTATTTATTCCAAATTTGTAGTAATCTTTCTTTTTGCATGATCTTTCATTTATAAGGTTATGGTTTATTTCCGGATAATTACAGGTGGATGTAACGGAACGAACTTCTTGCCCGCAGCTTTTTGACAGGCCGTTTTGTAAGCCATGCGTGCGCTACTACTTCTGTTTATCGCATCGTATTCAACAAATTTTTCATACGAGTAGCTCTCCCCGGCTAATTCCATCACGCGTTTGTAAATGGCATTCCGGCTCGGGGCATTGAATCCTCCTGTGTTGTAGCGCATGATGCTGTATTCTGTCGGCCGGTAGATACCGTGTTCAAAGGTCATGGCTCCTTCATAAATCCCCACTAAATTCTTGTAGCGGTTATCGCTTAGGAATGCTGCCCATTGTATGGCGTGGGGATCGTTTGTGACATCGACATTGGCTTCCCATCCTAATTCCACGAGTTGTTGATGAGATGCGATGGCTTCGGGAGTGATTTTCCCGTAGCCTGTATAAAAATATTCGTCACCTAACTTCCCGAATCCATGCCCCACAGCTTCGTGGTTTACCAGCTGACCGAACATCTCGTCATCCGTCCCCAACGGAAAATAGGCAATGGCCCGGTTATCTGAGTACAAATAACAAGTTCCCGCGTAAGTCGGGGAATTCATGATGACAACCACGACCGATTCATTCAGATTGATCCCTTCCACTTTTTCTGCATATTCAAAACATTTGCTGTCATTCCCGCCGACGTGAGTCCCTCCATAAAAAATGGTCCCTAATGCACTATCTCCGGCATCGACATCGCTGAAAGCGGAAACAACTTTTACAGAATAGACATTGAAATATTCTTTCAATGATTTCATGGGTTCTTCCGTGAACAGATGTTCACTTGCCTTTTCCAGCACTTCATCGTATTTTCCGTTTTCGATGTCCTTGTCATTAAATCCGTCCCCGAGCATCACGATATTTATGCCATTGCCTTTTGCCGCTTGATATATCAAGGTGACTTCTCCATCCCGGGAATAATCGGTGGATCCTCCGTCTGGCTTATCATCTGCAATCGTCAAAACATACCCTTCTTGTTGTGGAAGGATGGTTTCCTGGGCGTTCAGGCGTTGCCAAAATCGTTTTGTGGTGATTTCCATTGGAATTTCTCCACTCAGTCGGTTCCCTCGTAGTTCACAGTAAATTAGATTTTCAAGGTTTTGCATATTTGCGGGAAGATTGCCTGTCAGGTTGTTGTTGTAGAGTGCGAGTTGTCTTAATTCTGTTAAATTCCCGATGTCGGCAGGAATTTCTCCTGAAAATTTATTGTAATTAACCTTGCCGCTGGGATTTAAATCATGTTCATAATTGTGTAGGTACAATGTTTCCAGATTGAGTAGTGTACAGATTTCGTTAGGAATGGACCCTTCAAGTAAGTTGTTTTGTACATTTAATTGTGCTAATTTTTTTAAGTTTCCTATTTCATGAGGAATTTCTCCGGTTAAGTCGTTATAGTGTAAATAAAGGATTTCCAGATTGGGTAGTGAACAAATTTCAACGGGAATATTTCCGGAGAAACGATTACATTGTAGCATTAATTGTGTCAGATTTTTTAATTGACCGATTTCAGATGGAATATTGCCGTAGAAGTTATTTTTATATGCATATAATTCTTTTAAATTTGTTAATTTACATAGTGATTTTGGAAACTCGCATGGGGTGAAATTGTTACAGTTAATAGGTTGGGATTCGTTACCGTAAATATGATCAGCATTAGCGATGGACAAGTGATATAAATTTTTTAATTCACCGATTTCACTAGGGAAACGTCCCGTGAATTTATTGTTACCGATAGATAAGGATTCTAGCTTAGTTAATTGTTTTATATCAGGGGAAATCTCTCCTTCGAAAGCGCACATTTGAATATATAACGATTTCAGGTTTTCCAGTGAAAATAATCCTGCCGGTAATTTGCCCCCGAGGTTGTAATTTTCCCACAAACTAATATCTGTTAAATGCTGTAATTCTCCGATACATTCCGGCAGATAACCAGACAAATTATTTTCTGTTAAGATTAATTGTGTGACATATCCGTTTTCGATTGTGAGGCCATACCATTCACTCACGGGTTTGTCGCTACACCAGTTTGTGTTGTTTTTCCATTGATCCCCGTTCGTGGCATGATAAAAAGCGATTAATGCTTCCCGTTCTTTCGCGATTTCTTCTTCCAGGGCATTTCCCTGGATCACGGTGATCGTCTTTAAAACCTTACCCCCCATGTCCTGAACTTCAATGTGTCCGGTCCGGTTTTGTTTGTCCCCGTTTGCCAGTATCTTGAAATGGAAATGATTGGTGGCGAGAGCTTTACTCTGGGGTTGCTCGTCTGTTATGATCCATTCATTTTGGGGCACTGCTTTTATTTCCATGTTCGACGTGATTTCCAGGGTCAGATTTCCGTCTCCTCCGCCGACTTTCACGGTGTTGTCCTGTATATTATCCAGTATGACAATGCAGAATGAAATTGCCGACATCACGGTCTTTTCTTTCCCGTCGGAAACGAACACCAGCACTTCGTCGTCCGTGATCGGGTCGGGCGCTGTGATCGTGATGGTTCCGCTCGTGTGGTCTTGCTTGTTCACCACGGCTTGCCATCCGTTCGAGCAAACTGTTTTTACTAAGATTTTTTCATCTCCTTGCGGGAGCGTGTATCCGATTTCGATTGTTTCTCCCGCGCTGATCCCGGGGAGTGCGGGAGAAAAGGATATTCCGAACGAGTCTTTTCTCGGCAGTTTCAATTCCGTGCCGTCCGCGAGTGTGAATATGACGTACCCGTCATTGCTGGTGTCCACGCTGCTGAACATGGAATCCCCCTTTTCACCCGGTTCTCCTTTTTCCCCGGAGGCTTTCCCCAGTTGTTGCCAACTGTTTTCATTGTCGTACGAAACATACCAGTATCCTTCTTCTATTTTTAAGACCGGGGTAATCCCATTTTGTCCGGGCTTGCCTTCCTCTCCCGCTTCTCCACTTTCTCCGTCAGTTCCTTCTGCCTTGATTTTATTGTCGGATGCGTCCAGCAGCCATTCTCCGTCCAACGTCCAGTAATAGATGCCGTCCGTGTCTTTTTTTATTCCGATGACAGGGGTCGAGCCGTTTTCTCCGTGGTAGATGGTGATCGGTTTGTTTTTGGCGAACGTGATCGAGTATCCGATGGTGTTGTCTTCTTCCGTGATGGGGGTAACTCCCGTGATGTAATCATTTTGTTGCAGTGCATTGACGATTGTCTGCATGGACGAGATGTTTGCGTTCATCTGCGCGCACAACTTTTCGAGGGTGGTTAACCGCCCGTCGAGGTCTGCGATTTGTTTGCGTAGTTCACTGTCGTCGAAATCGTCCTTACAGCCTGCTAAGGCAATGCACAGAACCGTGAGCCATACCAAGTGCCGGCACTTGAAAAAGCGGGTTAATTTATGCTGTATATTACGATATTTTTCTGTCATACTCTGTAATGTTTGTTATTGTTCGTGGATAATGACCATAGGGTAGTATCGGGGCCTGTCTTCCTTAGGGGCATCAGCGGTGCTCCGTAAAAGTTGTGGGGTTGAATTGCGGTTAATTGCGTCATATTCTACGAATTTTTCGTAATCGTATTGCCAGCTGTCGCCATAAGCCTGTTGCATCATGCGCTTGTAAATGGCTTCGCGGCTGGGGACATTAAAAGTAACCTCACCAATAGTCGTTCTCATGATACTTGTATAGGATGACCTGTAAATTCCCGAGGCACAATAGTACCCTCCTTCATAGATTCCCACATCTTCATTTGCGTATCGTTCGTCCGTTAAAAATTTCTTCCATGGGACATTTTCAGGGGCAACACTAAGATTCATGTACCAGCCATTGGCTTGGTGCTTTAATACCTTCTCTTTGGTGGCATCGGTAGCGACATCTTCAGATGTTTCAAACCACCACTCTGCTCCCAATCTACCAAAAGTATCACCGAATCTCTTGCAGATATCATTTTCAAACCCGTGCAAATCATTACTTGCAGGTGTATAGCTTCCCAGACCTGAAATAGAATAAGAAAATCCCTGGGGATATCTGCAATATGATGCAGAAGCATTAGGTGTGTAAGCATTTAAAATAACGAAACAGATATCCTCGTCTGGATTGAAGTCGGGTATTTTATTTATGTATTTGTTCCTGAGGGTTTCTTCGTTGCATTCGGCTTTGGAGGTGCCTGCTATCTCACCCTTCCCGTATTTACCCTCTAAGGCGGTTTCACTGCCCTCCAGGAAAACATTGTGTTTTGAAACGGTTTTGACGGCATAGACGTTGAATAAGTGGCGGAAGGATTTCATCGGTTCCAGTCTGAATAATCCTTCCATGGTTTTGTGCATCACGTTATCGAAGTGCCCGCTGGTGAAATCAACATCAGCGAATCCGTCTCCGACAATTGCGACGTTAATACCATTCCCTGCTGTTGCTTTTTGTAGTACTATAACCTTGCCGTCTTCACTGTAGTCTGTCGATTCGTATAATGTCGGTATTTCTAATCTATATCCTTCATTTTGGGGTTGGATACTTGACTTCGATGAGCCCCACCTAAAGTGATAGACTACCTCCCAGGGGATTGTACCCGACAGGCAATTGTATGAGATGTTGAATACAAAATTTTTATCTAACCAGCTCGCCAATTCTGCCGGGATAGATCCGGTGAAGTAATTGTTGTTTAAACGGATGGCATCACAATGTTGTAAGAAAAAATCAAGCATGATGTCTCCGTGTAATTGGTTGTTACTTAGGTCGATATAAGTTAATTCCGAACATTGTTTGATAGAGGCTGGAATTGTTCCCGAGAGTTGATTGTTAGCTAACTTTAAAATCTCAAGTTTTTTGAGATTTCCGATATTTTCGGGTAGTGTTCCTGTCAGTTGGTTGTTGCTCAATTCTAATCTAAACAAATCCGATAACAGACAAATCGTTTCGGGAATTTCTCCAGTGAATTGATTGTATGATAAATCCAAATAATCTAAAGTCTTTAAATCATTTATATTCTGAGGCAATTCCCCTGATAATTGGTTATATTGTAATTCTATTCGTTTAAGGGAAGGCATTTGCCAAATAGAATTTGGTATTTCTCCTGATAATTGATTTTTGTATAGAACTAAATATTCCAAACCTGTCATTTGACTAATAGAGGTCGGGATCTCTCCTGATAACTGGTTATATGATAAATTTAAATGATACAGGTGTTTTAGTTTTCCTAATTCTTCAGGAATATTACCTGATAACTGGGAAAATTGGATCTCTAAAAAAGATAATTCAGACAAATCTCCTAATTCTGGTATTAAATGCCCTGACAAATTATTTCCATTAAAATTAGCTGGGTCATTATAAACAAATCTCATTTTATAAACTAAGCCGTCATAATGTGTTTCTACTCCATACCATTCTCCAACAGGTTTATCGCTACACCAGTTTGTATTATTTTCCCACTGATCGCCATTGGTTGCATAGTAAAATTTAATCAAGATTTCCCGTTCTTTCGCGATTTCTTCTTCCAGGGCATTTCCTTGGATCACGGTGATTGTTTTCAAAACCTTACCCCCCATGTCCTGAACTTCAATGTGTCCGGTCCGGTTTTGTTTGTCCCCGTTTGCCAGAACCTTGAAATGGAAATGATTGGTGGCGAGAGCTTTGCTCTGAGGTTGTTCGTCTGTTATGATCCATTCATTTTTGGGCACTGCTTTTATTTCCAGGTTCGACGTGATTTCCAGGTTCAGATATCCGTCTCCTCCGCCGACTTTCACGGTGTTGTCCTGTATATCATCCAGTATGACAATGCAGAATGAAATTGCCGACATCACGGTTTTCTCTTCTCCGTCGGAAACGAACACCAGCACCTCGTCGTCCGTGATCGGGTCGGGCGCTGTGATCGTGATGGTTCCGCTTAGATGGTCTTTTTTGTTCACCACGGCTTGCCAGCCGTTCTGGCAAGCTGTTTTGACTAAGGTTTTTTCATCTCCTTTCGGGAGCGTGTATTCTATTTCAATCGTTTCTCCTGCGCTGATCCCGGGGAATGCGTTTGAAAAAGATATCCCGAACGAGTCTTTTCTCGGCAGTTTTAATTCTGTGCCGTCCGCAAGTGTGAATATGACGTACCCGTCATTGCTGGTGTCCACGCTGCTGAACATGGAGTCCCCCTTTTCACCCGGTTCTCCTTTTTCCCCGGAGGCTTTCCCCAGTTGTTGCCAACTGTTTTCATTGTCGTACGAAACATACCAGTATCCTTCTTCTATTTTTAAGACCGGGGTAATCCCATTTTGTCCGGGCTTGCCTTCCTCTCCCGCTTCTCCACTTTCTCCGTCAGTTCCTTCTGCCTTGATTTTATTGTCGGATGCGTCCAGCAGCCATTCTCCGTCCAACGTCCAGTAATAGATGCCGTCCGTGTCTTTTTTTATTCCGATGACAGGGGTCGAGCCGTTTTCTCCGTGGTAGATGGTGATCGGTTTGTTTTTGGCGAACGTGATCGTGTATCCGATAGTGTTACTTCCTTCCGTGATGGGGGTAACTCCCGTGATGTAATCATTTTGTTGCAGCGCGTTGACAATTGTCTGCATGGACGAGATGTTCGTGTTCATCTGCGCACACAATTTTTCGAGGGAGGTTAACCGCCCGTCGAGGTCTGCGATTTGTTTGCGTAGTTCACTGTCATCGAAATCGTCTTTGCATCCTGCCAAAGTAACGCATAGGACCGGAAGCCATATCAAGTGCCGGCATTTGAAAAAATGAGTAAATAAATTCCACATACAACCATGCTTTTGAAACCCTGATTCCCTGAAGGTAAATTATATAAAAAGAAATAGCGTGGGAACTCTCAGTTTATCCTCTTTTAGGTATCGCCAAACACCTTGTTACAAATAAACAGTCACCCCACGCTAAACCATATATAGTGTAGATGACTATATGGCAAGCATGAGCGTTTGTACCGTTTATCCTTGTAACTTAAAATTTGGCGATTTTAAAAGAGAGGATAAAACTAAACGCCTTTCAATACATTGTTTTCGTCTCGATTACTCTAAACGAATTACAAATATAAAGAATAATTAGCATTTTACAAACACTCACGGGGGTGACCGTATTACAAATTTATAATAAACGTTAGAATAAAAAGAAGGAAACCGGGTATTTTAGCTTTATGCTTGTGTGAAATACGGTGATTCTCTTGCTTTTTCAGTTGTCACGGGCGTACGAATTCCCGTTTATCTGCCTGTCATGTATTGTATGATGCGATAGATGATCGAAACATGGTCAGTAGGTGATCGATAGGTGTTTCCCGGAAGGGGAAAAATAAGGAAGGAGAAATGTTGAATTTTTCGGTGTGATAATGTGTGTATATTTCCCGAAAAAATATATCTTTAGCAAATTAAAAAATTTATTATGGAATGGTTGATCGTATTGATGCTGATCCTGATCGGGGCAATCCTGGTGGTATTGGAGATTTTGGTTTTACCGGGGATTAATGTCGCCGGAATTCTGGGATTTATCAGTATTATTGCCGGAGTATATTTCGGATACGCGTATTATGGCGGAGTGACGGGCCATCTGATTTTGGCGGGTACGGTTGTCTTCGGCTTCGGGATGACCTGGTATGTCCTTCGGACAAAAACCTGGAAAAGGCTGAGCCTGGATACCCGTCTGGAAGGGACGGTAGAGGGGATTGGGGATTCGGTTAAGGCCGGAGATTGCGGAGAGACGTTAGGACGCTTGGCACCTATGGGAAATGTAAAATTGGGGGATATGGTCGTGGAAGCCGAATCCAGATCGGGCTATATCGATGCCCATCGTCCGGTCGAGGTCGTTAAAGTATTGAGAAATAAAGTAATTGTACAATTAAAAACAGTTTGAAATGGAAAACAGCAGTGTTATTTTGTTGGTGGTCGCCATAGCCGGAGGATTGTTCCTGTTATGGATTATTTTGTATCTGATTCCTGTCGGTTTGTGGTTCCAGGCATTAGTATCGGATGTGAAAATATCTTTATTACAATTGGTGTTGATGCGTTGGAGAAAAGTGCCGCCTACGGTGATTGTCAGTGCAATGATCGAGGGGAAAAAGGCAGGTATCGAATTATACCGGGATTTGCTGGAGGCTCATTATCTGGCCGGAGGCCATGTGGCCCAGGTGGTGCATGCTTTGGTATCTGCTTCGAAAGCCAATATCGATCTGACTTTTCAGATTGCAACTGCTGTGGATCTGGCCGGTAGGGATGTATTCGAAGCAGTACAAATGAGTGTAAATCCGAAAGTGATCAATACACCTCCGGTTACGGCTGTCGCTAAAGACGGTATCCAGTTGATCGCTAAAGCGCGGGTGACTGTCCGGGCCAATATCAAGCGTTTGGTCGGTGGTGCCGGTGAAGAGACGGTGCTGGCCCGGGTAGGAGAAGGGATCGTGTCGTCGATCGGTTCGTCGGAATCCCATAAAGCGGTGATGGAAAATCCGGATTTTATTTCCAAAGTGGTGTTGGATAAAGGTTTGGATTCCGGTACGGCTTTTGAAATCCTTTCCATCGATATTGCCGATATCGATGTGGGTAAAAATATCGGGGCAGGTTTACAAATCGACCAGGCCGAAGCTGATCTGAAAATCGCTCAGGCGAAAGCGGAAGAGAGGAGGGCGATGGCTGTGGCCAGAGAACAGGAAATGAAAGCATTGGCCCAGGAGATGAAAGCGAAGGTGATCGAAGCCGAAGCCAATGTGCCTCTGGCGATGTCGGAAGCCTTCCGTTCCGGTAATTTAGGCGTGATGGATTATTATCGCATGAAAAATATAGAAGCCGATACACAAATGCGGGAATCGATCGCAAAACCGGCTGATGGTTCAAAAAAGAAACCGGATAAGATCGGATGATGAGAAAAACGTAAAATTTCGGTTGAGATCAATCGTTTGGTATAGAGTGACCATTGGAAAACAAAATTCCTTTGGTCACTTTGGGTATTGAAAAACACTACCGGGCAGATCGCGCAGATTATAGCGGGAAGCCATTGCTTCGCCGTAGGCACCGCAGGAATGGATAGCGATGAGATCTCCCCGGCGGGTTTCGTTTAAGACGACGTCTTTCCCGAAACAGTCGGCAGATTCGCATATCGGTCCTACCACGTCGTATTTCTCTTCGGGTCGGTCGGAGCTGATATTTTCTATCTTGTGAAAGGCCTGATAAAGGGCCGGGCGCAACAGATCGTTCATGCCTGCATCGAGGATTACGAATTTTCTGTTTTTCCCTTCTTTGACGTACAATACTTTAGAGATCAGATCTCCGCAGTGTGCGACGATCGAGCGTCCCAATTCGAAATGAATCTGCTGATGAGGTTCCGGTTCGAAAAATCGGGCGAAAGTGGCAAAGTAAGATTGGAAATCGGCAATGGGTTTTTCGTACGGTTCGTTGTAGTCGATCCCTAACCCTCCGCCGAAATTGATATGGGGCAGAAGGAGTCCGCGTTCTTTCATCTGCCGTTGGATCTCATTGGCCCGGATACATAATCCCCGGAAAACGGTCATGTCGGTGATTTGAGAACCGATGTGAAAATGCAGACCGATGAGTTCGATCTGTTTTAATTTCGCTACTTCCGTGATGACATGTTCCAGATCGTACAAATAAATACCGAATTTGTTTTCTTCGATACCTGTGGTGATATAGTGATGGGTATGGGCATCGACATTGGGATTGATGCGAAGGGCGATCCGGGCTTTTTTGCCCAGCCGGGCCGCGATCCCGTCGATCACCTGTATTTCCGGCAGGGACTCACAGTTGAAACAAAAGATATCGTGCTGTAAGGCAAGTTCTATCTCTGCATCGCTTTTGCCGACACCGGCATATACAATGGTATCGGCCGGGAAGCCGCATTCCAGTGCCTGCCGGATTTCATTTCCGCTGACACAGTCCGCTCCCAGTCCCTGCTGGCTGATCAGTCGCAGTAACACCGGATTGGCGTTAGCTTTGACGGCATAATGAACCCGGTAACCGTAAGGGGCTGATCCGGACTTTGCCGCTTGTACTGTTTTTTTCAGTAGCTCTAAATTATAGTAATAGAAGGGCGTCGGTGTTTGAACCGGTATCTGAGATAACTGCATAGTAAAGTGTGTTGTTGCTGAGTGAACTATTTTCAATGCTGAAGATCTTCCAGTTTATGACTGAGGTCTGTCATGGCTTTTTTCTTGTCTTCTTCTTTGACCAGGACCGAGATATTGTGTGCGCTGCCACCGTAAGAGATCATCCGGAGCGGAACTTCTTCGAGGGCTTTCAGTACCTGGGCTCCCAGTCCGGATTTACCGGCTGAAAAATCGCCGACGATACATACGATCGCCATATTGCGGTCGACCTCGATCGTGCCGTATTTTTCCAGATCTTTGAGGATTTCTTCCAGATGTTCCGTACAGTCGATAGTCAGAGAGACTGCCACTTCAGAAGTTGCGATCATATCGATCGGGGTCTTCCAGGCTTCGAATACTTCGAATACTTTCCGGAGGAAACCATAGGCCAGCAGCATATTGGTCGATTTGATCTTAATCGCGGTAATCCCGCTTTTGGCAGCGACGGCTTTCACATTTTTGGCCGGACTGTCTTCGGTGATCAGTGTACCTTCGTCGTCGGGGCATAAGGTGTTTTTCAGGCGTACCGGGATATTTTCTTTTTTCGCCGGTTGTACGCTGGACGGGTGAAGGATCTTCGCCCCGAAATAAGCCAATTCGGCAGCTTCGTCGAATGACAGATGCCGGATAGCCTTCGTCCCTTCGACGATACGGGGATCATTGTTATGAAAACCGTCGATGTCCGTCCAGATCTGGATCTCTTCAGCCTTGATGGCTGCCCCTACCAGTGCGGCGGAATAGTCGCTGCCTCCTCTTTTCAGGTTGTCGATTTCGCCGTAAGCATTCCGGCAGATAAAGCCTTGGGTAATGATCAGGGGGTGGGTGTCCGGTTGGGCCAGTTCGCGTTTCAGGTTTTGCCGGATATAAAAATAATCCGGTTCGCAGTCTTTATCGATACGCATATATTCCAGGGCTGACAAAAGCGTGTTGCTCACTCCGCATTCTTCCAGGTAATAATGCATCAATGTGGTAGACATGATTTCCCCCTGTGCCAATACAGCCTTTTCCTGAAGAGGATAGAAATCCTTGTTGATAAAAGAACGCAGATAGGTGAAAATGGTTTGAATGAAGGTTTTACCTTTCTGAATATAAGCTTCTGTTTCGAATAATTCTGTGATAACGATATAGTAGTTTACTTCCAGATTCTGAATGATATGGAGAGCAGCCTGTTTTTCATTCCGGTATAAGCAGTTAGAAATTTCAACCAAGGTATTGGTAGTCCCGGACATCGCCGATAAAACCACGATCTGAGGTTCGCCGTTATCGATCAATCCGGCCACTGCACGAATTCTGTCTGCACTTCCGACGGAGGTCCCTCCGAATTTTAAAACTTTCATATTTGTCAATTTTATAAACTCCAGTGTTTTTCTTATTTCCGGCTGCAAAGGTGCTATATTCAAATTGATAAAACAATACTTTGTTAAGAATTAAACAACGTGATTAATTTTTGTAGAAGCTGGCTGCCACCCAATTCTTGTCTTCCCGGTAAGTCATGAAAGTCAGACCTGATTGTGCCGCTCTTTCCTGGATGAGGGGAAGGTCTTGCAGATAAAATCCGCTCATGATCAGGAGGCCTTGGGGGAGGAGTCGGGCGACGTAATGGGGCATGTCTTCGAGAAGGATATTGCGGTTGATATTAGCCAGGATCACATCGAAAGGTGCCTCTGCTTCCAGTAACCGGGCGTCTCCGATTTTGATGGTGATGTTGTTCAGACCATTGGCCCGGATATTTTCCATCGCATTGTTGTAAGCCCATTCATCGATGTCGATGCCGGTGATTTCCCGGGCACCGGTTTTGGCAGCCAGGATAGACAGGATACCTGTTCCGCATCCCATGTCGAGTACCCGTTTGCCTGTAATCCGCTCCTTGTTGTCCAGGATGGTGCGTAGCATGAGGGCGGTGGTGGAATGGTGACCGGTACCGAAACTCATTTTGGGTTCGATCAGGATTTCATATTCGATGCCGGGAACCGGAGCGTGGAATCCGGCCCTGACTAAGATCCGGTCGTCTACCACGATGGGAGTGAAATTTTCTTCCCATACTTTGTTCCAGTCCTGGTCTTCGATTTCCTGTACCGAGGTTTCGATACGATAGTTCCGGGTGAAAAAATCGAATATTTCCAGCCGGGTGATGGCTTGTGCATTATAATCTTTGGCAGGAATGTAGGCCGTGAATCCCTGGTCGGTGTAGGAGAAACCATCGTAACCGATAGTACCCAGTTCGGAAATTAACGCATCTGCAACCGCTTCTTCGTAGGGGGTGATGTCGAAAGTAACTTCAATATAATTCATGGTTTTATTATTTTATTCGATTGTCATTCTGATTCTCCATTCTTTGGGGTAATAGTTGTTAAGCCGGTTGCCCAGGTGTTTGCACCATCCGAGACCCTGTCCGCGATAGGTAACCAATAACCATTCTGCGGTCTTGGGCGGCACCGGAATATCTTCTTTTTTCAGAAAGGTCAGGGCTGTCATCCGGTCGGTATCCAGGAGGGCGCAGTTTGCTTTATTCAGTCCCTGCCAGAGAGCGAGTGAAGGCAGAGGTTTACTTTTCCGGTTGATGATTTCTGCTATTTCACAACCTTGGTAGAGGATGTGCAGATTAGCCTCCAGTAGTTGTATAAATTCGCTGTGTTGCTCCGGGATTACGCCTATGATATTGTCTTTGGCATAGGGGCGGTAATATTCGGGTGTCCGGATATAAGCCCGGATGTCGCCGGGGAGAAGGGGGGGGGTATGTTTCGTATTTTTCCTGACTTTCCCGGCTCTGAATTCTTCGCCTTCGGTTTTTTGTACCACTCCGGTAAAAAATCCTTCTCCCGGAATCCGGTGAGGGTAGAAATGATAACAGTGAGCGGTTGAGTTTCCCGGGACAATTCCTGGAAAAAGAGGTGCGATTTCAATGGAACGGGCTCCGTATTTCCGTATCAATCGTTCCAGGATGGCTTCGTTTTCTCCGGGATTGTAAGTACAGGTGCTATACACCAGGAAACCACCGGGTTTTAGGCAAGGCCAGATGTCTGCCAGAATCCGTTGCTGGCGCTCACTGCAAAGCTGCAGGTTGCTTTCGTTCCATTCCTGAATGGCACCGGGGTCTTTTCTGAACATGCCTTCTCCCGAACAGGGGGCATCTACGACGATGATATCGAAAGCGCCTTTCAGATGGTGAAAGTCTGCCGGATCATTGTTCGTGACGACTACATGGGAAGTTCCCCATTTGATCATATTTTCTTTTAAAATACCGGCCCGGGAACGGATAACTTCGTTAGCTACCAAAAGGCTGCCGGAGGAAAGCCGGGAAGCGATCAGGGTAGATTTGCCACCTGGAGCGGCACACAGATCCAATACTCTTACCGGATGAGCCGGTAGTATTTGTCCGAATATATGATATAAAAACATCGAAGAGGCTTCCTGTACATAGTAAGTCCCGCTATGTAGGCAAGGGTCCAGGGTGAAAACGGGGCGGCTCTTCAAATAATAGGCCGATTCGCACCAGGATACGGGTAAACCGATTTGCTCGTCGGGGAATAACCGGGAGATGGGGACGGGTTTTCCCGGGTTCAGCCGGATACTGACAGGAGGCTCTGTTTGCAGGGCTGCAAAGAAAGCTTCCGACTCTTCCGGTAAAAGTTTTCTCATGCGTTCTTCGAACAGAGCGGGTAAAGTGTTCATGTTTTTCCGTATATTTGCAAATAATTGTGTACAAAGATAAGTGATTTTGGATAAGTTATGATTGAAGTCAAGGAAGATTATAGTTTGAAACCATATAATACGTTTGCTATTGATGTCAAATGCAGGTATTTTGTCGAAAGTGACGAGGAGGAAGCGCTCCGGGCTTTTGTGGCTGATTATGAATGGCAACCGTCGGAAGTGTTGATTTTGGGAGGAGGAAGTAATTTCCTTTTTACGGAAGATTTTACCGGTACTGTTTTTTATCCGGCGATGCAGGGAAAAGAGGTGATAAAGGAAGATGAGGAAGAGGTGTGGGTTAGGATTGGAGCCGGAGTGGAATGGGACGATTTTGTGGCCTGGACAGTGGAACAGGGATGGGGTGGAGTTGAAAATCTTTCTTTTATTCCGGGGCATGTCGGAGCAGCTCCGGTGCAAAATGTCGGAGCCTATGGGATGGAAGCCGGCGAGCGGATCGACCGGGTGGAAGCGATAGCCCTGGATAAAGCTATCCAGGTGGAAATTGCAGGAAAAGATTGCCGTTTCGCTTATCGGGATAGTATTTTTAAACGGGAGTGGAAAAATCGGTATATCATTACCCGGGTGGTATTCCGGTTGTCCAAAAAACCGGAGTTTCGGCTGGATTATGGTGCCTTGCGGAGCGAACTTGAAAAGATGGGGGGAGAAGTGAATTTGACGAATATCCGGCAGGCGGTGATTCGGATTCGCCGTTCTAAATTGCCGGACGTGGCGGAGATTCCCAATGCGGGGAGTTTTTTTAAAAATCCCGTGGTCAGTCGGGAACAGGCGGACCGGCTTTTGGCGGAATATCCCGGAATGCCTGTCTATGAGGTCGACGATGCTTGTTGCAAGTTGGCTGCCGGCTGGATGATCGAACAATGTGGTTGGAAAGGACGTACATGGGGGAAGGCCGGGGTACATGACAAACAGGCTTTGGTATTGGTGAATCGGGGGGGAGCCAGTGGTATCGAGATTACCCGCCTGGCGAATGAAATCCGGAAAAGTGTATTCATGAAATTCGGGATCTGGATAGAACCTGAAGTCTATGTGATTTGAATGAAGTTAAAAACAAAGCTATGGTGACGAAGTATGCAGAGAAAGTAAAAATTTACAACCACTATACCAATTACAAAGGCAGGTTGTTTGTGAAAACTTTGTGTGATTTGTTCAACGATGCGGCCGAGGTACAGACCGAACTATATAAGGTGGATGTGGATACCTTGAATGCACAAGGGTTTACCTGGATGTTGCATCGTCTGCATATCCTGCTCCATAAGATGCCTTTAAAGGAAGAAATCGTGACTATCGAGACCTGGCCTTCGGGGATCGACCGTTTGTTTGCCTTGCGTGACTACCGGATGTTCCGGGAAGACGGGGAGGAATTGGTGCGGGCAACTTCCGAATGGATGTATATCGATATGAAACGGAGAAGACCTTTGCGTTTGCCGGAGAATGTCATTGCCATGAGTACGGAGCATAACATCCCTAAGTTGGTGTTGGCCCCTTTGCTGGATGAGAAGGAATTTGGCGGAGAGAGACAGGGAATACGCCATTTTACAGCGACTTTCGATAACATTGATTTTAACGGGCACGTGACTCAGGCTTCGTATGTCCGCTGGATTACCAATTCGCTGCCTTTCGGGTTTCTAAAAGAGCATGTGTTGACAGAAATTGAAGTGATTTATGCCCATGAGATTATGCCGGATAGTCAGATTCATTCCGCTTATCGCATGGAAGAACGGGGTGAAAATGAAGTGGTGGTTTGGCATGAAGTGAAAGACGAAACCGAGCACTTGACGCATTGTCAGGCCAAAACGGTATGGATGAAGCAGGGATAGAGTTGCTGAAACTCAGCAACTCTTAAAAAGGCAAATCGTCGGCTTCAGGCATCGGGGGGATATCTTCTACACGATATTCCGGTACGGGAATATTTGCCGGATTCTGGGGGGCTACTTTTTCAATCCGCCAGCCTTCGAGATTGGTAAAATAAGATACTTGTCCTTTATTTTCCCATTTTCTGCCCCGGATATTGAAATATACTTTAATATTTTCGTTTAAATCGATATTTTCGAGCAGGTCACACCGATCTTGTATCAATTGTACTTTTACGAAGTCATTCCATTGTGAGTTTTTTTCGTTCTCTACTTCGATGACAAATTCCCTTTTTTGGAACCGGTCACTGATGTGTTGGGTTTCTTCTTTGAAAATCAGTTTCCCGACTATTTCGTAATTCATGTATGTGGAGTTTTTTTGATTTAGCTAATTAAAAAGTGAAACCCGGGGGTATTACCTCGGGTTCACATTGAAGTTCCCTATAGGGAGATTATTTTTGATCAGCTTCTTTAGCGTCCGGTGTAACGATGTCTAACAGTTCGACTTCGAAAATCAGGGTTTCGTTCGGTCCGATGGAGCCGTTTCCTCTTGGGCCGTAAGCCTGATCCGACGGGATAAAGATTTCCCATTTCGATCCGACAGGCATTTGTTGTAAAGCAGTCGTCCATCCCGGGATTACCCGATTCAAAGGAAATTCTACCGGTTCGCCTCTTTTGATAGAAGAATCGAATTCAGTTCCGTCGATCAAGGTGCCTCTGTAATGTACTTTGACCATATCGGTAGCTGCCGGTTTTGCACCTTCTCCTTTTTTGATGATCTTGTATTGGATACCGTTAGCTAAAGTATCTACGCCGGATTTCTTTGCATTTTCTTCCAGGAATTTCTTTCCTTTTTCTGCATTTTCCGTTGCTTTTTTCATAGCCACTTCCTGCATGAATCCGTTCAGGAACATTTGGATTTCGCGTGGGTCTTTTCCCACTTCTTTTTTGGCTATAGCTGAATTCAAACCGGCGATCAAAGCTTCGCGGTTAACCTCGGAGAAACCCATTTGTTGCAGGCCTGAGCCGTACATGTAACCGATATAAAAACTGGCTGAGTCGGCCGTTGTTTTCAAAGAAGCAGAAGTTTGTGTCATGGAACCGCTGTTGTTACAGCTGATAGCCATTGCACCTACTGCCAGAGTAAGTAGTAAATTTTTAGCTTTCATGTTTTGAATTTTATTGAATTAAATTTTAATGTTTTAGATAATAGCCAACAGTTCGACATCGAAAATCAGGGTTTGGTTCGGTCCGATCGACTGACCTGCGCCGTGTGTGCCATAAGCCAGTTCGGAAGGAATATAAAGTTGCCATTTCGATCCTACAGGCATCAATTGCAGGGCTTCTACCCAACCGGCGATCACTCCGCTTACCGGGAATTCTGCCGGTTCGTTTCTGCGGATAGATGAATCGAAAACAGTACCATTGATCAGACGACCTTCATAATGACACTTTACCGTATCCGAAGCTTTGGGTTTCGGGCCATTGCCAGCAGTCAGGATTTTATATTGTAATCCGCTCGGAAGTGCAACTACGCCTTCTTTTTTCTTGTTTTCTGCCAGGAACTTTTCGCCTTCAGCTTTTGCCTCTTTTCCTTTTGCTTGCTGGAGTTTGTCGAAATAATCCTGTAAGATATTATTGGCTTCATCCGGCATGATTTCCGGCATCTTACCACTGAATACGACATTCAGACCGTCGATAAATGCTTCTGCATTGATCGTGGTTACTCCGGAAGAAATCAAATTGCTGGCAATGCTAAGTCCTAAGCTGTAGCTGACTTTGTCAAGTTCGTCTGTGTATTTCATTCTTTATCTATTAATTATTAATCGCGCAAAGATACACTAAAATGGTAAAAAGTAAAAAGTTAAGACTAAAAAGTGTTTGAATAAACACTTGTCTGTTTTACGTAAACTCTTTCTCCTCTGTTTCCCTTTTCCCCTCGATTCTTTTATTTCCCCCCCTTTTTTCCCTTTTCCCTTATACTTTTTCCCTTTAGCTTTTAGCTTTTAGCTTTTAGCTTTTAGCTTTTAGCTTTTAGCTTTTAGCTTATAGCCTCTAGCTTTTAGCTTATAGCCTTTAGCCTTTTATCTGTCCATCGCTCAGGCAAATCTTCGAATCCGACATCTCCGCCAGTTCCGTATCGTGAGTGACGATAACAAAAGTTTGTCCTAACTCGTCGCGTAAGGAGAAAAATAATTGGTGCAGTTCGTTTTTAGTATGTGTATCCAGATTACCCGAAGGTTCGTCGGCCAGGACCACTTTTGGGGAATTGATCAGGGCTCTGGCGACGGATACCCGTTGTTGTTCTCCTCCCGAAAGTTCTGACGGTTTATGAGAGATCCGGTCTTGCAATCCCATTAATTCCAGCAGTCCGAGTGCTTTTTTTTCGGCCTCTTTCCGGGGGACTCCCTTGATCCAGGCTGGCATACATACGTTCTCCAAAGCAGTGAATTCCGGTAGCAAATGGTGAAACTGGAAAACAAAACCGATATTGTTATTTCGGAAATTTGCTAATTTATTGGCCGAATAGTGAGCGACGTTGTCCTGTTCATACCATACCTCTCCTTCATCCGGGTAGTCTAAGGTGCCTATAATGTGCAGCAAAGTACTTTTCCCGGCTCCACTAGCCCCGACGATCGTCACAATTTGTTTTTCGGGAATGATCAGATCGATGCCTTTTAAAACCTGTAGTGTTCCGTAACTTTTTTTGATATTTTTGACCTCAATCATCCAATTTCTTTTAATTTTCGCTGTAAAGATAGGGAATAAAGTCAAAATAATATTTAATTTCGTGTGGAAAACGTCCCATTCTTTTGGTGGAAATCCACCAAAAGAATAATTGACAGACGACAATTACCTATTGACAATTATTTGGAAGCGAAGCTTCCATCGAAAAAGGAATAAGTAAAGACAAATGAAAAAAGGAATAAAGAATAAAGCATTGGTTTTTAGTTGGTTCGATGGATCTTTCCAGTGTGCTGTTTCATTGTCAACTGGTCTCTGGCAATTGTCAATCCCCCACAGGTGCGGGAACTTAGAATTTTTTGTAGACTTTATAAACTTTCGACTAATTTAATGGGACGTTTTATGATGCGTTTATTTTGTTTGTTATCAGTTTGTTATCTATGGTTTTGTGGGTTCGGTGGCAAGCAGGAGGGAAAGGTGTCGGATTCGGCTTTGTATGTCTTGAAAGATAAGGCTTATGGGCATATTTCTAAGGGCGAATATCAGGAGACGGAAAGAGTTTGTCAGGAGATTTTACAAAATACCGTTTGGGGAGGACAAGAATGGTTTTACACCTATGCCTTGATCTATCAGGGACAAGCACGGATCATGCTGGGCAAAACGCAGGAGGGATTACAGGATTTGCTCGGGGCAAAACGATTGGCTGAGATACAACACAATGATTCGGCACTTTGTTCGGTGTATAACGGGCTTGGGTTGTACGAACAAAATGTCACTTGTGACTATTACCGCTCTTTGAATTATTACCGGGAGGGGTGTGATATCGCCGAACGTTGCGGACACCGGTTGTTGTATTGTTTGTTAGTCGCTAATATCGCGGAAGTACTGACTTTAAGAAATGAAGAAGCCGGGTTGGAATATGCAGAGAAATGTTACCTGCTGGGCCGGCAGAATAATGATCCTTATCTGATCTATTGCGGGGCGATTTCTATGGCCCGCAATCTTTGTCTCAACCGGAAGATGGAAGAGGCCTGGAGATATACCCGTGAAGCGGATCGGTTGAGTAAACGTTATGACTTTAAAAATCGTTCGGATATTTATAATACATACGGAGAAATAGCGTTGGAAGCGGGGGATTATATGAAGGCCGGATTGTACTATGAGCAGGCGATCCGGGAACATGGTTTTTCACAGGCTGCTTATGTCGTGTCCACCTATGTCGGCTATGGACGGGCACTGATCGCTCAGAAAAAATACAAGTCTGCTTTGGAAAAATTACAGATCGGGAAAGAGATCTCTGAAAAAAATATCACTTCACTGTTCCGGCGGGAAGTCTACCTGTTGCTTTCAGCCTGTTACGATCGGTTAGGTGAGCCAAAAGAAGCCTTGGAATATTATAAGAAGTATACGGCTGAATCTTTTCGTTTGTATAACGAAGACAAAGAAAGGACAGAGAAGGAGTTGATGGTGAGGTATGAGACAGAGAAACGAAATAAGGAATTGGCTCAAAAAAATATGTTGTTACAAAAGGAACAGAATCGGGTGATGGCTTTGGTCGGGATCACTTTTGTCGTCTTGATCGTCGTTTTACTGTTCTACATCAATTATCGGAGAAAAAATCGATTATATAAACAGATTGTTCGGGAAAGTGTGGATTGGCTGGCGAAGGAAAGACAGTTTTCTAAGCGGATAGCAGAACAGGAGAAACAATTGCAGGAATTGATCGGTAAGGCCGGAGCTGTTGATGGAGGGCGTTATTCCGGTTCTTCGCTGAATAAAGATAGCCAGCAGGAATTATTCGGCCGGTTGGAGCGTTTAATGCAAAACGATCAGGTATATAAAAATAGTTTATTCACCCGGGAAAAAATGGCTGAATTATTGGGTACTAACCGTACCTATCTTTCGCAGACCATCAATGAACAAACCGGATTGACTTTTACGCATTATATGAATAAATATCGGATCGAAGAAGCCCGGAGAATATTGGCTGATCCACAGGACGATACACCGATAAAAGCAATTGCTGCCGATCTGGGATTCAGCTCGGTAACTACTTTTTATACTCTTTTCAAAGCTGTCGTTCAGATGTCACCGGACCAATACCGGAAACATGCCCGCTCGCTGAGAGAAAATAAATCTTAAGAAAATGCAAAAATTGTCCGTGTAAATTCGTACGATTTTTGTATTTTAACATTTATTTTTTTACAAAAAAAGCAATTGCTGATTTTGGAATTGCTTTAATAATAAGGTGTTTTCCGGATTTGTTTTTCTTTGTCCTACTAAATCATTTTTAAGAATTTGTTATGAAGATAATGTTAAGGACTATGAAGAACGGATTTTATTTCCTGGGTGGGCTGTTACTTTTAGCCGGGGCCTGTACTGCGCCGGATTCGTACCGGTTGGTTGGAAATCTGAGCGGGTTAGCGGATGGTACCAGGATGCTTTTGGTACCGGCGGCAACACACAAACAAGAGAAGCCTATCGGTGAAGCTGTGGTGGAAGATGGAAAATTTGTTTTCGAGGGACAGTTACCCGAGCCGCGGTTGTTGAATCTGCAGGCAGAGGGGAAGCAGTTGTATTATGCCTTTATGCTGGAAAACGGTGAGGTGACTATAACAGGCGAAGCCGTCTCTACGACCGACGGAGATCGGGAAATGGTGACATTGAATAAGGCGGTTGTTACGGGTAGTAAGGCAGATCGGGAATTCCGGGAGAAAATAGCTTTCCGGCAGGAGTTGGATAAAGCTTATACTCGGTTACACCAAAAATACGAGGATATAAGCCGGCAGTTGGGGGAGGCCCGCCGTACCGGAAATGCGGTGAAGATAGATTCACTGAATCAAACCGAAGAGATGAAGGCCTATGCCAGAGACGAGAAAGCTTTCTTCACTCAGGTAGAAAAGCAGACTATGGCTTCGATCAAAGCGAATAAAGATAGCTATTGGGGACCTCTGTTGATGCTGTATTGCTTTAATTATTTTACCGAGGATCCTGCCCAGATTGAACTTTACAATAGTTTCCCGGAAGAAATACAAAATGGCTACTATGGGCAGTTGTTGAAGAAGGAACTGATCCCGGAGAATCTGATCGGCAAACGGTTACCGGCCTTTTCTGCTCCCGACCGGAATGGAAATATACACTCCGACAGCGATTTGCGTAAGAATAAAAAATGCGTTTTGATCGATTTTTGGGCATCGTGGTGTGGCCCTTGCCGGCGGGAAATTCCTAATTTGAAGAAAATTTACGAAGCATATGTAGACAAAGGGTTGGAAATCATTAGTATATCTATTGATAAGGAGGATAAGGCCTGGCAGAAAGCTTTGGATGAGGAACAGCTGCCCTGGCCTAATTTGATCGATCGGCAAGAGTTGTTCGGAGAGCAGTTTTACGGGCGTACGATCCCGGCTATTTTTCTGGTTACCGAAGACGGAATCGTACAGTATGATAAACTGCGGGGACAAGCGTTGTCCGATAAAATTGCCGAAATATTGAACTAACCGATACTTACTATAAAACTTATGAAAATGAAAAAAAATGTCCAAAACAAAAATTACCGGAGAGGGTGGCGTTTGTTGGCTGTGATCGGTATGCTTTTGTGTTTACCTTTATTACAGCTGAAGGCTCAGGAAATGCGAACGATTACCGGGCTTGTTGTCGATCAGAAGGGAGAAATACTGCCCGGAGCTACGGTGAAAGCGGTACAAGCTCCGGGAGTGAAAACCCTGATCGCTACTTCGACCGATCTCGATGGGAAGTTTAAGTTGAATATTCCGTCGGAGGTTACTCAGATTGAAGTTACTTTTGTCGGGTATAAAAACCAGCAGGTAGCCCTGAAAGGGAAAACCGATTTTAAAATTGTACTGACAGAAGATACCCAGGAGATGGAAGAAGTGGTGGTAACCGGTATGTTCACCCGTAAAGCGAATAGTTATACCGGCTCGGTTACCACAATCAAGGGGGATGAATTGAAAACGGTCGGGAATGGAAATGTCTTGTCCAGTTTGAAAAATATAGATCCTTCTTTTCTGATGGTTGAAAATCTGGAGGTTGGTTCGAATCCCAATGCGATACCCGATTTTCAGATGCGTGGACAGACCGGATTTACCGAAGTGGCCAGTGAATATCAGGAAAATCCGAATCAGCCGTTATTTATTTTGGATGGATTCGAGACGACGCTGACGAAAATTATGGACCTTGATATGAATCAGGTACAGAGTGTTACTTTGCTGAAAGATGCTACTGCTAAGGCTATTTATGGGTCGAAAGCGGCCAATGGCGTGGTGGTGGTAGAAACGATCCGACCGGAAAAAGGGAAAATGAAGATTACCTATACCGGAAGCCTGGATATCGAAGCTCCGGATTTATCCAGTTATGACTTGTGTAATGCCGAGGAAAAATTGCGGGCGGAATATCTGGCCGGTTTCTATACTTCTTCGACGGGATCTGCCACAGAACAGATGAATCTGGACAAAAGATATACGACCGTTGCCAGTGCTATCGCGGCCGGTGTCGATACGTATTGGCTGGATAAACCTTTGCGGGTGGGGGTCGGACAAAAACATTCTCTTTATCTGGAGGGTGGGGATGATTATATGCTGTATGGGATCGATCTGAGTTATAACAATGTGGCCGGAGTGATGAAGGGGTCGAACCGGAATACCCTGAGCGGAGGGATTACATTTTCATATAAATACAAAAATTTATTGTTCCGGAATAAGTTTACGATCGACGATAATAAATCGAATGATTCACCTTATGGTTCGTTCAGCGATTATGCTTACCTGAATCCTTATAACCGTTTGCATGACGAGGATGGAGAAATGGAAGATTCCTGGACGGGTTTGGTGACCGAATATAATTATCTGAAAAATGGCCTGATCAATACCCGGTTTGAAGACAGATACACGACGTTTACCGAAAATTTTTATGCCGAATACCAGGCGTTGCAAAATCTGCGTCTGACTGCCCGGTTCGGTTTGACGAAAAAGAACTCCGGTTCGGAAGATTATTATCCTGCCGGACATACCAATTTTGTCAGCTATACAGGGGATAATTTGTATAAGCGGGGTAGCTATTCTACCTATTCCCGTAAAGATAATAACCTGAGTCTGGATTTGGGGGCGGCTTATTCGATCTCAAAATTGAGGCATACGCTTTTTTTGAATGCCCAATACAGTATGAGCCGGGCGAAATATGACTATTATACGGTTGCTGTGCAGGGATTGGCCAATGATAATATGGATCATATTTCGATGGGGGTAGAATACAAGAATACCAAACCGACCGGTAGCGAAGGGATTACCCGGGACATGGGGTTCACCGGTTCTTTAAACTATTCTTTCGACGATCGTTATTTGTTGGATGTCAATTACCGGTTGAACGGTTCTTCCGATTTCGGGACCAATAACCGTTGGGGACATTTTTATTCCTTCGGTTTGGGTTGGAATCTGCATAAAGAGAGTTTCTTCAGTGATATAAAATGGATCGAGCGGATAAAATTCAGGGCCTCGACAGGTTATACCGGGTCGCAAGGTTTTAATTCTTATGATGCTATTGCAACCTTGAATTATTACCAAAGTGCTTATCAGGGCGAATTGGGGTCTTATTTGATGGGATTGGCTAATCCTGATCTGGCCTGGCAAAAAAAATACGACAATAATATCGGTGCGGATCTGAGTTTTTTGCAGGGAGCGGTGAATGTGCGTTTCGATTATTATGTTTCGACGACCAAAGGGACGATCACTTCGGTGACGACTCCGCCTTCTATGGGATTCTCTTCTTACATGGCCAATTTGGGTGAAGTGGAAAACAAAGGTTGGGAAGTGTACCTGAACGGCCGGATTTGGAGAGATACGCCAAGCCGGAGTTATGTGAATTTTTATGCGTCGGCGGCTGCCAATAAAAATATCCTCAAGAAAATATCTAATTCATTGAAAGCATTGAACGATAGCACGGATGAAGAGTACGACTCGTCTTCTGCTACCTCGGTACCTGTCCGTTACGAAGAAGGCCAGTCGATGAGTACGATCTGGGTAGTGAAATCTTTGGGTATCGATCCCCAGACCGGGAAAGAGGTGTTCGTGAAGAAAGATGGTTCGCTGACTTACGATTGGAGTAGTTCCGATTTTATTGCCGGCGGAGATACCCGTCCGAAGGTATCCGGTAATTTCGGTATCAATATGGAGTATCATGGGTTCGGATTGAATGCGGGTTTTACCTGGCGGCTGGGTGGACAAATGTATAATACGACTTTGTTGGACAAAGTAGAAAATGCCGATGTACATTATAATGTCGACCGGCGGGTTTTCACCGGACGTTGGAGTGAACCGGGGCAAGTGGCCCGTTTCAAGTCGATTACGGACGACTCCGAGACTAAACCTACGAGTCGGTTTGTTGAAGATTATAATCTGCTGACATTCTCTTCTTTGAATGTTTATTATGATTTCCGGGAGTGTCGTTTCATGGAAAAGAGTTTTCTGCAACGCATGAAAGCCACCTTTTATATGAATGATATTGCTACCATTTCTTCAGTGAAAACGGAACGCGGAACTTCTTATCCGTTTGCCCGTTCGTTCTCTTTCTCATTACAGGTAACTTTTTAAAACAGGACAACTATGAACAAATTAAGATACAATGTGAGCTTTTGGCTCGGTGCCTTGTTCCTTTTCGTGACGGGAGGATGTTCGGATTATTTCGATGTACGTCCGAAATCACAGGTGCTCGCCGACGAACTTTTTTCTACGGAAGAAGGTTTCAGCGACCAGTTGACCGGAGTGTACAAGAGATTGGCTTCGACCTCTTTGTATGGGCAGGAAATGACCTTCGGGTTAGCCGAAGCCTTGACACAAAATTATGATCTGGCAACAGGAAGCGAGTATTATGAGGCAGGCCTTTACAATTATGAGAATACGGCGGTGAAGAATAAGATCACTACGGTTTGGTCGCAGATGTATTCGGCGATTGCCAATCTGAACATTATGCTGGAGTATATCGATAAAAATCCGGCGATGTTCAGTGGGGATAATTATCGCATATACAAAGGGGAGGCTTTGGGATTGCGTGCTTTTTTGCATCTGGATTTATTGCGGATGTTCGCTCCTTCGTATGCTTCGAATGCACAAGCTCCAGCCATCCCTTATGTAATGACTTATTCGACAGCGGTAACCCCGCAGTCTACTGTCGATAAAGTATTGGATTATGTCATTGCGGATGCCCGGGAAGCTCTCGGGCTGCTGGAAACCGATCCGTTGTTTCTGGCCGATAGTCTGGAAGCTTATACTTATCGGAACGATCGTTCCTATCGGTTTAATTATTATGCCGTTGCAGCAACTTTAGCCAGGGCTTATCAATGGAAGGGAGGGGCCGATAATCTGGCGCAGGCTTTGGTCTATGCCCGGAAAGTGATCGAGGAAAAGAAATTTTCCTGGGTACACTATACTTCTATCACTTCGTCGAATGCTTACGAAAGGGATTTGTTGTTCGCTTCCGAACTGTTATTCCGTTTGAATGTGCTCGATATGGACGATATTATCGGGCCTTATTTTAAAGAACAGACCGATAAGACGAAAAAATTGTCTCCTTCCGAGGAAATGTGGGACGATATTTACGAAGTTTCGACTAAAGCGTATGGGCAGGATTGGCGGCATACTTATCATTGGACTTATAGTGGCAGTGATCCTTATCTGTCTAAATTCTGGCAGTATGAAAACGGTACATATAAAAATTTTATGCCTGTTTTGCGTTGGTCCGAAATGTATTATATCGCTGCCGAAGCTTCACTGAATACCGATTCCCGGCAGGCTGTCCGTTATCTTAACACTGTCCGGAACAACCGGTATCTGGATTTCGGCCCGTTGGATGAAAACTTGCCGGTGACACAGATTCAAAATGAAATCTATAAAGAATACCGGAAGGAATTGGTGGGGGAAGGACAATTGTTTTACTATTATAAGCGCTTGAATTTTGCTTCTATTCCCGGGTCGGCGGTCAGCGGTAGCGACGATATCTATGTTTTGCCGATGCCGGAGAATGAGGTTGAATTCGGTAACCGGCAATGATTGTAGAACTGATAAATTGGATTATTATGATAAAATATATACTACTGGGAATTTGGGGATTACTCTTGTTGAATTCCTGCGAAAATGATGATTTTGTTTGGGGAAAAGAAGATTTTGCCCGGATTGTCGGCCCGGAGATCTGGACCAGAAATACAGATTCGATGACTTTTACCTTTTCGGTTTATCCGGAAGAGGTAAAGGAATTTGCTGTAGCGTCTTGTGTCGTGATACAAGGGAAAGTGGCGGATTACGACCGGACAGTGAAATTGGCTGTCGATCCGTCGAAAACAACTGCACAGGCATCCGATTATTCACTGCCCCGGGAAGTGATACTGAAAGCCGGTCAGGATTCGGTGGGGTTCGATATCCTGCTTTACCGGACGGAAGCGATGCAAACCGAAGAAGTACGTCTTCAGGTGAAGATAGACGGCTCCGGTGATCTGCAACCGGGAGTCGATGCGTGGTCTGCTTTGACTATCGCCTGGAACGATAAAATTACCAAGCCGGGCAATTGGGAGGATTTGACCGAATTTTTCGGTGACTATAGCGAGACCAAATACCGGTTTATTATTTCGACTTTGGGAGTCAGTCAGTTTACCTATGGAGAAGCAGAGGGGATGACTTGGGGAGAAATGTGGAACTATCGTTTACGGATGGTCGCTGCGCTGGAAGAATATAATGCCACCCATTCGGAGAATATGAAGGATGAAAATGGGGCTGTCGTTTCTTTTTAATTAATAAAAATAGCATATCATGAGAAGAATGAAATATAAAATCGGGGCTTTTTGCCTCTTGGCGATAGGACTTTGGGGATGTCTGGAGGATAAAGGCGTGTATGATTACGACTTCGATGTGGCGCCTGAAATAAAGATAGATACGGTTGGAACGGATAAAACCGAACTGTTCCGGACCTGGGAAATCGGGGATACCATTCATTTTACGCCCCGGGTTACCTATAGTAAGCCTGAAAATCTGGTATACCGTTGGTTTGTTATGGATTCCGATTACAAACCGGAAACGGTGGGGAATACGACGGTGTATCCGCCGGCCGACACCATTTCCCGTACACTCGATCTGAATTATGTGGTGAGTCTCGAGGCGGGGAAAGCTTATCAGGTGTGGATGATGGCCAAAGATACGGTATACAATACGATGGGATTTTTTCTGGCGAGATCGTACCTGACTCTTCCTCAGGCGGGTTCTAAGAGTGGAATTTATTGTTTACAAGAAAAAGAGGGCCGGGTGGATGTCGATGTTTTCGGATCGAAAAGGACCTTGATTTTCAGCGGATCACAGGCTGAAGAATATTGGCACGAACAGGATTATTGGAGTGGTTTACATCCGGAACATCCTTTGGACGGTGAGGCTAAGCTGATTTTTTATTCTACTACGGGAAAATGGTATTATATCCTGACCGGACAGGAGGCTTTGCGTTGTTCACCTGCGAATATGGTGATTATGGACACCTGGAACGATATGTTTTATTCAGCGCCCGAATACGGTCCTGAGGCGATGATGTGTGTGAATAATTGTGATTTCCTGATCAATAACGGAAGGTTGCATTGTTTGTATATTCAGAGTGCCGGTGACCGGAAGTTTCCGGTAGCGATGAGCGGTACGTATGATCTTGCTCCTTACCTGGCTTCGGCTACGATTGCGGGTTGGGGGCCTGTGACCGGGGCTATCGGGGCTTACCAGGTGGTTTTCGACAAAGAACAGAACGGTTTCCGGCCTTTCTTCAACCGGGCTTCGTCATTGAGCCGTTTTAGTGAAGCGGATGCTGAAGCGGTATTCGATGTGAACCATATGAACGGGGAGTTGGTGTATTCGGCCACCGTAAACGGAGGTGAGACGATGGCGGTGATGAAACGTGACGGTGGGTATTGGATGGATGTGGCTTGTTTCTACAATGTCGTGGATAATGGAAAGCTGGCTCGTTACTCCCGTTCCCTGGCCGGATGTGAGAATTTAGACCGGGCCACTTGTTTTACTTCGACCAATGCAGGCTCCGTTTTGTTTTATTCGGTCGGTAATACTTTGTATTCTTATAGTTATACTACCGGGCAAACGGAATCTGTAAAAGTGTGGAACTCGGATGACGACGACGAAGTCATTACTTGTCTGTATATGATCGGAACGGGGGGATTCCCGACAGCCGGACGTGTTTTGTGGGCTGCCGTATGGAATGAAAAAACTCAGGAAGGAAAGATCGTAGAATTTGAAGTGAGTCCTACTACCGGAAAGATTGAAGACATGTACGGACCGATGTTCGGAGGGCCGGCCAATAGTCCGAGTATCTTCTCCGGTTTCGGTAAAGTGATCTCGATGACACAAACGATTTAGGCTGGGAAACAGACGTTGGGGCAAAGGTGTGTTAGTAAACGTTACAGAGGGAGCATGAGACAGGTTATCCTCCGTAACGTTTACCCCCTCTGTAACTTATGTTTGTAAAACTGAATTTTTCAAAAAAAGTTTGACTATATGAAATTTAATATTACTTTTGCAGCGTCAAAAACCGGCACGCGGGCGTGGTGGAATTGGTAGACACGCTAGACTTAGGATCTAGTGTCGCAAGACTTGGGGGTTCGAGTCCCTTCGCCCGTACAAAAGTAGGGAAGCCACCTTATGCGAGGTGGCTTTTTTCTGATTGAGAAGAGAGTTAGTCATATATAATAACAATTGCTATAATTCAAGAATGGCATGAATATAACGAAAAACCAGATCGACGATCTGAATGCAACCATTAAGATCGAACTAGGTAAAGAAGATTACGCCGGCCGCGTAGAGAAAGCATTGAAAGATTATCAGAAGAAAGTAGTAGTAAACGGCTTCCGTCCAGGAAAAACTCCGATGGGAATTGTGAAAAAAATGTACGGAAAATCTTTATTGGTAGATGAAATCAATAAAGTTTTGGGAGAATCGTTGAATAACTACATCAAGGAGAATAACCTTCAGATTCTGGGTGAACCGCTTCCGAACGAGACTGAACAGAAGGAACTGAACCTGGAGGATGAAAATTTCGAATTCCTGTATGATATCGCTTTGTCTCCTGAGGTGAATGCCAAAATGAGCAAACGTGAAAAAATACCTTTCTATACCATCAAAGTTGACGATGAAATGATCGACAAACAGATCGAAAGTATCTGTAAAAACAACGGTAACATGATCGCTGTAGATGAGATCGAAGGTACCGAATACCTGAAAGGGGAATTGATCGAATTGGACGCTGACGGAAATGTGAAAGAAGGAGGTATCAAAAACGAAGATGCTTCGATGTCGGTATTCCACATGAAAGATGAAGAAGCTGTAAATGCTTTCAAGGGTAAAAAAGCAGGTGAGGAAGTGAAGTTCAATGCAGTGAAAGCATACCCGAACAAGACCGATTTTGCTGCTATGTTGGGTGTCACGAAAGAAGAAGCCGAACATGCCGGTGAAAACTATTGTTTTATCGTCAAAGAAATCAAACGTTATATCGATGCAGAAGTAAACGAAGAATTGTTTACTAAATTGTATGGGGAAGGAGTGGTCAAAGATGCAGCGGATTTCCGTAATCGCGTGAAGGCAGATATCGAAAATCAGCTGAAAGGACATTCTGAATACCGCTTTACCATCGATGCCAAAGAAAAACTGATAAAGAAAAATGAAGATGTCGTTCTGCCCGAAACTTTCCTGAAAAGATGGATTGTGGCTGTCAATGAAAAGATGACTCCTGAAGAAGTGGAGAAAGATTTCGAAGGCTACCGGGATGAATTTAAATGGCAGCTGGTGAAATCGGCTATCGTGAAAGATTATGATGTGAAGGTGGAAGCCGAGGATATGAAACGGGAAGGACGCCAGATCGCTGCTGCCCAGCTGCAACAATACGGGTTATACGGATTGACCGACGAACAGCTGGACGGATTTGCAGCTAAATTGCTGGAAGATGAAAAACAGCGTCAGCATCTGTATGAAAGAGCTTTAGATAACAAAGTCTTCGACGTGATCCGGGAAAACGTGAAGCTCGAAGAACAAGAGATTTCTATGGCTGATTTCGAAAAATTATTCCAGAAATAAGATTTTAGGAAATAATATGGGAAAAGCCTTGCTATGCAGGGCTTTTTTCTTTAAACACCCGGAGGGGAACGGGATATGAAGGAGGTTTGCGCGTGAGCATGTATCAGACTCATATATTGAAAAATGGATTGAAGGTCATTCATCAGCAGGTGGACGGTAAAGCTGCCTGGTGTGGATTGATTATCGGTGTCGGTAGCCGGGACGAGCGCCCGGAAGAAGAGGGGATCGCTCATTTTATCGAGCATGTGATTTTTAAAGGGACGGAGAAAAGAAAAGCCTTTCATATCCTGAGCCGCATAGAAGATGTGGGAGGAGAACTGAATGCTTATACGACGAAAGAAGATACTTGTATTTATGCTTCCTTCCTGGCCAGGGATTATGAACGGGCTTTGGAATTGTTCGCCGATATCGTGTTTCATTCGGTATTTCCCGAAAAAGAGATAGAGAAAGAAAAAGAGGTGGTGATCGATGAGATCAATTCTTACAAAGATAGTCCGGGCGAATTGATTTTCGACGATTTCGAGGAACTGATTTATCCGGATTATCCGATCGGTAGAAATATCCTGGGAAGCGAGAAGGCGGTAAAAGGCCTCCGGCGGGACGATATTATCGATTTCGTCAAACGGAATTACCGGCCGGGAAGAATGGTGATCAGTTCGGTCGGGGATATTCCTTTCGATAAACTGGTCCGCCTGATTGAAAGATATTTCGGAGATATTCCCGGGGATCCGGCTGTATTGGTTCGTGAACGTCCCGGGATATACTTGCCCCGGCAGAAAGTGATCGATATGGATACTTATCAGAATCATTGTATTATAGGAAACGTCGCTTACGATTATACCGAAGATAAACGTCTGGCTTTTTCTCTTTTGGTCAATATCCTGGGGGGGACGGGGATGAATTCCCGTTTGAACCTGAATATCCGGGAGAAATACGGACTGGCTTATAACATCGAAGCTTCCTATACCCCCTATTCGGATACGGGGGTTTTCACGATATACTTCGGCTGTGATGCCGGCGATCTGGACAAGTGTCTGCGACTTTGCCGGAAAGAGATGGCGGCTTTGGGGGAGGAACTTTTGGGATATAACCAATTGCGTAAAGCCAAAAATCAGATGATCGGGCAGATCACCCTGGCGTCGGAAAATTATGAAAATATGATGCTGTCCAGTGGCAAGAGCTTTCTTATTTATGATAAAGTGGATGAACTGGAGGCGGTCTGTGAAGAGGTAGGAGGTATTACCCCTGAGTTGCTCCGGCAGGTGGCCCGGGAGATTTTTGCTCAGGATAAACAATCGGTTTTGATCTATAAATAAAGAAAGTATGTTGGACTTGGATGCTGAACTGGAAGAATATATCGGATTGCACTCCGAACCGGAACCGGAAATATTGCAACAGTTGTCGAGGGCTACTCATCAGAAGATTTTAAGACCCCGGATGTTGTCGGGAAATCTGCAGGGGCAATTCCTGAAGATGCTGTGCCGGATGAACCGGGTCCAACGGGTGTTGGAAATCGGGACATTTACCGGTTATGCAGCCATCTCGATGGCGATGGGCATGGGAGAGAAAGGCGTGCTCCATACCATCGACATCAATGACGAGATTGAAGATTTTACGCGTAATTATATCGAACGTAGCGGACTGGCCGGACAGATCGTTTTTCATATCGGAGATGCCTGTGAGATAATACCCGGGCTGGATGAATGCTTCGATCTGGTATTCATCGATGCCGATAAAAGGCAATATACAGCGTATTACCGGCTGGTATTCGATAAGGTGCGGCCGGGAGGTATCATTGTGGCTGACGATGTGCTGTGGGACGGTAAGGTCACGGAAAAAGATACCCGCGATGCGCAAACACGCGGGATACTGGAATTTAATGAGTTGGTGCAGGCCGATACCCGGGTAGAAAATCTGTTGTTGCCTGTGCGGCATGGATTGATGCTGATCCGGAAGAAAGATTAGGAATCGGAGATAGAAATTGAGTGAATTAATTTTATCTTTGTAAAGATATAAACAGAGCATAATTATGAGACAATATTTGGATTTGCTGGACCGGATTTTGAGTGAAGGAGCGGAGAAAACAGACCGTACCGGAACAGGGACGATCAGTGTTTTCGGTCATCAGATGCGTTTTGATTTACAGGCAGGTTTTCCTTTGCTGACCACCAAAAAATTGCATCTCAAATCGATTATCTACGAATTGCTTTGGTTCCTGAAAGGAGACACCAACGTCAAATATTTGCAGGATCATGGGGTGAAGATTTGGAACGAATGGGCGGGTGCCGACGGGGATTTGGGACATATCTACGGTTATCAATGGCGTTCATGGCCCCGGCCCGACGGGACCCATCTGGATCAGATCTCACAGGTGGTCCACGATATAAAAAACAACCCCGACTCCCGGCGTTTGATTGTGAGTGCCTGGAATGCCGGAGATATTGAAAATATGGCTTTAGCTCCCTGCCATGCTTTATTCCAGTTTTATGTGGTCGGTGGCAAATTATCCTGCCAGCTCTACCAACGTAGTGCCGATACTTTTTTGGGAGTTCCCTTCAATATCGCTTCTTATGCCTTGCTGACTCTGATGATGGCCCAGGTTTGTGGTTTGCAGCCGGGTGAGTTCGTACATACCCTGGGGGATGCCCACATATACCTGAATCATATCGAACAGGTCCGTCTGCAATTGTCCCGCGAGCCCCGCGCTTTACCGCAGATGCATATCAATCCGGCTGTGAAGGATATTTTCGGTTTCCGCTATGAAGATTTCGAATTGACCGGCTACGATCCCCATCCGCATATCAAAGGAGCGATTTCGGTATAAATCGTGGTTCAGTCTTTTTTCCTGAATCGGTTTTTATATTCCAAAACTTCTTTGAGTAGTTGAGGAGACATCGGATGATCGATCGGATTCAGCAGACTGTCCGTTACGACGATTCGGCCTGAATGTTTCTTTTCGTATATCGCTTCGGGGGTGACAAAGGCGTAATTTTCTTCGGTACCTGTCAGGTGAAAGAGCGGGCGCAGGCTGTCGGTGAGAAAATGGCCCATGCTGTAATCTCCGGGAGGATTCGAAACACCGAAGAGGGTATGCATCAAAGTCGGCACAATGTCGTAATGAGTGGTTGTATGGTGATAGTTCCGTGAAGCTTGTCCGGGTTCGTAATAAATGAAAGGCACATGAATCTGTGCATCGGAATAATTACTGCCGTGACCCCAGTAATTTTTTTTATTCTCATTGAATTCCTGACTGTGGTCTCCGGTAATGACCAGGATCGAATTGTCTAAGAGTCCCTTGTGTTCGAGTTCTCCGACGATACTTCCAACCAGGGAATCTACATACCAACCGCAATTTCTGTAGAGGTTGAAAAATGGCGTGGCATCCATTTCATTATTCAGCGCCATATAATTGGCATACTCCCAGGAAGGTTCGAATTTATGACGGTGAGGAGCCGGAATGGAGATGGCATGCAACAAATCATAGAATAAAAAAGCAAAAAACGGTTTGTCGGGTTTTTGGTCCAGATATTGAAGAAAGTCGGCCGTCAGCCGGGTATCGCGGTCGAAAGGAGTTGCCCCTTGGGTTTCTGTCCGAAGGTGCGGAACTTCCCCGAAAATAATCCGGTCGAAAGGCGGATTTTGAAGAGTTGCACTCGGAAAGGTCTGAACGTCATACCCCTGTTCGAGCAGGGTTTGGATGAATAAAGGAGAGGTCCCCGATAGTTCGAAAGCTTTCCAATAGGTAGGAGAAATTCCGAAGAACAAGCCGAAAATACTTCCTCGTGTACCGCTGCTGGAACTCAGATGATGGGTGAAAACCGAACTACGGGTTGCGAAACCGGAGAGGTTCGGCATGGTCTCTGTATCGAATATCCGTGGATTCCAGGAATCCAGAAGGATAAAAATAATATTTTTCCGTGAAACGGTATCATTTGAAATCAACGGATGTAACGGATAGGTGATACCGGTATTGAGAGTGGTGTTGTCGTTCAGTTGCGGATGGGAAACCGGGTGATGGATAATTCCTAATTTTGCCATTAACTTGTTTGCAGTCAATGGATAAAATTGTGGCAGGCAGGTTGCGACATTTTGTATCGAAAATTGGTTTGAAGCAGCGGCATAGGCATGCACTAAATGTGCACTTAAAGTGCTGCATACAAAGAGAACGAGATATAAGATAATTTGCCGTCTTCTCAAACGCTGATAAAAGCGGTAGGCTATCCATATTATGCCGGAAAACAGGAATCCCACAGCCAGGATAGTCAATGCAAATCTGAGAATCAAAGACGTTTCGAAATTGAACACTTGTCCGGCATCTTGCCCGAAAACCATGTCCAGTACCAAACCGTTGATATGGAATTTGTATAGCTGAAAGACCAGGCCGTTCAGGTAGGCTACGATATTCAACAGGAAATAAAAGGTAATCAGTAGACCTTGGTTGAAACGGGGGAAAGGGCACGCCAGCGACATCAGGATATATAGCAGATAGGGAATTAAGGCAAACAGACCGGCATGTGCAAAAGCCGCAACGAGGTAGTAACCGTATCCGGCGAAATCGGTGGTCGAAGCGATATTGCTTTGCAACAGATAGAGAAAGAATTGTAAGAACAGGGTAAAAGATCCTGCAATATAGATTGCAAATCCCAGTTGGAGGCGGTTTTGTAAAGTGTTCATTTTATTTATCGATAACTTGCTGGAAAACATTCGTCAGATTCTGTACGTATTTTTCCATGGTATAATGGGTGATGATCCGCTGGTATCCGGCTTCTCCGAATGCTTTCGTTTTTTCGGGATCCCGGGCCAGTGTTCCGATACTGGCTGCAATGGCTTCCGGTGAGTCGGGGCGGATGATCATACCGGTCTGTCCGTCGACCACCAATTCCCGGGCTCCGGGAATATCGGTTACGATACAAGCCACCTTACAAGCCATAGCTTCACGCAAGCTGCGGGGGGAAGCATCCCGGATAGAGGGACAGATGCAGACATCTTTACCCGGCAGAAAATGGACGGCATCCTTACGCAGACCGAGCATATGAATCCGGGCTGCTGCCGGCCCTTGTTGGGCCAGTTGGTAGTCGGCTTCATCGTAATCGCCCAAATGAATCAGATGTACCCGGGGATCCTCAATCAGATGCATACCTGCAATCAGTTGCCGGAGACCTTTGAAAGGACGGTGTTTGGTATTGGCCAGGCATACGACTTGAAAAGCATCGTCAGGAATGCCCTCGACCGACTGGGGGTGAGTGAAAGCATCCTTCATCCAGTTGACATCGTAAGGTTTGGGATTTACGGTCATCTTGGCCGGAGAAATAAATTTAGACAGCTGTTCTTTGATGTCCTGGGTGGCACACATCATGTGAGCTACCCTTGGATTTAGGGTGCCTAGATAATAAGTCAGATCACTCCTTCTGATTTTAGCCTGTGTACCCCGGTAACCGATGACTTTAACCTGAGTTCCAAGTGTTGCGAATAGGGCATTGGACAGATCGGAACTGTTAATGGCATAGATGACATGGATCTGATGGGTTTTAATAATTTTACGGATACACTGAATAGTCGGCCAATTAAATTTCTTACGGAAATAAGGCACTTCGATGCCTGTGATGTCTTTGGGAATAGCTTTATGCTCGTCTTCAGTGGTATAAGTGACATAAGTGTTGAAGCCTTTGGCCTGAATGGCTTTCAACATGCCATAATTTATAATATCAATTGTGTGGGATACACAAAGTAAATTCATCATTTTAACGGGTCGGTTACGGGATTTAGCCTGACAAAGTTGTGGAAAATTTTTATAATATGCAATCCGACTGATTTATAAAGTCTGTTTACAGCCTGAATATTCCGTTTTTTTTTTCGGGATTGTCGTTTTATGTCCTATTTTTGTTGAATATTTAAGTATTTAAATTTGAAAAAATATGGAATTAGCGATTATAGTTGCTGCTGCTGAAAATCATGTGATCGGAAGGGATAATGGATTGATCTGGCATTTATCGGCAGATTTGAAGCGATTTAAAGCGCTGACGACCGGTCATGCGATATTGATGGGACGGAAGACTTTCGAATCGATGGGAAGAGCGCTGCCCAATCGAAGAAATGTGGTGATTTCCGGTAATCCCGGTTTTGTCGCCCCTGGTGCCGAGGTGGTGCCGGATATCCCGAAAGCTTTGGAACTGCTAAAAGGGGAAGAACGGGTATTTGTGATCGGAGGAGGCTCGATCTACCGCGAATTTTGGGATAAGGCTTCGCAGTTATATCTGACAGAAGTACATACCTCTCCCGAGGGAGATACTTTCATTCCTGCCATAGATCCGGATAAATGGGAATTGATCGGCCGTGAAGATCATTATGCCGATGAGAAAAATGAATTCGATTACTCATTTCTCGATTATCGTTTAAAGGCTGAATAGGGTTGAGTTATCCGAAAATCTTTTTTCGGATAGCCTTCGACCGTTCTTTCCGCTGATCTCTTCGTATGGAATAATGATTGTATTTCAACATCAGCCGGATACATGCTTCCTGATCGAAATTCCGGCATTGCGCATATTTTTTAGCCAGAAAAATATAGAGTTCGTCGCTGATGAACATGCGTCTGAAATTTTTACAACCTTCTTCGAGGTTCATCGGTTTAAAAGTCATCCGGTTGATATCCACCAGGGAAAAATGGTATTGTCCGTCTATTTGTGCGATAAGTACATTCCCCGGCGAATAGTCTTCATGGCAAACTCCTTTTTCGTGTAAAGCAGCTGTAAACTGTGCAAATGCAGTCATCAAAGCTTCATTGCCCTGTAACGGTCCCTGGTAGTATTCCCGGATTTCCCGTCGGTAAGGGCATTGCAGGCTGATATAATAACTATAATGTAGTAATCCTCCCTTAAATTCTTCGATATAAGCGATCGATTCAGGGGTTTCGAATCCCCGTTTGATGACTTCGAAAGCATTGTTGTAAGCCCGGCAAGCTTTGGATTTCCGGAAAAAAGTATAAGCGATCCGGTTAATGAAAATCGGAACCCGGTAACGTTTTACGTTTATTTCCAGACCATTCACCTTGAATTTCTTGATCGTGTTCCGTCTGTCCTGGACGATTTCTCCACCTGCGTTGAAATTTTGGGGGAGGGTTTCGATGAAGGTATAGAGAGATTTATATTGGGGATTGAGTATAATTTTCCTCATTTATTCCTTTTTATCTAATAATACGTAGATGACTTCAGGCAATAAAAACCTTCGTTTATTTGTCGGGCAAAGATAAAGAATCTTTTAGGATGTACAAATTTTATCATTCTAATACTAACCGGGATAGAATTCGCCGGCTTATTGCACCGGATGATTTTTCGCTACCAAAATAAACGAACATTTAAATTGGAGGCGATGAAAATATCCGTGGTTATTCAGACTTATAACTCAGAACAATTTTTGGAACGGGTACTGAATTCGGTGAAAGAATTCGATGAAATTGTGGTGTGTGATATGTATAGCACCGACCGTACGATTGAAATAGCCCGAAAGTTCGATTGTAAGATCGTTTATCATAAGAAAACCGATTTTTGTGAACCGGCCCGGAATTTTGCCATACACTCGGCTACTTATGATTGGGTGTTGGTGGTTGATTCGGATGAAATTGTTCCTGCGGACTTGAAGGATTATTTATATACTCTCCTTCGGGAACAACGTGCTATCGGTGGAGTTTGGATCCCACGGAAGAATTATTTGATGGGAAAATTCATACATGGGGATTATCCGGATTATATCTTACGTTTTTTCCGTAAGCAAAATGCTTTTTGGCCTCCATATGTACATGCAGTTCCCCGGGTAGAAGGAAAGGTGATCCGGGTGCCCCGTAATAAAAAAGAGCTGGCTTTTATTCATTTAGTCAACAATCCGCTGGAATTGAAGTTGAATAAACTGAATATTTACACCAGCAAAGAGATCCCCAAACGTACCGGACAGAAATATACTTTTCTTAGTATTTTTTATGCTCCGGCATATCGTTTTTTCAAGTCTTATATTTTGAAGGGAGGTTTTCGGGATGGGAAGGCCGGTGTGATCAATGCCGGAATGGATGCCTTTTATAAATTTGTTACAATCGCTAAAATCTGGGAAAACCGGATAAAGAAACAGGATATATCGAAGGAGTTGCCGGAATAGGAAATTATATTGATTTTTATGCGTTTGCTCGGTGTTTTTCATTGTATCGATATTATAAATTACCATATGCTTCAGGCGATGAGGGGGAAGGGGATCGAAACCTATGCAACTTATACTTCTGATGAAGAACGAGAGGCCTTGCCTAAGGAATGTGTGGCTTTGAGAATACCTCATTTTAAAAGTAAATTTAAATATGCCTCTATCAAGGAGGTGCGTTCGATTATAAAGAAATATCGTATCGATGTAATCTATGCTTCGAGTAGCATCGATTTATCCATTGCATTGTTCGCTTCCTGGGGGACACCTGCCCGGGTGGTAGGGTATCGGGGCACGCAGGCTAAAATCAGAAGGAGCGACCCGACTTATTATCTGGGTATTCTCAATCCACGCATAGCCCATGTGATGTGTGCAACGGAAGATATAAAACAACAACTTGCCCGGTTTATTTCTCCGGATCGAATGACTGTGTCTCCGAAACCCTACGAGGTTATGTGGATGGAAGATGTATGGGCTCATCCTAAATCCGTAGCGGGAATACCGTCGACCGCTTTTCAAGTTATATGCCTGGCCAATACCAAGGGAAGATCTTTTAAAGGATTACGGATTTTGATCCGGGCTTTGGAGCTACTGACCGATACGGACATCCACTTGATCTATTTGGGGGAGTATGATAAAGCCGACTATAAATTGGCACAAAATGGCCCTGCTGCGAAACAAATACATATGTTAGGTCCTCATAAAGATGCTGTTTATTATTTACCGGGTAAAGATGTCTGCATCTGTCCTTCGACCCGTGATGCCTCTCCCCGTAGTTTACGTGAAGCGATGGCCTGTAAAGTGGCCTGCATCGTAACGGATATTCCGGGGGCCCGGGATTTGGTCGTCGACGGGCGGACAGGTATCATCGTACAGGCCGGATCTCCGCAAGCGATTGCCGAAGGGATCCGGGTTTTGGCTGCTGACCGTGCAAAAACCAAAATGATGGGAGAAGCCGGTTATCAGCGAATCAGGACAGATTATACCATGGAGGAGTATGTACGGAGACTGAAAGGAGTATTCGACGCAATAATGACAAAATGATATTCTAAACAAAACGGTAAGGTCTCTCACAGGAACGGGATGCTCCTCGATAAATGAACAGTTTTCAATAATGGAGTCTGCTTTAAAAGAATCTTTTTTTGAATGCCTTGAATTTCTTTTTACGATAATCTCTTTTTAAAGAGAGGTGGTTGTAATAATGGATCCAGGCCTTACATTGTTGGGGATCGAAATGTCTGCTTCGGGCATATTCCTGTGCGATGAAAGTATATATCTCTTCGTTTTCGAACATCCGCATCAGGTTTTTACATCCCTTTTTTAGGTCCATCTGCCTGAATTTCATTCGATTGATATCGATCAAAGCAAACTGAAAACAATCGCCTTCCCCGTTGACCAGGACATTCCCGGGAGAATAGTCCTGATGGCAAATACCGGCTTCATGTAAGGCTGCCGTGTAGCGGGCGAAAGCTCTGAGCAAGTCTTCATTACCCGTAAGGGGACCGAAATACAGTTCTCTCATCTCTTTATGAAAGGGACATTGAAGGCTGATATAGTAACTGTAATGAAGTAAACCACCCCGGAAGGTTTCGATACAAGCGATAGATTCCGGAGTATTAAACCCCCGTTTCCGGACTTCTAAAGAGTTGAAATAAGCTTTGACCGCTTTTGATTTTCTGAAAAAACGGTATGCGATCCGATTGATGAATATAGGAACTCTGTAACGTTTTACGTTTATTTCCAATTCCTTGTATTCGAATACTTTAATCGTATTTCTTTTGTCTTGAATGACTTTCCCTTCCGAGGCGAAACGGGTTGGAAGGTCTTGTACAAATTGTTGCAGGAATTTGTATTCCGGATTCAGGACAATTTTCATCGACGATAAGAATTTCAGTGTTTTTTGATTTTTCCGAATTTTTTGATACTGGTATATTTACGCCAAAGGTTCAGTTTTCGTTTGGCAGGTACCCCATGCCGGGAGATATAATCTTCGGCAGCGGTCAGCATCCGTTGTCCGACCTTCCCGTCGAGATAAGGATCGTAGTTGTCTATGATCCATTGGCGTTTAAGTGCGGCACTTTCGTCATGCAGGGCCTGTTCATAGGCTTCGGGGAGTTCGTCTGTCTGTTGTATATCGATCCAATAAATATCTTTGGCTACCGTCTGAAAGGTAATTACCGGTTTGTTCAGTAATAAAAATTCGTATACCGTCGATGAAGTATCACTGATCATGACATCGGCCATCAACTGATATTTGGTAATGTTATGATCGTCGATCCAGATGACATGCTGTTGAGAGGCTGCCCATTCCCGGTATTCATCAGTCCATTCCTGACGCGTCAGAGGATGGAATTTTAATAATAACAGGATATCCTTTTCCTGCACTAATCTATCGAGTCCCGCTTTCAAATGAGGAAGCGAGGTGAGAGAAGGCGAAAAAGTCGGTGCATAAAGTACTAATTTTTCACGTTGGTGTTGCTGTAACAGCCGGGATTTTTCTTCATCGAAAGTATGCAGATTCTGAAAAATCCAATCCTGGCGCGGCCAACCGGTTTCTACTACCTCGAAATCCTTGTATTTTTTTGCCAGAGCACTGAAACCTTCGGTGAAAAAAGGGCCTTGGGTAAAGTAGGTATCGAAATATCTTCGGATCACCCAATGGTCTTTCTTTTCGGCAGCATAACCATGGAAGATTTGTATTTTTACGCCCGGCAGATAATAAGGGACAATGTTGCAGGGAACGAAAATGGCTTCCGGCGAATAATCATAAATCTTTTGTATGCTGTCGGTCCACTTCACTCGGTCTTTTAAGGGAAAGTCAGGGATATTCCGGGAATGGACATACCATAAAATATCGTGTCCTCCGCTTTTCAGTGCTTCTTCCTGAATAGGAGTCAGAATATTGATGGCATATTTTTGTTCACAAAATAAAACAATACGCATAACAGATATTATAATAAATGTGCAGGAATTTTATCAATAGCTTGCTGAAAGTCAGCAACGGTATCCAGTTCCATAGAAAAAAACGAGGTCGTATCTACGATACCGAAAGTATGACCTTGGGCGATCAGACGTTCGAAGGCTGCTTCGTAAAAAATATTGACCTGATTTTCTTGCAGAATCATCCGGTCGAGTTCATCCACTAAAGCATGAGTATAACCGCCCGACATTTTTTCGATACCTATAGATTCCCCGATAGCTTTTCCGATGGAACAGGTTTTACTGATTTCGGCTACTTTACCTTGGGCATCAGGAATAACCTTGATTTCTTCTTCAGAAAGCGGGTGGTCGTTGAGAGCCAGACAAGTAGTGTCGGGACAATCCAATACGGCTTTTACCAATAACGGATCGAACAGGATGTCACTATCTAAAAGTAAGATACGTTCCCCCCGGATTTTATCTTTAGTCAACCAAAGGGAATAGATATTATTGGTTGAAGCATATTTTTCGTTGTAAATATACTCGACCTTTAAATCAGGGTAGTGTCGCTGAACGAATTCGATGATTTGTTCTTGCAGGTATCCGGTGACAATAACCACTTCCCGGATACCGTTAAAAATTAATCCCTCGATAGCTCTGCCCAGCAGACATTGTTTCCCGATTTCCAGCAAACATTTGGGTTTGTGATCTGTCAGGGGACGGAGGCGTGAAGCCATACCTGCCGCGAGTATAATAGCTTTCATTGTGCGACGACTTCTTTTATCGTAGCGATTACTTCGACATTCTGGCGATGTGTGCCCAAAGTAATACGCATGTGAGTATTGATATCCGGTTCGTTCATGAATTTGATCTGGTATCCTTTGGCTTTAAAGGCAGCCTGAAGAGTTGCTTTCAGTTCGATCGGATACTTCACCAGAATGAAATTCGCATTCGACTGGTATACTTTGAAGCCCTCGAGGGTATTCAGTTCGTTCATGTACATTTGCCGGTCTTCGGCCATTTGATCGGCAACTTGCTGATAGTAGTCTGTCGATTTCAATACGGCAATTCCCAGTTCTTCCGATAAACGGTTATAACCCAAATATTTGGTACTATAGTTCAAAAAGCGGGTTAATGCAGTTCCCATGAAAGCGAAACCCAAACGTAATCCGGGAAGTCCGTAAAATTTAGATAGAGTCCGTACAATCAACAGATTCGGAAATTTTTCCAATAAAGGTTTTATATAACTGGTATCTTTGTTGGCGAAAGAAGCATAAGCTTCGTCGATAACGACCACTGTTTCCGGCGAAATAAAAGAAAGAATCTGATCGAGTTCTTCAGAAGTCAGGGAATTCCCTGTCGGATTATTGGGCGAAGCAATCAATATCATTTCCGGATTTTCTTTCCGGATAGCTTCTTTCATCGCTTCGAAATCGTATTTGAACGTATTTCCCTCTTCGTATAAAGGATAAAGTACACTTCGTCCCTCTACTTCATCGGCTATCGATTTATAATACCACCATGAAAATTTAGGGATCAATAATGTCTTTTGTTTTTCTTTACCTGATAAAAAGCAGTGTACCACTTGTTTCAGGATATCTTCTCCACCATAACCGAGAATGATTTGTTTTTCAGGAATATTATAGATCGAAGAGAGATAATCTGAGAATATACTTTTTTTACCTTCATCATATATACGGGTATAGAAACAAAGATTGTTCGGGTCGAAATTCTTAAGTACTTCTCCTACTGCTGGACAAGGTCCATAGTTATATTCGTTCCGGTCAAGATATGTGATTTTTTTTTCCATGTTGATATTTTTTTCTAAATCTGCAGGGATAATTTGAATCCCTGGAATATGCAAAAATATAAAATAAAAATATACAAAACCGATTCTGTAAAATTTTATGGCAATTATATACCTGTTAATATAAATAAAACGTAGGTTTATTTTTTTCTATCTATTCCGATTTCGGGTTTTATACCGTCAGACCGGTTCGCCTGGACCGGTCCGGTTAGGCTTTCCTTCACTGACCGGCGGAACTCCTCACTGCGCAAAAAACTTTACGTTACGTTTCCGTCAGACACCACCGGTCGGACGTTCGGAAAAAGTAAGACGACACTCGCCAGAGCTCCAATGGTCTCCAATCCCGATCACCGAAGACGAATAAGTAACGACAGAATAATTCTACGTTTAATGTAAACAGATATAAGTGCCAAATCAAAATTATATTGTACTTTTGCACCATTCATCAAATTAAGGTCTGAATAAAATAATTCATATGAAGAATCTGGAAAGCAAGCTTTTTTTGCTTATTGCTTTTTTTATCGGGACTTGGGGGGCCTTGTTCCATGCTATGCAAACGGGTTTGATCGCTTTAGGATTAATTTATAACATCGTCAAATATAAAGATGATTTTGTAATGAATATAAAAAAATACAAGTATTATGTAGCAATCCCGGTCATTTATATTTTATATTCAGCTGTTCATACCTTGATTATTGTGACTTCCGGAAAATATGCCGGGCTGAAACCGGGATTCGGAATTTTTGAAAAAGAATTTCTGGTATTTTTATTGGGAGTGCTGTATGTTATTTCGTTGAAAAGTTTTGTCAGTTTGCGGTTATTGAAGCAATTTTTACTTTGTTTTTGTATCAGTGTCCTGACTTTCAATTTGGTCATGCTTTTTCATCTTGGAGGGGAGAATTGGTTTACTGCTCCACAGACTGTCGTGCAAAATTTGTATGCCAGTCGTTTTGGGGGTACCAAGCACTTTTTAAATGGTGAAGTCTATCTGGATGCACAGGCTTTACAGATTTATGCGGCTGCTTTAATCGCTTATTTCTTCGGAATTATCCGTACGAAAATGGGCGAGAAAGTTATCGCTTTCACTGCTTTTGCTCTGTTCGTATGGTTGCTTAGCCTGACAGTCACAAAAAGTTCGATACTCTCTTTTCTATGTGGTTTCGTTATTTTCAATCTTTATTTCTTTAGAAAACTTTCCGTATGGCAGCGTTGGATGTTTATCGGGGTAATTCTGCTTGTTGGAATAAGCGGATATATTTTTCGTCCGGCGAGTTTCGATCAAAGGTGGATACAGTTGAAACAGGAGATTGAAGATGTGAATAATGGAAAATTAGATGGGGGATCTACTTTAGTACCCCGGATCGTTTTCTATCAGTCTTGTTTGAAAAATATCGATTCGTGGGGAATTTGGGGATTAGGGGTGTATACGAATGTGGTGTCGAAACAATGGTATCAGGCATCGGGAAACCGGGTTGTCGCTTCGCTGACTCATAGCCACAATTCTTATCTGCAATACTGGATGTTGATGGGTGTGGTCGGACTGGCTTTCATACTGAGTTGGTTTGTGTATCCTGTAAAAAGCATGATCTGTAGCAAAAAATATTCTTTTCTTGCCTTATCGCTCCTGGTCGCTTTTTTTATTGACAGTAATTTTGAAGTATTGCTGATCGTAAATGACGCACTTCCGGTTGTCATGTTCTTTTTAATGATGTTTTATGTCTTCCGGGATCAATTCTATGCTTTAGAACACGAAAGCGATTAAATCAATTCGGAAATGGTTTTCAGTATCAGGTCCGGGGTGATATTACGGATATAATCTTCTTCCCGGATCAGATTATTTTCTATTTTCAATATCCGTCCTAGCGGAACTTTAGGAAGGATTGTCGATGTCGGGCTGGTAGAAAGGCCCATCAGGGCGATAAAAGGAGTTTTTACGGCAGCCGCTATATGGAGAGCACTCGAATCGATGGTAATGATCAAATCGACATTGGCTATCGTATTGATAAAACCTTCGATAGTTGTGCGTGCTGTCAGATTGATCAGATGATCGATACGGGCTTCCTCGGCATATTGGGTGTGTTTGATGTTGTCGTTTTCGTCCCCGATAAGCAAGAGGTTGTAGCCTTGCCGATTCAACAGCCTGAGGAGCTGAACCGCATATTCATCCGGATATTTCCGGAATTCTTTGTTCTCGCCTCCCAAATATAAAGCGATGGTCTTATGCGAATTATCGAATTGGAAAGTCTTCTGACCGGTGTGCCGGAGCGATAATTCGGGTAAATACACGTATTTGTTCCCGATATACTCATTGAATAAAAAAGCATATCGGTTGATGTAATGTTTGTGATAATTGATCTCAGGACTGAAATCCAGCAGAAAACCTCTGCCTTCTCTATTGTAACCGATATTCTTTTTTACATTTCCTAATCTGAAAAGCAAAGCAGAAATAAAGGTATTTACAAAAATGACACCTAATTCACCGTTTTCTTTTCTTAATTCCCTGACAATTTTCCAATAGGTAGATAATTTTTTCTTCCGTTTGAGCGGGAAAGTAATATAATGAGTAATCCGGGGATCGTATTTAAATAATTCCCTGACAAAATCCGGTCCGACAATAGTAAATTCCGCTTCCGGATACTCCTGTTTTATCAACTCTAAACAAGGAGTCGTATTTATCGTGTCCCCTATGAAATTAGGGGTCCTGATAATTATTTTTTTCATTACTGGTTGTTGTTTTTATCCTTAGTTGTGTCGATAGACTATGCTTTTACATATACGATTCAAGTCATAAATTTGGTTTTGTTTTATTTGAAAAATTTAAAAAAATCCCGTTTTAAATATTTTAAGCATGATGCCGAAACTGTTCTTTAATAAATCGCCTTTATCAAACCCGACATTCAGCGCTGTATGGAAAGGAAGCTTGGTGTCCGGAGCAATGAGTTCCAAGCCCCAGCTGAATTGAGGTTTAGTGGTATATTCGCCGTTTTTGTTTATGAAATGGACCGAATGGGTCCCGTAATTCAGGGAGTAGCTCATCATGAGTTTGTAACGGATATCTCCCGGCAGATCCCCGCAAATTCCCAGATGATGGGCATAAAAACGATTATTGAGTACACCCCGGGTTATCCCGCTGGCTTCTTCCGGTTTGGGAGTGAAAAAGGGCGAACCGATCACTTGACCGTAGAATGTCCACCCCGACTGATAAATTCCGTTATTGAAATAATTATCGTTACCTCCGACGACCTCTCCGCTGACCGGATCATTGTGGAAGGGGCCACTCTGGCATTTGGTATAATAAAATTCGTAGACGAAACTTTTGAACCATTTGAAATTCTTTTTCCGGGTAAAATAAAGTCCGTAGAGTCCATCGGGACGGTTTCTGAATTTTTCACCCGATCCGTCTTCGAAAATATGATCGTAATAGAACTCAGCCCCCCAACGCTCGTTATTATATCTTATTTTCAAAAACTCATTACCGATGTGGTTCCCCAGTTTATTGATTTCATTTTCAGGAGCATCCCCTCCTCCGGCTTTAATAAGTACCACCCGGGCATAATCTTTGAAAGAGGTCGGGAGTTTACCGTCTTTTTCTGTCTCTCCTCCCCATTGGGCATAGTGGTCGAGTCCGGCTTCGATGCTGAGCTGGGGAATGATCGTAAATCTGATGTCCAGCATTTTGTGATGTAAGCGGGTACGGTTACCGGCATAACGATCGTCGATCATGAGGTATTCTCCGTACCGGGCTTTGAAAGACACCCATTTCCCTATCCAGGGAATTTTGATAAAATCCTGTGTATGGAGATTAATACCTGGCATACTCCGGGAATTGGTCGAATACAGCATGTCTCCGTTGGTAGAAGACAGACCGTCGTAAACAATTTCCGGTTTGATGATACCTAAATCCAGGATCAGGTTTTGCCAGCGTACACGACCGTAAAGCTGGTCGATGAAAATGCGGTGTTCTTTACGACCTAAAGCACCGGTACCTTCGAATCCGAATGAGTAGTCGAAAGCACGGGTATCGCTTTTACTGAAAGGAGTACCTACTCCGACAGTCCCCCACAAATAAGTGTCGTTTGTGATTTTTCCAAATGTGTTGGTATGCAGCCAGAAAGGAAGCCGGTCTGCTGTTACTCCACCACCGATTTCGGCCTGGTAATAGCCTTTCCGGTCCTGACCATAACCTTGTAATCCCCCGATAAACAGTAAAATAAGAGCTGTTAGACGTAGCATTTTCCTTCGTTTTTTAATAGTTGTTCTAGTATGATAATATCTTCTTTATAAGTGAATTTCATGTTACACGCTTCTCCTTTCACGATCTTGATCTCTTCCTGAGGGAGGTATTTCTTAACGACACTACAGTCATCGGTCGTTTTAAAATCCGGATCTTTCAATGCCAGGGCATAAGCTTCTTGTAAAGTTTGGTTGTGAAATCCTTGAGGAGTTTGTACCTGGTACAAAATATTCCGGTCCGGAATGCGGGAGACATAGGCATGGGTGGGATCGACTTCGATGATTGTATCTGTGGCGGGAATAGCCACATTGACAGCTTTATAAGTTTGAAGTTCGGTGATGACCTCCTCGATTATTCTCCGGGTGACCAACGGACGTACAGCATCGTGGATCAGCAGATTACACGGGCGGCCGGCATAAAATTTCAACGCGGCTAAAACAGAATGATAACGTTCTTTACCACCGTCGAGAAGATGTTTTACCTTGGAAATACGGCAGTCTGAAAGGATATGTTCACACTCTTGTCGCCATTCGGGATGAATGACAACGGTAATTTCATCGATCGAAGGGGCTGAATTGAATTTTTCAAGGCTGTATTCCAAAATCGTTTTGTCGTTTATTTTTTTGAATTGTTTTGGAATACCCCCTCCGGCTCTTTGTCCTGAACCCCCGGCTAATATGACGGCAATATTTAGCATGATAAAGCACACTGGTAAATAATTGGAGACAAAGGTAATATTTTTTAGGAATATTCGCAGGAATAAAGCAGAAAGCAGTATTTTTGTTACATGATAATTCGAAATAGAAAGATGGTATTGTAATCTATTCTTTAAAGTGGCTGGAATGAGAAAATTTTTAGTAACAGGAGGAGCCGGTTTTATCGGTTCGAATCTGTGTGAATATCTTTTGAAGGCAGGGGAGGAAGTGACTTGTCTGGATAATTTTGCTACAGGTAAATTTGAAAATATAGAAGCTTTATTGAGGGAATATCCGGAGCGATTTAAATTGCAGGTGGGGGATATCCGCAAACCGGAAGATTGCCGCAAAGCAGTGGCTGAGGCGGAATATGTATTTCATGAGGCGGCTTTGGGTTCCGTACCGCGGTCGATCAATGACCCGCAGACCACCAATGAAGTGAATATTTCGGGTTTCCTGAATATGTTGGTCGCTGCCCGGGATGCCGGAGTCAGACGTTTTGTATATGCCGCCAGTTCTTCTACTTATGGCGATTCTCAGAATTTGCCCAAAGTGGAAGAGGTGATCGGGCGCCCTTTATCGCCTTATGCCATCACCAAATATGTGAACGAGCTTTATGCCGATGTGTTCGGACGGGTATATGGGATGGAATGTATCGGTTTACGTTACTTCAACGTATTCGGACGCCGGCAATCGCCGGACGGTGCTTATGCTGCCGTTATCCCGAAATTCGTGGAACAACTGATGCGGTATGAATCTCCGGTCATTAACGGAGACGGTGAATATTCCCGCGATTTTACCTATATCGACAATGTCTTACAGATGAACTGGCTGGCGATGAATACGGAGAATCCGAAGGCTGTAAATACGGTATACAATACCGCTTATGGGGAGAATACCACGCTGAATCAATTGGTCGGTTATCTCAAAGAGTTGTTGGGCTTTTACGACGCCCGGATTGCTGACGTGGATATTGTTTACGGCCCTGTCCGGAAAGGAGATATTCCGCATTCTCTGGCCTCTATCGATAAAGCCCGGCAGTTGTTGGGATACGATCCCCGGTTTAATATGAAACAGGGATTGAGGGAAGCGGTCAAATGGTATTGGGAGAATTTAAAAAGAAAGTGATGGAAGAGATTAAAATCGGAGTCGTCGGATTAGGGTATGTAGGACTTCCTTTAGCCCGTCTCTTTGCGACAAAATATGCTGTAGTCGGGTTCGATTTGAAAAAAGAACGTATCGAAGCCTTGAACCGAGGGATAGACAGGACACTGGAAGTGTCGGAAGAAGTGATGAAATCGGTATTGCGCCCCTCCGTTCCCAAACGGGGAGAGAAGGGGTTGTATTGTTCCTGTGACCCGGAAGATCTGAGAGATTGCAATTATTATATCATTACCGTGCCCACTCCTGTCGATAAACATAACCGGCCCGATCTCACTCCGTTGATCAGGGCTAGTGAGACAGTCGGTCAGGTGATTGTTCGCGGAGATATTGTCATTTATGAATCGACGGTTTATCCCGGGGCTACCGAAGAAGACTGTATCCCTGTGATAGAGCGGGTTTCAGGATTAAAATACAATGTAGATTTCTTTGCCGGTTATTCCCCCGAAAGAATCAATCCGGGAGATAAACAACATACGGTAGAAAAAATTAAAAAGGTAACTTCGGGTTCTACTCCCGGGGTGGCAGAGAAAGTGAACGCGCTCTATCATTCGGTTATCGTGGCGGGCACCCATCTGGCTCCTTCTATCAGAGTGGCCGAGGCAGCCAAGGTAATAGAAAATTCACAGCGGGATATCAATATCGCCTTTGTCAACGAATTGTCGAAAATCTTCAATTTAATGCATATCGATACACAAGCTGTGCTCGAAGCTGCCGCTACGAAGTGGAATTTTTTATCCTTCCGGCCCGGCTTGGTCGGAGGACATTGTATCGGTGTGGATCCCTATTATTTGGCCCAGAAAGCTCAGGAATACGGATACCATCCGGAAATTATCCTGGCAGGACGCAGACTGAACGACAGTATGGGCGAGTATGTGGCCAAACAAACGTTGAAGTGTATGATCCGGAAAGGACAATGTATCAAGGGATCTAAAGTTCTGGTGCTGGGGATTACTTTTAAAGAAAATTGTCCCGATGTCAGAAATACTAAAGTGGTCGATATTATCGCTGCTTTGAAAGAATTTGACTTGGAAGTCGATGTTTACGATCCTTGGGCATCTCCCGAGGAAGTACGGAAAGTCTACGGTTTAGAAATGAAGAATACCCTTCCCGCCGAAAAATACGAAGCGGTGGTATTGGCTGTTGCTCATCAGGAATTCCGGTCTTTGCGATTGAGGGAGTTGTGTAAAGAAAACGGTATTGTTTATGATGTGAAAAGTGTTGCCGGAGAGGCTGTAGAAGGACGGTTGTAACAGGAATTATTTATCGCTTGGCGGTTGCCGGAAGTTAAAAAATGAACTTAGGACAACCGCCTTTTTTATTTGTGTTTCTTCTTTAAGGGCGGGTAGACAGGACGAATTTCAATTCTCCGCCATTCATGATCTCTTCGTGAGTGATCCAGGTGCGGTCGAGTTTTTTCTCATTCAGATATACTTCCTGTACATAGATGTGCCCGTCCGACTCTTTGTTGGCTGTGATGACGAATTTTTTCTCCGGTCCTGTCGAGAGGGTTATTTTGTCGAACAGCGGAGCGCCCAACTGGTATTTTCCCTCGACCGGATTGACCGGGTAAAAGCCCATGGCCGAGAAGACATACCAGGCGGACATTTGCCCGCAATCTTCATTCCCGCAAAGGCCATCCGGGGTATTGTGATATAATCCGGTCAGAATTTTGTTGACATACAGCTGGGTTTTGTGTGGCTGCCCGACATAATTATATAAATAAGCGATGTGATGGGAAGGTTCGTTCCCATGGGCATATTGTCCGATAAAACCACTGATGTCGGGAGAGGCATTTTCGCCTTCCAGCCGGGCATCCAGGGTAAAGAGACTGTCGAGTTTGGTTATAAAAGCTTCGGCACCTCCGTGCAGGGCGATCAGCCCTTCGACATCGTGTTGCACCAACCAGGAATATTGCCAGGCGTTACCTTCGGTATATTCATCGTCCCGGTGGTTGGAATAGAGCGGGGAGAAGGGTGTTTTCCATTCTCCGGCAGAAGATTTGCCCCGCATAAAACCGGTACCGGGGTCGAAAAGATTGGTGTAATTGCGGGAGGCGTTTAAAAAGAAAAGATAGTCGTCTTCTTTTTGCAGGGCTTTGGCCATTTGAGCGATACACCAGTCATCGTAAGCATATTCGAGCGTTTTGGATACCGATTCGTTTTCGAGCTCATAAGGAATATAATGGTATTTCCGGTAAACACCCATACCGGCCCGGTCGGTGAGCGACGTTTTTTTCATCGCTTCGTAAGCCTTTTCGACATCAAAATTGCGGATGCCTTTCAGATAGGCTTCGGTGATAACAGGGATGGCATGGTTACCGATCATACAGAACGTTTCGTTGCCCGCTAGTTCCCAAACGGGTAGTAAGCCATAGGCATCATAGTGCTTGAGCATAGAATTGATCATATCCGATACCCGTTTCTTTTGGGTGATGGTGAATAAGGGATGCGCTGCCCGGTAAGTATCCCAAAGGGAAAATACCGAATATTGGTTGTGTTTATGAACACTGTGGATTTCTTTATCAGGGCCTTTATAATTACCGTTTACATCCGAGAAGAGATAAGGTGCTGTGTAAGCATGATACAAAGCGGTATAAAAATTTTCTAAGTCGGCTTCGTTCCGGCCTTCTGCTTTGATTTTTTGGAGCTGTCTTTTCCAGGCGTGGTTGGCATCCCTTTTCACTTTGTCAAAGCTCCAGTGGGAGAGTTCTTTTTCCAGATTGGCTATCGCTCCTTCGGTATTGGCAGACGAAATACTGATTTTGGCCAGGATTTTATTGGTCTTCTGGCCGAAATCGACATAGAGATAACATCCTTTGTCGGTTATTTTCTGCCCGTTTTCGAGAGGAGAGAATTTCTTGTATCCTGCTAATACTTCGCAATCCTGTGAAAATTCGATGATAAAGTACACCCGCTGGTCATTGGCCCAGCCTTGCGATTTCCGGTAACCTTCGAGGGTTCGGCTGTTGACTTTACGGATACTTGTTTCTGTCGTTCGGTCCCAGTTGCGGGCGGTGGTTAAATCGATAGTCAGAGCATGGGCCGAGTTGGCAGGGTATTGATAGTAATGGATACCGCATCGGTTGGTGACGGATAATTCTGTTTTTATACCGTTGTCGAATACAACACTGTAATAGCCGGGTTCGGCCTGCTCGTTGCGGTGGGAAAAACGGGCATATCCCGATTGGATATAAGCAGCAGGGCTGATCGATGTATCCGGTGTAGTGCTCACCGGAAGAAACCGGATATCTTGCAGATCACCGATACCTGTGCCGCTCAGATGAGTGTGAGAGAAAGAAGATATGATGCTGTCGGAATAATGATAACCTGAGGTCCAGTCCCAACCGTTACGGGGATTATCGGGGCTGAGCTGAATACCGCCGAAGGGCAGGATCGCTCCCGGAAAACAATGGCCGTGACCGTCGGTACCGATAAAAGGATTTACGTAGGCCGTTATTTTGAGTTCCTTTTCATTTTGACGACAACCGGTTATGCCCAGACATAAAAGAAGACTACAGACAAATAAAAGAGTTTTCATGGACAAAGTCGTAAATTTGAGTGTTGTTAATGATTTCAATGGATAAAGATAGAAAAAAATAAGAGACCGGGGAAACCGATCTCTTATTAATTACTAACTACTAACCTAAACATACAAACTTATGAAAAAAACGTGTCTTTTATTCTTCGTTTTGACATGACAAAGATAAGGCGGTTCCGAATAATTTACAGTTAATGGATCGTTAAATGTCCGGATAGATTTCTTTAAAACCGGGAAATTTCCCTAAAAAAGATAAAAATCAGACAGTTATTCCATTTTTAGATAAAATTCACGGGTCAAAGCGATGTATTCTTCGCTGTAATGATGGCGGGAAAGTTCTACGGTCAGATCTGTTTCGACCGGAGGAAGAGCTTGTCTTGTCAGTTGGATAAGAAGCCGCTTGGGGGCTTTTCCCGGATTGGGATGTACACGGGTGATTTTCCGGGGGAATAAATGGTATCGCCTGGCATAGGCGATTAACTGGCAAGCTTCTTCTACAGGGAGAATTACCTGGAACTTACCGTGAGGTGTAAGCAGGCGTTCGGCATGAACGATCAATTCGGTATGGGGAAGCGTGCCGGTATGCCGCGCTAAACTACGGCCGTTATCCGGTGCCGGTGTGGAGTGTACGAAAAAAGGAGGATTACAAAGGATACAGTCATAACCGATAGCAGGAAAGAAGGCTTGCAAGGCCTGGGGATATAACCGGATACGTTCGGCCCACGGACTGATTCGAATGTTATAGGCGGCTTCCCGGCAGGCCCCCGGTTCGATTTCCAGGGCATCGATCCGGGCTTGTGCGTTTCTTTGGGCTGCCATGAGTGCGATCAGGCCGGTCCCCGTACCGATATCCAAAATGGACGCCGCCTCTTCAAGCTCTGCCCACGCTCCTAATAATACACCGTCTGTTCCGACTTTCATCGGAGTATGTTCTTGATGGATGACGAATCGCTTGAATTGAAACATCGGTGGTCAGAAATGAAAAGAAGTTGAGATGGTCCGAAAGCCTTTCGGGGCACCCCGACTTCTTTATGTTTTAGGAGGAGGTTATGCTTCTTTTTTCTCTTCTTCTTTGGCTTCTTCATCCAGGTCCAGCATTCCCTTCTCGGTGAGCAGGTTGTACCACTGAATGATTTTTTTCATATCCGAGACATATACCCGTTCCTTATCATATTCCGGAACGATCTCTTCGAAATAAGCCAGAATTTTTTCAGTAGGTTCTTTGTGACTCAGTGCAGATTTTCCATTTTCTTTAGCAGAAATGCGTTTGAAAACTTCTTTCAAAGGCATATCTTCAGCCTCAGTATAAATAGAGATATCTTCCAGTGCAATAATTTTTGAATTTGAATAGGCGGGGAAACGCTTGCCATCGATAAGTGATTCGACGATAATGGCATTAGAAGAATTACTGATCAGTTTTTGTAAACCAGGCTTTCCTGAAATGGATAAAATTTCTTTTAACATAGTTCGTTATTTGAAGTTTCACAAAAATGAGTTGCAAAACTAGTGCATTTAATTGGAAATTGAAAATGTTCATCTTACAATCTGATACTAATTCATGCCTCTTTGTTTTTTGATCTTTTCGTAAGCGACGTTGATCCGGCTGAATTTTTCTTCCGCAGCTTTCCGGATATCTTCTCCGAGGTGCCCTACTTTATCGGGATGATTTTCCATTGCTATTTTGCGGTAAGCTTTTTTGATCTCTTCATTACTGGCACTGCTGTCGATGCCCAAAACCTGATAGGCGGATTCGATGTCATCGTAATACATGGATTTTACGGACATGAAAGTGACATGATCGATGCCCAGCCGGTTGGAAATATTTTCGAGCAGACCGATCTCGGCCGTACTGACGGTGCCGTCTGCTTTGGCAATACCGAACAGGAAATAGAGCAATTGTACTTTAGAAGCTTCAGGCATCTGAAAACGGATTTGCTGACATACATCGTCGACAGGGATATCTCGTGTACTCAGTTCTTTGATCATTTGCATGGCCTCACGTGTGGCTTCGATGCCGAAATTCCGGATGAGAAATGTTTTGACATAATCGAGTTCGGAACGCATGATCCGGCCGTCGGCTTTCATCACTGCGGTCGCCAACACGGTCAGACTGAAAGTAAAATCACCACGCCCGGTTTGGCCCGGAGGAATAGGTCCCCCGTCCGATGGGATCGCAATGGTCTGGATGTTGTCGAACATCGACCCGATAAACAATCCGAATAAAGCACCGAGAGGTCCCCCCAGTGCTAATCCTAAACCTGCACCAATCCATTTTCCATATTTTGCCATGACTATTTATTGCATTTTTAAATTCAACTTATTCAAAACATCCAGGACTTGCTGTACGACCATATGGTCCTCGTCGTTGTAAATGATGAAATCCGAATTTTTACATTTTTCTGTGTCGGCAGCCTGGTTTTGCATTCTTTCTTTTACCTTGTCTTCATTCGTCGCATCCCGAAGAATCACTCTTTTTAAACGGGTGGCTTCTGATGCTGTTACACAAATAATAAAATCAAAATGACGGGTGAGACCGGCTTCAAAAAGAATAGCCGATTCGAAGAAGACCAAAGGACTGTTCTGCTGTTCCCGCCAGTGTTGAAAATCACGGATTACCCGGGGATGAACGATCCGGTTCACCTGACTCAGGGCTTGTGGATTTTTGAAGATGATATCCGCTAATAATTTTTTGTCGAGCATTCCTCGGGGGGTATACAGATCCGCCCCGAACAGACCGGTAAGGTCGTTACGGATTTCTACAGAACGATTGATTAACCGGGAAGCTTCCGGGTCGGCGAGATAGACCGGATAACCCAGTTGTTTCAAGATACCGGCGATCGTACTCTTCCCTGAACCTATGCCACCTGTTAAACCGATAGAATGTATCATTATTTTTTTTCCAATATATATTCGACCTTTTGGGGGGTATAGGACAAGTTTTTGATGTAATCCGGTGCTTTTACAACCTTGACTTCCAGATAAGTGACATCTGCATTTTTCGGATAATCTACAGAAAAGATGAAATCGCTGGCTGTAATTTTATCGTATTTACTCAGTCCTATTTCATAACTGATATTGACATTATCCGGGAAGAGCCGGAGCGTCAAAGAATCGGGGACATGAAGGGGGGTGATCGGGATGATCTTCCTGGCCTCCGTAAATTGCTCTACTTGTATATCGACTTCCACAGCGGTTTCCTGAGGAGTGCAATAAGGTAAAGCGACTAATTCTGCTGTACGGGTTATATTTTTACTGATATTTTTCAGCTTGATAAGTTCGGTCGGGATACAGTGTAAAGTGTCCAGTATATTGACCGGTCCTTCTATCCAGGTACTGTCGGGAGCGACCGTTATCTGGTTGACGATATATTGTCTTTTCAGGGTGTAATCCACAATAGGCCGGATGGCTACCTTTTTCCGGCCCGATTGTGCGAATTGGAATACGATCTCTTCCGGAGCTACACTCTGTAATTGAATTTCCGTATTTAATTGACTGCTGATTTTGTCTTTGATGTCGTTGGTGTTCAGGATGAATTCCTGTATGCCTGCCTTGTCGGAGAGGGCATGATTACAATAACTGCCTACATTAAAAGTAATAGGCAGAAAAGAAGTGCGGATGCTATGTCCCAATAAAGCAAATCCTTTGGCTTTTACCGTGAGCTGGATTTGGGTGGGGAGTTCTGCAACGGGATATTTTCCCGCGGGGAAATTGGTGTACTTGACCGGATAGGTTATTTCTGTCAGATAATCTTTGCTCAAAGTGTTCAGAAACCATAAGATGGAAGCTATGACAACACAAATCAGGTAGGAGACGATATTCCGGTTGAGGTATTTCTCCTTAAACTGCTGGATTTGCTGAAGGTTGACTTTGGGCAAGTACATGGAATCGGTTTTTATGATAAAATAGTCACATCGATCCGTCGGTTTTCGGGGGATCGGCTTTCTTTTCAGAGACAGACCGGCGAAGAGGATTGGCAGGACTGAAGCCGCTGATCCGTAGTTCGGTCAGTGCATAGGTCTGCCAATCGTTCCGGACGTCGGTCGGGTGATTTATTTTGCCGGAGTAGCGTCGGTCATGTCTTTTATAACTGCCGATTTGTCGATTTTCAGGCGGTTTTGGCCTTCCACTTCCATGATAATATAATAATCCCCGATTTCGAGTACTTTTCCATAAATACCTCCGGTCGTCACAATCTTATCTCCTTTTTTCAGTGAGTCACGGAAGTTTTTCAATTCTTTCTGTCTTTTCATCTGAGGACGAATCATAAAGAACCAGAATACGACGATGATCAGGATCAAGGGTAAGAAATTCATTAAACCGTTGCTTTGTTGTTGTAATACAATAAGTAATGTGTTCATAATTGTTGTTTATTAATTTAAAATGATTTGATTTTATTCTTTTACAGTCGCGGTAAAACTCAGGATAACCTGTTTTTCCGGAATGTTTGCAAATATACGGATTTCTTTGTATTGTTTACCGTATCTGCCTTCAGAGTTGAAGGCAATTTCTATTTTTCCTTCTTTCCCGGGGCGAACGGGAGCTTTGTCATAATCGGCTGTTGTACATCCACATCCCGTTTCCACATTTTTAATCAGCAGGTTTTGGGTCCCTGTGTTTTTGAAATAGAAGGTATGGGTTACCGTTTCACCTTGGGTGATGTTACCGAAGTCCCAGGTCTTCTTTATCCATTCCACCCGGGTGTCGGCTGGCGGAACGGAAGAATTTTGTTTTTCTTTACACGAAAAAAGAAATAGATAAAAAGTAAAAAGTAGAAAATAAGAAATTTGTTTCTTCATCTTCGATTAAAAAATCAGGTGTTTTACGGAGTAATTTTTTTCTTTGATATTATTCAGGACCTCTACGCCTATTTCCAGATGTTGTTTAACGAAATTCTGCGTGACGTGTTTGTCCGATTCGGCTGTTTTTATTCCGTCGGAGATCATGGGACGGTCGGAGACTAACAGTAAGGCACCTGTCGGGATACGATTGGCAAAACCGACAGTAAAGATCGTGGCCGTTTCCATATCGACCGCCATGGCCCGGGTACTTTTCAGGTATTCTTTAAAACGATCGTCGTATTCCCATACCCGTCGGTTCGTCGTGTAGACTACGCCGGTATAATATTCCCGCCCATGATTCGTGATGGCCTTCGAACAGGCTTTTTGAATGCTGAAAGCCGGTAGGGCAGGCACTTCGTGAGGCAGATAATCGTCGGAGGTTCCTTCGCCTTTTATCGCAGCGATGGGAAGAATATAATCACCCACGGAGTTCTTTTCCTTAATCCCGCCACATTTACCGATAAAAAGCACGGCTTCGGGCTCTATGGCCGAAAGTAAATCCAGTATGGTGGCGGCATTCGGACTGCCCATACCGAAATTGACCAGCGTAATCCCGTTACAGGAGACATTAGGCATGGTCTTGTCTGCTCCGACGATAGGTACCTGATATAATTCGGAGAATAGTTCCAGATAATATTCGAAGTTGGTGAGTAAAATATATTTTGAAAAATCTTTTAATTCTCTTCCCGTATACCGGGGTAACCAATTGTCTACAATGTCTTTCTTTGTTTTCATAACCTGATCTTTGATCTTTTTGTTATCTTTGGATAAGATTAGGATGCGGTTTGGTAGGGTCAAATTGAAAATAAATTTTCATTTGTCACTGTTCTCACCTTTCACTATCTTTGACCGATTTTGCAAAATGCAATCCCCGGCCTTTCAGAACATAAAAATAGAATATTATTGTCAAACGACAAAATGATATGGATAGAGAACTGGATAAACTCAGGAATATAAGGATTGAAGACTATACTTACAATTTGCCCGACGAACGGATAGCAAAATTCCCTTTGGCCGAACGAGAGGCTTCTAAATTGTTGATATATAGGGGTGGACGGATAGAAGAAAGTCGTTTTTCAGAGGTGCGTCACCTCCTTAGGGCTGGACAGATGCTTGTGTTCAACAATACGAAAGTCATTCATGCCCGTCTGTTTTTCCGCAAGGCGACAGGAGCTGTGATCGAAGTGTTTTGTCTCGAACCGTATCTGCCGGTCGATTATGCTCAGAATTTTGCAGCTCGTGATAGTTGTGAATGGAGTTGTATGGTGGGGAACCTGAAAAAATGGAAGGAAGGGAGCATTGCCTGTGACTTTACCTATGGCGAAGCGACCTATCGGTTAACCGCCGAAAAGGTGCGGCAACAAGAGGGGGAGTTGATTATCCGTTTTAGCTGGACGGGAGGTCTTTCGTTCAGTGAAGTGCTGGAAGGATGCGGCCGGATTCCGATCCCTCCTTATCTGAACCGGGAATCGGAAGCTTCCGATGAAGTCCGATACCAAACAGTGTATTCCAAAGAAGAAGGGTCTGTGGCAGCTCCGACTGCCGGATTACATTTTACCCGGGCGATTTTAAACGATCTGAAAGAGAAAGGTGTGCATGTCCGGGAATTGACCTTGCATGTCGGGGCAGGTACTTTCCGGCCGGTAAAAGCAGAGACAATCGGAGATCACGATATGCATACGGAACATTTGGTCATTTCCCGCGAATTGGTAGAACAATTGAAGGAGAAGACCGGTGATATCGTTGCAGTGGGAACAACCTCGGTACGTACGTTGGAAAGTTTATACTGGATGGGGGTGAAACGCCTGGCAGGACAGGAGGATTTTTTTACGCTAGGACAATGGGAAGCGTATACTTTACCTCAGGATTATTCTTTGAGGGAAGCCATGGAAGCCTTGTGCGGTTGGTTCGACACAGCTTGTCAGGAGTTGCTGAAAGCCCGTACGACGATTATTATTGTTCCCGGGTACCGCTATCGGGTGATCGATGCCATGTTCACTAATTTCCATCAGCCCCAAAGTACCCTGTTGTTATTGGTCGGTGCGGCTGTCGGAGAGGATTGGCACAAAATTTATGATTACGCGCTGACTCATGATTTCCGGTTTTTGAGTTATGGAGATAGTAGTTTGTTGGAGGTGAAAAAGTCATAGGCTATAAACTAAAGGCGAAAATAAAGCGAGGAGAAAAATAGTGAAGGATATGTTAGAGCTTTCGTTACCGGGATTCGATTATAAGGTGAAAAAGCAAAACGGGACGGTGATGATATTCGATATCGTCCGGAAGAAGTATGTGGTCCTGACGCCTGAAGAATGGGTACGGCAACATGTGGTGCATTATCTGGTAGAAAAGAAAGGATATGCGATCTCTCGGGTTGCCGTCGAAAGAGAAATTGAACTGTATGGCCTGAAAAGGCGTTTCGATATCGTGGTTTTCGACCGGAGCGGTAATCCTTGGCTGCTGGTCGAATGTAAAGCGCCTGCTGTGGCACTTACCCAAAAAGTGTTCGACCAGGTGTTTCGCTATAATCTGACACTGGCAGCTCCCTATGTAGCCATTACCAATGGGGTTCGCCATTTTTGCGGTTATATGAATCAGGAAAACGACTTCTGTTTTCTGGACGATTTCCCGGAATTTTCCCAGGAGAGGGAACTATTGGCCTGATTCCTTATTTATACGTAAATCCCATCCAGGTATGCCTGTTATTGATAGAACAAGCTATCCGGGAAGGGATTTGTGCTGATGACGTGGTGAAGCTTTCCGTGATTCTGAATGTTATCTTTTTTTAATCACGATATTTTTCCCGCCCATGAGGTTCGTTTGGTTCTTTCTTCCACTTTTATAAGCGATTTGTGTCAACAGATTGGCTGGCCCTTCTTTTATGTTTTCCGGTATCCAGACAATAGAGTCCCGGTACGGTTTGAGCACGCCGATCAAATGATCATTATTCCAGTTTTCCCAATAGACTCTGATATCTAAGTCCTGGTTGATCACTCCCTTGATGGTTACAGGTTCATTCAGATAAACGGTATCCGAAACGGTCAACGAATAACTAATCTCTTCCGCATTCAGGTAATCTTTCTCGCAACTGTTCATAAACAGTAAAAGGCTTGCTAAAATCATACCGGTAATTACTGAGCATTTTTTCATCATTCTCCAAAATTTTCTGTTATTAAAGGCCTTATAATTTGTGGGGTTCCTGTGGTAGGAATAATAAAGGGCAAAGAAATAAATGAATCTCTTGTATAAACAACAACAGCCCCGCTATTACCTGTACCACGAGTACTAACTCTAGTTTGTACAAAACTTATATCTTTTTCATTAATGGAAATATATTTTTCTGGAATCCATAAATTTGAGGGAGATAAAAAATAGTTCATTGTCATAGTCTTTTTTTCTCCAACAGAACCTCCACCTCCTAAGCCCTCGAATCTTACATTGCGTGTGGAGTAATTTCCGTCTTCTTTCTTATAAACTCCTTTTGAGCAATAAAAACCAAGAACATCTACAGAATGGACTGTTTTGTACCTTTTATATCTTCCTAATACTCTTTTGTATGATGTAGATTCTAATTGTAATATTTGCTTTCCAACCCATTCTCCGTTAGTATTTCGAACAATTTCTCGAATATATAATACTGTAACATGTACACGTCGTTTATTACCTGTATATGTTGAAGAAGCTATGGGGTATCTTGGTTCTTGTTTTGTTCGTGTTTGGGGAGAGTTGTTAACAATATATTTTCTGCTTTCTATGTTCCTAAGTTGATTGTCTTTAGTAATAATTTCATCTGAAATCACTTGATGTTTATATTTATTGATGAAAAAATATCCCTCATTATTACAAATTAGTTGATATAATCGAGAGGGTACTTTGGCTTGAATTGTTTCATTTTCATCTAAATACACTAAATTTTCGTATTGTTTTAATTTCTTTTCAAAAGATACACTATCAGAAAAAATATCTTCCTCTGCATTTGAAATTGCATGATATAACGAATAAAAATTATTTGTTTTTCCCATGCAAAAAATTCCTCATCAGACATTTTTTCTAACACATTTACTAATGTACTCATTGCTTCGGGAGATTTGAAATGTAGAATACCGTCTATAATTTCATAGGAATTCTGTTGGGAACAGCCTTTAGTTGAAGGAAGATCTTCTTTTTCTATTATTTTTTCTTCACAAGAAAAAATAATAAAATTATACTAATACATTTTAATAGTTTATTCATAGTTTTAAAAATTAAAATTGATGGATTAAAATTATAGAATAAATTAAGGATTCAATTAATATACCTCTTGTTTCTAATTGTAATGTTGTTTTTTTATACGCTGATTGTGAGTTTGTTATAAAAATAGTATTAAGAAAAATTGGTAAAAGGTGATAATTCGTTTATAAGGGGTGGAAACTGGAGACTTGTTATTCGGGAATCTAAACGGGGGCAGTCTGTTTTATAGGTAAATGATAGGAGTACTGCTTGCCGTATATTCCTGCTGTAGGGTTTCGGTGAGTGATTTCAGGATATTCGTCCTTTTGTTTCATTCGGGCGTATGTTTCCGGATTTTCTCCCGTATGTTTTTCCAAAAAGATACGGACGAATTTTAAAAAAGATATGTATGGATTTTAACGAAGATATGTATGGATTTCCCGGGGGAGAATGATCTTTCCCGGATCAGAGTCGGTTTGCAATTCAGTGATACATTTAGGGTAAACATATATTAACTGCCAAAATTCTATTAAATACAAATTCTAAATGGTGTAATCTGGTATGTAGGTGCCTTATCTTATTTTGTGGATTCTGTATTTGTAATTTGTGTTTTTGTAATTGTAAAACAGAAAAATGTGTGTCTGTAAATCAGTTTGTTGTGATTGGACAGGTTTGTAAATTTGGTAAAAAAATGAAATTGAATTGTAAGGTCGTATTTATCCTGCTTTTTCTTCTATGAATTGTCCAGTAAGGAGAGTATTATTGTTAAGATATCGGCCCGTTCGTCCATACCCAATTTTTTCCGGATAGCCGTTTTCCGTTTGTGGATTGAATAGACACTTTGCCGGATGACAAAAGCGATTTCATCGGTTTTGAAACCACCTCGGATCAGACAACACAATTGAATTTCTTTTTCGTTCAGGGAAGGAAACTTATCCTTCAATTTTTGCTGGAAATTGTTGTATAAATAATTTATGGTGAAATAGAGTTCATCCCAGTTTAAATCGGTCTGTCCGATGTCTCCCAGAATTTCATTATACATTTTTAAAAATGCCTGATGCTTGTCATGGGGATAGCTTGAAATAAAAGCTAATTTTTTGGATACTTCCAATTTATTCAGCAACAGTTCTTTAAATTTATCCTGACATCGGTTTTGTTCTTGGCATAAATGCTGTAGAGTTTCGATCATTTGGCAGGCGTTCAGGTATTTTTCCCGTCTTTTTTTCAATAAGATACCGATATAAGTGGCTAGTAGTATAAAAAGTAAAGCCAGAACGAGGCTACCGTTGACCAATAGCATGCGCTGGCGGACCAGCCTGCGGTTTTCGCGTTGCCATTTCTTTTGGTGGTGGCGGTTGACGATATTGTCGATGCGTTCTTCGGTCTTGTTTAGTTGGTAATCTGTAATATAGGTTGTATATTTCTTATAATGATTTAATGCCGACTGATAGTCTTTCTTTAACTCGGCAATTTGGTATAGTTGTTTATAATATTGGGCTTGTAATTTTTCCGAATCGTCCGTTGACACGGATGCCTTTTTCAGATAATACCTGGCAGAATCCAGCTGCTGGCGATGTAGATAAATTTCACTTAAAAGGAGATAACCCTGTTTCTGAAACTCCGGATTCGGATCATATTTTAAGGCATTATGCGTGTAAAGAATTGCATTCGCTGTATTTTGTGTGTTCGAATAAGAAATACCGATCTGCAACATGAGGTAAGCCACATCTACCGAATCCTGTAAATTCAAAGCGTTTAGCTCGGCCTTTTTATAATATGTCCGGGCTGCTGCATATTGTCTGGTGTTGAGCAGACAGTCGCCCATTTCATAATTGCTGTATTTATTCTGGGGAGAGTGATATTCTATGGCTTTTTGGTAAGATTCGATACTCGCTTGTTGGTCACGGCGAAGTTTATATAGCTCTCCGAGGTGATAATGAATTTGAAATAAGAGCATACTGTCTTGTCGTGGTGCATTCTCTTTTGCTTCCGACAGGTTGATAGAGGCTTTTTCATAATAACCGTTCTTGCTGTCCATGATACCCGTAAATAAATAGGCCCACCCTGCTTTGGTTGAATCACCCTGTTGCTGAAAATATCGGGCTGTATTAGAAAGGGGAGGATATACCGAGATATCCTGATAGGCTTCGTAAGCAGCATGAACTTTTAATAAATATAGGTTGTGACGGGCATTCCGTTTTAATATTTTTTGGGAAATGGAATCCAGCAGCTTCAAAGCTTGTTGAGGGGAGGAATAAATCAATTGTGCAGCTTGATTCAGCATTCTTTCTGAAGGATATCGATTTCGGCAACTGCCCCAAAGGCTTGCAAAAATAAAGATGAACAGACAGCTTTTCATATTTGGTTCGAAAGGTTTGTATTCACTTTGCTAAGTTTACTTTTTTCAGTATGCTGATTGGCGAATCTGCAGTTCTGATAGATAGGTCAGTAGTTTCAGTTCCACCAATCAGCAGGGGGCCGATTTTTGAATAAGATGCTAATTACGAAAAGTCATAGATTCGACTTTTCGGGCAGTCTCGGTAATCGGGATAGCGCTCCTTTATTTGTTTGTATTGAAATAGTTGTCCAACAGTTCGAAAGCAACGGCAAAGGAGCTGACCTGATTACTCATGACCTGTTTTTCTGCTATTTTTAAATTTTCCTTTTGGCTTTGATAGAAATGGTTGCGTAATTGTTCGTCGATGGTTTCGTACATCCAGTATTTGGATTGTTCGGCACGGCGGACATCGAAATAACCGTTTTGTTGAGTTTCACTGCAATAGTGCAGGATATTTTCCCAAATAGCATCGATACCGGTGCGTTCATAAGCGGAACAAGTCATGACTTTGGGCATGACGCCGGATTCGTGGGGCGGGAAAAAGTGCAGGGCGGTCTGGAGCTGCGCTTTAGCTAGTTCTGCCCGTTGAATGTTGTTCCCGTCGGCTTTGTTGATAATGATGCTGTCGGCCATTTCCATGATTCCCCGTTTGATGCCCTGAAGCTCGTCTCCGGCTCCGGCAATTTGTACCAGCAGGAAAAAGTCGACCATCGAGTGTACGGCTGTTTCGCTTTGGCCTACACCGACCGTCTCGATGAGGATGATGTCGAAGCCGGCTGTTTCACAAAGGATCATGGCTTCGCGGGTTTTCCGGGCGACACCACCTAAGGAACCTGCTGACGGGGAAGGCCGAATGTAAGCATGAGGATCACAGGCAAGCTCTTCCATACGGGTCTTGTCGCCCAGGATACTTCCTTTCGACCGTTCACTACTCGGGTCGATGGCCAATACAGCGATTTTATGTCCCTGGCCGGTGAGATATTTTCCGAAACTTTCGATGAAAGTACTCTTGCCGGCTCCCGGTACACCCGTGATACCGATCCGTACAGACCGTCCGGAGGAGGGCAGGCAACGGTTGATCACTTCCTGGGCAACGGCCTGGTGCTCGGGTTTGGCACTTTCTACCAGCGTGATCGCCTGGCTTAGGATGTTGATGTTTCCTTTCAGAATACCTTCGACATAATCGTCGGTGGTCAGGGTTTGCCTCCGTATATTTTTCAGGCGCGCAGCAATATTGGGATTCATGGGATCGGGCTGCTCGATGCCTTTGTTCACCTTTAATCCTTCATATTCCGGAGCATTCTCCGGATGTTCTATACATTCTGACATAATTTCCCAGATTTGATTTGTTTCACGCAAAGATAGGATAAAAAGGTGGATTTTCATAAAAAACAGCCGGTAACCGAAAGTCTGGAAAGAAACGATTGATTTGCCGACTGCCTGCTGGGTTTTTGGAACTCCGCTATATAATAGGGGACAGGCAAGTTTTGCGTACTTTTTAATAAAAAAATAAGCGTGGAACTTGCACATACCCGGAATCAAGGGAACTGGTATTCCACAACAACCGGGTAAGACAAGCTCACGCTTAGAATATGTATATTTATATACGTACTCACTACGCGAGCGTTGTCAATATCCGCCTTAGTTGTTGTAAATGAATCACAATTGAAATTACCAGTTTCTTGATTCTAAGGCGCTTTTGAAAACGCTACATGAAATAAAAAAATGCCGATACCTCTTGTATCCGGCTTTACAAAGAAATATAATTTTTAGTTTATATCCAATTATTTTTAAATATTTTTTAATCGTTCGATCAATTCATCACCTAAAGCGGTTTTTGCCTTTATGTGTTCCTGGACGGTTTCCACGAAAGGATTATTTTCAAAAGCTCCCCGTACCTGTTCGAAATCGATCTTCTTTTGTTTTTGATTACCGTCGGCTCCGAAACCGGTTTGAGCTGTCATGGAAAATTCTTTTTTCGCATCTTCATAAAGCATTTTATCGAGATTGACCACAGCTTCTTTCCAGGTATTCACTATCCGGATCACATCCCCGGCTGTGATACTTTCAGGTGTGACCCGGTACCAGGGTTGCATGACTTCCCAAGCCCAGGTCCATTCGAGTTGATAATAGTCGGCATGAAGTTGGCGGAAAGTATCCGTGATCTGTCCGACAGATTCGATCTCTCCGTTTTCTATCCGGCGGATCAGGCGGATGATCCCTTGTTGGGGGACGATCAGACCGGAAAGGTCTACCCATTCGCCGCTACCTTCTGTCCGGGTAGGGGCCAGGCGCTGGCGGATCTCTTCGTTGTTGTGAAATGTCAGGTTTTCCAGCCTTTTAATGATCGAGTTCCCTAGAAATTTGTTGATAGCCATGGAATAATATTGGATACCTTTTTTCAGGGAGTTACTTTTGATGTGTGCACTTTGGTATGAATATTCTTCCGAAGTTTCACCGGACACCTGTTGCAGGGTGCGGAGTACTTCTATACCGCTCAGCATTTTCTGAATGGTATAGGGACTGAGCAGGTTAAAATTGATATAATCGAGTTGATGGCTGTCTTTGCGTTTGTCACGTTTGGGCCATTTCTGAGCATCCCGGATCGTACCGACACTCCTTAGATTGACTGCCGGTACCAGATAAGTCTGGTTATTTTGTTCGATCAGATAGGAAAAAGGCAGGTCCGAAGTATCCGGATGGCTGACATGTCGCCCCATAATCAAAGAAAAAGCCCCGATTTTCGCCGGCCAGAGTATATAAGAATCACTGGTTGTTTTCGAACCGCGTTCGACGATACCTTGGTGGATGGGTCCCAATTTATAAAGATGATTGCTTTGGTTTGAACCACTACCGGCATTCAGAAAAGAGAACATACCGGCGATCAACAGACTGGATTTATGCATGGTCACCGTATAAGGACCGGCAAATACGGCACAAGCCTCTCCGTTTTCTCCCTGGCAATTGCTGAAGAATAGAGAATCATGAGCTGAGAACAGATGGCCTAAATGACAGGCTTGCCCGATGAAACACCGTACTAAAGCTGCTCCGTCGTTGATACAGGTGCCCGAAGAAAAAATGAAATCTTCAGCCATCACATTATGACCGATAAATACCGGTGCTTCTGCATTACTGTTGATGGAACCGTTTTTCAAACGGGATGTACCTTCGATGGTCGTGTAATCGCCTATGCAGACGTTACGGATCGTTCCGGTGTTGATGATTCGTACGTGATTACCGATTTTTCCTTCTGTCGAGGACACTTGCTCGGTATATCGTTCGATCAGTGCCTTGAGACGCTCGGTCAGGACAGGAAAATGGCGGTATAGGGCGATAATATAAGCCAGATGGGCCGATAATTCATTGAAAATAGGCACTTCCCGTCCTCCGGTTTCATTCAATACAGCCACTAAAGTTCCGTTTCCAAAGGACGAACGTCCTTCCGTTACGATCAGATTGGCATTCTGTATAAAACAATTTTCTCCGATCCGGTAGTTGGCGATATAATTGGGGATATTTTCGATCAGGACATTATTACCCACCCGACAGTTGTGTAAGGTGACATTGAACAAACCGGCATGTCTGGGGAGTCCTCCCTCTAAAATGAACTCGTAATCGAATATGCCTAGTTCGATATCTCCTGAAAAACGGACATTTTGTATATAATCGGTTTTAAATCCGGAAGCAACTTTTACACGTTGCCAATCTGTCGAACTGCAGCCTTGTGCTTGCAGCCGGGTGATTTCCTCCTGGGTCAGATTTCTCGATACCATACGATTTTGTTATTTTATCTGAATGCAAAGATATACTTTTTGCATCAATATTTATCCGGTGGATAGAAACGGTCGGGGAAATGAATGAACGCTTAAAAATAAATAGAAGTTTGTTTGGTTAAGTGGTTTGTAATCAGTGTGATGGAGTGTGAATAGCCTGAAGAAACGAATATTTTTTGCTTTTCAATAAGAAAAAAGTAATTATATTTGTTCGGTTTTACGGAAGTGATCCTAAGGAGACTTTCAGTGCTGATACCGTGGTTTTAAATATCCTGAGGTCTGAAATTGATTATTATTTTTAGCTTCGTCGGTAAAAGTTGTGCAACGTGAATGAATAAAGAAATCCTTTTTGAAGATATCAAGTGTGGGAATTTGAGTGCTTTTGAGGCATTATTTCGGCAGTATTATCCCTCTATGTGTGTGATTGCCGGAAAATTGGTCGCTAACAGGGAAGTGGCAGAGGATATTGTACAGGATGTTTTTATCCGTTTATGGGAAAAAAAGGCGGAATATGACAAAATACCGGATTTCAGGACTTTTCTTTACGTTGCAGTGCGTAATCTTTGTTATAATTACCTGAGAGATAAAAAGAAAACGATCGATTTTTCCCAGATCGAACTGTCTGATAAACAACTTTCTTTTCAAGAACAACTGATACAGGAAGAAACATATCGCTTGATCTCTAATGCAATTGCGGAATTACCTGTACAAAGTGGAAAAATTATGCGGCTGGCTCTCGAGGGAAAGCAAAATAAAGAAATCTCGGAAATATTGGGAATCGCAGTTACTACTGTAAAAACCCTGAAATACAACGCACTGAAAATGTTGAAAAATTCCCTGAAAGGTTATTTCCCCGTGTTGTTGTATATTTTATTCCGGAAAAAATAAAAAAAATGATTCCCATTCATCCTTTTACAATCTTTGTGTGTTCTTAGGACAGAATCTTGAATGTACAATGAAATGGAGTATCAGGAAGAATACCGGATGGCAGATCTGATCAGAAGACAGTGGTTAGGTATTATCACCGCTGAAGAGCAGGCAGAACTGGAAGCTTGGAGCTTACAAGAGGAGCATGCCCGTCTTTATGCAAAAATCAGGAACCAGGCCGAGTTGCAAAAGAGAAATTTATATGTGGACGGATTGGATGTAGACGGAGTGTGGCATAAACTTCGGGAACAGATTGCTGACGTTCCTGTACGAAAACGCCGTTTCTTCACCTGTTACCGGGTGGTAGCCTGTCTGCTGTTATTGATCGGTGTCGGGACTTTACTGGTGTATAACCGGTATAGCCGTTTGCAGCCTTCAGACTTATTGGTCCAGTCCATTCATCCGGGATCTTCGAAAGCAGTTCTGATTACGAACGAAGGCAAACAGATTATTTTGCAGGATTCCCTGAACCAGGAAATTCAGGTGGATGAATCGGTGACTGTAAAGAATACCGGTCTGTTGGCGGAATATTGTCTGCAAGATTTACAGGCCGCAGAACAGGCCGAAATCAAGTACAATACGATCGTTGTACCCCGTGGTGGGGAATATGAAGTTCGGCTACCGGATGGGAGCTATGTGTGGATGAATGCTGATTCGGAAATTCGTTTTCCGGTCGTATTTACGGGGCAGACCCGGCAGGTCAGTTTAAAAGGAGAGGCTTATTTTAAAGTGGAAAAAGATAGCTTGCATCCTTTTATCGTGAATGTATACGATAAATTGAAAGTAGAGGTATTGGGGACAGAGTTCAATGTGCAGGCTTATTCGGGGGATGAGGTGGTAAAAACGACGCTGAATTGTGGAAAAGTCAGGGTTATGATGGGGAAGGAAGCTTTGGAACTGGCACCTGATCAACAGGCAGTCTGTGACTTACGGCATCGGAGATTTCACAAAATAGAGGTGAATGCAAACTATTTTTCGGCTTGGAAGGACGGTAAATTTATTTTTGAAGATGAACCTCTGGAAAATATTTTGAACAGTCTGGCCCGGTGGTATAATATTTCTGTTTTTTATCAAAACGAGGAACTCAAAAATTTTCATTTTACCGGAGATTTGGAGAGGTACGATGATTTTTCCGTCGCTTTGCGGATGTTGGAAAAAGCCACTAATATACGGTTTCTGGTGACCGGTCGCACTGTCGTAGTTCAAATAATATAACAATTACCTGATATAATGATGAATGGGGGTGAGAAAGCGGCTTACCCGGCTTTTTTCATGTCTTAACTTAACTAAAATAATCAGCTTATTTATGGGAGAAACAATCGTAGAAGCCCGGCACTTATCGCATCGTTATGCAACACAGTGGGCTATTCAAGACATTAATTTCGAAATCAGTCAGAGGGGGATTTTGGGGTTATTGGGTTCTAACGGAGCAGGTAAATCGACGACGATGAATATTATCTGTGGGGTTTTGAATCAGACCGAAGGGGAGGTTTTTATCAACGGTATCAATTTGAGGACCGATCCGGTAGAGGCCAAGAAGTATATCGGTTTTTTACCGCAACGGCCACCTTTATATCCGGAATTATCCGTTGATGAATACCTGACTTATTGTGCCCGTCTGCGGCTGATGGACGCCCGGGAAATCCGGCAGGCAGTAGATACGGCCGAAGCTAAATGCGGCATTACACATTTTAAAAAGCGGTTGATCGGAAATTTGTCCGGGGGTTATCAGCAACGGGTGGGAATTGCACAGGCAATCGTTCATAATCCGCGCTTTGTGGTACTGGACGAACCGACTAACGGGCTCGATCCGGTGCAGATCGTAGAGGTCAGACACCTGATTAAGGAGATCGCTGCTGAACGGGCAGTTATGCTTTCTACCCATATCTTGTCGGAAGTACAGGCCACCTGTGATAAGATCAAAATGATAGAACACGGTCATATGATTTTTTCGGGTACGATGGAAGAATTTAATAATTATGTAGAACCTTGTTCTTTTTTGGTGACTTTCGGTAATCCGCCGGCTCCGGAAGAATTGAAAAATATCGATGGCATTTCGGAAGTCGAACCGTTGACCCTCAGGGAGTATCGCGTATATTTCACAGCTCCGGCCGGTATTACACAACAGGTCATTGCCCGGAGTGTAGAGAAAGGATGGCAATTGGAAGAAATTTGCCTGGAGCGGGAATCGCTGGATACCATTTTTGCACGTTTATCTAAGAATAGTAAATGATATGAGGCTCAAAGATTTCAATATAGTTTACCAAATCGCCCGGACAGAATTGAGGGTTATTTTTTATTCTCCTGTAGCCTGGTTGATTTTGGTGGTATTTGCCGTACAATGTGGGTTTTCGTTTTGTGACGTGATCTGGCCGGCGATAAAGAGCCAATCTTTAGGATATGAGGTTCAGGCTCTGACGGGTAGTGTGTTTACGAGCGGAAAAGGTATTTTCCCGGTGATGCTGGAACACTTGTATTTTTATATTCCTTTGCTGACCATGGGACTGATGAGCCGGGAATTCAGCAGCGGCTCTATAAAGCTATTGTATTCTTCTCCGGTGACTAGTGCCCAGATTATCCTGGGAAAATACTTGTCGGTTATGATTTATTGTGCCGTTTTGCTGGGGGTGATTTTAGTATATGTCGGTCTGGGGGCTTTGACGATCGGGCATATGGACGGTACGCTGATTTTTTCGAATTTTTTGGGTATGTATCTGCTGATTTGTGCTTATGCTGTCATCGGGCTGTTTATGTCCTGCCTCACTTCCTATCAGGTAGTGGCTGCTATCGGAACTCTGGCTTTTTTATCTTTTTTGAATTTTATCGGCGGAGTGGGACAGGAGATACCTTTGGTCCGGGATATTACTTATTGGCTGGCTTTGAACGGTAGGGTAGGCCTTTTTGTCGCCGGCATGATCAATACGGAAAACTTAATTTACTTTTTGGTGGTGATCGCTGCTTTTCTCTTACTTTCGGTCTGGCGTTTACAGGCGGTAAGAGAAAAACAGCCGGGGAGGAAAAAAATACTGAAATTAACGGGATTGGCAGTAGGAGTCGTTGTGCTCAGTTATGTTTCGTCACGTCCTTTTCTTACCTGGTATTGGGATACGACCGCTACGCAGAGTAATACTATTTCTGTTCTTTCACAGGATTTACTCCGGCAATTGAAAGGAGAACTGAAGATCACTACATATGTGAATTTATTGGATGCCAATTATGAGAGTGGGCTGCCAGCGGCACATAAAAAGGATTTCGAACGTTTCCGCCCTTATGCCCGCTTTAAGCGGAATTTGAAACTGGATTATGTGTATTATTATGATTATGCCGGATATAAATATCTGGACGAATTGTATCCCGGGTTGTCGGACCGGGAAAGGGCTGAAAAAATCTGCCAGGCTAAGGGCTTGGATTTCGGTATGTTTCTGACGCCGGAAGAGATTCGCCGGAAGATCGATCTGAGCGGAGAATCGAATCATTTTGTCCGCCAGGTGGAATGGAACGGTGAACGGAAGACCTGGTTACGGGTGTATAAAGATATGTATGTATTCCCCAGTGAGCAGGAGATGACTGCTGCGCTGAAAAGGTTGTTGGTAAAACCGCCCAAATTGTGTTTTCTGACCGGATACGGCGAACGGAATAGTACGAATAAGAGAGAAATGGATTATAGTTTTTTTTCCTCTGAGCTGTCTTTGCGGAGTGCTTTGATCAATCAAGGGTTCGATGTGGAAGATTTCTCTCTTTCCGGAAAGGAGAGAATTCCGGATGAAGTGGATATTTTAGTAATAGCCGATGTAAGAAGTAAGATCCCGGAGGGAGATTTCCGGATGATCTGCGAATATATTGAACGCGGGGGAAATTTGTTTTTGCTGGGTGAACCGGGTACGCAGGAATTTATAAATCCGTTGGCAGAATTGATTGGGGTGAGATTCCGGAATGGGATGCTGTTACAGGCCAGGGAAGGATATTTACCTTCTTTGACAATTGCCGGAATGGATCCGGAGGGGGATGAAAAGTTCCCGGTTTTCCAGAAAATGCGGCAATATGGTTTTTGTTTTGCTTTACCTGGTTGTACAGGTCTGGAAATACAGAAAAAGGGCTTCGGGATAACACCTGTTGCCTGTGTGGGGGATTCCATCAGTTGGCAAGTGAACCGGTTGTATGCAGAAGATGCTTTGAAGGGTCTGAATCATCCGGGCCCGGCCGAAGGGAAAGTACTGCCTGTCATTGTCGCCCTGGACCGTAAGGTCGGGGATAAAGAACAGCGGATTTTAGTTGCCGGGGATGCCGATTGTATCAGTAATGCAGAGCTGACCCGGGCCCGGCCGGGAGTTAAGACTGCTAATTTCACTCTGGCTACCGAATCTTTCCGCTGGTTGGCCCGGGATGAATTTCCGGTATTGCTCCCCAGTATACCTCCCCGTGACAACGAATTGTATTTGGGACGGAAGGATATGCCCTGGCTGAAATTCGGAACCATGGGATTGCTGCCCGGTCTTTTGGCCCTGGCTTATGGAGTGGTTCACTACAGAAGAAAAAGAAATTAAGATTAAAAGAAAGTTCAAATGAAAACGATTTTTAGAATAGCACAGACAGAACTTCGTTTGTTTTTCTATTCACCGATAGCCTGGCTGATCCTGATCATTTTTGCTTTTCAGGCCGGAATGGCATTTTGTGATACTTTTAGCTATCAATTGCAGAATAAAGCTTTGGGACGGGGGCAGATTCCTTTCCAGACAGTGATTTTATTGTTGGGGGATAGCGGTTCGTTCTTCAAGGTGCTGAATAATCTGTATCTGTATATTCCTTTACTGACAATGGCATTGATGAGCCGGGAATATAGTTCCGGTTCTATCAAGTTATTATATTCTTCGCCGGTAACTAATTTTCAGATTATCGGGGGGAAATTTCTTGCTATGATGTTGTACGGCGGATTGATGCTGGTCATTTTGCTCCTGCAGGTGGTGTTTGCTTTTATTTTTGTGAAAAACCTCGATATTCCGCTGATATTGTCCGGGTTGCTCGGTATTTATCTGGTTTTGTGTGCTTATTCGGCTATCGGTCTCTTTATGTCTACCCTGACTTCTTACCAGATCGTGGCAGCGGTCGGTACACTGGTGATACTTACCTGCTTGAATTTTGTAGGCGGACTTTGGCAGGATATTCCTGTCGTACAGGAGATTACCTGGTGGCTGTCTTTGTCGGGACGGGCCAAAACGTTTACGGCAGGACTGATATGCAGTGAAGATGTCGTGTACTTTGGGGTGGTGATCGGATTATTTTTGACCTTGTCTGTTTTGAAATTGCAATCGACCAAGCAGCATTATTCCTGGTGGTGGCGGTGGGCACGTTACGGGGGAGTGGTTTGTATCGCTCTGGGAATCGGATACCTGACTTCGAAACCGATGTTCATGTGTTATTATGATACGACGGAAACCGAACACAATACCATCACCCGCGAAGGCCAACGGGTCATGAATCTGATCGACGATCAGCTGACTATTACCATGTATGTCAATTTATTGGATAAAAGTGCTCCGGCAGGGATGCCGGAGAATCAAATGTCGAACCTCCGGGAATTGAAACCTTTTCTACGTTTTAAACCCGATACCCGCTTGAAATATGTCTATTTTTATGATAGCACCGATCATAGCCGTTTCCGTGGGGCTACGGCTTCTTTACCTTTGAGGGAACAAATGCTGAAAATATGTGATGACGAGGACCTGGATCCGGAATTTTTTCTGTCTCCGGAAGAAATTCACCGGCAGATCGATCTGACCTCCGAAGGAAACCGGATGATTTATCTACTGGAACGGGCGAACGGCCGGAAATCTTTTCTGCGTTTTTACGACGGCATGGATATCCGCCCCAGGGAAACAGAGATTACGGTGGCCTTGAAACGGTTGGTGACCGATGCTTCCAGAATAGTTTTTCTGACCGGACACGGGGAGCGGAGCTTGTATTGGAATGATAAAGGTGGATTATATTCACTGATTCAAAGAAACGGCCGGAATGCTTTAGTGAATCAGGGGTTTGATGTAGATACCCTGAATTTGACCGGCCGGACGGTTATTCCCGAAGATATCGATATTCTGGTGATTGCGGCTCCTGAAAAAAGATTGTCCCCTCAGGAACAGGGATTACTGGATTCATATATAGCTAAAGGAGGTAATCTGATCATTACCGGTGAACCGGGTAAACAAGAATTGATGAACGGGTTGGTGAAAAATCTGGGAATCGGCTTTAAGGAAGGAATAATCCTGCAACATGAGGAGGCCGACTGGGAGGAAGATTTTATTGTCGGTGATATCGCTGAATCCGGGGCACAACAAACCGGAGTCGGTGCAGGGCTTTTAGCCCGGCAATACCAAGTCGCTTTTCCGGGTACTACGGCTTTGTCGTTCAATGCAGGCTACGGATTTCAGGGGGTACCTATCGTGGAATATGCCGGGGATACGCTTATGCTGGCTTTGAAACGGCAGCTGGGAGGAGAAGAACAACGTATTATCGTTTCCGGGGATGCCGATTGGTTCAGTACCGAAGGACTGGCTTTACGGAAAGACGATGTCCGACTGAATAATTTCGGGTTATTCATGGAGATGTTGCATTATATGACTTATCAGCAATTCCCGGTGGATAATAGCCGTCCATCTCCTACGGACGATACCCATTATCTCGATATTGCCGATATCGGATGGATAAAAGGTCTTTTTATCGGCCTGATTCCTTTACTCGTCTTGGGAGGAGCGATGGGATTCCGGCTGAAACGGAAAAGGCAATAATGTGAAAATTATCTTAAAAAAGTATCTTTTTTATTCATCCCTTTCTTGGATTGATGTGTTCTATATATCGAAAAACGGAAGATTATTGGGGATAATCTTCCGTAAGAACTCAGCAATTAACGGGGTGTCGTTACTATCATTAACTACTAAGCATGTAAAATTATGAAAAAAAAGCGAAATTTTTTACTGAAAAGTATTTTGCTGCAGTTAAATTTCTCTCTGGAAAAGGCGGGGATTTTACTGGTACTGGTGTTGGTGTTTTCCATCCAGGCAAAAGCTTATTCTCAGACGCGTATTACTGCAAAAAGGCAGGGGGTTACAATTGACGAGGTTTTAAAAGAGGTCCGGGAAAAGTCCGGTTACCGTTTTTTATACCGGGTAGAGGAAGTAAACAGATATGGCAAAAGAGATATAGATGTGAAAGATGCGGAAGTCGAAGATTTTCTAGGACAATTACTGCAAAATACGGATCTCACCTATGAAGTGGAGAATGAGGTCATTATTATCCGGCCGGAAAAACAACGGCAGGACTCCCGGGTGAATGTACAGGTGGTCAGAGGAAAGGTGACCGATGAAAATAACCTGGCTTTACCGGGAGCTACGGTTTTATTGAAGGGGACATCCTACGGAGTAGTCACTGATTCACACGGGAAATTTACGATGGAAGTCCTGGAAAGGGATACGGTTACTTTACTGGTATCGTTTGTAGGGATGGAAACGAGGCTTGTAAACCTGAAAAAAGGGCAAACGGAAATATTGGTTTCGCTTGAACCGGATATCAAAGAGATGAAAGAAGTCGTGGTGACCGGGTACGGGAATGTCCGTAAAACAAGTTTTACCGGAAATTCGGTTACAGTGACCAAAGATGAATTGATGTCCGTTTCGAAATCGAATGTCATCAAGGCATTACAGACTTTCGATCCTTCATTCCGTATTCAAACCAATAACGATTGGGGGTCCGATCCGAATGCGCTGCCCGAAATGTATGTGCGGGGAAGGTCGGGTATCAGCGGTGTAAAGGAATTGGACCGTGATCCTTTGACGAAATCGGCTCTGAAGGATAATCCCAACTTACCGACCTTTATCATGGATGGTTTTCAGATCAGTGTGGAACAGTTATACGATATGGATCCTAACCGTATTGAAAGTATTACCATCCTGAAAGATGCTGCGGCTACGGCTTTGTATGGTTCCAGGGCTGCCAACGGTGTGGTGGTGATTACGACGGTGGCTCCTCAGATGGGTAAGCTGAATGTGTCCTATAATTTTACAGGGGATGTTACGGTACCCGATCTGTCGGATTATAACCTGATGAATGCACGCGAGAAACTCGAAACGGAAGTGGCGGCCGGAGTATTCGAAGATCTGGCTAAAGATAATCCTTTGGGAGCCGAACAGCAATATTACGCTAAATTGGCTTCCATTACCAGAGGGGTGGATACTTACTGGTTATCGAAACCGTTACAGACCTCTTTCAATCACAAACACAGCCTGAGCGTCGACGGCGGATCGGATAATTTCCGTTTCGGCATACAATTGAGCTACAATAATGAAGACGGGGTGATGAAAGAGTCTTTCCGGAACCGGGTGGGAGCCGGCGTATATCTGGATTACCGGATCGGTTCGTTTCAGCTCAAAAATATGGTCACTTATACCAATACCCGCTCGCAGGAGTCTCCTTACGGGGCTTTTTCCGACTATACCGGTTGTCAGCCTTACGATCCTTATAAGGACGATAAGGGAAACTATCTGGAAAATCTGCCCAATTGGGACGGAAAGAATGCAAAACGTCCCAATCCCCTGTATGAGTCGACGCTTTCTAATTTCGATAAATCCAAATATGAAGAGTTTGTCGATAATCTGGGAATCAACTGGAATATAACTACCGGTTTGTTATGGAAAACTCAATTCAGCCTGACGCGTAAGATTACCGATACGAAACGTTTTCTGGATCCGTTGTCTTCGAAAAATACAACTCCCCAGACTGCAGAAAATCCTTCTTCCGGCGAATTGAATACCAGTAGGGGAAATGAGTTCTACTGGGATCTGAGTTCAACCCTGTCTTATAACCGTTCTGTCGAAAAACACCATATCAATTTATTGTTGGGGGTGAATGCCCGCTCTGCCAAAACCGATAATATTTCGGCTTCTTACCGGGGATTCCCTTCCGGGGCTTTGAGTTCTCCGAATTATGCCGAAGAAATTGTTTCCAAACCGGTAAGTTCCGATAATTCCACCCGGCTGATCGGTTTTCTGGGGACCCTGAATTACAGTTATAACGGATGTGTATTTGCTGGATGCTTCGGTACGTATGGACGGTTCTTCGGAATTCGGGGCGGATAAACGGTTTGCTCCCTTCTGGTCTGCGGGGACCGGTGTCAATATTCATAACTACGGTTTTATGAAAGGACAAACGGTTATTGACCAGTTGAAAATACGGGTTTCATACGGACAAACCGGGAAAGTGAATTTTCCGCCTTATGTAGCCCGAACGACTTATAAAATGTTTACGGACGGTTGGTATAAAACCGGTTTCGGTGGTACCCTCTATGCTTTGGGGAATACAAACCTAACCTGGGAAACGACGAATACCTGGGATGCCGGTGTTGAACTGAGTTTATGGAAACGCCTGCTTTATATCAAAGCTTCTTATTATCAGAAAAAAACGGTGGATCTCGTCAATTCGGTGACGATTCCGAGTTCGACAGGTTTTACCACTTATATGGATAATATCGGAGAGGTGGAAAATAAAGGATATGAACTGGAATTCCGGAGCGAAGTAGTCCGTCGAAAAGATCTGTTTGTAGCTGTTTTCGCTAACCTGGCCCACAATGAAAATAGAATCCTGAAAATATCGGAGAGTCTGAAGGCTTACAATGACCGGGTAAAAGACCATTTTGCCAACAGTAACCGGTTCGACGGTTCGAATACCCAGCCGTTTACTCAATATGTCGAAGGAGGATCCCAGACGTCGATTTGGGGAGTTCCCTCACTTGGAATCGATCCTGCTACCGGAGAGGAGATTTTTATCCGCCCGGACGGAAGCATTACCAATACCTGGAATACGAACGATCAGGTGGTCTTGGGGGATACGGAACCCAAAATACAAGGTACTTTCGGGTTGAATGCCACTTATAAAAATCTGAGTTTGTATATGACTTTTATGTATGAAGCCGGCGGCCAGATATACAACAGCACTTTACGTGACAAAGTAGAAGATGTGAATGTATACACCTCTAATGTTGATAAACGGGTGTTCTCCGAACGTTGGCAAGAACCGGGGGATAAGGCTCGTTACCGTAAGCTGACCAGCGGGGTGGGCGGCAGTATTATGCGTACCCGTCCGACTTCCCGTTTTGTCGAGGATAACAATGTATTGACCCTGAACTCTATTTCTCTGGGATATGATTTCGACGCCGGGCAGAAGTGGATGAAGACGATCGGCTTGAGTATGCTGCGTTTTGAGATCGGTGCGAACGATGTTTGCCGTTGGTCGTCGGTGAAGGTGGAAAGAGGATTGAATTATCCTTATGCCCGGAGTTTTAATTTTTCGCTGAAAGCTGCTTTCTAATTTTTAAATTTTGAATTATGAAAATATATCATTGGATAATAGCCTGTTGTTTACTGTTGCCATTGGGAGGTTGCAGTAATTGGCTGGATGTGATTCCGGAGGATTCTGTGGATGAAAAAGATTTGTTTTCCACCGGAGAGGGATACCGGAATGCGTTGAACGGCGTATACCGCCAGATGTCTCAGACTTCGATGTACGGGCAGCAGATGAGCTGGGGATTTATTGATGTTTTGGGACAGTTGTACAATACTCAAAAATTGTCGAATTATTCGGCATATGGAATCGCGGGAAAGAATTATGCTTACCGTGATGAAACAGTGAAGTCGGTGATTCAGGTTATCTGGTCGAATACCTATAATTCGATTGCAAACTGTAACAATATTGTCGGGCGGATTACCGGGGAGGATCCCTCTAAATTCAGAGGAGGTGAGGCAGAACAGCATATGATCCAGGGGGAGGCGCTGGCTTTACGGGCTTTCCTGCATTTTGATTTACTGCGGCTTTGGGCTCCGGCACCGGTGACCAATCCTTCGGGAAATTACATGCCTTATTTCGAGAATTATCCTTCTACCTACGAACCGGATAAAAGTGTACAGGAGATTTTGTCGCTGGTCGAACGGGATTTGCTCCAGGCCAAAAACTTAGTAGCTCCGTTCGATACACTACCCGACAAATCGATGTTGGTGGCTGAAAAACGGATTAAGAATAACTGGGTGAGCAGTTCGGTAACCGATTTGTTTTTCCTTTACCGGGGATTCCGTATGAATTATTACGCTGTTATAGCCCAGCTGGCCAGGGTTTATAATTATATGGGCGAATATGAAAAAGCCGCTCATTGTGCACAAGAAGTACTGGATGCCTATGCAGAAGAATATGCTGCAGTTTGTTTCCAGTTGTCAAAGAAGGAGGAGGTACAGAACAATGATCGGAAACGGTATAAAGAAGTGATTTTTGCCCTGTCGAACGAATTGAACCTGGATAATTATGAGCCTTATTATACGACGAGTTCCGACCGACTTGTACTGGCCGGATATCCCGGTATTTTCGACGATGAGGCAGATGTGAGGAAAGAGTATTTGACAGAGACTTCGGGAGCCGACCGGATCTGTAATAAATATATTTTACCGACCAATAATACCTTGGAATATACGCAAACCGAGGATTTGATTCCGCTGATCCGGGTGAGCGAGATGTATTTTATTCAAGCCGAATATCTTTACCGGAAAGGAGAGACTCAGGCCGCTATCGAACAACTGGATCAGGTACGTGTTGCCCGGGATTGTACTAAAGGACGGCTGACGGTTTCCAGCCTCGACGATTTTAAAAAGATACTGATCGATGAGGCCCGGCGTGAATTTATGCAGGAAGGGCAGTTGTATTATTATTTTAAACGTTTGAACATAAAACCCCTGGAATCTATGCCTGACGATGGTTTTGTATTTCCTCTGCCGGATAATGAAGTGATCAATTAATGTTAATCGTGAAAATTATGAACAGATACATATTTATCGGTTTGCTGTGCTTCGTGATCGGAGCCTGTACCCATCATACAACCGGATTTTACGAAGGGCCGCGGTATTTGTCTTTCGTCAATGAAAAAGGAGCCGATACTGCATTTATTTCTTTTGCCAATTATCCCGGAGCATCGACTCATGAAGTTGCTTTTGTTTTGAAGCTGACCGGAAATATACCGGAAGAGGATTTGACTTACCGCCTGGAAGTAGTGGATAGTCTGACGACTGCAGGAACGACTGACTACCAACTTCCCGAACACCTGGTTTTCCGGAAAGACCGGGTGACGGATACGCTGGTAGTGACTGTAATGAATTCGAATCCCTTGTTGACAGAACAGACTTTATCAGTTGGTTTGCGGATCGTTGCAAACGAGCATTTCCGGCCCGGTCTGGATGGGCAACAAAGAGCCAAACTGACCTTTACCGCTGTGAAGAGCAAGCCGGAATGGTGGAAGGGAGAATTGGAGTCCTTGATATTGGGAGAGTATTCATCCAAAAAAATGGAGGAGTTTATCTTGTGCACAGGGGTGAATACCCTGGAAGGGGTCGAACTTTCTGTTGCCAGAGCGTATACCTTACAATTTAAACGGTATTGCATAGAACATAATATTATGTGGGACGATAATGTGACTCCGATGGTTGATAAAATCCCTTGTTATTAATTTATAATTCCGATACCTATGAAAAATAAAATATATTTATTGTATTGGCTGCTGGCTTTTCTGTCTGTAGGGTGTTACGACGACAAAGGCAATAACGATTATCGTTTTGTAAATACGATCGAGGTGGAACCTTTCGGGCAGGATTCCTATCCCTGGGCAGCTCTGGGAGATACGGTCCGGTATAAACCGGTTCTGCATTTTGCAAGCGGGAACGGGGACGAACTCGATTTGGCATATGAGTGGACATTTGCCGGTAAAACGATCGGAGACGAACTTAACCTGGAATGGATTGTAGATACTGTAGCTACGGGACAGGTGATCCTGAGGGTAACCGACCGGGCAAACGGATTGGTATACAGCAATCAGAAATCGCTCCGGATAGATTCTCCCTATAAAAGTAAAGGCTGGATGATTTTGTCTGAGAAGAACGGTCAGTCTTCTCTGGGGTTTGTCCGGGAAATGATTACTGCTTACGAGATGGATGATTTAGGGATATATTGTGTTTTTGATAATCAGACTTTCCCGGATGTCTACGAAGAAACGAACGGGGAAGTATTGGGTAGTGGTCCGGTCCGGATAACCGAGCATTTTTCCCGGACTGCTCCGGGATCGTTGCTGATTTTACAACAGGGAGCTCCGGGCTGTATCGATATCGACGGGAATACTTTATTGCGCGATATTTATCTGTCGGAGACTTTTATGGACGGAGTATTCCCGGAACAGTTCGAACCGGTGAATGCAACCTGGATGCATTGGCTGGATGTCATTGAAAATAAAGATGGACGGTTGTATACCCGGTTGAAGTATTCCGATGCCTTGTTTAATTCGGGTTATTTTATTACCGAGCCTGTTCTGGTCGGTGAAGAAGAGGTGCGTGGACATTTGTTGGATTGTGATTGGCAGGCGGTAGGGTATACCGTGGTACACGACCGTGGAACGGCTGCAAATCCCCGTAACCGTCTGGCAGCTGTTTTTGATTTCCGTGATTTTTGGGGGGTGAACTACGCCGGATATGCAGCTGTTTTTCCGGAAGCCGACAAGGGATGGCCTGACGGTTTTGTTCCTCTGAACGATTTGGGGGATCATGAGTTGATCTATTTCAGAGGATGGGGGGATTGGAGTGGTGGATATTATTATATGATACTTAAAACTCCCGGAGGAAAATACTTACAACAGACCTTTACTTTAAAACGTTCGACAGCAGAATTGTACTATGAGGAGGGTAGCCTTGCTGTTCAGGAATTACCGTCCGGATTCGTGTATGAGGATTGTTTACCCTATGTTTTGTCGACGGATAAGTACCTGTTATTGATGAAAGGAAACGACATGTACTATTACAATTATGCTTCTCCGGGAGACGGTGTGTCGTTTTATTGGCATTTCGATGCTCCGGTAAAACATATGACTGCATCGGTTCAGGGACATCCTCAGCTGGGATGTGCTTTGGCGAACGGGCAGTTTGTTATTCTGAATGTGAAGCTCATAAAGAACAGACCGGAAGAGAAGCGCTTGTATTGGCAGACTCCTGCTGAGGTCGATTTGGGAAATCCGGTATCCTTGATTTATAAAACTTCCGGTCAGTTATAGTCCGGATCTGCATAAGACGGTTCACAGATGTCCTGGCATCTGTGAACCGTCTGTATATCGTTTGGGGAGGCTGATAAAGGGAGGAAACTGTGTCGTTTTGTGTAAATCAGATATAAAAAGCGAGTATGTTGAAAATACGATGATGCAAGAGCTGCCTGAGTTTTTTCAGAGAACGGTATTTCAGAACTTTCACCGTATTCTCGGAGATGGATAATTCCCGGGCGATTTCTTCATTTTTCAAGCCTTGAAGACTGAGTTGTATGATGGCCGCACTTTGTGGAGCTAAAGTATTTATCGCATTGAAAAGCAGACGGTTGCTTTCTTCCTCGACGAGAATGTTGAAAAAATTGTTTTCCTCTTCTTCGGGCAGGAGATGAAAGTGTTGACTTGAACGTTTGCGATTCCGGATCAGATTTAAAGACTGATTCCGGATCATAGTATATACGAAACTTCGTAAACAGGTGATGTCCTGATAGTGCCTTCTGTTTTCCCACAGGCGGATCAATACTTCCTGCACAATATCTTCCGCCTCTTGTACATCGTTGACATAACGGTTGGCTAAAGCACAAAAAAAGAGATAATTTTCTTTTGTGAATTTTTCCAGAGCTTTTTCATCTCCTTGTTTTATCCGTGTAAATAAAAAGTCATTCCCCATACCCCTCAGGTAATTCTGCGCCTAAATTAATCTTTTGGAGAGGAAACAGAAAAATAAATGAAAAAAAAAATGTACAGGTGTAATCTTTTTCTTAAAAAATGGTGTCTTTCTGATAAAAGATGAAAATATGGATACGAGTAGATTGAATCATATTGCCGGATTGATTGCCAGAAAAGGATCGGGAGGGAAGCTGACCGGGACCGAACAACAGGAATTGGAGGAGTGGATACGAGCTTCCCGGATGAATAGAGAGAGTTACGATCGGATTATTTCGGGAAGGGGAGTGATACGTTTGATGGAATTGGAGAAACAGATCGATACCGACCGCTCTTTTAAGAAATTGACGGTCAGGTTGAAGTGGCGTTGCTGGAAGCGCCGTATACTGACGGCAGGTGTTGCTGCGATGGTCATGATCGGAATTATGTCGGCTTTTTGGTGGTGGGAACAGGAAGGGATAACTGTTCCGGAGTCGGCCGGGCAACCTGGAATAAAGCCGGGAGGAAACTGTGCTGTTTTAGTATTGGGTAATGGTTGTCGGGTGGATTTACAAAAGGATTGTGATACGTTACAGCTACCTGGAATTTCCTGGGACCACCGGAAGGGAACGATCGTATATGACGGTCGGGAGAATAAAACCGGCTGGCCGGAGAAGAATACCTTGATGGTACCGTTACGGGGAGAATATCGCTTGGTTTTGGGCGATGGTACGAAGGTATGGTTGAATTCCGCTTCTAGCCTGAATTATCCGGTACAGTTTGCAGAAAAAGAACGGTGCGTAGAATTGGACGGGGAAGCTTACTTTGAAGTGACTCCTGATCCGGAGAGACCTTTTATCGTAAAATCCGGAGGCGTACAGACCCGGGTATTGGGAACGGCTTTCAATTTTTCTGCATACCGGGGAGAAAATGCATCGACGATTACTTTATTGACGGGAAAAGTGGCTGTTTCGGCTCCGGGACATGCTGAGCGTGTGTTATTGCCCGGACAACAGTTGAAATATGATGCAGAAAACCGGAAGACTGTAATAAAAGAGGTCGATGCCGAAGACTTCGTCGTCTGGAAAGACGGTTTATTTTTGTTCAATGATTGTGGACTGGAGGAAATCATTCCCCGCTTGAGTCGGTGGTATGGGGTTACCTTTCATTATGACAGGGAGAAATTCGGCGATCTGAAATTTTATATCAAAACCCGTCGTTATGAAGATATCGGGACAATATTGAATCTCTTGAAATTAACTGAAAATGTGACTTATTCGATAGAAGGCAACGAGGTGACTCTTTATCGGACAGGGGAAAATAAATAACAAGGAGTGAGGCAACACTCCTTGTTGGATACTAATAAGCAACCCTTTAGCGGGTATTTATTAACTCTAATTACAAAATTATGAAAAAAAAGCAGATTTATTTTTCTTCCGGAGGAGGAAAATTGAGGAAAATGACGTTAATCATGAAAATGACGGTTATCTTTTTGTTGTGCGCTAATTTAGTGATGGCTACCGAATCTTTTGGACAGGAAAAGTATTCTTTTTCTTTGAATCGGGTGACACTGGAGGAAGCCTTGAATCAAATATTGCAGAATTCCGGATATTATATCGTTTATACGGTAAACGATATCCGTAAGATTGCCGATGTTTCTCTGAATATGGAACAAGTCACTATAGAGCAGGCTTTGGATCGGGTGTTGTCGCTGAATGGATTGAAGTACACGGTCAGTGAAAATGCAATCGTTATTGCTAAGGATGCTTCGGCGGTAAAAAATTTGCAGAGTGAACAGATGAAAGTGCAAGGTACGGTAAAGGATGAAAAGGGCTTGCCTTTGCCGGGGGCTTCTGTTTATTTGAAGGCAGAAAATACCTTGGGGGTAACTACCGATATCGGAGGACATTTTGAATTTAAAGTACCTGCCGGCTTGAAGGGGAAGGTGGTATTGGTGATTTCTTTCATCGGGATGGAGACAGTGGAGCTTCCTTTAGACGGGCGTGAACATTATGAGATATCGATGAAACCGGAAATAACTTCTTTGGATGACGTACTGATCACCGGCTATCAGACGATTTCCCGGGAACGTGCGACGGGAGCGTTCGATATCGTCGACAAGCGGCAGTTGGAAAAACCGGCTTCCGATTTATCATCCCGGCTGATCGGAACTACAGCAGGCGTTCAGGCTACTCTGACAGAAGATGGAAAAGCCAGTCTGGAAATCCGGGGACGCTCGAGCTTGAATGCCAACGCTCAACCGCTGATTGTCGTGGACGGTTTCCCTGTGGAAGGAGGATTCGAAACGATTAATCCGAATGACGTGGAAAGCGTTTCTATACTAAAAGATGCTGCAGCTGCTTCAATTTGGGGAGCCAGATCCGGTAACGGCGTGATTGTGGTCACTACCCGCAAAGCGGCCAAAGGAGATAAACTGAATGTCGCCTTTAATACTTTTTTGCGCTTCCGGCAGAAAATAGATTTGGATTATGCCAATCCTACTGCCGCTTCTGCAGATCAGATCCGCTACGAAGAAATGATTTTCGGAAAATATGGGGTTGCTTTGAATGAAGGGATTTTCTCAGAAGATGATGTGGCCGGAAAATGCTATACCTTAGCACAAATCGCTTTGAATGAAGCCCGGCTGGGAAATATTTCCGAAGACACGAAAAGGCTCCGTTTACAGGAATTGCAGGAGACGGATTATAAGGATGACGTTTATAAACATTTGTTGAGAAATCCTTTTTTGCAGCAATACAATTTATCCGTATCCGGAGGAGGAGAAAGAGTCGGTGTCATGACGTCGTTATTGTATGAAAAAGACAAAACCCATTATATTGGTACACAGGATGAAAAATATATGCTCAATATGCGGATGAACAGCGATATTTGCAAGTGGCTGAAATTAGATATTTCCGGAATGTTCCAATATGTGAAAAAGCAGAATAACGGAGCCGTCCTCTATGCATCCGATGAAAACGATATCGCGATAAGCGATCTTTCTCCTTATGAACACCTGACAAACCGGGACGGTTCTTATACACATATTGTCCGCGACTATTACCTGCCGGCCATGGAGCGGTTGGTCGGTAATGGCTTTCCTTATTCCGACTGGTTTTATAATCCTTTACAGGAAATCAGAAGCCGTGACCGTTCGACTAAGGACATCAAGGCCCGTTTCCAGGCTGCACTGACCCTGAAATTATGGGAAGGCTTGAATTTCTCCTCTTCGTTACAATATGAGATTTTTAATTCCAAAAGGCGGGATCTTTACAAAGAGGATTCCTGGGTAGTCAAAAATCCGGTGAATTATTATACCGAATACAACGATGCAACAGGAGTCGTCGGGAAATCGGCCTATCCGACAGGGCAGTTTCTGGACCAATACACTTCGGAAATGCAAGGGTATACTTTTAGGAATCAGGTAAATTTTAACCGGACTTTCAGGAGACATGATTTTAATGTTGTGTTAGGAACCGAATTGCGGCATCGCCGGACAACTTCCTATACCTCTCCCCGGGTATACGGCTACAATGACGAGACGCTGACTTCCAAACTTTTCCCTAACGGAACCGGTAAGCTGGCGATAAAAGACCTCTTCGGGAATACGATTACAGTCGATGATTATGCAAGTACCTTTACATTTAACACCGATCGTTTCTTTTCTCTATATGGCAATGCCGCTTATACTTTCGATAATAAATACACGATCAGTGGGAGTGTCCGGACAGATGCGTCGAATTTTATTACGGACGATCCTAAATATCGTTATGCTCCTTTTTGGTCTGTGGGAGGAATGTGGAATCTGGGACAGGAAAGTTTTATGAGCGATTATTTGTTTATCGATTGGCTGCGTCTGCGTTTGACCTATGGGTACAATGGAAATGTAGACACTTCTACCTCGTTTAAACCTTTGGTGAGTATCGGTTCGGTTGAGAATGTTTATAAACATGAGATTACCGGTAGTATTGCGAGTTTTGGAAATCCCGAGCTTCGCTGGGAAAAGGTCGGGAGTGTAGATATCGGAATCGATTATTCTTTCTGGGGAGGTAAACTGGCCGGAAAACTGGATTATTACCGAAAGTACAGTAAAGATCTGATCGCGACGATTTCTATTTCTTCGGCCAACGGGACAACCAGTCAAAAGTTGAATAATGCGGAAATGCTGAACAGTGGGATCGAACTGGAAGTAGGAAGCCAGCTCGATATTATAGGAAAAGATATCCAATGGTATGGTAATGTCAACTATGCTTATAATTTGAACCGGATAGAAAGATTATTTGTTACCGATAATAGTGCAAAGACTTATTTGAGAGGTGACTTTAAAGAGGGAGAAAATGCCAGTACGATATATGCCTGGCATTATGCCGGGGTAAATAAGGACGGTATCCCTTGTGTGGAGGAAGGGAGTAGTCCTGACGGCTTGAGGCCGATGAACACCGTTTACGACAATACTTCGGATGCAACCGGCTGGCTCAGGCCACAGGGCGTAAAGGTGGCTCCCCATATTATGGGGCTGACTACCGGTTTTAAGGTTTATAATTTCGATCTTTCTTTGATTGTTACCGGAAAATTCGGTCATAAATTCAAACGTTCTTCTTTCAATTATCCGACAATGGGAAAGACCGGAACTTCGAAAATCTGGGTACATAAAGATGTAAGTAAATTATTGGACGGGGATAAGGCTATGCCTCCCTTGCTGACGGATACCGAAGACTCCAATCAAATGTATTACGATAGTTATTATACGGATGCGATGGACTATCTGTACCATAATGCCAATCATATTCGTTTCCAGGAATTGAATCTGACCTGGCATATCCCGGAGGTATGGTTACAGAAAATAGGTTTCCGGACCGCTGCCGTTTATGGACAGATCAATAATCTGGGTTTGATTACAGCGAATAAATATAAAAATGACCCGGAATTCCCGGAGGGTACGGTCAAACCGGAACGTTCTTTTATTGTTGGGGTAAAATTTAATTTTTAAAAAAAGGATATGGAAAGATATATAAAAATTGCAGGAGGAAAAATGAGAGTGATTTTATGCCTTCTGGTATGGATGTTAGTCGGAGCTGCTTGTGACAGCTTTTTGGATATAGCTCCTTCGAAAAAGACAAATATCGAACTGTCGAAAGTGGAACATCTGGATGCTTTGTTGGCTGCAATCAATACGACAACCGGCAATACCAGCCTGGTGTTAAGTCCGGATATTACGGAAATTTCAACGGATTTGTACGATAAAACCAATAACGGAGCTCCGTTTTATCAACATGGTATCGCTTATTATCTGTGGATGAATCAGGAGGTGGCCGATTTATCGGGTTCCGGAACCTGGAGTAGTGCTTATAAAAATATTTTTACGGCAAATACGGTATTGGAAAATTTGAGTCGGGTGACAGGAGATGAGGCCTTGAAGGCTGATTTGAAGGCCGAAGCTCATTTTATCCGTGCTTTTCAGAATTGGGAATTGCTGAATACTTATTGTCTTCCCTATAGCCCGGAAAATATGAAAGAACCGGGAATACCTCATAAGACATCCACCAGTTTCGAGCAGTCGTTGGTCCGGATGAATCTGGAGGAATCTTATCGTTTTGTCGAGGAAGATTTGAAAGAAGCACTCAAAATTACGGTCGATAATGTTAATCGGAGGTGGCGGGTAAGTATTCCTGCCGTTCATAGTTTTCTGGCCCGCTTTTATCTTTTCTGCCATGATTACGATCAGGCATTGAAATATGCAGATTTGGCTCTTCAGGCAGATGCCCGTCTGGTGGATTATAGTACGGAAATGTATTATGGTAATGAACAGAACTCCAGTCAGGGACCACTACAAGTACCTTATCTGTGGTGGGAAGCCATTTACGATCCTTCTGTAAAATTAGAGTGGGCGGAGTTTTATTATCAGTATTTCCTTTCTGCTTCCTGTGCCTATTTCTGCCCTAGCCGGGAAATGTTGAAATTGTATGATAAGGAAAATGATTTGCGGTATAAATATTTGATGTGTGAGAATTTTTCATGGAGGCATAATATCAAATATACTTATCCCGGATATGTTTATTTCAGAACCAGTATACCTTATGGAACTACGGTACAGGAAATGATACTTACGAAAGCGGAATGCCTGGCTCGTCAGGGAAAGTTTCAGCAAGCCATGGAAACGGTGAATATATTGCGGGCTAAAAGGATTGCACCCGGACCGGAGGTTAAGTTGTCGGCAGCGACAAAGGAAGAAGCTATTGCGAAAATTCTGGAAGAGAGAGTACGGGAGCTGACCTGGGGACTGAGGTGGTTCGATATCCGGCGGTTGAATTACAACGAAACGACTTTGGATGATGTGAACCTGAAACGTATATTCTATTCACATGACGGTTTGATTGTAAATAAAGAATCCCAGCCGATAGAGTATCGGTTGGAATTAAAAGATCGTCGGTTTGCCGAACCTATAAACAGTAATGAGATTTATCTGAGCCGAGGTCAAATTCAACAGAATACTTATTGAGGATTATTCTTTATCATTATTAAAAAAGGACTTCTCAGTATTGAGAAGTCCTTGATATTTAAGCTTGTAATAAATTCTTATTACTTACCTGCATGCATAATAGCAGCCTGTGCAGCAGCTACGCGGGCGATGGGCACGCGGAACGGTGAACAGCTGACATAGTTCATACCTACTGAGTCGCAGAAGATGACGGATGAAGGTTCTCCACCGTGTTCTCCACAGATACCTACTTTCAGGTCTGCATTAGTCTTACGACCCAGTTTCACACCCATTTCAACCAGACGGCCTACACCTTCCTGATCCAATACAGCGAACGGATCGGTTTTCAGGATACCTTTCCTGATGTATTCCGGTAAGAATTTACCGGCGTCGTCACGGGAGTAACCGAAGGTCATCTGAGTCAGGTCGTTGGTACCGAATGAGAAGAATTCGGCTACTTCGGCGATTTGATCTGCGGTGATAGCGGCACGCGGGATTTCGATCATCGTACCTACTTTGTAATCTACTTTAACGCCTTTTTCTTCGAATACCATAGCTGCAACACGGTTGATGATTTCAGCCTGCTGTTTCAGTTCTTTCACAGTACCTACCAAAGGAACCATAATTTCCGGACGAGGATCCAGACCACGCAGTTTCAGGTTACAAGCAGCTTCGATGATCGCACGGGCCTGCATTTCGGTGATTTCCGGATAGGTAACTCCCAAACGGCAGCCACGATGACCCAGCATCGGGTTGAATTCGTGCAGTGCATCTACTTTTTCTTTGATACGTTCTACCGGAATTCCCAGTTTCTGAGCCATATATTGTTGTGAAGCCGGTTCGTTCGGAGTAAATTCGTGTAAAGGTGGGTCGAGCAGACGGATGGTAACCCCCAGTCCGTTCATGGCTTCGAGGATACCTTCGAAGTCTCCCCGCTGCATCGGCAGGATCTTGTTCAGTGCATCGCGGCGTCCTTCTACCGTGTCGGACAGGATCATTTCACGCATAGCGTCGATACGGTGTCCTTCGAAGAACATATGTTCTGTACGGCAAAGTCCGACACCTTTGGCTCCGAAGTCACGGGCTTTACGGGCATCTTTCGGGGTATCGGCATTAGTACGTACATACATACGGGTATATTTTTCAGCCAGGTTCATGATGGCTGTGAAGTCTTCGTCCAATGTTGCATCTTCTGTTTCTACTTTTCCTAAATAAACTTCACCGGTAGAACCGTTCAGGGAAATCCAGTCTCCTTCTTTGATGATTGTTCCGTTTACGGAGAAATTACGTTTGGCATAATCGACTACGATATCTCCTGCGCCGGATACACAACATTTACCCATACCACGGGCAACGACAGCTGCGTGAGAAGTCATACCACCGCGTGCAGTCAGGATTCCTTCGGATACGTTCATACCCCGCAGGTCTTCGGGAGAAGTTTCCTGGCGTACCAGAACCACTTTTTCACCTCTGTTTTTCCATTCTTCGGCTTCGTCGGCGAAGAATACGACACGCCCGCAGGCAGCACCCGGAGAAGCCGGCAGACCTTTGGTAATAACGTGAGCTTTTTTCAGAGCTTCTTTATTGAATACCGGATGGAGCAGCTCGTCCAATTTAGCCGGTTCCTGACGCAACAAAGCTGTTTTTTCATCGATCATACCTTGTTTCAGCATATCGACAGCCATTTTCACCATAGCGGCTCCGGTACGTTTTCCGTTACGGGTCTGTAACATCCACAGCTTACCGTCCTGGATGGTGAATTCCATATCCTGCATATCGTGGAAGTGGTCTTCCAGTTTTTCCTGTACAGCGTTCAGGTCGGCATAAGCCTGAGGCATAGCTTCTTCCAGCGAAGGATATTTGGAAGCACGTTCTTCTTCGGAAATACCCTGCAGTTTAGCCCAACGGCGTGAACCCTCGATGGTGATTTCCTGCGGTGTACGGATACCGGCTACAACGTCTTCCCCCTGTGCATTGATCAGGTATTCTCCGTTGAAGATGTCCTCTCCGGTTGCAGCGTCACGGCTGAAAGCAACACCGGTAGCCGAATTGTTACCCATGTTACCGTAAACCATAGACTGTACGTTAACAGCAGTACCCCATTCTTCCGGGATCTGGTTCAACTGACGGTACAGAACGGCACGTTCGGTCATCCATGAATCGAATACGGCACAGATGGCTCCCCACAGCTGTTCCCACGGACAAGTCGGGAAATCTTTGCCGGTTTTGGTTTTGACTACTTTTTTGAAGTTTTCGACCAATACCTGCAAATCTTCAACGGTAAATTCAGTATCTTGTTTGATATGTTTGGCTTCTTTCAGCTTGTCGATTTCAACTTCGAACGGATTGTGCTCGCCTTTTGCTGCTGCTACACCCATTACAACATCGCCGTACATCTGAATAAAACGACGGTAAGAGTCCCAGGCAAAACGGGCATTTCCTGATTTTTCTGCCAGTAATTTTACGGCATCGTCATTCAATCCCAGGTTCAGCACGGTGTCCATCATACCCGGCATAGAAACACGGGCACCGGAACGTACGGATACCATCAACGGGAAAGCCTCTCCTTTGGAACCGAATTTTGCATTCATGATTTTTTCCATGTGTGCAATACCGGCTTTAACGTCGTTTTCTATTAATTTTACAACAGCATCTTTACCTTTCTGGTTGTAAAGTGTACAAACTTCAGTGGTAATCGTGAAACCTGCAGGTACAGGCAGGCCGATCAGGTTCATCTCCGCCAGGTTGGCGCCTTTACCACCGAGCAGATTTTTCATGTCTGCCTTGCCTTCTGCTTTTCCGTCTCCGAATGTGTAAACGTACTTCGTACTCATATTTCTGTTAGATTTGATTTATTTCCCTGAGAGGGAAGGTTTATTATTATGATATTGTTTTTATAAACTATTGATATACAATAAACTGAAAGCCACGCGAGCTTGCGTATTCAGAGTTGCAAATATAGAATATTTTTTGTTATTATAAAAATCGGCTTCTATTTTTATAATGATCTATTACTCAAACGTTTTCAATTTTGAATTCTTGGCTCTTTATCATTCCCTCCGGATTGTCGTTTGCCGGTATACCGGTTCCCCGTTTTTCCCCAATCCTTCGACGGTGATGGTATAACTGCCGGCCATGTCGGAAGTGAAAAAAGAGAGGGAAGTCTGCCCGGATGAATCGATCGGGACGACCGGTTGCCAATAAATCGTGCTGCGGTAATCGATTTCGGGAGCTTTGAGTATTTCCGGGTCGTTGTATTGGGGCATGTAGAATTCATCCGGTTCGGAGTAACCTAAAGGAATGAATTTGATCAACCCTGGAGTGGCTTTGGGGGTGAAATGGCCATGTTTGGTATTGATGACAATCACACCGCCGGCACCGCCTTGGGCCATGAAGAAAGTCAGCCGGGCTCCGTCGCGGATGACTCCCAGATTGTCCACATCCTCCGGCATCACTGCGTTCAGCATGTCTTCGGTCTGTGGCAATCCGTCGATCATGAACAGAGGCGTACTTCCGTTGCGGGCCATCGTCACTTTGGTACCGGAGACAATAACACCCGGAAGACGGGATAATAGTTGATAGATACTGGAAGTATTGAATTTATTCAATTCTTCCTGGCCCAGGATGTAATCCGTCATATCTGTGTATTGGCCTTCGTATTTGTGTTGTACGCTTTCCGGACGGTGACGTAATACGACCGCTTCGTCGAGAATATAGACTTTCACACCGTTCTGGTAGAAATAACTACCTTTGAACTGGTCCATAAATTCTTCTTTGCCCAGTGGTTTATTTTCCCGGGGGATTGTAAAATGAGTGACGGGATCTTTAAATAGCCGGGGAGTGATAGTTATATCTACCATTTTTCCTCCTTTCTCTTTGTAGCCACGTACCAGAAAAATCGTACTATCGGGGAAATCCAGATCCCGGATGATGAATTCTCCGTTTTCGTTCGACTTCACTTCTCCCAATGTATTTTCACCGGGGATAAAGATTTGTACACTGGCATTCGCCATCGGCTTATTGCTATAATTGGTGATTTTTCCCCGGATTTCTTGTCCCTGTTCAAGCTTGAAAGTGGCTTTAGAAGGTGTGGCAGTCAGGAATTTCCCGATCTCATAACGGGTCCAGCCATGAGTGAGCATGAGGAGATCGATGTGTTCGGGAGTTTCACGACTATAACTTCCCGGGGCTTCGATGTGCCCTTTGAGGTCGGAGGTCAGGAGCAGATAACTGACGATATTGTCCGATAGGGTGTCACGGGGAACCATCGTATTGTCCGTAACAGAGAGGGAAAAACTGCCTTCGAGGGGGTGCTCGCCGATGTCTGTAAACTGTAGTGTCAGGTTTACTTTTTCCCGTCTGTCGTATTTTTCTTTATCGGTCCGGAGTTGTAATACAGGTTGCGGATCCGGCTTTATAAAATAAGAACGCTGGCTGTAAATGTGTGAGTCGGCATCGGCTAGTACGAACTGCACGGTACCACCGGGCAGGGAGTTCAGGGGTAAGGCCCCTGCGAAATCGTCTTTTGCCGGTAGCACGCCTAACAGACGTCCTCTGGAGTGCATAACGATATAAATCGTTTTCCCTGCAGGAAAATGAATTCCTTTTTTGACAGCAAGGATCAGGTGGTTGTCCTGAGGATAAACCTGCAAGGCCAGATTTTCCGCTTGGGGAATCTGCAAGTCGACTCTTTTTTCCCGGTTTGTGGCGGTATGTACCAGGGCATAGTAGCGTTCGCCCGGCTGGGTGGTCAGTTCCAGGGTTCCCATTCCCCGGTGAAAGGTTGAAAAAGAAACGACTTCCTGTTCCTTACTATTGTAAATTTTTCCCTCGGCAGCTATCGAACGTCCGTTTGCATCCAGTGCCTTAAAGGCGACGGTTTGCGTGGTGCCCGCTAATAAATTACCGCCTTCCGGGAAGAATTGAAAGTCGAAGTCGTCGGAAAGATTCAATAAAGGGATTTCTCTTGAAAAAGCAAAAGGCAAGTCCGTCGGGAACGCTACCTGAATCCGGTCGATACTGTCGCTGACCGGATATTGTAAAGTGGCGGATCCTTGTTCATCGGTTTTCAAGGTAGTCTTGTTTACCGCTAGTTTATGACGGTAGGTCGTGATTTTCAGACGTTGATGAACATAAGGTTTGCCGGCATTATCGATTAGGGTGAGCGTCGTCCGGATTGCATTGTCCTGACGGCTGCTTGCCGTGTGAATGTTTACTTCATTCACTGTACTGACGATCTGTATATTTTTTTTGAAGAAAAAATCTTCTTCGTTATTTTGCATCCAGTTGGTAAAGACACGCAGGCAATACTCTCCCGGAGGGGTGGTGGATGGAATCGTCAAATTGCCATAAAAACAAGAATCGGTCTGTTTTATTTGGATACGTTTTAAAATCGAATCCTGACGGTTGATGAGTTCGAGGTAGATAAATTTACTTAATTGGGTCGGGATATGATAGCTGGCATCTACGCAGTAGGCTCTGAACCAGATATTTTCGCCGGCAGAGTAGGTCGGTTTATCGGTATGTAGATAAATTTTTTCCTGGGGGTTGAAATTGAAATAGTTGTTGAAACATTGTTCGATGTATGAAGGAAAAGCATCTTCGGTTTGAGCTCCGACGGGACGGAAAAGAAGGACCAGCATGATCGTGAACATGCCCGTGCAGATTGTTTTCATCATTTATTGTTTGTGGTTACGGGAACAAAATTAAGAAATAAAATGATATTTTTGTTCTGCTAAAGAGAAAATGCATGAAGCCAACAGAGAGTCGGAAACGGTACAATGATTACCCCGCTTATTTCAAAGAATTATTTGGAGAACGGGTGCAAAAATTGTCTATCGACGGTGGATTTACTTGTCCGAACCGGGATGGGAAAAAAGGGACCGGTGGTTGTACGTTTTGTAATAATGAGAGTTTTAATCCGGGTTATTGCCGGGCTGTGTCGGGGATATCCCGACAGATCGGGGAGGAAAGGGCCTTTTTTGCCCGAAAGTATATCGGTCAGAAGTATCTGGCTTATTTTCAGGCTTATTCGAATACCTATGCTCCTTTGGAAGAGTTACGGCAAAAGTATGAGGAGGCATTGGATTGTCCCGATGTAGTAGGATTGGTGATCGCTACCCGTCCGGATGCTGTGACCGATGACGTATTGGATTATATTGCCGGATTGTCCCGGCGTTGTTATGTTTGTGTAGAGTATGGAGTCGAATCTGCAAATGATGAAGTTTTGCGAACGGTCAACCGGGGACATACTTTTGCCGAAGCTGAGGAAGCGATACGGAAAACGGCTGAGAGAGGTATCCGGATAGGAGCTCATTTGATTTTCGGCTTACCCGGAGAGAGCCGGGAGTCTATGTTGGAGGGGGCGGTCCGTGTGTGCGATCTGCCGATTCAGGTATTGAAGCTACATCAGTTGCAGATTGTCCGGGGAACGGCGATGGCCGAACAATATCTTCGGCATCCGGAGGTTTTCAGGTTGTATAGCTATGAGGAATACCTCGATTTTGTGGTAGACGTGATCGGACATATCCGGCCGGATGTTTATCTGGAACGTTTTGTCAATCAATCACCCGAAGAATATCTGATCGCTCCGAAATGGGGGATAAAGAATTATGAGTTTGTGGCTAAACTGGAGAAGAGATTGCGTGAGAGAGGAGAGTGGCAGGGGAGGTGGTATAGGGGGAAAAGTAAAAGGTAAAAAGCTAAAGGTTGAAGGTTTGGGGAAAATGAAGGAGGGGAAAAGAAAAAAGATGAATAAAATGAGATGATGATTGGACAGGAGAAAGTGTATGAGACATTGAAAGCTTTGGGTATTGAATTCGATTATCTGGAACATCCTGAGGCACCTACGATCGAGATTGCCCGCCAATATTGGAAAAATTTGGACAGTACACATTGTAAGAATTTGTTTTTCAGGAATCATAAGGGAAACCGGCATTACCTGGTTATTTTTCATTGTGATCGGAATCTGGCGATTCATGATCTGGAACAACTATTAAAACAAGGGAAATTAAGTTTTGCTTCGGAAAAACGGATGGAGAAATACCTGGGGTTGAAGCCGGGATCTGTCAGTCCTTTCGGATTAGTGAACGATACGGAACACCATGTCTATGTTTTCCTCGATGAAAATTTGAAACAAGCCCGGAAATTGTCGTTTCATCCGAATGATAACCGGGCTTCTCTGGCTATAAAGACGGAAGATTTTATCCGTTATATGGATCAGACAGGGAATGGGTATGAGTGGATCAGACTTTATTGATTGGCGCAGTGCGCCAATCCTACTTCATTCCTTCCACCTCCCCGATGGTCATCGGTTTATATTTGCCGAGCCGGCGTGCTCCGTCGGGAGTGATCAGGTAGTCTTCTTCGTTACGGATGCCACTGAAACCTTTCCAGGGTTCCAGTTTGTCGTATTGGATAAATTCGCAGAACCGTTTTTCACTTCTCCAATAGTCGATGAGCTCAGGAATAAAATAGATGCCGGGTTCTATGGTAAAGACAAAACCGGGTTCCAGGGGGCGGGCCAGACGGAGCGATTTGAAACCGAACTGTGTACTTTTGGGTTGTCCGTTATATCCTACCCATACTTCGCCTAAATTCTCCATGTCGTGAACATCGAGTCCCATCATGTGGCCGAGTCCGCAGGGAAAGAACAACGCATAAGCACCCGAACGGGCTGCTTCGTCGGGATCTCCTTTCATCAGGCCGATCGATTTCATCCCTTCTGCAATCGTACGGGCGGCAATCAGATGGACCTCTTTGAACGGAATGCCCGGTCTTAGGGCGGCAACTGCGGCCTGATGGGCTTGTAAAGCGATTTGATAGATGGTTTTCTGCTGTTCTGTAAAATGTTTACTTACCGGAATGGTCGACGAGAGGTCGCCGGAATAGTGCATGCCGTTTTCCGCTCCTGCATCCAACAATAACAACTGCCCTTCGTGGAGGATATTACCGTGATAATGATTATGGAGGGTTTGCCCGTTAATGGTGGCAATCACCGGGAAAGACAATTGTCCGCCATTTTGTAAAGCGACTTCTGTCACTGCTGCTGCTATTTCACATTCTTTCATCCCCGGCCGGACAAGTTGCATCGCCCGGATGTGCATATCGGCGGAGATATTTACTGCTTCTTCTATCTCCCTGATCTCCTCGGCCGATTTGTAGTTTCGTTGGCCGACTACAGCCCGGATCAGTTCGGTAGAGGCTCCGGCAACTTGCGCTTCAGGGGCAATCCCCAGTAAACGGAGTAGGGTGACCTGATGTTCACCCCGGTAAGGAGGCAGATAATGGATACGACGTCCCTGCTGTACCGCTTTATTTAAATAATCGCTCAGCTGGGCGGTCGGAGCGGTTGCTGTGATGCCTACTGAAGCACTCTTTTCCCGTATCGTGGGTTGGGTGCCCATCCAGACGATATCGTCGATGGTCAGTTCATCCCCGAAAATAATTTCCCGGCCTTCATCGATATCGATCAGAGCCGAAAGACCGGCATAATCCGAACCGAAAAAATATAAAAAAGTCGAATCCTGACGGAAATGATACGTGTTGTCGGTATAATTCATACCGCTTTCATTGTTGCCGAGAAATAGTAAAATCCCTTTACCGATTTCTTTCTTCAGCCTGTTACGTCTCTGAATGTAAGTCTCTTTGTTGAACATAATCGTATGGTTTTATAAGTAGATATTGGGTTTGGTCAGTTGGTATTGTTGATAAAATCTTTGGGTAATACGCCGAATTGATTTTGGAAACATTTGGCAAAGTAGGAGGGACTGTTAAAGCCGACCATATAACAGATCTCGTTGATCTTATATTCGTTTCCGGCCAGATATTCCGCTGCTTTACGCAGGCGTACCAACCGGATAAATTCATTCGGGGTCAAACCGGTTACTGCCTTTACTTTGGCATACAGAAGGGTACGGCTCATATTGACACTTCGGGTGAGTTGGTCGACGGAAAATTCTGTATTCGAGATATTCTCCTGGATGATCTCGTTCAGACGGTTAAACCATTTTTCGTCGGCCTGTGTTTCGGTCAGGGTATTGATCGGGGTGAAAGGTTTCTCTGAAAAAAGACAACGCAGTTTGTTCCGGTTTTCCAGCAGACTGACCATCTGTGCATACAGATAGCTCACAGATACCGGTTTCTCGATATAGACATCCGCTCCGTTTTCCAGACCGGCGATTTTACTTGCTGTATCCGTGCGTGCTGTGAGCAGGATTACCGGGATATGACTTAGATTGATGTCGCTTTTTATTCGTTTGCATAATTCTATTCCATCCATTACCGGCATCATGACGTCGCTGATGACAATGTCCGGTTTCAGATTTTCCAGTGATTTCAATGCTTCTTCGCCATTTCCGGCCGTGTGGATATGATATCGTTGTCCGATGACACGGGTGAGATAAGAAATAAACTCTTCGTTATCTTCGACAATCAGTACGGTTCCGGCCTTTTTCCCATCTTTGTCGGTTTTTTCTGTTCCGGCAGGTTCGATCGGATCTTCAGCTTTTACTTCCTGGAGTTCTGCTGTTTTATCCGGAGAGGTCACAGAAATAGAAAGGTCGTTTTGTTCGTCCTGGGGAAGCGTGATCCGGAAACGGGTAAACCGGTTTTCTTCGCTTTCCACTTCTATCTTTCCCATCATTCGTTTCACCAACAGGCTGACGATGGCTAGCCCGATACCGAAACCTTTGTTCGGGAGTTGTGGTTTATTGGCCGATTGGTAAAAGAGGTTGAATATTTTTTCTTTCTCCGTAGGTTTGATTCCCGTACCGTTGTCTTCGACTGAGATCGTTACCGTATGTGCTTCAGGATTTTCAGTGAGGGAGACCAGAATACGGTCTTTGGTAAATTTCATGGCATTGGTCAGCAGGTTACTCAACACTTTGGTCAGTGCTTCCCGGTCGGTGCAAATCCGGATCGGTTGTGGAGTATCGTGGGAGAGCTGTATCCCCTTTTGCTGAGCTGCAGATGTAAAACGCTGTACAGTTTTTTCCACCAGATCATCGATGTCGAACCAGGTGTTTTGGGAGGAAAAAGCTTCTTGTTCGGCTTTCGTAAAATCCAGGATCTGATTTACCAGGTCCAGTAACCGTTCGCTGTTGCGTTTGACAACTTCCAGGTCGTCCCTGATTTCCTCCGGGATGTTTTTTTGACGCATGATCTCCTCTACGGGGGCCAGGATCAGCGTTACCGGAGTACGGATTTCATGGGTAATATGGGTGAAGAATCCGATTTTAGCATCGAATAGTTTGCGTTCGTTCTCGTGATGCAAGGCTGCGATCTTATTACGGTGGCGTCGGTTGGTCCGTTGTAATAAAAGTGCATACCCTAAAGCGATCGCTAAAACGATCAGGATACCGTAAACGACTAACATACCGTTCGACAACCACCAGGGTGGAAGAATTGTAATCCGGATTTCTGCTTTTTCGGGATTCCATACCTCGTCGTTATTACAGGCCATCACCTGGAAGGTATAATTCCCCGGGGATAGGTTGGTGTAGGTGGCTATGTTGTTTTGATTGTCCGTGTTGTTCCAGGTTTTATCGAAACCTTTCAACATGTATTTGTATTTGTTTTTACTCGGGGCACAATAGCTGGTCGTTACAAATTCGATAGAGAAAACGGCTTCGTTGTGAGGGAGAATGACCGAGCGCTGACGGTCGATCTGAGCTTGCAGAACCGAATGTCCGCCGATTGTTACATCCTGATTGAAAAGCCGGAAGGCCGTAAAAACAATATGGGGAATCACTTCATTCTTGCGGATACTTTGCGGATGGAAGACATTGAACCCATTGCTGCCGCCGATATAGATCTGACCGCCGGAAGTTTGCAGGCCGGCCTGGTTGGTAAACGGAAGGCAGATGAGCCCGTCTTCCTGATTGTAATAGCTGATGGTTTCATCCAAAGTATTGAACCGGAGTAAACCGGCATTGGTCGTGATCCACAATTCATTATAACTGGAGATGATCGTCTGTATGGTGGTATGGGTACGAAATAACGGATCGGGATGACGGGTAAAACTATGGTCGGCCGGATTGTAGGTATAAAGTCCGTATCCGCCCGTACCGATCCTTAACTTGCCCTGATCGCTGCACAGGCACACGATAGATTGTGGTAAACCGGTCTGATCGTTGGAATGAAATTTGAGGGTACTGGTTTTCAGGTCATAGCTGATCAATCCTTTGCCTTGCGAAGCAAACCAGATCGTGTGGTTGGCGTCTTCGGTGATGTCGGTGATGTAGCTGTTGTATCCCAGATCGGCGATAGTAACGAACGAATTGCTGAAGATATCGTAATATAGGATGCCGGTTTGGGTACCGAACCAGAGCCTGCCCGAGCTGTCTTTGTATATAGCGTATACACTGCCCGGATTCAAGCCCTTGATATTTTTATCCGAATAGTTGGTCACTTTACCGGTAGCTGAATTTAACCGGTACACACCGTGAGCATAAGTCCCGACCCATAATTCATGGTGGTCGCAATATAAGGCGTGCACGCTGAGGTCCGGATTTTGGGCGTCTAAGTATACCGGAGTGAAAGATTGGTCGTGTGGGTTGTAGTTCCAAAGCCCTTTATTATCTGTTCCGATCCATATCGTCCCGTCGGTGTTTTCACAAAAAGAATTGATGACTTTCCCCGGGGCACTTGTTTTGCCCGGTGTATAGCAGAACGTATTGAACCAATTGGTACCCGGCGTAAGATAATTGATACCTCCGGCATTCGTTCCCACCCAGATACCTCCTTCCCGGTCTTTCAGAATCGAATAGACAATCCCGTCATTTAATCCTTGCGGAAAAAGAACATTGTATCCGATCGTAGAAAAAGTGTTCTCCGCCAGATTATATTGTGTCAGTCCGCTATTGGAACCGATGAGCAATATACCCGGTTGTATTTCGGTAATAAAATGGATATAGGTTATCGGTTCGTCAGCAGGAGGGAGGCAGGCCGTACAGTTGCGGGTTGTTTTATCGTATTTGAAAAGTCCGTTATCACACAACCAGATATTTCCGAAAGAATCTTCACATAAGGCGTAAATGTAACGGGCTGTATATCCTCTTTGTTTGTCTGTGGCATCGATCCGGAAAAAAGAGTCGGTGAAGGGATCGTATTTACATACTCCCTGATCATGAGTGGCTATCCATATATCTCCGGTGTGGTCGATCAGAATCTTGGTGGTCAGATTGGAAATAAGACTCTTTTCGTCGTTGATGTCGTGACTGTAATGTTTGATCTTGCCGTCCGAAGGATTGTAGCGGAAAACACCGCTTCCATAAACCGATATCCAGATTTTTCCCAATTGGTCTTCCTTGATCGAGTAGATGATTTTTTGAGAAAGCCGGTCCGGGATATCCGGTAGATGAAAGGTCGAAAATTTTTCTTCGGATACCCGGTAGCGGAAAACACCGTTCTCAGTACCGATCCAAAGATTACCTTTCGAATCCTCGAATAAAGAATGAATGACATTATTGCCTAAAGAAGCCGTGTCACCGGGAATATGCCGGAAAGTTTTGAAATGGCGCGAATCGAAGCGATTCAGACCGTCTGAAGTGCCACACCAGATATATCCTGTCCGGTCCTGCAACAAACATTGTACAGCATTACTCGATAAGCCGTTTTCAACCGTATAATGGCGAAATTGGGAAGGAATGCCGAAGGTCGGGGAGAATGAAGCGAGCGATAGAAAGAATAAGATAAAGACAAACGTTTTCATAATCATTTGGTTAATAGTGATGTAGCACATGCCCCTCTGGCGGTTTCCTTTTTTTTGCTTCAAATTTAAAAAAATTATCATTTGAAGTGTATTTTCGATACTTATATTTTTGTTTTATAAAAAAATGTTTTTATCTTTGAGATGTTTATTCGATGATTATGCTAAATGAAATTCGCATATTGCAGAACCGTTCCTACAAAGGACTTTTTGAATGCTGGTTATATTAGCGGATTCTTTTCTTTGTCCTGAATCCGAAGGACAATTTTTCTCTGTGTTTTTTTTATCTTGAGAGTGAGATAAATTTTATTATTCTAAATTTATTTCGTCATGCGTGGAAATATATTCGATATCAAGCGTTATGCGATTCATGACGGGCCGGGAATACGAACGACTGTTTTCTTGAAAGGGTGTCGTTTGCATTGTCGTTGGTGTCATAACCCGGAAAGTCAGGCTGTGGGAACTGTGTCGATGAAACAAGTCCGGAAATTAGGAGACCGTGAATTCGAAGAAATCCGGAAGGTGGGCTATGGGATTTCGGTCGATGAATTAGTCGAAGAGATAGCTAAAGATGCGGTGTTTTTCGAAGAATCGGGAGGAGGCGTTACTTTTTCAGGAGGAGAACCTTTGTTGCAACCGGTTTTTCTGTTGGAATGTCTCAAAGCTTGTAAGGCCCGTCGTATCCATACCTGTATCGATACGGCCGGAGTGGCTTCCGGAGCATATTTAGAAGAAATATGCCGGTATACGGATTTGTTTCTTTACGACGTAAAAACTGCCGATCCTCAAAAGTTCGAAGCGTACATCGGTAAAGGATTCCGGGAGGCGTGTGAACATCTGAGGAAAATTGCCGGACAGGGTGCCGGAGTGATTGTCCGGATACCTGTTATTCCCGGTTTTAACGACGATAAGAAGAGTGTGCAGGAGACGATTCGTTTTTTACAGACGATGCCTGTTTTGAAAGAGGTGAATCTGCTCCCTTTCCACCGTACGGGGGCAGATAAATACAAACGGCTCGGTATGGATTGGGAAATGGGAGATCTTCCGGGCCTGAAAGAGGAAGACCTGAAAGATATCCGGGAAATGTTCAGGGAACAAGGCTTTCGGATATAACCTGTTAAAAAACTATAAATCAAAACCGTACTTATTATGAAAATGACCGAACGAATCAGAAAACTGCGTGAGCAGAGTCTGAATGCTGAGAATCGGATCTCGGCGGAAAGAGCTTTACTGATTACTGAATTTTATCAATCGGGGATAGCCGATGCCGAACCGGTACCGGTTCAACGGGCTTTAGCGTTTAAATATATCCTGGAACATAAGTATATTTGTGTGAATGAGGGTGAATTGATTGTCGGCGAGCGGGGACCGGCCCCGAAGGCTACTCCGACTTATCCCGAAATCTGTATCCACTCGTTACAAGATCTCGAGATATTGAACGATCGCCCGAAAGTATCCTTTAAATCCGATGAAACTACCCGGGCTGCTTACCGGGATATCATTATTCCCTACTGGAAAGGGAAAAGTAATCGCGACCGGATATTTCAGAATTTGCCACAGGAGTGGAAAGAGGCTTATACTGCCGGTGTATTTACGGAATTTCAGGAACAAAGGGCGCCGGGACATACGGCTTTAGGGATAAAGATGTTTCGTACCGGGTTGTTGGATTTGAAAGAAGAAATAGCCGAAAGTCTGGCTAAGACCGACCTGGTAAACGATCCGGAAGGCGTGGATAAACGCGACGAGCTGAGGGCGATGGATATCGTTTGTGATGCAATGATCCGCTATGCCGAACGGTATGCCGAACGCCTGGAAGAGCTGGCGGCTGAAGAAAAAGACCCGGTGAGAAAGAAAGAGCTGGAGAAAATGGCTGCGATTTGTCGTCGGGTACCGGCTCATGCTCCGACAACCGTTCATGAGGCATTACAACATTATTGGTTTATCCATTTGGGTGTGGTTACCGAATTGAATCCCTGGGACTCTTTCAATCCCGGACGTTTGGATCAGAGCCTGTATCCGCTGTATAAAAAACAGCTGGAAGAGGGGACGGTCACTCAGGAAGAAGTATACGAAATGTTGCAGTCTTTCTGGGTGAAATTCAACAACCATCCTTCTCCGCCCAAAGTGGGGGTTACGGCTGAAGAAAGTAATACTTATACCGATTTTTGTCTGATCAATGTCGGAGGGGTGAAGGAAGACGGTAGCGACGGGGTGAATGAGATGTCGTATATCCTGCTGGATGTAATCCGGGAGATGCGTTTACTGCAACCCAGTTCGATGATTCAGGTCAGTAAGAAAAATCCGGATCGTTTTATCCGGGCTGCTGTCGAAATCATCAAAACCGGCTTCGGTCAACCGTCGGTGTTCAATACGGATGCTTTGGTACAGGAAATGTTGCGGGCGGGAAAAGATGTCCGCGATGCCCGGAACGGCGGGTGTTCGGGATGTGTGGAAACCGGGGCTTTCGGTACCGAAGCTTATATCCTTACCGGCTATTTTAATCTGCCGAAAATTCTGGAATTGACCCTGAACGACGGATTCGATAAGCGGACCGGCAAACAGATCGGTCTGAAAACCGGGACAGCTACAGATTATCGGACCTATGAGGAATTGTTTGCAGCCTATAAAGCACAGGTACAACATTTTATGCGGATCAAACTGACCGGTAACAATATCATCGAACGCATATTTATGAAATATATGCCGGTACCTTTCTTGTCCGTACTGATCGAAGATTGTATCCGGAACGGAAAAGATTATATGTGTGGTGGCGCCCGTTACAACAGTAGCTATGTGCAAGGGGTGGGCCTGGGTAGCATTACGGATATGCTGACCGCTTTACGCTATCATGTGTATGATAAAAAGACCATCGCGATGGAGACTATGGAGAAAGCTTTGGCGAACGATTTCAAAGGGTTCGAAGAGTTGCAGTATCAGTTGGTGTATCATACTCCGAAATACGGTAACGATGATGATTATGCCGACGAGCAGGAGGTACAGGTGTTCGACATGTACTATGATGTTTTGTCGGGACATAAATCTCCCCGGGGGGCGGACTATCGGGTAAATATGTTGCCTACTACCTGTCATGTTTATTTCGGTAAAGTGACCGGAGCTACTCCGGATGGACGGAATGCCTGGAAAGTGCTGTCGGAAGGCATCTCTCCGGTCCAGGGGGCCGATACGAACGGACCGACGGCAGTCATCCGTTCTGCCGCCAAAATCGATCATATCAAAACCGGCGGGACGTTACTGAATCAGAAATTTACTCCTTCGCTTCTTTCAACCGAAGAAGGATGTAATAATCTGGTACATCTGATCCGGGCTTATTTCCGGATGGACGGGCATCATATCCAGTTTAATGTGGTCGATGCCGATACGCTCCGGGAAGCTCAGAAACATCCCGAAGACTACAGGGATCTGATTGTCCGGGTTGCCGGATATAGTGATTATTTCAACGACCTGGGCGAAGATTTGCAGAACGAGATCATTTGTCGTACGGAACAAACGACATTTTAATACATTTTTAACGACTGGTGCTTTTTGAAGTAGTTTCTACAGCAAAAAGCATAAGTCGTATCTGAAAGTGTGAATAGTTATTAAAATTATAGAGATTTATTTAATGTATGGCATCTGTTAACTTAAAAAACGTTCGATTCTTTTGGCGAAAATCCGCCAGAAGAAAAATGGACAAACGATAACCGACAATTGACAGATATTGGAAGCTTCGCTTCCGTTAAAGAATGAAAAATAAAAGAAAAATGAGAGCAAGAATAAAGAAGATAATCATTGATTATCAAATAAATAAAAAACAAACCATAGGTTTAAAGATACATTATCAATTGTCAAATGACAATTGTCAATTAACAAAGTACCCGCAGAGTCCAGGGAATTTATGAACTTTATAAACTTTCGACTGATTTAATCGAACGTTTTTTGTATAATCTAACAAATACATTTTATGAAAGGTAAACAAATTTTTTATTGGCTGAGTTTATTATTATGTCTGGCGGTGGCAGGATGTAGTAGTGACGGAGAAGACGAGGTTACGCCTAAAGATGAACCGGGAGAGGAAGGAGGAGGGGAACAGACCGGCCGGGAAGTATGGAGTTTCGATGTAAAAGTAATGCTCGACCGGGCGACTTTTAAATCTTACGGTTCTTCCGCAAACGTTGTAAACAATAAATTGAAACAGCGTTTTAAAGAAGTAAGAGAGCTTTACCATGGGAAAAAAGGAATCACCTATTTCGATGCCGATATAGAATTTGTCCCTTTCTTCGACGAAACTTGTGTATACGATTGTTCTTCTCAGGAAGTCCTGGATCATGCTGTGACCTATCGGGGCGATTATCCTTATCTTGTGATGTTCGACGGTAAAGTCGGTGATTTTTCCGATGAACGGGTACATAGCGATTGGACCGGCTGGGGGATCGAGGTCGTTTGCATTTCCGATAACAATAAAGGAGCACCTGACGGCGGGGCCACTACCTACGATATTTTATCCCCTTACAAAACTTCCGAATGCCTGGCCCATGAATTAGGGCATGCCCGCGGAGTTCCCGATATCTATGCGATGGAAGTGAAAACGAACCCGATCAGCGGGACCTTGTTCAGCCCGGTGACCTGTATGATGAATATTTGCTGGGGGGGAGATTCCTGGAGCGAATATGCACAATTACTGATCAACCGGAATAAAAATCTGGTGCGGGGACAAGAAGGATTCATTCCGCTGGAAGAACCCAAATATCCGAAGAACTTAGTGTTGAATATTACCCGGGACGGACAACCGGTGAAATATGCGGCAGTCAATATCTACCGGGAGGAAATGTATAAAAACACTGTCGATGTTACTGCTTTTATGAAAAAAACACTGGGGACCGACGGCTTGTTGAGCTTATCACCGGTCACTCTGTTCAATGGTGCGGGAGGAGGGATCGGATATGGCGTCCTCTTGATCGAAGTCGTTGACGGAGAGAGCAAAACCTACCGTTATATTCCGGTTTATGAGGTTCAGATCGCTTATTTGAAAGGAGATACGGACCAATATACGATAGAAATAAAATGTGATTGAAGAGTAAGGGGTAAGTAACCTCTCTTATACATACAATTACTTATTACAAACCATTAAATGATGTCTTATGAAGAAAATGCTAAAAGTAAACATGTTGCGTTTGCTATTGGGGATGTCGACTCTGGTATTTTTTGGTATATCAGGTAGTTTTACAGCCTATGCCGGCGATACGCCGGCAGCGCCACAGCAACATAAACGGGTAGTGAAAGGAAGGGTTACCGATAAAAAGACCGGAGAACCCATTGTCGGAGCTACGGTATGGTTTAAGGAATCGACCAGCGGAACAGCAACGGATGCTGCCGGAAATTATTCGCTCAACCGCCCTCAGGGAAATGCAATCCTTTCGGTGTCTTTTATCGGATATAAAAGCCAGGAAGTGGTATTGGGAAAAGAAGATGTGATTAATTTCCAGTTGGAAGAAACCAGTGAAATGATCGAGGAAGCCGTTGTCGTCGGTTATGGATCTCAACGTAAAGAGAGTGTAATCGGAGCGATCACGACTGTCGGAGTGGCTGAACTGAAACAACCGACGGGACAGATCAGTAACAGTCTGGCGGGGCGTCTGGCCGGTGTGGTTGCTGTGCAGCGAAGCGGTGAACCCGGGCAAAGTTCCGAGTTCTGGATCCGGGGAATCAGTACTTTCGGTGCCAACAAAGACCCGTTGATCCTGGTCGATGGAGTGGAAAGAAGTCTCGACTTGCTGGACCCCGAAGATATCGAATCTTTTTCTATCCTGAAAGATGCTACGGCAACAGCCGTCTACGGAGTGCGGGGAGCGAACGGGGTGATCATCGTGAATACCCGGCGGGGAAAAGAGGGACGACCTGATATCAACGTGAAAGCACAGGTCGGTATCCTTACACCTACCAAAGTGCCCAAAATGGCGAACTCGGCTACCTGGGCCGAGATGTATAATGTAGCCCGTACTTCTCACGATAAGGCTCCTCTGTATACTCCTGAAGAAATTCAAAAATACAAAGATCACAGTGATCCCTATTTGTATCCCGATATCGATTGGTTGGATGCTTTAATGAAAAATCATACTACTCAACAACGGGTGAATCTGAATGTCACCGGTGGGGGGAGTATTGCCCGTTATTATATTTCAGGCGCTTTCTTTAACGAAAACGGTTTGTTTATCAGTGATCCCGAACATGAATGGGATTCCAGGATCAATTACAAACGCTATAATTTCACTTCTAATGTGGATGTAAACCTTCATCCCACTACGATTCTGAAACTGAATATCGGTGGAAGTATGGAGACCAAACATCAGCCATACAACAGTATTAGCTCGATATTTAACGATGCGATGAATACTTCTCCGAACGTGATGCCTTTATTTTATCCCGATCGGGATGAGGATGGGGCTGTTCGTTATGCCGAATACGGGGAGGCAGTTCCGAATCCTTATAATACTTTGACTCAGGCAGGGTATAACGATAACTGGTGGACTAAGATAAACGCCATGATAGCTCTGGAACAGGATTTTTCGAAATTGGTGACCGAAGGGTTGAAGGCTGAAATTAAATTTTCATTCGATGCCAATTCCTGGAATCAGATTTTGCGGGGAGGTTCGCCTCATACCTGGTACGCCCGGATGAGAGATGATGATAATAATTTGGTATACGAGGAAAAGTCGTTAGGTTCAAATACGTTAAGCTATACTTCTTATGCGAATGGAGAACGCGCTTTATATTTGGAAGGACGTATCAACTACGACCGGCTGTTCGGGAAACATCGGGTTGGAGCACTCTTTTTATACAACCAGCGGAATTATCAGGTAGCTGCCGGTTCTTCTATCGACGCTTTGCCTTACCGGGATCAGGGGCTTGCCGGACGAGTGACTTATTCTTACGACGACCGGTATTTTATCGAAGGAAATTTCGGGTATAACGGATCGGAGAACTTTGCCAGCGGTAATCGTTTCGGTTTCTTTCCGGCAGGTGCTATCGGCTGGATTGTTTCGAATGAAAAATTCATGGGTGGTGTAACCCATATCATCGATATGTTGAAATTGAAAGCTTCTATCGGTCAGAGTGGTAACGACGAAATCGGAGGAGGACGGCGTTTCGTGTATTTGCCTACGATTGTCGGAGCTTACGGAACGTATTGGGGTACTTCCCATACCTATACCGGAGGTACTGCTGTCGGAGAGTATGCCAATGAGGATGTGTCGTGGGAAGTATCTACCAAAACAAATGTCGGTTTTGAATTGTCTTTATTCAATGCTTTACGTTTACAGGCCGATTATTTTTACGAAAGACGGAAAGGTATTTTTGTTCAACGGCAGTCGTTACCCGATTATGTCGGGGTATCTACCATGCCGTGGTCCAATGTCGGAAAGATGCAGAATCAGGGAATCGATGCAACGCTCGAATTCGATAAAAGTTTCGGTGAGTTTTTCTTGTCGGCCCGGGGAACCTTTACGTATGCCCGTAACAAACAAATCGATAACGATCAACCCGATTATATCGATAAATACCGGAACCGGAACGGACAAAAATATAACCAGCAATTCGGTCTCATAGCACTCGGATTGTTTAAAGATGAAACGGAGATTGCCAATAGCCCTTCCCAGTTCGGTACTTCCTACCTCAAACCCGGAGACATCAAATATAAAGATATCAATGGAGACGGCGTAATCGACGATGCCGACGAAGTGCCTATCGGTTATTCCGATGTACCGGAAATTGTATACGGTATGGGAGTAAGTATGAATTACAAAGGATTCGATTTATCGTTGTTTTTCCAGGGGGTGGCCCGGACGACTTTTTTCCTGGGAGATGCCTATTTCCCGTTCAATTATCCGAATATCGGACGGACAGGTTTTCTGGATGATTTGAAAGATAAATATTTCGATCCGGCCAAACAGAATTTCGATGCAGAAATCCCTCTCTTGTATGATGAAGGATGGCATGGGAGCAACTATAAAAATTCCACCTGGTGGCAACGCAGCGGAGCTTTCCTGCGTTTGAAAACTGCTGAACTCGGGTATACTTTACCGAAATCGGTGACTCAAAAATTGCGTTTGAAAACAGTGCGTTTCTTCGTTTCCGGTACGAATCTCCTCACTTTTGCCAAGGATGTGAAACTCTGGGATCCGGAAATCAATTCAACGGACGGACGTGGTTATCCTTTGATGCGTACCGCTAATTTCGGCGTGAACATTAACTTCTAACCTAAAACATGAAGATTATGAAATCAAAAATACTTTTTTATATCGCTGTCGGTTTGGCTTTTCTGACCGTTTCGTGTGATTCGTACCTGGATAAAGAGCCCGACGATATGCAAACGATCGAGGGGGTATTCGCTAAACGTAGCACTACCGAGCAATATCTGGCCAATGCTTATGCTTACTTGCCGGAACAGTATGATGCGGTATGTATCGTTCCGCCGATGTATGGCTGGCCTTTTGTACCTGCCAGCGATGAGGCGGAATGGGGTGCTGTTCGGGTGTATGCTTTTATGCAGAACGGTACTTTGTCGGCCTCCAATCCTTCTCTTAACTTCTGGACTCCTCTTTATCGCGGAATCCGGGAAACCAATGTATTCCTCGAACATGTGGGAGAATGTAAAGAATTGGAAGATGGCGAACTGGAAGCCTGGACTGCCGAAGCCAGATATATCAATGTGATGTGTCATTATTGGTTGGCTATGATTTATGGACCTATCGTGTTGGTGAAAAATGAGATTATCGATGTAAATTCCACGATTTATCGGGAAAGAGACTCCTGGGAAGATTGTGTGAAGTGGATTTGTGATGAGTTGGAAGCTGTGGCTTACGAGTTGCCACCGACTCAGGGAGATACTTACAAAGGTAAACCGACCCGTGGTGCTGCCCTGGCCTATCGTTCCCGTTTATTACTTTATACGGCAAGTCCCTTATTTAACGGTAATGCTTATTTTTCATCGGTAAAGAAAAAAGACGGAACGGCTTTATTCCCGACAACCAAAGATCCGGAAAAATGGAGAGTGGCTGCCAATGCTGCCAAGAACTTCATCGATATGTGTGAAGACGGTTCCCTGCCTCATCAGCTGTTGACCGGTTCGGATGAAGAGAATGCAAAAGGGAAAACCTACAAAAGAGTATTTATCGAGGCTTGGAACAGTGAATTGATCGATGCCGAATTTCCCGGAGCAAACAATACGTATTACGTTTATTTACTGGAACAAGGACCTGCTCCGAACGGAGATCGTTTCCTGAATGGGCATGCCACCAATTGTGCCACTCAGTTCCAGGTAGACGCTTATGCCATGGAAAACGGGCGTTATCCGATTACCGGCTATAACAACGACGGTTCGCCGGTGATCGACGAGGAATCCGGTTATACAGAATCCGGCTTTTCCACTTTTACCGTACCTACTTTTGATTTGGACTACAAAGGTTTTACCAGCGAGATGTTCAATATGTATAAAAACCGGGAACCCCGTTTTTATGCCAGTATATTCTATAACGAAGGGGTATGGCCGAATACGGTAACCGATAAACCGGTGTATATCAATAAATACGGAACCGACGGCAGTAATAGTTCGGACTATAACCGTACCGGGTATTTGATTACTAAATTCGTTCATCCGGGATCGACCCTGAATCCCTACAATCTGAATTTTGAACGGAGTTGGTCGAATTTCCGCTATGCCGAGATTTTACTGAATTATGTGGAAGCAAAGATTGAGCTGGGTGAGTTGGACGACGAGGTATTGGGCTATTGGAATGCCGTGCGTAACCGGGGTGGTGTGCCGGATATCGAGACCGTATATCCGGATGTAAAAAGCGACCAGAATCTGGCACGTGACCTGATCCATCGGGAACGTCAGGTGGAATTTGCTTTCGAAAATATCCGCTGGTTCGATGCTAATCGCTGGAAGATTGCAACGGAGACCAATCATGGGAAAACCTACGGTATGAATGTAAACATATCTTCTAAGAATGCTTTGCGTTCCGAATATTATCAGCGTACGGCTTTCGAAACCCGTGTTTTCCTCGAAAGACAGTATTTACAGCCGATTCCACAGACTGCTATTATGAAGAATCCGGATCTGAAACAGAATCCCGGTTGGTAATGTTTAACCTCTAAACGAAAAAAGATGAAAATCAAATATTTAATTCTTTGTTTTGTCGCTTCTTTATTGGCTTCGTGCGGAGAAATCGACGAGTCGAATCTGAAGCTCTATCCTTCCAAACTTTATCTGGGAGTGAGTGGTTACAACCTGCAAGAAATATACGATCTGGGCGAAGAATCTTTGGTATGGGATGTATATGTGGATAAGAGCGGTTATTACGATAATGCCGCCGAAGTAGAATTGTCGTACGATCCGACAGTACTGACCGATTATCAGGAGCTGACTCAGGAGGGACTGGATTTCGAAGTATTACCTGAGCATGTCGGTACTTTGGGGCAAAAACGCCTGAGTCTGGCTGCCGACGCCACCTTGGGAGGTACACAACTGACTTTCGATATGACTACTCTTCGAACACTGATTCCGAAAGATGAAGAAGTGAAGTACGTTTATCCGGTACGGATCAAGAGCCTGACCGAGGGGGTAGAGGTCAATACCGATAAAGATTATCTGTTGCTGGCGATCCGGCTGAATACACCTCAGGCAAATTTGCGCGGAAGAGGGAGTTTGATAGAGGTAAGCTGTGATCCGTGGCGGAATGTCAATATGGATAAAGTCACTGTTCCTTTGGTCATAGACTTGCCTTTCGAGAATAAAGATATGGAGCTGACCTTTACCTATGAAGCCGACCCGGATTTACTCGTTACCTATAATCGGCAGAATGGTACTTCTTATGAACTTTTACCAGATTGTTATACGACTCCGGAATTGAAAATTAAGGCAGGAGAAGTAACTACTACAGCGGAGATCGAAGTGACTCCGACCAGCTTGACTGCTGCACCTGGTGGAAAAGAGTATCTTTTGCCAATACGGATAACGGGATGTGATAATTCTTCGGTAAAGATTCAGGATGGTGCTGTTACTTATTTGTCAATTAATATGAGAGATAAGTATACGGGTTCCTGGACAATGACTATTTTAGATGGAGAGAGTGGTATTTCAACTAGCCCAGGTGCTGTTATAAATGCACAACTTTATCATTTAAAAGCAATGAAAAAAAGTGGTTTGGGAGATGCAAGTTGCCAGAATCTAATTAATAATGTTTCTGATGAGGAAGTTATTTTTAGTCCTGGCTGGGCAGGTACGTTCTGGGATCAGACAACTCAAGCATTTAAAATAACAGAGGAAGATGTTGGAAATGAACGAAAGAAAGTAGAGATTATATATGGCTGGAATGGCGATGTTTATAATTATCGGGTTACTAATAATCAAAGTTGGTATGAGCCTGCTACTCAGACATTACATATTGAATATGATGGTGTCTATGATTGGGGAAACTATTCCGTACGCAGAAATTTTACAAATCCTGTATTTAATTAAAATATTTTGATTCATACGGACGATTTTAAATCGTCCGTATGAAAATCGGTAATAGAGTATCCCGAAAATCCAATGGAAGTGAGTAGGGAATTTTAAAATTTTAAGTCATGAAAAAATGGATATTTATTACAACTTGTACCGTTGGGGTTTTATTATCGGCTGTAAATGTTTATAATGCTCAAGGTGCTTGGAATACCTTGTCGGGCGGCTTAAAGCAAGAGTGCTATTTTTCTGAAAAAATGAGAAATTATGTTGAAATGCGAGAATATGCTGATCCTCCTGTGTTAACATCTTTTTTAATAACTCCTATGTGTATGTCTTCTACTGCTGATATGGGGATTAATAGTTCAACTTATTCTTTTCTGATTGACGGTGGATTACAAAAAGCTCCTAATGCTATATTATGTAGACGTGATATATATAATACAGGTTTGCATATATGGCATGTGAAACTTGCAGCACAAGGAATATTTAAAGATGTTCAGGTAAAGAGGAATAATGAGAATTGTGTTAATATTAGTAATGTTGTGTTTAATCAGAGTAATTGTGAATTTATAGTATCTTCTGAAACGCCTTTACAAAGAGAAAGTACTACACTTCTTCTCTATATTTACAATTCTTGTATAGTATGGGATATAGAGGCCGGGCTGTTTTCTACGATACCTGGGCCGTTACCTGATTAGGAGCCTGTTTATCATAAAGAGTTCAATGTTGCAAGAGTGTTCCTTCTTTCCGGGAAGATGATTATTTTTAAGTTACCGCACTTGAAATAATTATGTATTTAACAGATTTAGAAGAAATACAAAGACAAGTTTTCAAGAAAATCTTGAACTTGCAAAAAAGAAAACGAAAATATGATTTGCGTGAAATATGGAATGTCGTTTTCTACTTCGTGAAGACGGGTTGCCAATGGCGTATGCCCCCTTCTCATTTCGCTTCCTGGGGACTGTTTATTACTATTAGCGAAATAGGCTTTCTTAATTTGTTAATGAACAACTTATGAGAGAAAGTACGTTTTCAAAAAGGTCAAAATGCCAAAGCAAGCGTGTGGGCATCATGGACAGTCAAAGCGTCCAGTGGGGCGATAATTGCTTCTTGAACGATATAGACGGCAACAAAAAAGTATAGGAATTAATACCATGTGGTCATAGACAAGAATGGCTTCCTGATTGTAGTCATGGTGTCTACAGCTTGTATAAATGACGGTAAGGTAGCCCGCCTGTTGGCACGATTCGTGAAAGAGCTTTGCTGTAGCATTAAAGTCATTCTTGCGGATGCTGGAACCGGAGCGCCGATAAAATCAAAAAGGCTTTCGGGTACATACTTGATATTTAAGTAAGCAGGGACAAGTCAAAAGGCTTTAAACTAGTAGTAAAGGCTGGGTTATGGAAAGGACTTTCTCATGGTTTGATAATTACAAAAGGCTTTGCCGAAATTACGAATTCACGTTTGATTCGGCAGAGGAGATGAGCAAACTTGCTGCCATAAGGATGTTACTTAAAGGATTTCTTAGATAACTCCGTTAGCTATGAAATTAAATTTTGCAATGTTTAGGATAAAATTGAATAAGTCGGTGTATATTATTTCCGTTTTATATACTGTGTTATTATGGAATTGTAAGAATACAGGTCATTCAAGTGATTTGAGAATTAATAATGATTCTTTATTTAACAGGTTAATTATTATTGATTTAGATAGTTTGGAAGAGAAGGACCTTGTCACTTACCCTGTCAGGTTAGAATATTTACGAAAGATTGAGGTTGGCGGCAGCGTTTTTGAAGTGGCGGATAAATGGCCGGATAGTGTAGAGATTGTGAAATTAGAGACAGCTCAGGAATGTCTGATGGGAGTTGTAAAACGGATTTATGTCGTGGATAGTTTGTTATTTATCAGTGATTCTAATGAAAAATTATTTGTTTTTGACAGATCGGGAAAATTTAGAAATACGATAGGAACTTTGGGGCGAGGAAATGATGAGTTGTTGTCTATGGTTGATTTTTGTGTAGATGCTTTAAAACGGAACGTATATGTTTTTGATCTATTGAGAAAGAAAATTTTCAAATATGATTTTCAAGGTCATTTGCTTGACAAGCTACGTTTTGAAAATGAGGTGGTAAATCATACCAGCCATATTTATTGGATGCCGGATGGAAATATAGTGGCAGAATTGGACTATTTTCCCGAAAGTAATTATCATTATGCCATATTGGACCGGAATAACGATTATCAGGTAAAAAATTATGCCTGTCCGTATGGCATTCCTTCGACTCTGCCGGTAGCTTTCGATCATACGATGCAAAGTTGCCGGGGAGATCATTGTTGGATGCTGACTTTATTATCCGATACGATCTATAGATATGCCGATGGGGAAATTGTGCCGGCAATGGTTGTAAAATCGAATGCCAGACCTGTAACTGCAGAAGTACTTTTCAGGCAAAATTGGGAAACGGCTTTCCATGCTGATGCGGACTTGCTGCGTTGGGGATATTCGACAGGCATTTCGAAAATTTGGGCTACCGATCGTTTCCTTTATTTTACATATAGAGATATGAAAGACTGGTATGTTGTCTGTTGGGACCGGATAGCCTGTAAAGGTTATAAGTACAAACAATATCCGCGGGGAAATATATTTATGCCAGGTGGTTTTATAGCAACATGCGCAGATGCTTTTATTGGTGCTGTTTCTGCTCTTGATTTTCTTACTCCGCCTGAGGGAGTTGGGGGAAAAGAGAGGGCTCAATGGAAAGAGTGGATTAAAGGGATACAGGAAGACGATAATCCGATATTGTTGTTGTATTATGTTCGTAAATAAAATGTTGAACCGATGAGAATGATACTATACCTGTTGGTATTTGCAGTTATCATGGTGAATCGAAAAGCCAATAGAAGTGAGTAGAAAATTTTAAGTCATGAAAAGATGGAAATGTTTTGATTCCTATATGTGAGAAAAGTGAGGGAAATTATTGTAAAAAGAGTTGGTTAGATAGTTCGATTAGGTATTTATGATTAATTTAAAGAGGAAAATAATAATATTGTCCTTGATCTTTTTTGTATATCTCTTATTTTCATGTGGGAGAAAAAATGATGGGGGGATAGGAGATATACGGAAAATAGACTTGGCCGGTTTATCTGTTTATAATCCTTTTATTAAAGGAAATCAGCTTGACAGTATCAAAATAGTAAAATTAGCTACAGATACGAATTGTTTACTTGGAGGGATAATAAAGGTTATAATTGAAGATTCACTGATCTTTATCAGAGATGCTAATGAGAAATTATTTGTTTTTGATTTGAATGGGAAATTCCGGAATATGATAGGGGTTATGGGAAATGGTCCGCTGGAATATACTTCATTATCAGATTTTTATGTTAATTGTCAAAAGAAATTTGTTTGCATTTTGGATCGGATTAAGGGTAAGATTTATCGTTATACTTTTGACGGTCAGTATATAGAGGAGTTTGATTGTGACCGAAGTGTTTTTAATAATGTTATCGATATTCACTATGTGGGAGAGAACAAATTGTTGTTGAATATGAATAATCATATCGGTACGCTTTATAACTATGCTCTGGTAAATGAAAGTAGTTATAAGCTTGAACAATTCTTACACCCTTATCCTGTAGTGTCAAGAGAGCGTATTTCTAATGGAATGCTACCGACAGTCGTATATGGTAACGGAAATATTTTTTATACAGTATTGTTGTCCGATACAATTTATACTATACAGGATGGAGAAAGCAGACCGATTTATTTGTATGAAGGAGGATTAAAACATATTAATTATGAAGCCTTACAGCAGGAAACTCCTTACCAAAGTATTTTTGAGGCAGAGATGAAGCTTATAAAAAAAGGGTATTCAGGAGGACTGTTACAATTATTTCAGTTAAAGGATCATTTATATTTTGAAATTTGCCAGGGGGAAGAATGTTGGAATATTTTTTGGAATCTGAAGGAGCAAACAGGATTTAAATATAATAGCTGTCTTCCTGGAATAAGGATCTTTCCAGGTAAAGTTCAAACTGTATATGAGAATTACATTGTTCGCAGTATATCTGCCTTAGATCTGAAAACGGAATATTTCAGAAAGCATAATTTTAAGGATAGTAGAATCGATGCGGTTAGCCGGGAAGTGTTGGAAGATGATAATCCTGTTCTGTTGTTTTATTATGTAAATACAGAAAGATTGAAAAAGTGAAATATACTTTGTTTACACAGAATATTTACTGGGAAGGATAACTTAAAACATTTAATTGTTTTAATATGAGATACTTTGAGATGAAAGGAATTTTTAGATTCTTATCCGGGATTATGGGTATTACCTGGCTATTATGGGGTGGTTGTAGACCTACAATAAAGGAACATGACCAATCTCTGTCGGATATAACAGTGATCGATTTGAATACTCTGGAGGAGGCAGATCTTTTGTTATCTCATCACCGAGTGGATTCTTTGCGGAAATTTGCTTTCCAGGGGCATGTTATGACTGTTGCGGATGGGTGGCCCGATAGTTTACGGATAATTAAGTTGGAGACTTCGGCGGATTGTTTGCTCGGAGCAATAAAGAAAATCCGCTTTGTAGATTCTTTGATTTTTATAAGTGATTATAACGATCATCTCTATGTGTTTGATAGTTCTGGGAGTTTTCGGAATCCAATCGGTGAATTAGGTCGGGCTCCCAATCAGGTAGTTGCCTTGAGTAGTTTTTATGTGGATAGAAAGAGGAAAGTAGTTGGAGTATATGATGGCTATAGCGATTGTATTCATAGATATACATTCGATGGAATAAAGCAAGATAAAATATCCTGTAGGAATGAGGTAAATGGCTATATTCTCGATGTCAATCAAATAGATGACAATGAAATATTGTTGACCTTATCATCCGGTGTCGGCGATTTGTACAATTATGCAGTGGTTTCAGCTAAAGATTATAAATTGAAAGAATATATTCTTCCTTATAATTTAAGATATCTTGAAAATTCTAGTCGGGGAGAACTATCGTGTCTTGCTCAGCCTAACGGACAACTTTGGTTGACAGCTCTGTTGTCGGATACCATATATGAGTATAAAGCGGGAAAAATGTTGTCACGATTTGTAGTGAAATCTGATTGTATGTCTCTAAATGATCGGGTCTTTGAAAGTCATAAAGAATGGATTTCTCCTGCTCATGCATCGGCTTTTTTACGTGATAATGGGTATTCTCAGGGGCTGATGGCAATATGGGCAACTGATCAATATTTGCAATTCGATCTTTCCTATAAAGATGCCGGATACAGTGTCTATTATGATTATCTGAATCACAAAGGATATAAATCGAAACAGTATTCCCGTGGTAATGTTTTAATGCCCGGTAGATTTCTGACAACCACTTCGGATGCTTTTGTGAGTTATGTTACAGCTTATGATTTTATTCATCAGCCGGAGGGTTGTATCGATGTCGACCGCCCCTTGTGGCGGGATTTGAGAGAACGGACGATGGAGGACGATAATCCGATATTGCTGTTGTATTATATTCGAAAGTAAATAGTTGGTTTGTAACAAAATGAATAATTGAAAGGAGGTGCTTTGTCACTGTGTCTTAGTGTGTATTAGGTCGGCAGTGATGGAGTATGAACTATTTAATATTTGAATTATGAAAAAAAGTAAAATTGTATTTTTATTAAGCATATTATCGGTCTCTGCTTTGACATGTATAGTCTGTGCAGGGAAATCCTTTTTCCGTTTATGGGGCATTGGCCTTAACGAATTTAGAGGCTTTAGCTAATGGAGAAGGAGGAGCGACAGGAACGACTACTGGAGAGTATGTTTATTATGATTTTAATGGACAAAGATGGTATGGGGTAGAGAATGAAGGAACAGGGAAGTGGTTTCCGAAATTCGATAAATGCTATATACAGGGGAAATGGGGAAATCATGTGTATTGTATTATCGGTTCGGGAAATTGTTGGAATGGAACCTCCTGTATTCATTGAATTAAATAATTGATAAATCGGATGTCAGAAAATGAGTTATTATTTTTCTGACATCCATTAAATGAAAAGTGACGATGCTTAGATTACTTAAATTTTTGTTATTATTTTCTTTATTTTTTGTCTCCTGTCGTTCAAAAAATAAAGTCGAACAACCAATGATTAAAGATTTTGATTTATTACAGCGTGCTAATAATGATTATACTACAATAGATTTAGAACATGCGGAAGAATTGGCCTATCGTGAACTTATTGATAGTATTCGTTATATATCCTTAGGAGATGAATGTGGAGTAATGGGAAATATTGCCAATATAATTACTTATAAAGGACGTTTTTATATTCAGGAAGAGCAGTTCGATCGGGTTTTTATTTATGACGATACTGGTAGATGTTTAAAAAAGATAGATAATAAAGGACGTGGTCCGGGCGAATATTTAAGAATAGAATCTATAGATATAAATACGGAAAAAGAGGAACTGATGCTCGTTGATGGTATGTCGGATAAACTTTTTTTTTATGATTTAGACGGGAATTTTAAATCTATTCATTCCATACGGTATTTTCAAACAGAGAATACTCTATGTTTAAGAGATAGTGTATTTCTTCATATATCTGCTCCTTCTCAAAATTTTGGAAATGATGGATTATATGGATATGCTTTGGTATTGTCAAAAGGTAATGAAAATTTTCTTAAAGGGTATCGTTATTTACCTCTTCAAGTAGGATATAAGGGAGGAGGGCAAATCTTTAAAGGATATGAACGTTCATGTTATCATCCAATCTATTCAGATACAATTTATCAAATATTATCCGATACAACTTATGGACCGATTTTCTATTTTAAAATAAAAAATTCAAGTTGGGAAAAGTATCATAATTCAGATAGATTTGTTGATATAGATGGAAGTGAAGAAGGAGTGTTTACGTTACTTTACGAAAATCAGGATTTTTTTCTAGGATACATAGCCGATAAAAAAAAGAAAGGTAATTATATGCAGCCTTTTTTGTATGATAAAATGAAAGATAAGACTTATCTATTGAGGTGGTGCGATTATTATGAACATTTGAAGGAACTCGACTACTTTGAGGGATATGAGGCACGCGGAATATTTGAAGATTACTTTATTGCTCACGTAAGTTTTTCGACTCTTGATCAATATAATATATTCGAGCGCGTGAAAGATGGGGCTCTTAAAATTACAAATCCGGAGTTGGAAAGAGTAATCCAGAATTTGAATACAGATTCGAATCCGGTTTTGATCCTGACGAAGTTTAAACATTTATGATATGCAAAGGTTTATGAGATGGCCTTTATTACTGGCTATCGTGGTAAGTATTTTTTAACGGGAAACGAAAATAAATAAGTTATGGCAGATGGGAAAATAAATAGACCGTATGGGGGAGTCTTGTTATTGGGAATCTTTTTAACTCCTTTGTTATCGTTAGGTCATGATTATGCTGATGGTATAATTACCGCCAAATATTTCCGTTTTGCAGAAGTTGTCGGGATTGGTTTATTGCTGACATGGATGGTGGCATGGAAACGGAATTTTCAATTCTGTTTCAGATGGGTGGATGTCGGTGTGGTGCTGTTCGCTTTGTATGGGGTGGGAAGTTTTTTGTTGAATGATTTCAGGGGAGAAACGCAAACGTTGTTATTGATATTATTAGTGGGACTGTATTTTGTGTGTCGGGGTTTGGGAGGATGGAAGGTTTCTCAGAGGTTGCTTTTTACCTTTGTTTTATTGCTCGCCGGGAGCATCGAAGCGATATGGGGATTTTTACAGGTATACGGTTGGGCTGATCAATACCATAGCTTATACCGCTTGACCGGGAGTTTTTTTAATCCGGGCCCCTACAGCGGTTTTCTGGCGGTGATATTACCGGTGGCTTTGCATACTCTGTTAGGGCCGAAGCCTCTTTGCCGGGTTGATAAAATCGTGTACGGACTCGGAGTTATTTGTTTGGTTTCGATCATCCTGGTTTTACCGGCCGGCATGAGCCGGAGTGCCTGGGTGGCTGCCGGAGCCGGTTGCGGAGTTGTTGTGTGGAGGCAGAAACGCTCGAGGGAATACGTTAGGAGGGGAATAGGGCGGATAGGACGAGGTTGGAAAAGATGTTGGCTGGGGGGTATTTTATTACTGGGATTATCGATCGGGGGTGGATTGTATTTGCTGAAAAAGGATTCCGCCGATGGACGTTTGTTGGTATGGAAAATGGATCTGGCGGTGATGCGTTCCCAACCTTGGCTAGGTGTCGGTATCGGTCGGTATCCGGGTGCTTTAGGAGAAGCTCAGGCGGTTTATTTTGCAAACAGTCCTGCAGATCCGCGGGAAGAATATGTGGCTGATGCTCCTGAATATGGTTTCAATGAGTTTTTGCAATTGGGAGGTGAATATGGTTTGATCGGTTTGTGCTTGTTTTTATCGATAACGGGTATAGCGTCGGGAGGGCTGTTTAAAAGGAACACGCAGCAAACCGGTGGAGTATCGGGCGCTTTAAGCGCATTTCTGGTATTCGCTTGTTTTTCCTATCCTTTGCATATGTTACCGATGGCGATGCTGTTTGTGCTGTTATTGGCGTGGAGTGTGAATGTCGGTGCGAAAGGAGTAAGGATAAGACGCTGGGCAGGACAAATCCTGTGGTTACCGGTTATGGTACTGGGGCTTGTTGCTGCCTGGAGATTGACAGAAAAGGAAACCGCCTATAAAACATGGAAAACCGCAAGGGCTTATTTCCGTCAGGGAGATTATCAAGAGGCTTTAAACCGGTATACACCTTTATTTTCTGCCCTATCCGACCGGCCGGCTTTTGTGTTCGAGTTTGGCGAATGTCAATTTCAAAACGCCCAATATGGAAATGCGACGGCGATTTTTTTGTGGGCGGCGGAACTCAGTGCCGATCCGATGGTGTATAATAAGCTCGGGAAAAACTATCAGGCCCTGAAACAATATGACCGGGCCGAGAAAGCTTATGTCCAGGCTGCTCATATGATTCCCCATCGCATTTATCCGCTTTACCTGCTGGCTTTATTGTACCGGGAAATGGGAGATATGGAAAAGGCCCGTGATATGGCCCGGCAGGTAATCGACCAAGAACCCAAAGTGTGGTCACCTGCAGTGGAAGAAATGAAGACAGAAATGAAACAATTATAATGATTTTTGCTTACCCTAAATAACAAATGTGATGATGAAAATCCTATATTTTTACTTATCTGGCTTGTTGTTGCTGTGGAGTAGCTGTCAGCGGCCGACGATGCTCGATTTTGCGTTGCGGTATGCCGGGGAAAACCGCGTGGAACTGGAAAAGGTACTCGACCACTACCGGAATGATTCGCTGAAGTATCGGGCGGCCGTTTTTTTGATCGGGAATATGCCTTATCATTATTTCTATACAGGTGCGCAGTTGGATAGCCTCAGGCAAGGATACCGGTGGATGCAACGGACCGGACTAAGTGCCAAAGCGGTCAAACACAAATTGTGGAAGACTTTCGGCGAGCCTGATGTCAGGAGGTGGACGAAACGCAACGATGCCCGGTCGGTTACGGCCGATTTCCTTATCCGGCATATCGATTATGTATTCGGGGTGTGGGAGAAGCGGCCCTGGGCTTCGTATTATTCTTTCGAAGATTTTTGCGAATTTGTCCTGCCTTACCGGATTGAAAGGGAACCCCTGGAATTTTGGCAAGAGGCGTATGTACGGCGTTACGGACGGTTGTGCGACTCGCTCTGTGCCGTGAATCCGGATGTGGTGTTTGTCGCTTCGGCTCTGAACGATCACTTACGGGCCGAGCAGAATTGGTATGCATCTTCCGATTTGTCGTTTGTGGAATATGGAGCCTTGCAGTTACTGGACGAACGATTCGGAGGTTGCCGGGAGTTGTCGGGGTTCAATGTGGCCCTGTTCCGGGCATTGGGGATCCCTTGCGGAATCGACCGGGTGGTGCAGAATCCCCACCGGATCGGTTCGCATATGTGGACATTTATGGTGGATACCGACGGACGAAAGCTTCCCTACCTGTGGAATTACTGATCATGAAGTGAAATCCATCCGTGGTGGGAACGAAAGAGTACAAAAGATGCATCTGGTGAAAAAATATACCGGGACGGCTATGGATCGCTTGCTGCTGGATTTGATGGTACAGGGGGTATTCGAAGGAGCGAATACGCCGGATTTCCGGGATGCCGTGGTGCTCCACCGGATTACTAAAGTGCCGCTTCCCGATTCGAACTGGGTACGGGTGAACTGTCCGTCGGAATTTCGCTATCTGCGTTACCGGGGACCGAAAGGTTCCAATAGTTGTATTGCAGAGGCGATGTTTTTCGATGCGGACGGTAAACTGATCCGGGGGGCCTGTATCGGTACACCTTCGGCGGAGAACGGAAATACCTGGGATTGTACAAAAGTTTATGATGGGAGCAAACATACCTATTTTGCCGCTCAGGATGCCGATACCTCCTGGGCCGGTTTGCAGTTGGCGATACCTGTCCGCGTCAGCCGGATCTGTTACATTCCCCGGAACGACGATAATTTTGTCAAACCGGGCGACCTATACGAACTGTTGGTGTGGGACCGGGGACAATGGTACACGATGGGACGGCAGGTGCCCGACACCTATGGACTCGATTATGAGGGAGTTCCTGCCGGACACCTCTACTGGCTGAGGGATCTCACTGAGGGAGTGGAAGAACGGATATTTACGTACGAACAGGGAAAACAGGTGTGGTGGTAGGAAGTTTGTACGATTTTTGCATCTAAAAAAATTTTTGTTGCATTCTTTTTCTTTCGTTCATACTATTTTTAACCTCACTTAACGGAGCGGAAATGGGAGGATAGAAAGAAAAGTAACGGTGGAGAGTAAATTTTTATAAAAATTGAATATGGTAAAAAAAATCGTTGGAACAGGAGTATTACTTGTCCTGGCTTTGGCGTTGCAAGCCGGAGTGAAAATGTATACTTTAAAGTCGCCGGACGGTAAAGTGAAACTCGAAGTGACTGCCGGACAGGGGATAGCTTATTCACTTTTCTATGATGGCCGGCTTTTATTAAAACCTTCCCGGATAGCCCTTCATACCGACCTGCCGGAAGCCGATCATTGGGAAAATATCCGTATAACGGGAACAAAACAGAGGCATGTGTCGGAGACGGTACAGGCTCCGTTCTATCGGGTGAAGGAGTTCGGAATCGATTGTAATGAACTCGAACTCCGGTTGAACAATGGTTTTTCACTGCTGATGCGGGCCTATAACGATGGTATGGCCTATCGGTTCGTGGCCGGCCGGAAAGGAGAGATGACAGTGGTGGAGGAGAGGGCCGAATTTAATTTTGCTGATGATTTCGAAGCCTATATACCGTATTCTACCAATCCGAAAGATCCCTGGAATATGGCTTTTCAAAATTTTTACACCAAAGCTCCTCTTACACAATATAATACAGAGTTACCTGCTTTTTTACCCTTGACTGTGGATGCCGGTGCGGTGAAACTGACCTTACTGGAATCCGATTTGGAAGCTTATCCGGGCATGTTCGTCTGTGGAGATGGAAAAACGCCGGCTTTGAAAGGGGTGTTTGCAGCCTATCCTCAGGAAACGTTTAAGAATAAGTGGCGTTGTCAGGAGACGGTGAAAACCCGCAGGCCTTATATTGCGCGGGTAGCCGGTAAACGTACCTTTCCCTGGAGAATTATGGCAGTGACTGCAGAAGATACTCAGATGCCGGTGAATCATCTGGTGTATGCGCTGGCCGCTCCCAACCGGATCGGTGATTACAACTGGATAAAACCCGGGAAAGTGGCCTGGGAATGGTGGAACGACTGGGGGATCAGCGGAGTGGATTTTAAAGTAGGAATCAATACGCCGACTTATAAACATTATATCGACTTTGCTGCGGAACAAGGAATCGAATATGTGGTGCTCGACGAAGGTTGGTCGGATCCCAAACAGGGAGATATCATGACCACTGTTCCGGAGATCGATTTACCGGAATTGGCCGAATATGCCCGCAACAAAGGGGTCGGACTGATTCTGTGGGCGGTGATGAACGTGCTGGACGAGCAGCTCGAAAAGGCTTGCCGGTATTATGCCGGTATGGGGATTAAGGGCTTCAAAGTCGACTTCCTCGACCGGGATGATCAGAAAGCGGTAGAGATGGTTTACCGGATCGCGGAAACTACTGCAAAATATAAGCTGTTCGTGGATTTTCACGGTATGTATAAACCGACCGGAATCAACCGTACTTTCCCGAATGCGATCAATTTCGAAGGAGTATTCGGCATGGAGGAACTGAAATGGAGTAATCCCGATATGCCTTTGTACGACGTAACTATGCCTTTTATTCGTATGATGGCCGGGAATGTGGATTATACCCAGGGAGCTATGCGGAATGCAGTGAAAAAGGACTTCAGGGATATTTACAGTAGCCCGATGAGTCAGGGGACCCGTTGTCATCAACTGGCTACTTATATCGTGTTCGACAGTCCGTTGGTGATGCTGTGTGATGCCCCCACCGCCTATCGCAAGGAACCCGAATGTACCCGCTTTATCGCCGGTTTACCCGTTGTGGCCGATGAAACCCGGATATTGCAGGGGAAAATGGGAGAATATATCGTTACTGCCCGGCGGGTGGGGGAAGACTGGATCGTCGGAGGACTGACCGATTGGGAAGCACGTACGGTGGATTTGGATTTGAGTTTCTTGCCGGAAGGGATGTTCCGGGCTGAAATTTTCTGCGACGGTATAAATGCGGATAAAAAGGGAGAGGATTACCGGCATGAATATCGTGATGTAAAAAGAGAGGATCGGTTGAAGATGCAACTTGCTCCGGGAGGAGGATTTGCTATCAGGTTGAAGAAAAATCATAACTGATAAAATTATAAACTTATGAAAATTATTCCTGTTATTTTATTATTGGTGTTCAGTTGTGCCGTTTGTGCACAGGAGCTGAAAGAAAAATATGCCGAAGCAGATGGGTTCAGGCAAAAGTATGAGGCCGGATATTTTGGAGGGAATATCACTCCCCGCTGGATCGGAAATACACATTTTTGCTGGTATGCGGTCAAGACTCCTGCAGGTACTGATTTTATACTGGTGAATGCCGGTAAACGACAGAAACAACCGGCTTTCGATCAGAAAGCTATGGCTAAAGCATTGACGGCTGAACTGGGACGAAAAGTGGAACCCGGGAAAATGCCTTTCCGGGAGATTGCGTTTTCGGACGATCTGAAACAACTGACTTTTGTGACCGAAGGCATGAAATATACTTACGACCGGAATAAAAATAAGATGATCGGTAAGGTGAAAGAAGAACCCCGCCGCCGGGAAGGCCACTGGGGAGGTGTGAATGAAGAGAATTGGCAGGGAGCTACTCCTTCGCCCGATGGAAAAAAAGAAGCCTTTGTCAGTGAAGGAAATCTGTTTGTCCGTGATATAAGTAGCGGCAAGGTGAACCGGCTGAGCTACGACGGAGCCCCCGGAGAATACTATTCTTCTTTTATCAGCTGGTCGCCGGATTCCCGGAAATTGGTGAGTTGTAAATACCGCCCCGCCTGGATCCGGAAATTGAAGACCGTCGTGTCTTCGCCTGCCGGACAACTGCAACCCAAAATGGAAGAGATCGATTATGTGAAACCGGGAGATGCCCTGCCTGTCAAACGACCGGTATTGTTTCTGGTGGAGGAAGGACGACAGGTAAATATCGAGTTTGCCGAACCGGAAAAACAGTTTAACCTGAACAATATCCGTTGGGCCGATGACAGTCGTTCTTTTACTTTCGATTATAACAAACGGGGACATCAGGAATATATAGTTTATAAAGTCACCGGGGACAACCCGAAGGCTCAAGTGCTGATCGGGGAGAAGATGCCTACTTTTGTTTATTATAATTTGCTGTATCGCTACGATCTGAAAGACCGGAACGAGATCCTCTGGATTTCGGAGCGTGACGGATGGCGCCATCTTTATCTCTATGATGCGGATAACGGTCAGGTGAAACGACAACTGACCAAAGGGGAATGGGTAGTGAAACGGGTGTTGCATGTGGACGATGCCGCCAGGGTGGTTTATTTGGTAGGGTGCGGAAAAGATGCCGGTGAAGATCCCTATCTCGAGAAAGTATACCGGCTGAATATAGAGAATGGAGAATTGCTCTGCCTGACACCTGAAAATGGAAACCATCAAGTGGAATTTTCCAGGGATTATACCTATTTTACAGATAGCTGGTCCCGGATCGATTGTCCGCCGGTAGCTGCTTTGCGTAGTGCGAAAGACGGATCGGTCTTGTTGTCTTTGGAAAAGGCCGATATCAGCAAGATGCTGGCAGAAGGGTGGAGAATGCCTGAAGTGTTTTGTGCTAAAGGAAGAGACGGAGAAACCGATATTTGGGGAGTTATCGTCCGTCCGGTAGATTTCGACCCGTCCAAAAAATATCCCGTAATCGAGTATATCTATGCCGGACCACACGATTCTTTTGTCCCGAAATCTTTCACCGTATCTCCGGTAGATGCCGCTTTGGCGCAATTGGGCTTTATCGTGGTACAGATCGACGGAATGGGGACGGCTAACCGTTCGAAAAAATTCCATGATGTATGTTGGAAAAACCTGAAAGACGGAGGCTTTCCCGACCGGATCGCCTGGATGAAGGCTGCGGCGGCTAAATATCCTGAGATGGATATCGACCGGGTTGGGATTTATGGCTGCTCGGCAGGCGGACAAAATGCGATGGGAGCTGTATTGTTCCACCCTGATTTTTATAAAGTGAGTGTCGCTGCTTGCGGTTGCCATGATAACCGGATGGATAAGATCTGGTGGAATGAACAGTGGATGGGGTATCCCGTCGGAAAAGAATATGAAGAATGCTCCAATACGGTGAATGCTTATCGTCTGCAAGGGAAATTGATGCTGATCCTGGGGGAATTGGACGATAATGTCGATCCTTCGACAACTTTCCAGGTGGTGAATGCTTTGATCGGTGCCGGTAAAGAGTTTGAATTTGTAGTATTGCCCAACCAGCGGCATACGATGGGCGGAGCTTACGGTGAACGGAAAAGACGGGATTTCTTTATCCGGCATTTACAAGGCCTGCAAACTCCGGATTGGAATAAAGAGGAAAAGAAATAAAATCGAATCATAAATAAAAAGCTTATGAAAAAAAGAGTGATGACTTTTGTTGCCGCATGTCTGGCACTGAGTGTGTGTGCTCAGAAGAATGGACATACCGGTTATCCCATTACCCCGGTTCCTTTTACAGCTGTAAAAGTGAACGATGCCTTTTGGGGACAACGACTGAAAGCCAGCCGTGAAGTGACGATTCCGCTGGCATTCAGTAAATGCGAAGAAACAGGACGCTACAAGAATTTCGAAATGGCCGCTAATCCCGGTCCTCATAATAAAGTAACCGGATTTTCTTTTGACGATACCGATGTGTATAAAACGATCGAAGGGGCCAGCTATCTGTTGCAGACGTATCCGGATGAAAAATTGAAAAAATATATCGACAGTGTGCTGGTGATCGTTGCCAGGGCACAGGAACCGGACGGATACCTGTATACTTCCCGGACGATGAATCCGGAACACCCCCATGAATGGGCCGGATCGAAACGCTGGGAAAAAGTGGAAGACCTGAGCCACGAGTTTTATAACCTGGGGCATATGGTTGAAGGGGCTGTCGCTCACTATCAGGCTACCGGACAGAAAAACTTTCTGAATATTGCGATCCGCTATGCCGACTGTGTTTGCCGTGAGATCGGTGATAAACCCGGACAGCAGGTGAAAGTGCCCGGACATCAGATCGCCGAGATGGCTTTGGCGAAGTTGTATGTGGTGACCGGGGATAAAAAATACCTGGATGAAGCGAAATTTTTCCTGGATAAGCGGGGATATACGGAACGGAAAGACGAATATAGCCAGGCTCATAAGCCGATTCTGGAACAGAACGAGGCCGTCGGACATGCTGTCAGGGCTGCTTATATGTATTCCGGTATCGCCGATGTCGCTGCCCTGACCGGTGATCAGGAGTATATCGATGCGATCGACCGGATCTGGGAGAATGTCGTTACTAAAAAGTTGTATATTACAGGCGGAATCGGAGCTACCGGCAGTGGTGAAGCTTTCGGTAAAAATTACGAATTACCCAACATGTCGGCCTATTGTGAGACTTGTGCCGCTATCGGTAATGTGTATTGGAATTATCGCTTGTTTCTGCTGAAAGGAGATGCCAAATATTACGATGTACTCGAACGTACCCTTTATAATGGCGTATTGTCGGGGATTTCTCTGGACGGTGGGGCTTTCTTTTATCCCAATCCTTTGGAATCTATCGGCCAGCATCAACGTTCGCCCTGGTTCGGATGTGCCTGTTGCCCGTCGAATGCCTGCCGTTTTATTCCTTCTGTTCCGGGATATATTTATGCTGTGAAAGATAAGGAAGTTTATGTCAATTTGTTTGTGGCCAACGAATCGACCCTCGAAGTCGCCGGGAAGAAAGTAGGATTGAAACAGTCCACCTCTTATCCCTGGAACGGGGATATACAGGTGGCCGTGACTCCCCGCGGAATTTCCGATTTTGCGATGAAAATCCGGATTCCGGGTTGGGTGCAGGGAAAGGTCGTACCGAGCGATTTGTACCGTTATGCCGATGGCAAAAAACTAGGCTATACAGTGAAAGTGAACGGTAAGCCGGCAGAGAGTACGCTGGAAAAAGGTTATTTTACCATTCAACGCAAATGGAAAAAAGGGGATATCGTAGATATTCATTTCGATATGGAACCGCGGATTGTAAAAGCGAATTATAAAGTGGAAGCCGATCGTGGACGGGTATCCGTCGAGCGAGGACCGGTGGTGTATTGTGCCGAATGGCCGGATAATGATTTCAGTGTCCGGGGAATCCTGATGAATCAAACACCCGAATTTACCGTAGAAAACCGCAGTGATCTGTTGTACGGCATAGAGCTGTTGAAAACACAGGCTCAGACGCTGGAGTTCGATAAAGAGGGACGTCTGGAGGCAAAAGATGTCACTTTATCTCTGATTCCTTATTATGCATGGGCACATCGGGGAGCCGGAGAGATGACCGTTTGGCTACCGATCGACCTGAATGCTACCCGTCCGGCAATGCCGCCGACGATTGCTTCCGAAAGTGAGGTTTCTGCCTCTCACCGGAGTAGTGCTATCTCGGCGGTAAACGACCGTTTGCAACCACAGAATCCCGAGGATCGCTCGATGCCTTATTACCATTGGTGGCCGAAAAAGAATACAACCGAATGGATTGTATACGACTTCAAAGGCGAACAGACTGTCTCTTCTTCTACCGTTTACTGGTTCGACGACGGCCCGTGGGGTGGTTGCCGGATACCGGAAGCATGGAAGGTATATTATAAAAATGAAGCCGGAGCATGGGTCCCGGTGAAAAATACGGCTGATTATCCGATTCAGAAAGATGCTCCCTGTACGGTGGAATTCGAACCGGTGAAAACCGCTGCGGTGAAACTCGAAGTTCAATTGCCGGAGGATAATGCGGCAGGAATTTTTGAGTGGGAAGTGAAATAACTTTTGGCTTACCTCGTCATTATTGTTATTTTTGTAAAGAAAATCAAACTAACAAAACATGAACTTATTGAAAATCATTTTTTTATTTTTCTGTACCTGGATGACAGGAGAGTTGACGGCCCAGACACCCTTTGAACGGTATTTTCTGGACAAGACACTACGGTTCGACTACTACCATTGCGGAGATAGCCGGAACCAGGAGTATTTTTTCGACGAATTGAAGGAAGAACCCTATTGGGCAGGTTCGAAAGTGTCTCTGCTGGATGATACCGGTTATGGGGTGCAATTGTTTAAAATCTTCGATAAAGCCAGTGGTAAAGAGATTTATTCCCGAAGCTATTGTACCTTGTTCAATGAGTGGCAAACCACTCCCGAAGCGCAGACTGTGCGTAAAGCCATGCCTGAGTCGGTGGTTTTCCCTTACCCGAAAAATGAGGTACGGATCGAGATCTATGCCCGTAACCGGAAAGGAGTTTTTGAAAAGAAATTCGAACAGGACATCGATCCCAATTCTTATTTTGTGAAAAAGTTTACTCCCCGCTACGAGACCTTCGAGGTGGCCTATAACGGTAATCCCTCGACGCGGGTAGATATCGTACTCGTTCCCGAAGGGTATACCCAGAATGAGAAGGAGAAATTTGCAGCTGCCTGCCGGGTGTTTGCTGAAGAGTTTTTCAGTTACTCTCCTTTCAAGGAGAATGCTGCCCGTTTTAATATCCGGGCGGTGTGGGCCCCTTCGATGGAATCGGGTGTGACTATTCCCGGCGAACATGTATGGCGGAATACGGCGGCTCAAGCCCGCTACTATACCTTCGACTCGGAACGTTATCAAATGATCGAGGACTTTCAGGGACTCCGGGATATCGCTGCCCATGTGCCGTATGATCATATTTATGTGTTGTCCAATACGCAGAAATATGGTGGTGGCGGAATCTATAATTTTTATGGTATCAGTGCAGCTCACCATCCTAACCGTACCGGTAAAATCTATGTACACGAATTCGGACATGTGTTGCTGGGATTAGGGGATGAATATATTGGCAACGTGTCGTACAACGATATGTATCCGACCGATGTAGAGCCATGGGAAGCCAATCTGACCACCCTGACCGATTTCGGCCGGAAGGAATGGAAAAAGATGCTGGACACGAAAACGCCGGTTCCTACTCCTGTCAATGAAAAAACACCTCAGAAATTAGGGGTTTATGAAGGAGGTGGCTATGTGAATAAAGGAGTGTATCGTCCATGGCCCAACTGTCTGATGAATAACCTGCATACCATCGATATCTTTTGCCCCGTATGTAGTCAGGCGATCCGGAAGCAAATCGATTTTCTGTGCCGTTGATCGTACGGAGTAATTTTTAATATGCAGGCCGATGGTCCGGAGTGTTCCCGGAACATTCCGGAGTAGACATGCCTCGCTGAAAGATTCCGATCTTATCTGGAGAATGAACGCAATACTTGGAACGGACGGGCGATAGCCATGAGCAGGAGTAAACGAAAAAACGGACAGATTACGGTAAAAGTCGGCCCGGAAGGTATGCCGCAAGCGGTTCTTAAACTTAGGGCAGAATAAAAAAAGGGATATGTCGTCGAGACATATCCCCGGCTATTCATTAGCCCGAAATCCCAAGTCAATAGTTGAAAGAAAGCAGCCGGTTGAATGTATAATAGTTGTACACACGGCTTGGGAGGCCTGTTGGAGTATCCGGTCTGCTTTCAAACAGTAGCCTGATAATTGTATATATGTTGAGTGGATTGAGAAAAACGCGGAGCTGCCTTTAAAACAACAAAGCGTGGAACTTAACTCAATCTGGCAAGAACCACTGACAATGGTTAGGAACAGAAAGAGCAAGCTCACGCTTAGGTATCATTGATATACGAACCTCCTAC
>ERZ1673747.83-NODE-83-length-162338-cov-16.643561_pt1 | contig 162338 bp, 190 predicted proteins | sample MGYA00580220_ERZ1673747 | MGnify/ENA primary metagenome ERZ1673747 (study PRJEB41218, sample SAMN15661769) | gut metagenome | host: Homo sapiens | place: Canada: London | collected 2015-08-20/2019-03-30 | study: EMG produced TPA metagenomics assembly of...
TCAATGACGGCGCGCTCCGGCGTTTTTGTATCATGCAGGTGCGGCGGGAGAGTCACAGCAGATGCCGGAAAGGCAGGATGACCGCCCGCAGAAGGCCGTAGGAGATCTGTTTGCCCAGACTCTGCTCCCGGGGCTGGTAGGCAGGGCCGTCGGTGATGGTGCGGTCCGGGGCCATCCGCCGGCTATGCTCCTGAAGCTCCTGGATCTGTCCGCGGATCTGGGCGTTGAGCTGAGGGCTGCGGATGGCAAGCATCAGCTCGGTGTCCAGATACACGCTTCTCATGTCAAAGTTGCAGGAGCCGGCGATGGTCAGATCGTCCCCCACCACCAGGGCTTTGGTGTGCAGAGCCTGGTCTCCCAAATACTCGTACATGGACACCCCGGTGTCCCTCAGGGGCTTCTTCTGGTTTAAGTAGTCGGTGCAGCCGAAGGGATTGCTCCCGATCTCCACCGCGTTGATGAGGATGTCTGTTCGGGTGCCGCCGTCACAGACGGACCGGAGATCCCCGTACATATCCCGGCTGCAAATGATATAGGGGGTCTGGACCAGGACCTCCTCCGCCTTCGCCATGGCGTCCATCATCCGGGCCCAGAGAATGGGCTTTTTGTTCTCCGGCTCGATGGGGTTGGTCCAGAGCTCTACCCCCTGAGTCTCCAGGGTAGCGGCCTCCCACTCGGGCCGGGTGAGGGGATCGGCGAACGCCTGGGGATACCTGGCCCTTGTCTCCTCATAGCAGCGGGACAGGTCTTCGCCCTCTCCGGGCTGGTCCAGGACCTTGCAGCAGGGGAGAGACCAGATCCGGTGGAAATAGTCCCGGAGCTGGCGGTAGGACTGCCCCTGTCCGGGCTCTGTCTCATAGACCAGAATGTCGCGGTCCACGTTGTAGTGGTCAGTGTAGCGGCCCAAAAAACGGTTATCCGTGTTCCGGCCGCCCAGGAGATAGGCCAGGTCATCGGCGATCAGGTATTTGTCGTGCATCCGGTAATTGGTTTTCCAGGGGGCCAGCAGGTTGAGGGGGTTATACAGCCGGACCTCCACATTCTCATGGGCGGCCAGCTGGCAGAAGAGGTCGCTGCTGGAGAGCGGCCTGCCCCCTCCATTGAGGCCGTCCACCAGGACCTGTACCTCCACGCCCCGCTCCGCTGCGTTCCAGAGGGCGCCCATCACGTCCCGGCCGCCCTCCTCGTCCCAAAAGTCGAAGGTAGCCAGAATGATTTGTTCCTGGGCGGCCTCAATGAGCCGGAGCCGCCACAGCAGAGCGTCCTGGTTGTCGTCGATGCTCCGGACCCGCTCCGGGGCGGCGTCCGTCATCTCGGGCTCCGCCTCCCAGTCTCCGGGACCGGCGGTCTTGTGGACCAGGGGAGGAATGACCATGGACAGAACCAGGAACAGAAGCCACAGAAGAACTGCCAGCAGGAGATACCGCGCGATTCGTTTCATTTTTTGACTCACTTTCCCACCGGACCGGCGGAGCGGCCCGAAGACGTCCGGCCCGGCCAGGTGCATACTGCGGCCGGGATCTGTGGAAGATCCCGGCGGACCGCCGACAGCGGAATGGGGGCTGGGGCGGAAGTTGTCAGGTTTCGATGGTGGACATCATAGCAGAGAATACGGCAGTTTGCAATTCAGAGGGGAAAAGTGAGAATTTTAAGGAAAAAAAAGGAAATTCAAGATCAACTCCTGCGGGCCTGGGCCAGAGTGGCGCAGAGCACCTCTGCGGCCCCGGCAGAGCGCAGGAGCCGGGCGCACTCGCTGAGGGTGGCACCGGAGGTGACCACATCGTCCACCAGAAGGACACGCAGCCCGGCGAGGTCCACGCTCTCTTTCAGGCGGTAGACCCCGAGTACGTTGGCCCGGCGTTCCGATGCCTCGTGGAGGTGGGACTGGGGATCGTTGTTCCGGAACTTTTCCAGGGTCCCGCGGACGGGGAGGTCCAGTTCCCGGGCGACAGCCCGCGCCAGGGCCTCCGCCTGGTCGAAGCCCCGCTTCCGCCTCCGTTTGGGGCTGAGGGGGATCCAGGTCACCAGATCCAGAGGGGCGGCGCGGTTGTCCCGGACACACTGGGCGGTGAGCAGGCCATAGGCCCCGGCATAGCTGGGGGTGCCGGGGAATTTATAGCGGTGGATGGAGTCGGGCACCCTGTCCCGGTAGGCCAAAGGAGAGAGGCAGCCCGAGGTGAACTCCACCGGGCGCTCCGCCTCGCGGCCGGACAGCCAGGGGAGCATTTTCTGGCAGCCGGGACACGCCGGGGCGCGGGAATCCTCCAGAATATGCTGACAGAAGGGACACTTCATGGGGAACAGCAGGTCCAGAAGCCAGGTCCCCGCCCGGCCTGCCCATCCGGGAAGCTGGGACATTTTCATGGGAAGCACCCCCTTTCACCTTCCACCAGGGACCGAAGCGGTCATCCGGCGGCGGCCACCAGCTGGATCTCCACCGGGGCGTTCCCGGGGAGGGTGGCCACTCCGATGGCGGCCCGGGGGCCGACACCCGCCTCGCCCAGCTGCTCATACAGCCAGTTGGAGGCGATGTCCCCCACCTTGGCGTGGGTGGTGTAGTCGGGAGAGGCGTTGAGATAGACAGTGAGGGACAGGATCTGCACGATCCGCTCCCCCTCCTTCAGGGTATTCCGGGCCGCGGTAAGGGCGTTGGAGGCCGCCTGGATGACCGCTTCCCGGTAGTCTTCCAGGGGGCGGTCCGGGGTGATCTTGCCGGACATCAGCAGTACGCCGTTTTTGCGGGGGGTCATGCCGGCGGTAAAAATCAGGCCGCCGTGACGGACAGCGGGCTTGTACTTGCCCTGGGGAATGGGATTCTGGCTCATACGCAATACCTCTCAATCATTGTCATGATCCGGACTGGGCGGCCGCCCAGTCCGGGAGAGCTGGCGCCGGACGTCCGGCGCCAGCTGTCTGCCTTTACTATATCATAAAGAGGGGCAGGGTGTCCAACCTGTGGCGGGACGGTAGCGCATCTGAGCGGGCGGACACAGCGCACGGTCCTGGGCCCTTTTACAGCAGTTGATACAGCAGGCCGTCCGTCTGGGCGTACCACAGCAGCATCCCGTGCCCCCGGCGTGGGATGCGCAGCTGAAGGTCCCACTCGGGGTACTGCTTGACCACCTGGAGGCGGTCCCCGGTGGCAAAGGCCACAAAGGAGATATAGTTCTCTTTCCGCATGGGATGGCTGCTGGTGATGAACCAGTCGGTTTCCACCTCCTCCACCCGGAGCCTCTCCTCCGCGCCTGACTTGCGGGGCGTCAGCGGGGACAGCTTCCGGCCGCAGCAGGACACCTCTGCCGCGCCAGTGCAGAAGGTCAGCCCGCCGCATGCGGGGCAGGCATAATAATTCAGCTTTTTCATGTTTCCTCCTACCAGATCATTGGGGGTCAGATCCCCCTGGAGCATCCGGGCCAGATCGACCCCGAGCACCTGGGACAGCCGGGGCAATGTGGAGACCTCCGGGCTTCCCAAACCGCGCTCCCATTTGCTGACCGCTTTGTCGCTCACGCCCAGCCGGCCGGCCAGCTGGAGCTGGGTCAGACCCAGCTCACGGCGGAGCCTGCGGATCAGCGCGCCGGTTCGTATATTGTCCATCTTCCCTCACCTCCGAATACCAGCATATCAGAAGAAATGCCGGAATACAAGAAACGCTCCGTAGAGTTTCGGCGTTTCCTATGGTATCCGTTGCTTTTTAACCTGAATTGGTGTAAACTATAGAAACCAAAATTTGCATTCCTTGCCCGGTGCGCCGCCCCACGGGGAAAACAGGGCCGCCGGAGGGAACGGGATACAGAGCAGAACGGCCGTCCACACGGAGGCTGTATGGACAGATCAGAAAGGAGCGCGCACGATGGACGACAAGGTGAAGGAACTGCTGGATCGGATCCGGGACACTGCGGCGGGGGCCGCGGACGCCGCCAATCAGACCGCCCGGGCAGCCGGGAAAAGGGCGGGCCAGATGGTGGATGTGGCCAAGCTGAATGTGCAGCTGTTTGACCTGAACGGGGAGTTCAACGACATCCTGCGCCAGATGGGGCAGGTCATGTACGACGCCCACCGGGGCCAGCGGGAGGAAGGGGACAAGGTATCGGAGCTGCTGGAGCGGGCCGACGGGCTCAGCGGCAGGATCTCCGAGCTGAAGGAGCGCATCGCCGCCCTGCGCCAGTCCCGGACCTGCCCCTCCTGCGGCGCGGTGTGCGGGAAAGAGGATCAATTCTGCCGCCGCTGCGGCGCCGGACTGTGAGAAGGAGCGGACCATGACCTTTACGATGGAACAATATCAGGAGAGCGCCCAGGCGCTCCGGGAGCGGCTTGGGGGCTTTGTCCCCAAGGTCGCCATGGTGCTGGGCTCCGGCCTGGGCTATCTGGGGGATGAGGTGGAAGCTCCCATCGCGGTGGATTACCGGGACATCCCCCATTTCAAGGTCTCCACCGCCCCCGGCCACAAGGGCCGCCTGGTGTTCGGACTGCTGGAGGGCCAGCGGGTGGCCGTCATGCAGGGCCGGATGCACCACTATGAGGGCTACTCCTATGAGGAGGTCTCCTACGCCGTCCGGGTGCTGCGCCTGCTGGGCTGTGATACCCTGGTGGTCACCAACGCCGCCGGCTGTGTGAATCTGGAGTGGAAGGCCGGCGACCTGATGCTCATTACCGATCAGATCAAGATGTTCTCCGAGTCCCCCCTCCGGGGGGAGAACCTGCCGGAGTTCGGCGTCCGGTTCCCCGACGCCTCCCACCTGTACACCCCCCGCCTGCGGGAACTGGCGAGGGAGACGGCGGCGGAGCTGGGCATCCCCCTGCGGGAGGGCGTGTACTTTTACTGCTATGGCCCCCAGTATGAGACCCCGGCTGAGATCCGGGCCGCCCGGATCCTGGGGGGCGACGCGGTGGGGATGTCCACCGCCCCGGAGGTCATCGTGGCCGGACACTGCGGGATGGAGGTGCTGGGCCTGACCCTGCTGTCCAATATGGCGGCGGGCATCCTGGACCAGCCCCTGTCGGAGCAGGAGGTGCTGGACGCCGCGGCGGCGGCCCGGGAGAAGTTCTCTGGCCTGATCCGGGCCTGCCTGAAGAAAATGTGAGGTCTCTATGAAAATTTTGTTCCGAAATGTTACCGCTGTGACCATGGACCCGGACCGGCCTGTGATCCAAAACGCCTGTGTGGCGGTGGAGGGGACGCAGATCGCCTCTGTGGGGCAGGAGCATCCCCGTGGGGAGTTTGACCGGGTGATCGACGGACAGGGCAAGGCGCTGCTGCCCGGCCTGGTCAACTGTCACACCCATGTGCCTATGGCTCTGCTCCGGGGCTATGGCGGGGGGCACGACCTTCAGCACTGGCTGAACGACTATATTTTCCCCGCCGAGGCCAGGCTGGATGCCAGGTGCGTGGCCGCCGGGACCGCCTTGGGCCTGGCGGAGATGATCGCTTCGGGCACCACCTGCATCGCGGATATGTATATGCACACCGGCGCGGTGGCCCGGACGGTGCTGGAGTCCGGCATCAGCGCCAATCTGTCCTGCGGCGGGGTGTACTTCGGCGCGCCGGAGGATTTTTCTCCGGACACCTGTGGGGACTGCCGGAACCAGATCGCCCTGACGGAGGAGTGGAACGGCGCGGGGGACGGCCAGATCAAGGTGGACGCCTCCATCCATGCGGAGTACACCTCCAACCCGCCCCTGTGGCAGTGGATGGCTGGCTATGCCGCCGGCCGCGGCCTGGGGATGCACGTCCATGTGTCTGAGACCCGGTCTGAACATGAGTCCTGCCTCCAAAAGTACGGCAAGACCCCGGTGGCCCTGCTGGATCAGTACGGTGTGTGGGCCAATGGCGGCACAGCCGCCCACTGCGTCTGGGTGAGCGACGGGGACATGGAGCTGATGGCCCGGCGGGGGATCACCGCCGTCCACAACCCGGTGTCCAACCTGAAGCTGGCCTCCGGCGCGGCCCGGGTGCCCCGGCTGCTGGAGTGTGGGGTCAACGTGGCCCTGGGCACCGACGGGGTGGCCTCCAACAACAGCCACGACCTGTTTGAGGAGATCAAGCTGGCCGCCCTCCTCCACAAGGGGGTCGGCCTGGACCCTGCCGCGGTGACCGCACGGCAGGCCCTGGAAATGGCCACCGTCAACGGGGCACGGGCCCTGGGGCGGAACACCGGGGTCATTGCCCCAGGCAAAACGGCGGACCTGATCCTGGTGGACCTGGACGCCCTCAATCTGTTCCCATGCCACGATGTGGAGGAGGATCTGGTCTACTCGGCCCGGGGCTCCAACGTGGTGATGAATATGGCCCGGGGCCGGGTCATATATGAGAAGGGAGAGTTCTTCACCCTGGATCTGGAAAAGATCCGCGCGGAGGTGGAGAGTTATGCCCTGCCCCGGATTTTTGGTAGCGTGAGGGGCGGCGGAGCCTGACGGGCCCGCCCCCTGAACGAAAAGGAGGTTTCCCATGGCCCAACACAGCCATCCCCCGCGCCGCGTGGCGCAGAGCCCGAAGCAGAATACCTTCTTCGGCGGCGCCGCCGTGCTGGCGGCCGGGATCCTGGTGGTCAAGCTGATCGGTCTGTTTTATAAGATCCCGCTGCTCAACATCATTGGCGAGCAGGGGACCGCAGACTTCGGCAACGCCTATAACATCTACGCCGTGCTGCTTACCATCTCCACCGCGGGACTGCCGGTGGCGGTATCCAAGCTGGTGAGCGAGGCCAACGCCCTGGGCCGTCAGAATCAGGTCCGGCGGACCTTCCGGCTGGCTATGGCCCTGTTCTTGACCCTGGGCGTGCTGTCCTTCCTGGTGATGTTCTTCTGTGCCGACCAGCTGGCCGGTCTGATGCACGACAGCATGGCCGCCCCGGGTATCAAGGTCCTGGCCCCGGCGGTGATCTGTGTGGGCTGCCTGTCCGCCTTCCGGGGCTATGCCCAGGGACATGGCCGCATGACCCCCACCGCGGTGTCCCAGATCATCGAGGCCCTGTGTAAGCTGACGGTGGGCCTGGGTCTGGCCTACTGGCTGGTGAAGCACGGTTCGGACGCCAGCCACGCCGCCGCAGGCGCCATTACCGGTGTGACGGTGGGCACCATCGTGGCCCTGGTCTATATGCTGATGAACTTCCTCATCACCCGGGGGCGGGAGGGGAGCCTGTCCGACGACCGGCCGGATGACGCCCTCACGATCCTGAAGGACCTGCTGATGATCGCCGTGCCCATCACCATCAGCTCCTCCATGGTGGGCATCGTCACGGTGATCGACAGTTCCCTGGTCCAGGGACAGCTCCAGCGGGCCCTGCTGGAAAACCCGGACACCTGGGCGCTGTACCAGGGAATCGTGGACTTTACCGATCTGGAGCAGGCCCTGAAGGCGTGGAAGACCGCCCTGCCCCAGGGGGGAGCGGTCACCATGTCCCTGCTGGAGCAGAGCATGGCCGGACAGGGGGGGCAGGCGGAGGCCGCCCTGGCCCTGCACACCACCCTGGAGAGCATCAGCCGCACCCTCTATGGCAACTACAACGGCGCGCTGAACATCTATAACCTGCCCACCTCCCTGATGGCGGCGGTGACTGCGGCGGTGATCCCCGCTGTGTCGGGCGCGCTGGCCCGCCGGGACCGCCGGGGCGCGGGAAGGATCACCGGCTCCGCCCTGAGGATCACGGCGCTGGTGGCCTGCCCCATGGCGGTGGGTCTGTATGTGCTGGGCAAGCCCATCATGGCCCTGATCTTCCCCAGTCTGAACGCAGATCTGGCCGGCCCCCTTCTGTCCACCCTGGGTCTGGCTACCCTGTTTGTGTGCATGATGCTGGTGTGCAACTCCATCCTCCAGGCCCACGGCTTTGTCAACCTTCCTGTGGCTATCATGCTGTTGGGCGGGGTGGTGAAGATCTTTACCAACTACCATGTAGTTGTTGTACCCAGCATGGGGATCTATGGGGCCCCTATGGGCAATATCCTGTGCTTCGCCCTTTGTATGGTGCTGGACCTGGTGGTCATCGCCCGGGTGATCCCCCGGCGGCCGTCCTATTTCCAGGTGTTTGCCAAGCCGGCGGCGGCCTCCGCCCTGATGGGTCTGGGTGCCTGGGCGGTGTACGGCCTGCTGTCCAAGGGCCTGATGGCTGCAGGGAAGCTGTGTGAACTGGATCAGGCTACCCAGGAGATCGTGGGCCTGAGCCGAACGGGCAACGGTCTGGCGGTGATCTGCGCGATCCTGGTGGCGGTGGCGGTGTACGGAATTTTGGTCATTGCCCTGCGGGCCATCACCCGGGAGGACCTGTCCCTCATGCCCAAGGGGGAAAAAATAGCCCGTATTCTGCATCTTTCCTAGAAAAGACGTAAAAAATACCTTGCGAAGGAAGCGAAATTGTGGTAGATTTTCAGTATGTAAATTCCTATGGGATGGAGGACCTGCTACGCATCATGGAGCTGCTCCGGGCTCCCGGGGGATGTCCCTGGGACCGGGAGCAGACCCACCAGAGCATCCGCCGGAATATGCTGGAGGAGGCCTATGAGGCGGTGGAGGCCATCGATGAGGAAGATCCGGAGCACCTGAAGGAGGAACTGGGCGACGTCCTGCTCCAGGTGGTGTTCCACGCCTGCATGGCGGCGGAGGAGGGGCTGTTCACCTTTGATGACGTGGTGGACGGCGTGGCAAAGAAAATGGTGTTCCGCCACCCCCATGTCTTTGGTACGGTCCGGGCGGAGGACTCAGTCCAGGCTCTGGACACCTGGGACGCTCAGAAGCGGGAGGAGAAGGCCCAGCGTACCGCCACGGACACCCTGGAGGCGGTGGCCCGCTCCCTGCCCGCCCTGATCCGGGCGGAGAAGGTCCAGATCAAGGCCGCCAAGGCCGGCTTTGACTGGCCGGACCGGGAGCCCGCCCTGGACAAGCTGGCGGAGGAGGTGGACGAGTTTCGCCGCGCCGCCTGCGGGGACGGAGACCCGGAGGAGGAACTGGGCGACCTGCTCTTTGCCGCGGTGAAGGCGGGGCGGTTCCTGGGACTGGACAGCGAGCAGGCCCTCACCCGGGCCTGTGACAAATTCATCCGCCGGTTCCGGACGGTGGAGGAGCTGGCCCCCCGCGCTCTGAAGGAGTGCTCCCTGGAGGAGCTGGAGGCCCTTTGGGCCCAGGCTAAGTCACATCCGGAGGCTCAGGCTTAAAAGCTGGTGTTCGTCCCGGCTTTAAGTGATATTTCAAAAGACAGGCTGCGTGTGTGCGGCCGTCGATGTTCTTAGGAGGAAGACGACATGAATAAAACTGAACTGATTGCCGCTGTGGCGGAAAAGGCCGATCTGTCCAAGAAGGACGCCGAGGCCGCCATCACCGCCGCCGTGGAGGCCATTACCGGTGCGCTGATCGAGGGGGAGAAGGTCCAGCTGGTGGGCTTTGGCTCCTTTGAGGTCAAGACCCGCGCCGCCCGTGTGGGCCGCAACCCCAAGACTGGGGAGGAGATCCCCATTTCCGAGGCCCGTCTGCCCGTATTCAAGGCCGGTAAGGCCCTGAAGGACGCGGTGGCGAAGTAAGGACCGGTCCGAAGAATGATCCCGGGGCGCCGCCACACCGAAGGGCGGCGCCCCTATTTTTATCAGCAACAGAGAGGAACAGAAGTCATGCGATTGGATAAGTGGTTAAAGGTCTCCCGCCTGATCAAGCGGCGCACCGTGGCCAACGAGGCCTGTGACAACGGCCGGGTGACGGCCAATGGCCGCAGCGTGAAGGCCAGCTATGAGGTGAAGCCCGGGGACGTGCTGGAGCTGAAGTTCGGCGAGCGTACCGTAAAGGTAGAGGTGCTGGCGGTGGCGGACAGCGTGGGCAAGGCGGACGCCTCCGCCCTGTACCGGGAGCTGCTGTAAGGCGGGGCGGGCCATGAAGAGAGCGAAGGGCCTCCGCCTGGCCGCCCTGGCCCTGGGCGGCGCAGTACTGCTTTCCGGCTGTGTGACCCGGACAGAACCCTCTGTGTCCACACAGATCTTTGTGATGGACACCATCATGTCCCTGGAGCTGTGGGAGGGGGGCAGTCAGGAGCAGCTGAATCAGGCGGTGGAGCAGCTGTACCAATGGGAGGACCTGTGGTCGGCCACCGATGAGGACAGCGAGATCTGGGCGGCAGACCACAGCGGCGGGGAGTGGGTCACCCTCTCCGGGGATACGGTGGATCTTCTCTCCCAGGCGCTGGACCTGTGCCGCCTGACCGGCGGGGCGCTGGACCTCACCGCCTACTCCGCCGTCAAGGCATGGGGCTTTACCACGGGGGAATACCGGGTGCCCGGAGAGGAGGAACTGGCTGCCCTGGCGGATGGGATCGACCATACCCAGGTGGAGCTGGATCGGGATGCCTGCCGGGTTCGCCTGCCCGCCGGGATGGAGCTGGACCTGGGGGCGGTGGCCAAGGGCTATGCCGGGGCGCGTCTGGCGGAGCAGCTGCGGGAGCAGGGGGTGACCTCCGCTCTGCTGAACCTGGGGGGCAATGTCCAGACCGTGGGCGGAAAGCCGGACGGCTCCCCCTGGTCGGTGGGGGTCCAGGACCCGGCCTCGGAGCAGGTGGATAACCTGCTGGCCATCCAGGTAGTGGATCAGGCTGTGGTCACCTCCGGCAGCTATCAGCGGTATTTTCAGCAGGACGGACAGACCTACTGGCACATCCTGGATCCGGAGACCGCCGCTCCGGCCCGCACCGGTCTGGCGTCGGTCACAGTGGTGGGGCCGGACGGTACGGTGTGCGACGGCTTGGCTACCGCCCTGTTCGTGCTGGGCGAGGAGGCCGGGATCGAACTCTGGCGCGCCCATCCGGAGCTGGGCGTCCAGGTGATCTGGGTCCGAGAGGACGGCTCCGTGGCCCTGACGGAGGGACTGGAAGAGAATTACCAGGTCAACCCACAGCACCGGGGCCTGGATATGACGGTGGTGGAGGCATGAACAAACGAACAGCGCTGTTGGCCGCCCTGCTGGCGGGTGCGGTCCTGCTGTGTGCCGGCGTGATCTGGCGGCAGCACAGCGGCCCCGGCGGGGGCGTGCTGGCCCGGGTCTATCAGCGGGGCGAGCTGATGGAAGAGATCCGCCTGGACCGGGTGCAGGAGCCATACTCCTTCCCACTGACCGGGGAGGGGGGGGCGGAAAACGTGGTGGAGGTGGAGCCGGGCCGGATCCGGATCGTCTCCGCCACCTGCCCCGATCAGGTGTGCGTCCGCCAGGGGTGGATCTCAGACTCCACCGTCCCGGTGGTCTGCCTGCCCAACCAGGTGATCGTGGAGATCGTGGGAGGTGAGGGCTTTGCGGACACAGCGGCCGGCTGACGGCGCCCGCCGGATCACCCAGATGGCCCTGCTCACCGCCATCGCCCTGACCATTTTCATGGCGGAGGCGCAGATCCCGGTCCCCATCCCCATCCCGGGGATCAAGCTGGGGCTGGCCAACATCGTCACGGTGTACGCCGTTTTTGCCCTGGGGCCGGGGGACGCCCTGCTGATCCTGGTGGCCCGTGTGTTTCTGGGGGCGGTGTTCTCCGGACAGATGATGACTCTGTTTTACAGCCTGGGGGGCGGGCTGCTGTGCTGGCTGGTCCTCCTGCTGCTGTCCCGGCTGCTGACCTGGAAGCAGATCTGGCTGTGCAGCCCCATCTCTGCGGTATTCCACAACCTGGGGCAGCTGCTGGTGGCCGCCGCCCTGCTGGGCAGCTGGACGGTGCTGGCCTATCTGCCCTATCTGGTGGTGGCCGGAGCGGCCAGCGGCCTGTTCACCGGCCTGTGTGCCCAGCTGCTGGCGGGGCGGCTGAAGGGGCTGGGCCGCAGGTAGCACACCAGTCTGACCTGCCGGGAATGAAAAAGGAACGGACCTCTCTGCGCCGCAGAGAGGTCCGTTTTCCGTCTTATTCCAGATTGTCGTCGTCCAGATGGTGGAAGTCCTTGTTATGGCCGAACACATGGGTGAGGGGATAGACCTTGATGAAGCAGTCATAGCCTCCGTCCCGGATGAACTCCCGGAGACGGACGTACTCCCGGGAGGTGCAGACGCAGTCCAACTGGGTCTTGGGCTGTCCGGAGTAGCTACCTGTCACCTGATCGATGGTGGCGCTCTTGTGGATATCCTGAATGATGAAGCGCTCGATCTTCTGGGGCTGGTCGCAGATGATCTCCACCTCATAGAGCTTGGGCCCCAGGTTAAAGATCACATGGTTCATGCAGCTGACATAGAGCAGCTGCCCCACAAAGGCGTAGGCCACCGCATCCAAGGAGAAAGCCGACAGCATGAGGAGCATGATGCCCCCGTCCAGAGCCAGCAGGAGGTATTTCAGCGGCACGGTCCGAAACAGGCGCTGTTTCAGCAGCTTGGCCAGGGTGTCTGTCCCGCCATAGGAATAGCCCAGACGGTAGGTGAGGCCGGAGCCCAGACCATAGATCGCACCGAAGAGCATGACCGCGATGAGCTTTTCCTGCAGGATGATCTCCACCTGGATGTGATTCAGCCCCCAGAGCACCACCGGGTAGAGCAGGGAGAGTACCAGAATGTTGGAGACCTCCCGCCAGCCCAGGGCCAGGGCGGTACACAGCAGGATCGCCAGGGCCAGACCATAGTAGATCAGCGCATAGTTGACGCCGGTGAATTGGGCGGCGGCCATGGACAGTCCGGTGATCCCGGTGACCACAAAACCATTGGGAAGGGCCACCCAGTTGACTGCGATGCTGCACAATACACAGCTGAGGACCATATTGGTCAACGCCTTGCCCGGATGCTTTCTCATACGTACACCTCACGGGCGGCGGGGGCAGCCTGCCCTCCGATCCAGCCCAGCGCTTTTGACGGCTCTGTCTTATACTGGAGAGCGTACCTTATTTTTCTGAAAAAAGCAATACAGGAGCGGGAAAATTGTGTACTTTACCGAATCACTGGGGGAGGGTCAGATCACCCTCACGGATCCAGCCGATCTTCCGCAGGATCTGGCAGAATGCCCAGGACAGGACGGCGGGCAGAACAAAGCAGATCAGGATCATGCCCAGCCAGTCGAAACTGGTGGGGACGATGGCGGCCGCCCCTCTGGCAAGGGCCTCCTCACTGGGGGCGAGCCATCCGGTCCACACGCCGATTTGTCCGCACAGGCCGCAGGTGCCCATACCGGAGTTGATGGGGGCGCCGTTCATCTCCAGTCCGAACACGCAGGTGGCGATGGGGCCGGTGATGGCGGAGGCCAGCGTGGGAGGGATCCAGATCCGGGGATTTTTCACAATGTTGGGCATCTGAAGCATGGAGGTGCCCAGGCCCTGGGAGACCAGACCGCCCCAGCGGTTCTCCTTGAAGGACATGACGGCGAAGCCCACCATCTGGGCACAGCAGCCGGCCACAGCAGCGCCGCCCGCCAGTCCGGTCAGGCCCAGCACAGAACAGATGGCGGCAGAGGAGATGGGGAGGGTAAGGGCGATGCCCACCAGGACGGATACGGCGATCCCCATCCAGAAGGGCTGGAGCTTGGTGGCGTTGTCAATGACCAGGCCAAAGGCGCTGGCGACGGTGCCGATGGGGGGAGCGATGAGCTTGGCCAGGGCCACACCGATCAAAATGGTGACGCCAGGGGTGACCAGAATATCCACCTTGGTCTCCTTGCTCACCATTTTGCCGCACTCCGCGGCGATGATGGCGATGATCAGAACGGCCAGCGGGCCGCCCGCTCCGCCCTCAGCGTTGGCTGCCCAGCCCACGGCGGCGAGAGAGAAGAGGACCATGGGATCAGCCTTTAGTGCATAGCCGATGGCCACTGACATGGCCGGACCGGAGACAGACATGGCATAGGCGCCGATGTCGATGAGATACTGGATGGACAGCTGCTGCCCCAGAGTCTTGATGATGGTGCCGATGAGCAGAGAGCAGAACAGGCCCTGGGCCATAGCACCAAGGGCGTCAATCCCATAGCGCTTGGCTGAGATCTCGATATTTTTCCGTTTCAGGAATGCCTTGAATCCTTCCATTGGATGCACCTGCTTCGTAAAAATGGTATACAGGTGTCAAGATACCTGTATACCGCATCATACACGAATCGGGCCTGATTGTCAACCCGCTTTTTCCGAATCTCTCACCTCTTTGAAAAAGCTCCCCTCCGCCGGTCAGGCAGAGGGGAGCGCTTCTGGTATAGAGCAAGATGCGAGTTCGTATGGATCATGCCTCCAGCAGAACACCTAACTGTTCCAGGGCGGTCTGGACCCGCTGGAAGGCGGTCTCGTCTGGGCAGGAGATGGTGTGCAGGTGGATGCCCTCTGTGAGGTTGGACAGGGGGAGGGCGTCGGACTGGCGGCAGCGGTCCACAAACTGGATCACGTCATACCGGCTGGACAGCTGGAGTGGTCCGGTGAGCTGGCCGTAGATCGGGTGTTCTACAATGACGTCGATCACCGTACAGCCCTGGTCCACGATGGCGTTGAGCTCGTCCTCCATCTGGTCCGCCCGGTGACGGCAGGCGAGGGTGCGGACCAGTCCGCTGTGCTCCTCTGGGAGCATATAGCCCCGTGGAGTGGCGGCGATGGACAGACCTCCCGCCCGCAGCAAGGCTACGTCTCCCACAATGATCTGACGGCTGACAGAGAACTCCCGGGCCAGGGCGGCGGCGCTCACCGGGTGGTCGGTCCGCTCCAGGACAGATAAGATTGCGGCGCGGCGTGCGGCAGCGTCCATAGGTGATCCCTCCTTGCCCCTGGGCGGGCCTGGCACTGGGCGCAGTCCTCCCGGGACGTTTTTGTTCAGTGTATCATAAACCGGACCCGGGGGCAAGCGGGAGTTGCGGAACGGCGCGCCTTGAGAGATCGTTCAAAGATCCAGGCTATGCTGTGGAAGCCGCTGGCCTGATGTTTTCGGGAGCCATGCCGTGGATGGGACGAACATATAGGTTCCCGCAGGAATGGGTCACGCCTGTTCAGTCTCCTGACCCAGCAGCTGCCGGTAGATGGCGGCCATGTGGCCGCTGAAGCAGACGAAGGTGATCTCCGGTCCATCTGGGTGTTCCATGAGAAAGCGGCGGCACTCGGCCACAGCGATGGCGGCGGCCTCCTGGGGCGGATAGTGGTAGACCCCTGTGCTGATGGCAGGGAAGGCAACCGTGCGGCAGTTCAGTTCCAGGGCCCGGGTCAGGGAGGTGCGGTAGCAGGAGGCAAGCAGGTCCGGCTCCCCCCTTCCACCCCCGTGCCACACGGGGCCCACCGTATGGATGACGTATTTGGCTGGAAGGCGGTAGCCCTTCGTCGCCTTGGCCTGGCCGGTGGGACAGCCGTGGAGGGTGCGGCACTCGGCCAGCAGTTCCGGGCCGGCCGCCCGGTGGATGGCCCCGTCCACCCCGCCGCCCCCCAGCAGGGATGTGTTGGCGGCGTTGACGATGGCGTCAACCTCCAACGCGGTGATGTCTCCGGTGACAAGGTGCAGCTTCATGGGAAACAGACCTCCAATCTCAAAAATGGACGGCGCAGAGGCCGCCGCTGTGTATTCTAATTATACAGGGCGTTGGGCGGGAAGGAAACGGTGCCTTCTTTCATGATAAAAAATCATTCTTGGATCGACTTTTTCTCCTCGCCGCACAGAGATTTATCTCTTTCTCATATCATTGATACCGTCCATGAGTACATCTTGCAAAAGAGTGATATAATCTGCATATTGGTCTCTGTTTTCTGTATTATTTATAAACAAAAGTAATAATTCGTTTCATTTCTTTTAAGATTGCCATTCCAACCATCCCTGCAAACATCCAATTCCCAATATAACGATGAAAATAATAGCAATAACTCCAAGCACTTTAAGTGCTAAAGTATCTCCGTATGTAATTGGTAAAGTGACTTTTCCAATTTGAACTTTCTTTCTTAATTTTTCTTGCTCCTTTAAGCTTTTGCGAAAGTTTTTATTAGCCCATTCTTAAAATCCTTTAGACTTTTAGCGTAAAAAAACAAGAACTATCCCTAAAACAATATGGATGGCAGCCAAAATTGGCACCCACCCCCCAATTACTTAACGGATTTTTACAGATGATTGGAATGAACGAAAGTAATATCCATCCTATACCACATCCTGACAAAATAATTCCACCAATACTATATGCACCAACTCCGTCTTTTTGTGCTCTAACAATATCGGCTGCAGCCTTACTTACATTGCCAGATATTTCTTGACAAAACCAATCTGACAATCTATTCATTAATTTATCCACTCTTTCTGACAATATTATCCTCTAAAAATTCTAATTTTCCAGTTCTGCAATCTGGGATTTATTTTGGTTCAACATTCTGTTTTGATGAGACTTTACTTCTTTTTTTATCCAATACTTGCTTTCAAACACCATCTATCACAGTGGTGATCCCTTCTACTCTCCAAAATTGACAATTTCCAATATCTATTCTTGCAAGATTTTTGTCGTGATCCATTTGTCTGGCGCCATATACTATATATTTTTTCCCTCTATAAGCTGTGCCCATTTGGTCCGTATCATAAATCATAAAATGTGTATTTTTCTTCCATTTATTAGATACGACTGTACCTATTTTTAATTGAAGAAATTCATTTTCAGTCATACTATATTACCGCCATCGTCCTAGACTTGCTGTTTTTGATTTTACCACAGATCCGAGGATGTGAAAATAGAGAGTTTCTCGGGCTGATTTCCCGCCTTATGGACATACGGCACAGAATGCATCCATTCATAACAAGCGGCGTGTAGTGGCCTTGATGGTTACCACCATAGCCGCTACAAGCGACAGCTTGAACATCACATGGAAAATCTGACAGGTGGCATACCTCCCATCAGATGCCTACCCTGTGCAGGTCCTTGTAAACTGTACGTTTCGGATATGAAAGAAAAGTCCATTCAATACCATAATGATAAGTGGATTTGAATGAAGGGTCACTGTTTCAGAAACGAAAAAAGGACCCGGAGAGTCCGGGTCCCGAAGCGCCGGACGTCCACCCGTCCGGCGCGGTAAGGGCTGAAGCTGATTCAGGCGTGGGCGGCCAGCCGGTCCAGCCGGTCCGCCGGGATGAGGGTGCGGAAGAAAGAGATGCGGGGCAGGGCGCTGAGCAGCAGGCTGCCCAGAAGATAGCAGGCCAGCAGCTCGCCCAAGCCCACTGTAAAGGCATTGAAGGCATAGGCGGCCCAGAAACCAGGGCCGAAGCCCGTCTCAAACCAGGCGATCTCCGCCCCCACGATGGCGGCGTTGCACAGCACAGGGGGCAGGGGAGCCAGCCAGCGGCTGGGCATCCGCTGGGTCAACAGGCAGGCCAGAAGGGTGGCGGCGGAGCCGCACACGATGTCCAGCGGATAGGGGGAAAACAGGTTGGCCACGATGCACCCCACGAACAGGCCCGGGGTAGCTGCCGGGAAGAGAAAGGGCAGAACGGTGAGGGCCTCGGACATGCGGATCTGGATGCCGGTGAAGGCGGGAATGGGCAGGACCAGGGTCAGGGTGGCGTACACCGCCGCCAGGAGGGCTGCCAGGGTCAGGTCTTGGACAGAGAATTTGCGCATAAAAAAACCTCCATTTTCTTGTTTAGAGAACGCCGGAGCAGATGCTCCGCCGAACGAACGGGAGAAAGACCGGAGGGCCGCTCCCGCTTGGACGAGGTGTGGAGACTCGTCAGCGGCTATCCTAACACAAGCTGAGGCATTTGTCCAGCATAAAGAGAAAAAAGGAGAGGCCCGCTCGTCCTGAGCGGGCCTCTCCGATAAAAAAGGCGGTTTGGGGGAATATCAGATCAGGGTCTTGGGATCAATGTACTCCAGGTTCAGCGCCTCGGCGACACCGGGGAAGGTGCAGTGGCCGTCGTAGCAGTTCAGGCCGGCCAGCAGACCGGCATCGGCGGCGCAGGCCTTCTCCACACCGTCAGCGGCCAGACGCAGGCCATAGGACAGAGTGGTGTTGACCAGAGCCTGAGTGGCGGTGCGGGCCACTGCGCCGGGCATATTGGCGACGCAGTAGTGTACGATGCCGTCCACCATAAAGACGGGATCGGCGTGGGTGGTGGCGTGGGTGGTCTCAATGCAGCCGCCCTGGTCCACGGCTACGTCCACCAGAACGGCGCCAGGCTTCATCAGGCTCAGATCCTCACGGCGGACCAGCTTGGGTGCGGCGCGGCCGGGGAGGAGAACGGCGCCGATGACCAGGTCAGCGGTCTTGAGGCAGTTGCGGATGTTCTCGCGGGTGCTGTACAGGGTGGTGATCTGGCGGGGGAAGATGTCATCCAGATAGGCCAGACGGGCGGGGTTGACGTCCAGGATGGTCACGTTGGCCCCCATGCCCACAGCGATCTTGCAGGCGTTGGTGCCCACGTTGCCGCCGCCCAGGATGACCACGTTGGCGCGGGCCACGCCGGGGACGCCGGCCAGCAGCACGCCGCGGCCGCCGAAGGTCTTTTCCAGGTACTTGGCGCCCTCCTGCACGGACATACGGCCGGCGATCTCGCTCATGGGGGTCAGGCAGGGCAGACCGCCGCTGCGGCCCACGATGGTCTCATAGGCGATGGCCTTCACGCCGGACTCCATCAAAGCCTTGGTCAGGGGGGCGTCAGCGGCCAGGTGCAGATAGGTGTAGAGGATCAGGTCCTTACGGAAGAAGCGGTACTCGCACTCGATGGGCTCCTTGACCTTCACGATCATGCCGGACTTGTTCCAGACGGCCTCTGCGGTATCCTCCAGAGTGGCGCCGGCCTGCACATACTCCTCGTCGGGGAAGCCGGAACCCAGTCCCGCGCCCTTCTCCACCAGTACGGGGTGCCCAGCCTGAACAAAAGCGCTGACTGCGTCGGGGGTCAGTCCCACACGAAACTCATTGTTTTTGATTTCCTTTACTACGCCGATCGTCATGTCCATTCTCCTTTTCGTATTTGATATGTGCCTGACCCGGGTCCTGCGGCCTCCGGAGCGCCCGGTCTGACGGGCCCCGGAGGGGGGAAGGCTCCGAACAACAAAAAAACCAGCAAAGACGGAGAATAGCCCGCAACACGGGATGTTGATTCGTCTTTGCTGGATTTTATCTGTGATGGCAGGGCGGAGGCCCTATCTGACAGCTAAAGCAGCACATATCGTTATCTGCATTATAACGACTTCCGCCAAAATGTCAAGCACTTTTTCAAATTAATTATTCAGTCTGCACAAGCGGAACACGAGAAACCCAGAAAAAGGGAAAATGGCCGTCAATCCCGGCCGGGGACCCAGCCGGTCCGAAGCTCCGGCACAAGGGTATGAAGCTGCTCCAGGGCCCAGTCGCCGCAGGTGCGGTCCGTCAGGGCGGCCTTATAGCTTCCGCCGTTCCGGAGAACGGCCATCAGAAAATACTGCCCCACGGGGACCCGGCGGCAGCCCATGCCCACCGGGAGGTCCTCCAGACGCAGGTAGACGTGGGCGAGGGCCGCCAGAGGGAGAAAGACCGTCTGGGTGAGCCGGGGGAAGTACAGCCCCAGCTGCCCCAGGCGCATCTGCCCCAGGTTCCGGGCCTGCTCATAGTCCCGGGTCAGCGTCTCCCCGTCCGGGGCTGGGAGGGAGGTGCCGTTTTTGAACTTCATAGCGGTTTCCTTTCTGTCAGGGCTGCACGGAAAAGGGGCTTCCGTTGTAGTCGGTGGACAGCAGAGCCTCATAGTCCCGGATCCCCACCACGATGTCCGGCTGGTGGAGGCGGATGTAGTCGGCCAGGGGCATTTCACGATAATGGCGCAGGTCAATGGAGCGCATCTCATCAAAACTGTAATAAGCCAGGCACTCCACCGGGTTTGTGAAGCTGTCCCCGTAGATGAGGATGGAGGGCAGGTCGGGGCGGTTGGTCTCGATTACGGTCTCGCCCACATCGCCCCCCATGTAGAGGGAGTAAAGCACCCCCTCTGTGCCGGTGGCGGGGAGGGCATATACTGTCGGGGCGGTCTCCGTGTCGTTGTCCGTCCGGGTGAAGGGGACGGGGGCCCTGGGCAGGCCGATGGTCAGGTGTTCCCCGCAGTCCTCCAAGCCGAAGAGCTTCCGCCCCCGGGAGCCCAGATAGGGGTTGGGCAGGGTCTCCACCGCGAGGGAGTTTCCGTCCAAAATGGTCAGCTCTGTACCCAGCTCCGCGCTGAGGCGCTCCAGGATGGCCCGGTAGGTGAGATAGGCTCCGCCGAACTGATAGTGGTAGTCGGCCATGGAGTAATATTCCCTGGGGTTACCAGCTGTGTCCAGCACCGGCCCCATGTCCAGAAGATCCATCCCACGTTCCGCCATGGCATGGGTGAGGGCGGGGACCTCCAGAGCGGTATACGCCTCCCGGTTGTTGAGAAAATCCGGATAGGCCTCCGGGTAGTAGGCGTACTGCCCCGGGACCGCTGCATAGCAGAAGCGTCCGCCGTACCCCTCCACAACATCCCGCAGGCGGGCCAGCTCCTCCGCCATGTGCTCCGCCTGGGCGGTGATCCCGGCGGGGTCCGGAGTTTCATAGGGGTTCCAGCCCAGGAGCATCCCATCCGCAGGGACTACCTGGTTGACCACCGGGCGGTGGAACAGGTGCAGGTCGACCCAGACGGACAGCTTCATCAGGGTGTTCCGCCCGGCGGCGTGGTCCTGGAGCACCGGCTCCACGCTGGCGGGGAAGGTGCCGTCCAGAAGCGTCTCCACCGACAGCTCCGCCGGATGGGCCAGATTCCGATTCTCATAGTAGGACCAGCCCGACTTTGGCCGGATCAGAGTGACGGCCAGGGCCAGCGCCAGGAAGCCGAGAAAGCCGGCGGTCAGGAACCAGTCGGCCCATCTACTCTTTTTCATGGGGGAGCCTCCTTAGAATTGGAAATAGATGAAGGGATTGAAGGAGCCGGTGACCAGCAGCCCATAGGAGAGGACCAGCAGCCCCGGGGCCAATACCCGGGGCGCCCACAGGGCGAGCGTCTGACCGGCGGCCCCCCGGGCCTCCAGCCAGGACTGGAGCCACTGCTTCACCGGCAGGAAGGCGATGAGGGCGAGGATCCACTCCGGCCAGAACTGGAGCAGGTAGTAGACTGCTTGACCGTCCTGGGCCAGGCCGGTGGTCTGGCCGAACATGGCGCCCAGATAGGCCCACGCCTGGCCCAGATCCGCCGCCCGGAACAGCACCCAGCTGAGGATGACAGCCAGCATGGTACAGGCCCAGCGGATCGGGCTGGGCAGCTGCTCCAGGAAATGCCCCCACAGGAATTTTTCCCCCAGCAGCAGGAGGCAGAACCACAGTCCCCACAGGATGAAGGTCCAGGCGGCCCCGTGCCACAGGCCGGTGAGCAGCCATACCGTCAGAATGTTGCGGATCTGCCTGGCCCTGGAGCAGCGGTTGCCCCCCAGGGGGATGTACACATAGTCCCGGAACCAGGAGCTGAGGGAGATGTGCCACCGCCGCCAGAACTCGGTGACGGAGCGGGAGATATAGGGGTAGTTGAAGTTCTCCAGGAAGTGGAAGCCGAACGTATGGCCCAGGCCGATCGCCATATCGGAATAGGCGGAGAAGTCGAAGTAGATCTGGAAGGTATAGGCCAGGGCCCCCACCCAGGCCAGGCCGGGATCCAGATTGGCGGCTGTCTGTCCAAAGACTCCGTCGGCGATCTGGCCCATGGAGTTGGCCAGCACCATCTTTTTGGACAGGCCGAAGCAGAAACGGGTGGCCCCGGCGGCAAACTCCGACAAGGTCTCCTCCCGGTGGGCGATCTCCTCCATCACGGTGGTGTACCGCACGATGGGGCCGGCCACCAGCTGGGGGAACAGGGCCACATACAGGGCCGTGTCCAGAGGGTTTTTCTGAATGGGGGCGTCCCCCCGGTATACGTCGATGACATAGCTGAGCCCCTGGAAGGTGAAAAAGGAGATGCCGATGGGCAGGGTGACCTGAGGGATCGGGACAGCAAAGCCCAGGCCGCAGATGGTCCGGGCCAGAAAACCGGCGTACTTGAACCAGGCCAGCAGGCCCAGCCCGGCGCATACGGCAAAGAGCAGCCCCGCCCAGGCCAGCCGGGGCCGGTCCCTCTGTCCGGCCAGCAGGCCACCCACATAGTTGACGGAGATGGACAGGACCATCAGAAGGACCAGAGGACCGGCCCCCCACCAGTAAAAGAACAGGCTGGCCCCCAGCAGGACCAGGTTCCGCAGCCCACGAAACCGGGCGGGAACGAGATAATAGACCAGAAGCAGGGCGGGAAGAAAACCCAGCAGAAAGACAAGACTGCTGAATACCATAGGGAGGCCCCCCTTTTGTGTGAAATCAGGGATCAGAGCGCAGAAATAAGAGCCCATCACCAGGAGTCAGGCAGGAACTGGGCAGTTTTTACAGTCTGAGTATACCGCATTTCCAAGCCTGCGTCAAATCTGTCAGAGATGCAAGCCGGAATTGTAATTTTGCATGGAATGTGATAAAATGACACGGAATATGACAAATTGCCCCGAAAGGGGCGGAGACGAGGTGCCCCATGGACCATCCCTTTCGCAGCGCCGCCTTCGGCGGCTTCAACCGGCAGGACGTGCTGGACTATTTGGAAAAGACGGCGGCGGAAAACGCCCGAAAGCAGCAGGAGCTTCAGCGGCGCCTGGAGGAGGCGGAGGAGGACCGGCGGAAGCTGGCCTCTCAGGAGTCGGACCAGGAGGAGCGTGTGACCATCCTCAACCGGGACCGGGAGAGCCTGAGCCAGCAGCTGGAGCAGGTGAAGGCGGTGCTGGAGGCTAGCCGGGAGCGGGAGGAGGCCCAGAGCCGGGAACTGGAGGAGCTGCGCCGGGAGCGGGACAGCCTGCGCCGCCGGGTGGCGGAGCTGGAGCCCGGGGCGGCAGCCTATACCGCCGTCAAGGAGCGGGCCGCCGGGGTGGAGCTGGAGGCCCACTGCCGGGCTCAGAACGTGCTGAATGAGGCGGACAGACAGGCGCGGGAGCTGCGCCGGGGCATGGAGCAGTGGCTGGGCCGGGTCCAGGTGGAGTACGACGCCCTGCGTAGCGAGGTGGAGTCCACCGTCTCCCACGCGGCGGATCAGCTGGAGAAGGCGGGGAAGTGTCTGGAGCAGATGACTGCCCTGCTGGCTGACCAGGATGTGGCCCTGGAGGAGCTGTCCCGGGCCTATGACAGCACGGACCGGGAGAAGGTCCCCGCTCCCATGCCGTTGACAGAGCTGTAACATGGATCTGGACCGGGTCCGTCTCTGGCTTCCGCCGGAGGCGCGGCCCGGTCGCTTTTTGCGGTGTGACCGCCGCACACGGACAAAATTCTGTGCAGAACGGACATGAAGTGGGGCGTACTTTTTCTGGATTCTGGTGGAAAGCACCATTGACTAATTGCGGAGGGTGCTTTACAATAGAACAAAATTCACAACCATCCAGCGTTAGAAAGGGGAGGGGAAGCATGAAAAAGCAGAGCTGTGGACACAATGCGTACAGCTGCGCTTCTGCCGCCGGAATGACAGCGGCCGCTTCCTCCTGCGCGAATTTCCAGGCCAAGTCTGGAAGTGCCTCTGCCTCTGTGAGCCTGTTGGACACCATGATGATGGTGTCCTTTTTTGTTGTCCTGGTAGGGATCGTGGGCCTTCTGGCCGACTCCCTCCTGCTGGTGAACGTGCTGTCCGTACTGTGCGTAGCCGGGCTGTTGATTATTCTGGCCCTGGGGGGCCGAAACAGCGTTCCAAAGAGGTAACCGCTTTTCACCCATCAAAAGGGTTAAAAGGGCGGCTCCGTTCTTTGGAACGGAGCCGCTTTTTTAATATATCCATCCTGTTGAAAAAAGGAGAGATCTGTATGAACAGCAAAAAGTTTCTTGCCTTTGCCATGGCCGCGGCCATGACCCTGTCCATGACCGCCTGCGGCGGCTCCGGCTCCGGTGCGGCGTCCAGCGGCACGGACAGCGCCGCCGGCACTGCCTTCAAGCTGGGCGGCACCGGTCCCCTCACCGGAGGGGCCTCCATCTATGGCCTGGCCGCCCAGCGGGGCGCTCAGATCGCCGTGGACGAGATCAATGCCCAGGGCGGCGCCATCCAGTTCGACCTGAAGTACGAGGACGACCAGCACGACCCGGAGAAGGCGGTCAACGCCTATAACGCGCTGAAGGAGTGGGGGATGCAGATCTCTCTGGGCTCCGTCACCTCCCAGCCCGGCATCAGCACCTCCGCCCTGAGCCAGGAGGACGGCATTTTTGCCCTCACCCCCTCCGCCTCCTCCCCTGACGTGATCGCCGGCAAGGACAATGTGTATCAGATGTGCTTCTCCGATCCCAACCAGGGTCTGGCCTCTGCCCAGTACATTGCGGAGCAGCAGCTGGGAGAGAAGATCTTCATCATCTGGAAGAGCGACGACAACTACTCCACCGGCATCAAGGATAAGTTCATGGCAGAGGCCGACAAGCTGGGCCTGAACGTGGTGGGCAACGCCACCTTCACCACCGACTCCCAGAACGACTTCAACGTCCAGCTGACCCAGGCCAAGCAGGCCGAGGCCGACCTGCTGTTCCTGCCCATCTACTATGAGCCCGCCTCTCTGATCCTCAGCCAGGCCAAGGCCATGGGCTACGCCCCCAAGTTCTTCGGCGTGGACGGCATGGACGGCATCCTCACCATGAAGAACTTCGACCCCGCTCTGGCAGAGGGCGTCATGCTGCTGACCCCCTTCAACGCCGACGACGAGGACGAGGCCACCCAGAGCTTTGTCAAGAAGTATCAGGAGAAGTACGGCGAGACCCCCATCCAGTTCGCCGCCGACGCCTATGACTGCGTGTACGCCTATAAGCTGGCGCTGGAGACCGCCGGCTGCACCCCGGACATGAGTGCGGCCGACCTGAACGCCAAGATGAAGGAGACCTTCCCCACCATTACCTTCACCGGTCTGACCGGCGACGGCGCGGGCATCACTTGGGACGCCACCGGCGCGGTGTCCAAGAGCCCCAAGGGCATGGTCATCCAGAACGGCGCTTATGCAGGCATGGACTGAGTCTGTATGACCGGAAGCGCCTCTCCCCGCGGGGGCCTGTGTGCCGCCGCGGGGGAGTCTTCCTTCCATACGGGGTGTGTGGGAAAGGGGCCGGCAGGCCCGGCGTTTTTCCCATGCGTCCAAAGAAAAAAGGAGAGAAAAGGTGAGTGAATTATGGATGTTTTGACCCTGTTGGACTATCTGATCCGGGGCTTGAGCCTGGGCAGCGTCTATGCCATCATCGCCCTGGGGTATACCATGGTATACGGCATCGCCAAAATGCTCAACTTCGCCCACGGCGACGTGATCATGGTGGGGGCCTATGTGTGCTTCTTTGCCATGACCGGCCTGAGCCCCATGTTTGAGGCGGGAAGCATGGCTGCCGCAGTGGTGCCCGCCCTGGCGGGCGTGGTGCTGTCCATGGCGGTGTGCACCGTTTTGGGTGTGGTGATCGAGGGGCTGGCCTATAAGCCGTTGCGCCAGGCCCCCTCTCTGGCGGTGCTCATCACCGCCATCGGTGTGAGCTATTTTCTCCAGAACTCCGCCCTGATCCTGTGGTCCTCCAGCCCCAAGATCTTCTCCCCCATCGTGGGCAGCGGCAGCCAGAAGATCGGCCCGCTGACCATCTCCCACGTCACCCTGGTGACCATCGCCGCCTGCGTGGTCATCATGCTGGCCCTCACCACCTTCACTGGGCGGACCAAGATGGGTAAGGCCATGCGCGCCGTCTCAGAGGACAAGGGGGCTGCCCAGCTGATGGGCATCAACGTCAACCGCACCATCTCCATGACCTTTGCCATCGGCTCGGCCCTGGCGGCCATCGCCGGTGTGCTGCTGTGCTCCGCCTATCCCACCCTCACCCCCACCACCGGCTCCATGCCGGGCATCAAGGCATTTACTGCCGCTGTGTTCGGCGGGATCGGCTCCATCCCCGGGGCCCTGCTGGGCGGCCTGCTGCTGGGTGTCATCGAGATCTTTGCCGGGGCCTATATCTCCACCCAGTTGTCCACGGCGGTGGTGTTCGGCGTACTGATCGTGGTGCTGCTGGTGAAGCCCGCCGGTCTGCTGGGCAAGACTGTGCGCGAGAAAGTGTGAGGTGGTAGCTATGAGCCGTGTTGTCAACCGACTTGCAAATATGAATAAGACCACCCGGTCCAGCGTATTTACCTATGCCCTGGTGGTGGGCGCCTTTGTGATCCTCCAGCTGCTGCGGATGACCACGGGGCTGGGCTCGGTGCTGGAGGGGCAGCTGATCCCCATCTGCGCCTATGTGACCATGGCCCTGGCCCTGAACCTGGTGGTGGGCGTGTCCGGAGAGCTGTCCCTGGGTCACGCGGGCTTTATGAGCATTGGAGCGTTCCTGGGCTGTGCCGCCGCCAACGGGCTGGCGGAGCTGATCCCCTTCACGCCGGTGCGCCTGGGCGTGGCCATGGTGATCGGCGCCGCCCTGGCCGGCTTCTTCGGGTTCCTCATCGGCATCCCAGTGCTGCGCCTCAACGGCGACTATCTGGCCATCGTGACCCTGGCCTTTGGCGAGATCATCAAAAGCGTGCTCACCAACACTTACCTGGCTGTGGACAAAAAGGGGCTGCACTTCAGCTTCCTCACCGATAAGAACGCCCTGGAGGAGGGCGGCCTTCAGCTGATCCGCGGCCCCATGGGCGTGATGAACACCCAGCGCATCTCCACCTTCACCGTAGGCTTTGTGCTGGTGGTGATCACCCTGGTGGTCATCTTCAACCTGGTCAACAGCCGCACCGGACGGGCCATCATGGCCGCCCGGGATAACCGCATCGCAGCCGAGAGCGTGGGCATCAGCGTCACCAAGTACAAGATGATCGCCTTTGTCACCTCCGCCGCCCTGGCGGGCGCGGCTGGGACCCTGTATGGATGCAGCCAAACCACCTTCGTGGCCACCAAGTTCGATTTCAACACCTCCATTTTGATCCTGGTGTTCGTGGTGCTGGGCGGCCTGGGCAATATGTGGGGCTCTGTCATTGCGGCCGCCGCCCTGACCATCCTGCCTGAGGCCCTGCGGCAGTTTGCGGACTACCGGATGCTGGTGTATGCCATCGTGCTGATCCTGGTCATGCTGGCCACCAACAATCCCGCCATCTGGGGCTTCTTTGCCCGGCTGCGGGAGCGCAGAGAAGAGAAGAAAGGGGGCGCGGCACAATGAGTCGGACGCCAAAGGAACCGGTCAAGCTGGTCCCGGTACCCAGCACCAACAAGATCCCGGAGCGGGACATCGATAAAAGCCCCATTCTGGAGTGCCGCCACCTGGGCATCGACTTCGGCGGCCTGGCGGCGGTAAAGGACTTCAACATGGCCATCGGCCGCACCGAGATCGCCGGCCTCATCGGCCCAAACGGTGCGGGCAAGACTACGGTGTTCAATCTGCTGACCAAAGTGTATCAGCCTACCCGGGGCACCATCCTGGTGGACGGCGTGGACACCCACAACATGAACACCGTCCAGGTGAACAAGGCGGGCATCGCCCGCACCTTCCAGAACATCCGCCTGTTTTCCAACCTGAGCGTGGAGGACAACGTGAAGCTGGGCCTGCACAACCACATCAACTATAATATGTGGTCGGGGATCCTCCGCCTGCCCCGGTACTGGAATGCGGAGCGGCTGGCCCACGAGCGGGCCATGGAGCTGCTGTCCATCTTCGACATGGGCTATCTGGCGAAGTACAAGGCGGGCTCTCTGCCCTACGGCGACCAGCGGAAGCTGGAGATCGTCCGGGCCCTGGCCACCAACCCCAGCCTGCTGCTGCTGGACGAGCCGGCGGCGGGCATGAACCCCTCGGAGACCGCGGAGCTTATGGACAATATCGTCAAGATCCGGGACACCTTCGGCATTGCCATCCTCCTCATTGAGCACGATATGAACCTGGTCATGGGGATCTGTGAGGGCATCGCGGTGCTCAACTTCGGGCAGATCATCGCCAAGGGCACCCCGGACGAGATCAAAAACGACCCGGTGGTCATCGAGGCCTATCTGGGCAAGCGAAAGGAGGCGTGACCGATGGAGACACTGCTGAAGGTAGAGGGCATCAACGTCTACTACGGGGCCATCCACGCCATCAAGGACATCTCCTTCCAGGTCAACCAGGGGGAGATCGTCACGCTGATCGGGGCCAACGGCGCGGGCAAGACCACCACCCTCCAGACCGTCTCCGGCCTGCTCCGGTCCAAGACGGGGAGCATCCTCTTTGACGGACAGGACATCAACACTGTGAGCGCCGACAAGCTGGTGGGCCGGGGCCTGGCCCAGGTACCCGAGGGCCGGCGGGTGTTCCTCCAGATGTCGGTGGAGGAGAACCTGGAGATGGGGGCCTATACCCAGCCCCCCGCCGGTGTGCCCCGTGATCTGGAGATGGTGTACGACCTGTTCCCCCGTCTGAAGGAGCGCCGCAGCCAGGTGGCGGGTACGCTGTCCGGCGGCGAGCAGCAGATGCTGGCCATGGGCCGCGCCCTCATGTCCCACCCCAAGCTGCTGATGCTGGACGAGCCCTCCATGGGCCTGGCCCCCATCCTGGTGGAGCAGATCTTTGACATCATCCAGGACCTGAACCGGAAGGGCTCCACCATCCTGCTGGTGGAGCAGAACGCCCAGATGGCCCTGTCCGTGGCCCACCGGGGCTATGTGATGGAGACCGGAAAGATCGTGGCCACCGGTAGCGGCGCGGAGCTGATCGAGAGCCCGGAGATCAAGCGCGCCTACCTGGGCGGCTGACGGGGGCTCCCGGCCAAAGAAAAGAGCCTCCCGTCTTGTGAGACAACAGAAAACGCTGCCGGAGACCGCCATGTCGGCGGTCTCCGGCAACGTTTTTTTCTGTCTGGGCTCAGCTTTTGGCCTTCTGAGCCAGGAAGGCGCTCATGGCCTCCAGGCCGTCCACCAGGGTCTGCCGGTCGCAGGCGTAGCCCACCCGGACGCAGCGCTCCTGTTGGAAGCAGTCGCCCGGGGTGACGAAGGCCCCGGTGGCGTGATACATCTCCTTGCAGAAATCATAGGAGGGGATGTCCAGGTCGTAGTACACCAGGGCGGTGGTCCCAGCCTGGGGCTTGACATAGGTGACATGGGGCTCCCGCCGGACCCAGTTGTCCAGAATGGACAGATTCTCCCGTACGATGCCCCGGTTGCGGGCCAGCAGCTTGTCTCCGTGCTTCAGGGCCAGGGCGGCCACCGTCTCATCCAGCAGCCCGCAGCTGATGAGGTCATAGTCCCGGTGGATGAGGCAGCGCTCCAGCACCTCAGGATCCCGGGAGGCGATCCAGCCCAGCCGGATCCCGGCCAGGGAGAACACCTTGGACATACTGCTGACGCTGATGCCCTTCTCATACAGGTCCACGATGGAGGGGCAGTAGCCGTCCTCCTGGGTGAGATGGCGGTACACCTCGTCGCACAGGATATAGGACCCGTGGCGGCGGGCGATGGAGACGATCTCCTCCAGCATCTCCTGGGACATGAGGGCCCCGGTGGGGTTGTTGGGGTTGTTCAGGCAGATGAGCTTGACCCCTTCCTGGGCCAGCTCCTCCAGGCGGGCCAGGTCGGGCAGAAAGCCGTTGTCCGGGGACAGGGGGAGCAGTTCCACCTGGGCCCCCAGGGAGTCGGGGATGGAGTACAGCTGCTGATAGGTGGGCAGGACGGAGATGACCTTGTCCCCCGGCTCCACCAGGGAGCAGAACAGGTGGTGGTTGGCTCCGGCGGCGCCGTGGGTGGGGGTCACCTGCTCCGGGCGCAGGTCCCGGTACAGCCGGCAGATCCCCTCCAGAAAGGCGGGCTGGCCGAAGATGTCCCCGTAGGTCAGCCGCCGGGCGCACAGGGAGGAGAGAAAGGCCTCCTTGTCCTCGCCGGTGAGCTGGAACAGCTCGTCCAGGGAGACGGAGTCCACACAGGTCTCGGCGATGTTGTACCTGGCCCCCACCTCATATTGATTCATCCATTCTTCTACCAGAAAGGGTTTGATCTCCATGTCGTAAAACCTCCTTAGTGCAGCAGTGCGGCCAGCTTGGCCAGCCGGTCCAGGGCCTGTTCCAGGGTCTCCTCGCTCCGGGCGAAGTGCAGGCGGATGAGGTGGTTCACCGGCTCCCGGAAAAAGCTGGAGCCGGGCACCGCGGCGACGCCGATCTCACGGATCATCCACTCACAGAACTCCAGATCGCTCCAGCCCCGGAAGCGGTCCAGGGCCAGAAAGTCAGAGATGTCCAGCAGGACGAAATAGGTCCCCTGGGGGACGTTGTGCTTCAGCCCCAGCCGGTCCAGGCCCTTCAGGAACACATCCCGCTTCCGGGTGTACAGCGCGGTCAGCTCCTTGTAATAGGATTGAGGGAAGCGGACTCCCACGCAGGCGGCCTCCTGAAGGGGGGCGGGGGCCCCGACGGTGAGGAAATCGTGGACCTTTTTGGCGTGCTCAATGACCTCCGCTGGGCCGATGAGATAGCCCAGCCGCCAGCCGGTGATGGAGTAGGTCTTGGACAGGGAGCTGCAGGTGATGGTGCGGTCCTCCATCCCGGGCAGGCCGGCCATGTGGACGTGGTGGAAGGGGGCAAACACGATGTGCTCGTATACCTCGTCGGTGATGACGTACGCGTCATACCGCTGGGCCAGGGCGCCGATGTACTCCAGCTCCTCCCGGGTAAAGACCTTTCCTGTGGGGTTGGAGGGGTTGCAGACGATGATGGCCTTGGCCCCCTGGCGGAAGGCGTCCTCCAGGGCGGCGCGGTCAAAGTCGAAGGCGGGCGGGACCAGAGGGATGTAGATGGGCTCCGCGCCGGAGAGAATGGCGTCCGCCCCGTAGTTCTCATAGAAGGGGCTGAATACGATCACCTTGTCCCCGGGGCTGCACACCGTCATCATGGCGGACATCATGGCCTCGGTGCCGCCGCAGGTGACCAGTACCTGGGCGTTCGGGTCCACGGTGCAGCCGGTGGCCCGGCTGTGCTTGTCCGCCAGGGCCTCCCGCAGGTTCTGGGCTCCATAGGTGACGGAGTACTGGTGGGGGCCCTCATAGGCCACCTGGGCCAGGCGGTCCAGCAGGGGACGGGGCGGGTCGAAGTCGGGGTAGCCCTGGGAGAGGTTGATGGCGTCGTACTGCTCGCTGATCCGGGTCATCCGCCGGATCACAGAGTCGGTGAACAGCTGCACGCGGCGGCTGAGCTGTGGCATGGCAATGTGCCTCCTTTACTTGCGCTTGCTTCTTTGATACAATAAAGGATAACGTAACGTGATAGTCAAGGGGGAATTTTCTCGTGGGGGAGAAAGAGAACGCCTCCCGCCTGCGGGCGGCCGATTTTGCCCGCATCTGCGGGACCAACAAACGAACCCTGCACCACTACGACCAGATCGGCCTGTTTGCCCCAGCCCTCCGGGGGGAGAACGGCTACCGCTATTACAGTCAGGAGCAGTACGACGTGTTCATGGTCATCGCCGCCCTGAAGGAGCTGGGGATGCCCCTGCTGGACATCAAGGCGTATCTGGACCGGCGGGACCCGGAGCGGCTCACCGCCCTGCTGGACCAGCAGGAGGCGGAGGTGGAGCGGGAGCTGGCCCAGCTCCGGCGGATCCAGACCATGATCCGCACCAAGCGGAAGCTGCTGGAGCAGGGGCGGCGGGCGGTGTGCGGCCAGGTGTTCTTTGAGGACTGTCCCCCGGCACTGCTGATCCTCAGCGAGCCCATCCACAGCGCCGACCCGGCGGTGGCCGCACCCATCCTGTATGAGCACCTGGCCCGCTGTCACCGGGAGGGGTGGAACGAGGGCTACCCCTTCGGGGCGATGATCTCCGGGAAGAGTCTGGCGGCGGGGCGGTTTGACGAATATGCCTGCTACTTCACCCAGGTGGAGCACCCGGCTGCCGGAGTCCCGCTGTTTGAAAAGCCGGCGGGGCGGTACGCCGCCATCTGCCTCCAGGGGGACTACCACCGCGCCCGGGAGGCATACCGCCGGCTGCTGGATGAGATTTCCGCCCGGGGGCTGCGTCCGGTGGGCTGCTCCTATAAGGAGGGGCTGTGGGACGAGATCGCCCAGCGGGATCCCGCCCAGTACCGCACCAAGATCTCGGTGGCGGTGGAGTGAGGCTGCGGAGATGCGTAAAAAGGGCCCGGACCGCGGCGCGGTCCGGGCCCTTGCTGTCCGGAGGAGATCAGCCGGTAAGGCTGGCAATGAACTGCCGGGCCACCCGGGGGGTGCGGCCGGCGTGGCGGATCTCCCACTCCATGGCACGGGCGTGGAGAAGCTCCCGGTCCATCTCCACCTGGTACAGACCGGCCAGGTGGTCGACGAGGGCCAGATACTCCCGCTTGTTCATGGTCATATAGGGGATGCGCAGGCCGAAGCGCTCGGCCAGAGCGGTCTTTTCCGAGATGGTCTCAAAGGTGTCGATCTCCTCGCCCGCCCGCTCTGAGAAGGTCTGCCGTACCAAGTGACGCCGGTTGGAGGTGGCGTAGATGGCCACATTGACCGGCCGCTTCTCCAGCCCGCCCTCCAGAATGGTCTTGAGGGAGGAGTAGGTCTGGTCGTCCTGGTCGAAGGCCAGGTCGTCGATGAACAGGATGAACTTCTGGCGGCGTCCGGCCAGGGAGCGGATGAGCCGGGGCATCCCCACCAGGTTTTCCTTCTGGATCTCGATGAGCCGCAGGTCCTCCATGCCCTCCAGATAGAGCATGGATTTCACCGTGGCGGATTTGCCCGTGCCGCCGTCGCCGAAGAGGAGCACGTTGTTGGAGGGGCGGCCCGCCACCAGAAGGCGGGTGTTGTCCAGCACCTGCTGCCGCTGCTGCTCATAGCCCAGCAGCTCCACCGGATGGGGACAGTCCGGGTCGGCCACCGGGATCAGGCTGCCGTCCTCCCAGAGAAAGGCCCGGTATTTGGCGTACAGCCCCGCCCCATGCTCCCGGTAGAAGGCGGTGAGGGCGTCAAAGTCGAAGGGGCTCCCGGTCCGCCACTGGGACAGTCCGGCCAGCACCGGGGCGAACTCCGGCGGGAGCAGGGCCTGAATGGCGTCCAGGAAGCAGGAACAGCCGGTCCCGACCAGCCGGACCAGGGTGTCCACATCTTGCCGCGCGGCCTGCTCCAGGACGGGGTCGGAGCCGCCCTGGTCGATCAGCAGGGAGTACGCGCTCTCATGGAAGCGCAGGCGGTCCCACAGCCAGTCCCCCAGTCCCTGGAACTCCTCCCGGCACAGGGCGGCAAACAGGCCGGTATAGGCGGCCAGGGCCTCCTCGCCGTCCTGGCGGTGCAGGGCGTCCAGCAGCCCGGTGACCGACCGGCCGATCTCAGTTTCCAGTTCCTCCCGATAGACGGTCAGCCCCCGCAGAGCGGCGCGCAGTTCCTTCCATTCCATACAGATCCCCCCGATTTCGCGGTTTTCCCCTATTCTAATGGGAACGGGCGGCCTTGTCAACCTGTGGCTGATATGATAGAATACACTGCGATCAGGGCGGCGCACCGCCCATTCTGTATGTTTTATTTCCAGGAGGTCCCCATGGTTGAGATCGGAGGAATCAAAATCGATGTTCCGCTGGCGCTGGCCCCCATGGCGGGGGTGACAGACCTGGCGTTCCGCACCATCTGCCGGGAGCAGGGGGCAGGGCTGACCTGTACCGAAATGGTCAGTGCCAAGGCCCTGTGCTTTCAGGATAAAAAGTCCATTCCCCTGCTCCAGCTGGGGGAGGGGGAGCACCCCGCCGCCGCCCAGATCTTCGGCAGCGACCTGGTGTGCATGGAGGAGGCGGCCGCCATCGCCCACGAGGTGTCCGGGGCGGACCTCATCGACATCAACATGGGCTGCCCCGTGCCCAAGGTGGCCAACTCCGGGGACGGCTCCGGACTGATGCGGGACCCGGACAAGGCGGTCCGGGTGCTGGAGGCGGTGGTCCGGGGGGCGGGCTGTCCCGTCACCGTCAAATTCCGGCTGGGCTGGGACAAGGGCTCCATCAACTGTGTGGAGTTTGCACGGGCGATGGAGGAGGCTGGCGCGGCCGCGGTGGCCGTCCACGGCCGGACCCGGAACCAGATGTACGCCGGGACGGCCAACTGGGACTGGATCCGGGAGGTCAAGCGGGCAGTGAAGATCCCCGTTCTGGCCAACGGAGATGTGTTCAAGCCCAGCGACGCGCCCCGGATCCTGAAATATACCGGGGCGGACATGGCTATGATCGGCCGGGGCGTCTTTGGAAATCCCTGGCTGTTCGCCCAGTGCAGGGCGGCCCTGGAGGGGCGGGAGATCCCACCCATGCCGCCGCTGGCGGAGCGGTGCGACACCGCCGTGCGGCAGTTCGAGCTGTCGGCGGCCAACAAGGGGGAAAAGATCGCCTGTCTGGAGGCCAGGCGGCACTACGCCTGGTACTTGAAGGGGGTGCCCCATGCGGGGTACTACAAGGAACAGATCGTGAAGATCACCTCCCTGGAGGATGTGTACCGGGTGACCAGGGGGATCAAGCGGGATCTGGCGGACGCACCGACGGCAGCCGGAGCAGAGCGGTAAAGCGGGCCGGACCGCGCCGCGTGAGCTGTACAGGAGGGAGAGAGCGGTTTGACCGAACAAGAGATCGTGCTCCGGGCGAAGGGGGGCGACCAGGACGCCTTTGCGGAGCTGGTGACGGCCCACCAGGACCGGATCTACACCCTGTGCCTTAGAATGACCGGGAACCGGGAGGACGCCCAGGACGCGGCCCAGGAGGCGTTCCTCAACGCCTGGCGGGGACTGGCCTCCTTCCAGGGGGGCAGCAGCTTTTCCACCTGGCTGTACCGTCTGGCGTCCAATGCCTGCATTGATCTGCTGCGCAGGCGGAAGCGGCGGCAGGAGGGAGAAGCGCCCCACTCTCTGGACGACGAGGAGGCGGGCTGGCCGGAGCCGGCGGCCCCGGGGGGCGGTCCGGAGGAGGAGCTGGAGCAGAAGGAGCGGCGGCAGGCGCTGGAGCGGGAGCTGCGGGCCCTGCCGGACCATCAGCGGGAGATCCTGGTCATGCGGGAGGTGTCCGGACTGTCCTATCAGGAGATCGGGGAGCTTCTGTCCCTGGATCTGGGGACGGTGAAGTCCCGCCTGGCCCGGGCGCGGCTGGCGCTGAAAAAAAGATTGCTGGAAAATGGGAACTTTTTTACTCAGTCTGCGTCTAAGCCATCAGAAGAGACAAAAAGGAGGTGACCTGGCGTGCTGTCATGTGAAGAAGCCTTGGAACAGATGAGCCAGGCCCTGGACAGTCCGCTGACCGGAGAGGAGCAGGGGGAGCTGGAGGCCCATCTGGCCTGCTGCCCTGCCTGCCGGGCGGACTGGGCGGCTCTGAGGGAGCTGCATCAGGCCATGGGGGAGCTGGAGGAGACTCCGGTGCCCGAGGGCTTTGCGGACCGCGTGATGGAGCGGGTCCGGGAGGATGCCCGCCCCGCCAAGGTCGTCCCCCTGTGGCGGCGGCCCCAGTGGAAGGCGGCGGCCGGACTGGCGGCCTGCGCGGTGATCTGCGTGGGGCTGTACTACGGCGCGGACCGGCTCGGCCTGGGGGCGTCCGGGAATGTTGCGGCGGTCCCCGATCTCGCCCAGTGGTCAGAGGAGTCCGCAGGCTCCGGCGAGGCCCCAGTGGCCGGCGCGGCCTCTGCGGCCGGTACAGATGAGGATCCGGTGCAGAGCAAGACGACAGAACCGCCGGAAACAGCGGACGGGACGGAGACTGCCAGTGCGCCGCAGAGCGGCGCGGCCAATGGAGAGAACCCGTCGAAGGTTGCAGGTGTGCCGCGTGCCGCCCTTGCCCGGGGGGAAAACGCGGCGGGAGAGGCCCCTGAGCCTGCCCTGGCGGACGGGGAAGCGGGAGGAGCCGCGCTGTACAGCGTACAGCCGGAGGAGACCGAGCTGCTGCTGACCGCCCTGCCGGAGGGCGCGGCGGAGCTGCTGCCCGCTTTGGACCAGTGGGAGCTGGACGGACAGGGCCGCAGCTTCTGCGCGGTGAGCGCCCAGACGCTGGAGGCCCTGTGTGGGGCGCTGGAGGCGGCGGACATCCCCTTCCAGCGGCCGGAGCAGCCCTGGAGCGAGACCTGCCGGGTGATCCTGGCGGAATAAGACCGGAAGATCAGACCGGCCGGAGCCTGCGGAATGCGGGGCTCCGGCCGGTTTGTCTTTTGTTGGGGGAGAAACCGGGAAACAGAATGGACGGGAGAGGAGAGGCATGGGGGATGTGCGCAAAAGTCAAGATTAAATTGTAAAAAACCTGAAAAAAGTTTTTACCCCAGGGCGGCCAGACCTTCGGCGAAGACTTCGTCAGCGGACCGGAAACCCAGGATTTCGCGCGGGTAGGCGTTCAGCCAGTCTTCGACGGCCTGGATCGCCTTCTTCGGGACCTGGCCGAAGTCGGTTCCCTTCGGGAACCAGCGCCGGATCATTCTGTTTATGTTCTCATTTGTGCCGCGTTCATAGGAAGAATACGGGTGGCAGTAAAAGACCGTCGTCCGCTTGCCCTTCCGGCGGCAGGACCGTTCCAGTCCTTCGACGTCGGCGAACTCGCTTCCGTTATCAACTGTAATCGTTTGAAATATCTTGTAGAAAAGTGTTCCGTATCTGCGTTCAAGGCGATCAAGGGCCGCGACGACGCTTCCGGCGGTCTGGTCCTTCATTTTGATCATGATTTCCTTCCGGGCCTTGCGTTCAGACAGGACCAGAAGCGTTTCCTTCGTCTTCTTCTTGCCTTCGACACAGTCCATTTCCCAGTGTCCGACTTCCTCGCGGGTGTCGATTTCTGGGTCCCGCTTTTCAATGCTCTTTCCGGCCGACGCCCTGGCGGCCTTCTTGTTCTTCTTGACCTTCGTGTAGGGGCGCTTCTGCTTCCCCTTGCATGGAAGGTGAACCATTTCCAGGGTCAGGAACACGCCCTTCTTGATGTAGGAATACAGGGTCGCTTCACAGATCGTTGTGTTGAACTGGATTCCCTTCACCTTGATTTCGCCCAGGACGGCCGCCGGGGAATATCCGTCTTCGACGATCCGGCGTTCAATGTATTCGGCCAGTCGATAGTCCTTCCCGATCTTCAAGTCTGGCCCCTTCGCGGCCAGGTGTTCACGGTATGCGGCTTCGGCTATGTCTGGGCTATACCGTTCTTCTTCGGTCCAGTCTGAATTTCTGTGGGTATAACGCCCCCGCTTCAATTCGTTGTATATGGTGTTCCTGTGAACGCCGATTTCGTCGGCGATTTCCTGGACAGACTTTCCGCACTTCAAGAAGGCTTCGATCCGAAGGCGGTCATTCCAGGATAGATGTCTGAATCTGCGTCGCTTTGCCATGTGTATTTCCCCCTTATAGCAAGAAAAAGGCCCCGCCCTCGCTGTTATGGCAAGGGTGGGGCCTTCGTGTGTATGTTCAAATAAGTTCGCGCGGGTGGACGCCCAGGGCGTCGGCGATCCGTAGGGCAACGGTCAGGGAAGCGCCTTCGATTTTTCGTTCCCCGCTTTCGTACCTCTGGATCGCGCGGATATTGACGCCGGTTTTTTCCGCCAGGGCGGCCTGTGTCAGCCCCCGTTCACAGCGCAAGCGCGCGACTTTCGTTTCGCTTTTGGTGCTTCCGGATTTCATGTCGATCCCGCCTTCCTTTTTGTTCTGCCTACATATTACGACATTTTGGCCGTAATGTCAATAGGAAAAATCCCACGGTTCTTCCGTGGGATCATTCTTCTTCCGGGTCCAGTAGGTCTTCAATGGGTACTTGAAGAACGGAAGCGAAGGCGCGAAGTTCGTAGTCCATGACCAGGCGCGCGCCTGATTCGATGTTGCTGATCGCGTCCTGGGCTATGTTCACGCCCTTTGTTTGCATTTTAGCGGCCAGGGTTTCCTGCGAAATGCGCTTCGCCAGACGTGCCATTCTGACGCGCTCCCCGCAGACATTCCGCCGGCCGTAATAGCCCAAATTCTTCATAAGTTCCTCCCTGGTTATGGTCATGTTCAATATTCTATTTGAAGTTACCATAAATTATGGTATTATATTATTGGCATGAACCATAATTCCAAAAGGGAGGATTGAAAAATGGGCTGGAAAATTGGCGGTGTTCTGACTTTGGTTCTGGCTGGTGTGGCCGCGCTTGTGTCTGCCACGACGCCGGCGGAGTACAAAACAGGGATTGAATGGGGGATCGCGGCGATCTTCCTTGTCCTGGCGGTTTTGTGCTTCTGGCGTGGTTCGAAGGCAAGCGCAAGGAAGAAGGCAGAACAGGAAGACAGGAATGAAACGTATATGTCCGACCAGGACCTTCAACAGATACAGGCGGGGGAACTCCCTGTTCTGTCTTCGGTCCCTGTGATCCTGGACGACGGCGAACAGGCTCACTTCTTCGCGCCGGCGCGGCGTTATATCACGAAGAAGAAGGCCGTCGGCCGGACCGGTAGCGGCGGCGGGATCAGCGTTCGCGTTGCGAAGGGCGTGTCTGTCCGTTCCGGCGGCGGGGCCAGTCAGACGGTCTATGATGACGTCACAGACGCCTTCGCCGGCCGTGTGGTCCTGACGAACAGACGGATCGTGTTCCTGGCGGAACAGAACGGCTTCGAATGTAAACTGTCGGCGATTTCCGCGATCGCGCCGGAAGGCGGGCGGCTTCTGATTCAGGTTGGGTCGAAGTCTTATGGTCTGGCCGTAGCGCAACAGGGCCACTTCGCGAAGGTTCTTGAAATGGTCGCCAGAAAATAAAAAAAGGCGGACGGGTGCTTCCCGTCCGCCTTTCTCATTTCATGCGATTGTTGATTTCCCTGGTGATCTTTCGGCTGACTCTGGCCTGTTGGGTATCAAGTGTTCGCTTCACGGCTCGTTTCATGGTATAACGGCCGCGCACATATCCGCCTTTCGGGCCGACGAACATTCCGCCTTCCGGGTCGTCCCGGTTATAGACGAACGTGTGGCCTTCCCAGTGACCAGGGACGAAGTGACTTCGGAATCCGTGTTCCAGGTGGCCGGCATAGTCCAGGGGGTTGTAAAAACGGACGATGAACCGGCGGCCGGCGCGCTTCGCGGTCTGGTCGCTTTTCCAGTTCCGACGGTAGTCGCCAGTGTTGACGATGTCCGGGGAATCGTTCGTGCAGATCAGGCGGGCCTGTTTCACGGCGTACACGCCTTCGCCGACAGCGATCTTTGTCATGATTTCCGGAACTTCATCGGTCAGGGTTTGAAGGCCGCCGATAAACTGGACCAGGTCGTTCTTCTTTACGCTCACGGCGTGCCCTCCTTTCTGTTAGACCTTGCGGAGATTGGCGGCGTTGACTGCCGCCGTGACGGTAGCGCCGACGCCGATCACGACGCGGGCGCCGCTGACCTGGATCACGTCGTAGGTGTCATAGTAGGTTCGGAACGGCTTCCCGTCATAGGTGACGGCGTTCAGGACCTTCACCCTGTCGCCCTTCTTCAAGGCCGCCGGCGCGGTGCTGTCCGGAATCTTGATCTTCTGGCCGACGCGGATCGCGTTCGGGTTCTTGATCCCGTTGTAGGCCGCGATCGCCTGATAGGTGGTCCCATACTTGGCCGCGATCTGGGACAGCGTGTCGCCCTTCTTCACTGTGTAGACGGTCACGCCCTGGGCGGCTCCGGCGTCAGGGGCGGTGTCTGCCACGCCCAGGCGGCGGTTCACTTCGGCCGCGATCTCCCCGTGTCGGTTATACAGATAGTCGCCAGGACAGGACTTGTTCGCGTAATCACGATGAACGGTCATATTACAGCCGTTTTTGTGGTTCACGCGGTCCGCCTTCTTGGTGGACCACACAAGTTTCTTGATCCCGTTTCGCTTACAGATGTCGGTCACAAGGTCGAGAAGGGCGGCGAAGGCCCTGTCATTTACGGCGTAGGGGTGTTTGGTGTCACTGGCGACCTCAATCGTCACGGCGCGGTTATCGTTCGCGGCGTTGGAACTGCACCAGGAACGGTCCTTTTCCTCCACATACATTCCGATCTTGCCGTCGGTTCCGACCCCATAGTTCGAAGACGCCTGGCGCGACGTAGGGGCGAAGATATTCCCCAGGGTTTCGGCCGTACACTGACCGACTACACAATGAATTGTGATCGTGTCGATCTTGTGGTTTCTGGGGCTGTTCTTATTGGGTGAAATGCGGGTATAGTCCACAAGTGGGCTGTTACTCATAGTTGATCACTTCCTTTTCTTTTCCCTGGGTGTCGGACGTGCCGGCGTTCAGGATTTCGGTGAACTTCACGAAGGCTTCCTTGATGTACTTGCAGGACACCAGAAGAACCGCGCCGATGATCACCAGGTCAGCGAAAAGGTCGGTGTACTCCTGGGGGATCGCCCAGCCGACTTCGTTCGCAAACAGGGGAAGTGTGGTCAAGGCCACACACAACAGGGTCAGGCCGATCGCGAAGGTCGCGATCTTGTAGGCGCTGTTGATCAACTTTTCGCGGTCGAATGGCTCGTGAAGAAGTTTGATGTTGTACCACAGGGAGAAGGTGACGTTCGCCAGGTATGCAGACAGGAAGATCAGCATAGACCAGCCGATACTCACCAGATTTTCGACGATACTGTTAAACATAGGGGTCACGCCTCCTTTGTGTCGTTGTAGATTTCCGGGCCATACTTCTTCCGAAGTTTGATCCGGTTTTCCGCTTTGGCTTTCGAATAATAAAAGCCGGTGGCGGCCGCAGTTTCAGCGAAGACAGCGGGGATCAGATAGGCAAGGGGCGACGTGTCGCCAGTCCTCCACACCATGATCAAGGTGAAGGCGGTCACGACGATCGTGACCGCCCCCACGGTGGAAATGATGGTTTTGGAAAACTCCCGCTTTTTCGCGCGCCTTCCGCCTGTCATGCCCTGTTCTCCAGGTTTTCCAAATCTTCGATCCTGTGGTTCGCGACCTTGATTTTTTCTTCAAGGACGGCCTGGGCTTCTTCCAGACCGTAGGTTCGTTCGACCACAGAATTATGTTTGTCGACCTTCTTTTCCAGTTCTTCCAGGCGGTAGGCGATCAGGGCGGAACTTCGCTTATTTGCAAAATAAGAACCGCCCAGAGTCCCCAAAAGGGACAGGACGGCTATAATAATTCCTTCCATTTCATTTTCTCCCTTCGAAGAATAAGGGCGTCCCCGGTTGTGGGGACGCCCGTTCTTCCTGGTTACTGGGCGTCAATATAGCCCATTTCTACCAGGTACGCCTTCACGCGCTCACGAAGACCGCGCGGGACGTCGTCGATCGTGATCTTTTCAAGGATCACTTCGCCAGCATACAGACGAACCAACATTTGAAGCACCTCCTTCCCAAACAGGATTTTCACAAGGAATATAAAAACGGCGGACCACATTAGGCCACCCCGTTTTCCGTGTTATTCTCCGCCTTGATAGCGGATTCGACTTTCTCGCGAAGTCTGGCGGGAACTTCGTCGATCTTCATGTTCCCGGAAGACACTTCGCGGACGTACAATTCTACAAGTGCGCTCATTTTTGACCTTCTTTCTTTACGCGAACACGACGTCGCAGATTTCCATAATGCACCCTTTCAGAAGTTCATTTTCGGATTGCAGTTGTTCAATGGTCTGTTCCGACTCCGTTTTCGGGTTCATTGGTACGAAGTCACATTCTTTCGGATCAAACATGGTTCTCCCTCCTTTATGCGAAACGGACCGTCGCCTGGATCACTTCGATCTGCTGGGTCCCCTTCGTCAGATAGAAGCGATAGGCCAGGCCGAAGCCCTTTGCAACGGTGGTATTCTTGAACGTGTGGACGAACTTCCCGACCTTGCTTGTGACGTCCTCCCAGACAGGGGCCGTGTCGAACGGGTTGTTCGTGACCTCGACGTGAAGGGTCGCGTCGGCCGGGTGGTCGGCGGGGTACAAGGACAGGAAGACCTTCGTCACCTTCGCGTCGGTGGAGATCGCGCGGGACGCGGCGATCCTGTTGACGGTTCGGGTGAAGGTGATCTGGCGGGTCGCGCTTCCGCCGGCTCCGTCAGTGACATAGATTTTCAGAACGTGGGTCCCGGTCAAAAGGCGAAGCCACACGCCGGACAGGTCCGCCGTGTTCTGGTGACCGCTGGTCGCCGTATAGGTCCGAAGGGTGATGGTTTCCGACCCATTGGTCACGGTTTCCGTAACGGTCAACGTCTGGGACGCCGCTTCGCCGTCGGTGACGGTGTACTGGTGGGAGAACGGGGCCGTCTTCGCGCCGACATTCTGGTCGCTTCCGCTGATCACGGGGTTCGTGTTGTAGGAAATGGCCTGGGCGTTTCCGGTCCTGTATGCAGATTCAGCGCCGTTCGCGTCGACCGCCTTCACGCGGACCTGATAATTCGTCCCGCTCGACGGGACCGTGTCCGTGATGGACTTCGCCGACGTGATCCCGATCTGGGTGTAGGCTCCGGAATCGACCCGGCGTTCCCAGACATAACTGATCGCGTTCCCCTCAGGGTCGGTGGACCCGCCGGTGGAGATCGTCAACTTCTGGCCGGCGCGCGGGGTCCCGTGGGAGATGGACGACGGGGTGGTGGGCGGCTGGTTCCATTGAAGGATATAAGCCCCGTCTGTATCCGTTGTATCAGATACCAGAGTGTCAGGGGCCAAAAATAAAGCCGGGCGAACGCCGTAGTAGCCGTTGTACGCATAGGGCCAGTACAGACTGCCGTCGGAATAGACAATCCGCACGCTGTTCGCGTTGCCGGCGCTCGGGGTCAGAAGCCAGTAATACCAGGGGGACGAAGCGTTCAGGCTGGAAGTGGTGTATTCGGACTTGCTGACCGCTTCCGGCGTCGGGTATGCAAGGCGGCTGTTGTTGTCGGTGAATAGGGGCCACTTCGTTCCCTCTGCGATTCCGTTTTCGTTGCCCAGGCCGACTTCGGTTTCAGTCAGAAGGCGGACCTTCCGCGTGATCTGCTCCGAACCGCCGCCGTCGGTGACGGTGTTCTTCGCGACGGTGATCGTGTCGTTCAGAAGGGCGTTCCGGAAGTCGGCTTCGAAGAAGGACAGGAAGCCGGCTTCGGCCTGGTATTCGTTGTAGTTGGACCAGACATTCGCGTTATCAGGTGGGGCGTCCTGTCCGTGCTGGGCGCTGTACCAGCCGCCAGGGCCGGCGGCGCTGTTCAGCCATTGAAGAAGGTTCGCCACGGCGGCGCGGTTGTTGCCGTAACGTCTGCGGTCGCTGTTGCTGTTGTTCGGCTCCATTGCGTCGAAGCATTTCAGGGAAATAATTCGCTCCGTCACCAGGCCCACGCGGTCGGAAGACTGGCGGCCGACTTTGAAGCGGATCACAGCGCCGTTATACTTCGTGTTGACCGATTTCACCACCGCGCCGACGGGCAACGTCGACAATTTTTTCGACATGGTATTCCTCCATTTCTTTTTTGAACAGGTCATAGAACAGTTCGTTCGTCTGCCTGATCAAGTGATAACTGTTTCCGTGTTCAGCGTGGCCGGTCCAGGAAGAATATGACTGGACCACGGTTTCGAAGTCGATCCGCCCTTCGTCCAGAAGGTGACGGAACTTCTTCAACTTCCGCCTGATCCGATTCTTGCTGTCGCGGCGTATCTTGCGGACGACTTTCCCGCTGTCCGTCATGTACGTCCGGAAGCCCAGGAAGTCGATCCCCTGGGTCAGCGGGAACACGGCCGTTTTGTGATTCAATTCCAGCCCCAGCGGGACCAGGAACTTTTTGATTTCTTCCAGACAGTAAATCAGATAGTCCTTGTCCGGGTGGATCAGGAAGAAGTCGTCCATATATCGGCCGTAAAACTTGATTCCCAGACGTTCCTTGATCATGTGGTCCAGGCCGGACAGGTACAGGACCGCGAACCATTGTGAAGTGTGGTTCCCGATCGGGATTCCCGGTCCTTCCGTGGAGTCGATAATCAAGTCAAGAAGCCACAACACGCCGGGATCGTCGATGATCCGGCGAAGTTGTGACTTCAAAACGTCGTGATTGATACTGTAAAAGTATTTTCTTATGTCACACTTCAAGACCCAGCCGTCCGCCCCGAACTGCCTGTAATATCGTTGCATGAACGCTTTCAGACGGTCCAGGCCGAAGTGTGTTCCTTTGCCTTTCTGACTGGCGTAGTTGTCAAGTATGAACGTCTTCGCAAGGCGCGGTTCCAGGACGTTGTCGCATAGGCTGTGCTGAATAATTTTGTCCCGGAAGCCGTTATACATGATCAGGCGTTCCTTCGGTTCATGGACCAGGAAGTAATTGTAGGGCGAAGGGCGGTATTTCCGCGACGTCAGAAGGAAGTGAAGGGCCATTAGATTTTCCAACAGATTCGCTTCGAAACGGACGACAGCGTATTTCCACCGCTTTCCCTTGCGCGCTTCCAGATAGGCAGAATAAAGCCGGTTAAAATCTGCCATGACTTCAAAGCCAGAAGGCGGTTTCTGTTCAGTGTTCTTCATAAAAATCTCCTTACCGCTTATAGTCTGGGCGTCGTACTGCCGAAGCCCTCGCGTCGGTAATCATGTGTTTACCCTGGCCTTTCCGGCGTCGGGAAGGATATGATCTCCTTTGTTGGGGTACTCTGTTTTCAGGTTCGTCGCCTTACTCGGTCGCGTTTTCCACCAAATCCGGGCGAACGCCGTTGTTGCCGTTGTACGCATTGTTCCAGTTCAGACTGCCGTCGGAATTGACATTCCGCACGTTGTTCGCGTTGCCGGCGTTCGGGGTACAGATCATACCCTAATATCATTAACCTTCCGTCTGGGTGGGCGGCTCCGCGACCGGCGCTTCGGCCTTTTCGGCTTCTTCGGCGGGCGCTTGCTCTGCCTTATACCAGGCGGCGGCCATGAACTTAACGTCCAGGGTGATCTTCGTCCAGTAGTCGAAGGTCCCTGTGTCGATATAGCCGCGCTTCTTTGACAATTCGATGAAGAACAGAAGCATTTTACAGGCCGTCAGGGCGTCCCGTTGAAGGGATAGCCGACGGACCTTGTCTTCTTCGTTCTGGATCGGGTAGATTTCATTCGCGGCCAGAAGTTTTTCATAGATCGACAGAACGTGATCCTGAATCCTGTTGACGATAGTGAAGCGGACCTTCTTCGGGAAGTGCTTCGTGTTGTCGGTCAGGTCCAGGGTGTAGTCGATCAGTTTTGACGCAACAGGAAGGACGTGAAGGGGACTTTCATTCCCATTCGCCTTCCGCTGATAGTTTTTCCGGGTTCCCATTGATACACCTTCGCTTCCTGATTCTCTCGACGGTTTCACGCCGTCCGGAATAGTCGAAGCCATAGTCCCGAAGGACGACCGTCTGTTCTTCGCCTTCATAGGTCAAGCCGCACAGGACGACGTTGTCGCCCTCACAGCGGCCGCACACGGGCCGAAGTTCCGCGAACAGGTTGGATAATAGGCACGACGTTTCCGGCGGCTTACAGGCGAAGCGGGTCATAGATACAGCCGGTTCTTCGCGGCGTCCAGAATCCCTTCGGGAAGTCCGGTTCCGTCGTAGCCCTTCCATTGGTTCAGTTGGGCCGTGGCGAAGGTGTGGGTCACAGCCGTTCCGGCGAAGCCGGTGTCCAGTTGCTCCCGGATCGCGGAAATGTCGAAGTCCTGGCGGCGCTGTACGGATTCCACGCTTTCGCCTGTGCTTTCCTGAACGTCGGAAGCGGCGTGGCCGTGGACGATCGGCGCGGAGTAGGCGACCATTTGCGCGGTCGTGACGAAGGACCCGTTTCCGACCTCGACCGTGATCCCGCTGTTTTCCTGGTTGGTGACGACCACGGCGACGTCGTGAATGTGGACCGTGTCGCCTTCGCCGTCCATGCCAGCGCGGCCCAGGAAGGAATCAGGCGGAAGAATGTTGTCGCTGTCGGCTCCGTCCAGCCAGGAATAACTAAACATGAACGGGGCGTCTTTTTCGTCCAGGGCGAAGGTTGCCACCTCTCGGACGTACTGGGCCGATTCCAGGCCGGCGTTCGTGACCTGGACGGGGATTCGCATATAGGACGGGTTACTTTCGACGAAGGTCTTTTCGCCGATCTGGGCGTTCACGTTGATCGGGTTCACAAGGGCGGTCAGCGTGTTCGGGCTGACCTGTGCGACACCGTCGCCGGCGGCCGCGCTGACCAGGACAAGGCGTTTCCCGGCCGCCAGAAAAGCGGTCAGGACTTCCGCGCCCCTGTCTGTGATTGTAGACTTAAATCGTGCCATTCGTGTTTCCTCCTTCTGGGTGGTGTTCGTGGCGGACCATATTGACCATAGCGGCCCCCACGACCGAAGCCGGGCGAAGGACGGTCTGTGGGATTGCCGTTTGAAGCAACAGGACCAGGTTCGCCGGAATCATTTGTTTCAGCGTTTCCGCCAGGGCGTCCCGCTGGGTGTAGCCGGACAGTCTGATCCGGACGAACAGTTCATAGGCGTCATTATCCAGGACGACCTTGAAGTCGTCGCTGACGGTGGACAGGTATTTTAGAAGCGCCCTGTATGTGTAGGGCAGTTGGTCCAGGTACGCGATCAAGATTCTTTCGCGTCTGGATTCGACGGTGTCTTCTGCGGCCGCCACAAGGCCCAGAATCGCTTCCCAGCGCCGACAGCCATATTCGGACAGGCTCACCAGGAAGAAGTCGTCTGGCGCGCCCTGGACGTCCTGGACGGCCTTTGTGAACTCCGGCTGTTCTGCGGTTGCGATCTGGCCGAACTCGACCAGTTCTTGAAGGTGGAGGGGCCAGTATTCTTTAATTTCCATTCGTCACCGCCCCCAGAACTGGGATCGCTTCGCCGCCCAGGGAAATATTCGCGGTTCCCTGGTTGATCTTCGTCCCTGTGATGTCAATGACGCCGTCAACGTTCAGGACCTTCGTTTCGATCTGGCTGACGCGGACGATCAGGTTTTCGGTGTCGGCCCACGTCCGGGCCAGACTGTCGAAGTAGGACTGGATCGCCGCCTTCACCGCGTCCTGGGTGCTGGTCCAGGACGCCCCGCCCTCAAAGGTCAGGTTGAAGGACACGTCGATCTTCGATCCCGTGACGCCGGCCACCGTGACGACATGGCCGATCGGGGCCAGGCCGACGCCGGTTCCCTGGGTATTCACAGGGTCGATCGCTTCCTGGACCTGTTTCACCAGTTCGGAAGACGGGACGCCCCATTCGCTGTCCACCAGAACAATTTTCACGGTTCCGCCGCCGTTCCAGACAGGAAAAACTTTGACGGCTCCCACGCCGGGAAGAAGTTCAACCTTGTTTTTGTAGTCGGCGATATTCCCGCCGAACGCCTGGGATTTCAGCGATTCAAAGTAGCGGGCGCGAAGGGCGTCGTCGCTTTCTTCGTCTTCGCCTGGGATCAGAATGTCGGCCAGGCGCGCGGCCGCCAGTTCCGGGACGTAGTCGATCGGGAACAGGGTTCCGACATACTCGTTCCCCACAGTCCCGGCCGTTTCTGCTGTTAGGCTGTACTGACCGGGGGCGATTCGCTCTGTGACGGTGAAGTTGATGTCACCGCCAGAAAAGCGCGTCCCGATCTCCATGTCACAGCCGCCGCCGTCCGCCTTCTCGAAGTAGCCCTTCCGGACTGCCTGGGTTGCGGCCGTCCGGAACACGCTTCTTTCACGACACTTCTTCGTCAGGTCGTCGCCGGTTTCTGTGTCCGGGAAGGCCCGGTCCATAAGATAGGCCAGTTCAATATACAGGATCGCCAGTTCCGCCGCCGCCGGCGCGATCGCGTCGTAGACGATGGACCCTTCACGTTTATCCACCGAAGCGGAAACGCGGGCCAGACAGCGGTCCATGATGTTTTCAAAGGTCATATTCTCATACATTGGTTGTCACCGTCCTTTCGACGGGGATTTCCCCGAAGATTGTTTCGGCCGTGAAACTGACGCGGGCTGTCCTCTTGTCGATCTGCCCGACCTTGAAGTCTGTGACGCCGGTGATCCGGCTGTCCGCCAGAAGTGCTTCCGTGATAACTCGTTTGATTTCACTTGAAAACACATGGTAACTTTTCCCGACGACGGCGTTCAGTTCTGTCCCATAGTCCCAGGAATAGATCAGGTACGAAAACCGTTCCGTCATTAGGATTTTTATGATCGCCTGTTTCATGGCTTCCGTTTCGTCGACAAAACCAGCCACGCGACCGGTTTCAAAGTCTGCCTTGTAGGTTCTGGTCGGGTGGTCGGCGGCCGGCGTCACTTCGACGGCCTGTCCGATCGTGACCGAAGACTGGTTCGGTATTAGGGCCATAGGATCACACCCTTCCCAGGACCAGGAAGGACTGTCCGCCCTGGTTTCGTAGAAGGACCACCTTGTCACCCACAGCCAGGCCATAATAATATTCGGACGTCGGTCCCGTGTTGGTCAGGTAGTCATTTTTCAGTGTGTGGTCGTGGGAAGCGAAGGCCGGATCGCCGGACCCGCCGCCTTTGGGCTGGGTAGTCGGGGAATCGGCGAAGCCGCTGTGACGGTGCGTCGGATAATAACCGGCGCGGAACTCCTTCATGACGACGATCGCTTCGCCGGTGATGTCGAAGCGGTTGTCGACGCGGATCGTCAGCGGGGACGTAGCCGTCACGTTCCCAAAAAGGAAGGCCGCCGGAACGTTCGCGTTCTGCGACTGTTCAGCGACCTTTTTCATAGTTTCAAGAAGTGCCATGTCACACCACCTTCAATTTCAAAGTCATTTGTTCCTTCAAAAGATCGGCGCTGGCTTCCTCCACAATGAAGAAGGAACTTACGCCGACGTCCTTGATCCCGATATACAGGGCGCGGCCGGCTCTGACTGACAGGTCCAGAAGGGCCTTCACTTCGAAGGACTTCTTCGGCCGGTTGTAAAGCTCCAGCATTTGACCGCCGCGTTCCTTGATCTGGGCTTCGTTCATGTCTTCGTCAACGGTTTCGTAATTCTGCAAAACGCCCCACAGTTTGATGTTCTTGGAGTCCTGGAAAATATACACGTCCCGTTTTCCGGTCTTCTTGTTGTCGCGGACCAGTTTGATCTTGTTGTAGGATTCGGAATCTATGTCGGTTTCGTAGGTGTAGCCGGTCGCCAGGCTGGAATCTCCCACGAACAGGTCCAGTTTCGACTTCTCGACGTCTGTGATCCGAAGGGACCCGAAGTCGTCCCACAGGACGAACATTTTCCCGGAATTGATCAGGGTGTGATCCAGGGCCTTCAAAACAATGTCGAAAAGGGTCTGGCCGTCTTCAATCATGGAAGGGATCGCATAGCCGGTATTTTCAAGCGCCCCACATTTCAGGCCGAAGTCGGCCGCGATCTGGGTCAGGATTTGATCGGCCCGTTTTCCTGTGAAGACATAGGTTTCCTTGTTCTTCTTCAAATACCAGGTCTGGTCGTAGGCTGTGACCTCGACCCGGTCTGTTTCCTTCTGGCGGATTTTCACGACGTAGCCGTAAAAAATGCCGGTTTTTCCGTCCTTTAGGGCGACGATCCCCCCGTGGGTCCATGTCACGGAATCGTCGACGATCACGGTCAGTTCCAGGGAAGCGGGGGACCCGGACCGTTTTGTCGACCACTTCGCGCCGGCGCACAACGTTGTTACGTCGAAGGCGTCGCCGGTCACGTTGTTCTGGTACAGGATAGAGATCACGGGATTGTGAAAACCTGTCCGGGGTAGATCAGATTCGGGTTTGAACCGATTGTCCCCTTGTTGGCGTTGTAAATCTTCGTGTAGTCGCCCCCCTTGCCATAGAACTTCTTCTCGATATTCCACAGACAGTCACCGGCCTTCACGGTGTACGTCTTCGCGGCGGCGGCCGGGGGTTTCCCTGGTCGCTTCGGTTCTTTGGCCTGTGCCGGTTTCTTCGGCTCCGGCGGAAGGACGATCCGGCGCGGCGAATAGTCCTTCCATTCCGACAGTTTGATCGAATAGTAGAAGTCGCCCAGTTCTCCGGACCGTTCTTCGTAGTCGAAGGTTTCCACGCCCATTCGAACGTTAATGTCCAGGTCCGTTCCTGTGATCAGGAAACGAACCGGGTCCAGTCCGTCGCGGGCGTCCTGGATCGCGCGGACGATTTCGACCGGGTCTGTGATCCGGCCGGTCACGAAGGGCGCGTCATTCACAGGGAAAAAACTATCCCAGGCGACAGTCCGAAGTCCCTTCTTCCGAAGGATCAGAATGTCGCCCAGGACAAGAACGGTCGCTTTGTCGTTGTTACCTGGCGACGTCACTTTCAGTTTTTGCGGAAGGACGGGGATTTCTATTTCCCGTCCCCCCGCGATTATGGTCATTCCATAGTCGTTCATTATGCGTACACCCCCTCGGCGGCGGCTTCGAACTCGGTTTCCAGGCGTCTTTCGATCTTGTCGACCACTTCGTCGACGTCGACCTTCTCGCTGATCTTCGCGTCCACGGCCACAGTCGGGGTCAGTGTCACGAAGTTCTGAACGTAGCGCATTTCGGCCACGTCGCGAAGGAACTTCAAGTCTTCGTCGGCGATATTGACGTCTTCGTCGATGGACCCGACGGACCCGACGCGGTCCACGTTCCCGATGTCGCCGGGGTCTGTGTTCGCATAGGCGGACCAGTCCGGTTCGGTGCTTCCGTTGCCGGCGACGGCGGATTCTGCCTTCGCGGCGGCGATCTCCGCTTCTCGCTGGGCGGTAGCGGCGCGCGCTTCTGCCTTCATAGCAGACAGGGCGGAATCCCTCTCCGCGATCTGGGAATTGATCTGGTCCTGGTACGCGGCCAGGTCTGCGGCTCTGGCCTGTTTCGCGGCGTCATTCTCCATTTGTGCGGTTGTCCCGAACGTCACCTTCTCGATCGCGTCGATACTGACGCCCGGAATCTTGTTCAGGGTGTTTATGAAGCCGTTTATGATGTCAATCGCCCCGTTGACCATGTTTTGAAGGATCGTCAGGACGCCGGCCTTCATATCACCCATAAAGTTTTGAATGTTCACGCTGGCCGTGTAGAAGGCCAGTTGAAGTCGGTTCCACAGGTTCATAACGAAGTAGACGCCGGTCATGAATCCGATCTTCACCCAGTCCCAGGCGGTCAGAACCGCGTTGACGCAGATCAGCCAGGCGACTTTCAGGCCACCGACGGACTGGACCCACTTATAAATCGCGGCCACCACGACGCCAATCGCAAGGGCGATCCAGAACAAGGGGTTCGTCAGAAGTGTCGTGAAGAACGCCTGGGCGGCCCCGTTGGCGATCCATGTCGCGGCCGTCTGGATTCCCAGGGCCACAGCATAGCCCAGGGCGGCGGCCGCCAGGCCCCAGAAAACAGGGGCAATCATGGACCAGTTGTCATATATCCATTGTGCGCCCTGGCCGATCAGGGCCAAAACGGGCGTGAACGCTTCCAGGGCGATATTCTTCGCGATTGTCCACACCTGGGAAAAGGTCATAGGCATAGCCGCGAACTTCGCGTTGATTTCGTCGGCGGACGCCAGCATGGCATTTTTCACGATCGTCGAAGTGATCTGGCCTTCGGCGGCCATTTCCCGGATTTTCCCGATCGGGACACCCAGGTAGTCGGCGATCGCCTGAATGATGGTCGGGGCCTGTTCGAAGACGCTGTTCAGTTCTTCACCGCGAAGGACGCCGGACGACATGGCCTGGGTCAACTGCAACATAGCCGCGTCGATACCGGCGGCCGATGTTCCGGCAATCGTGAACTGTTTGTTGATCAGTTCGGAAAAGGCGATCAGTTCTTCGTTGCTGGAAAAGGCGTCGCCGGCCATTATGCCCATTTTAGCCACAGCGTCGGCCGTGGTGGAGTAGGCCGCGCGGGACCTGTTGGCGGACTTCATGATCATATCTTGAAGTTCGGCCGTAGTTTGAAGACCGTCGTTCATCAGGTCCAGCCGCGCGCGGGTGGTGGTCATGCCGTCAGCCAGTTCGACGATCTTTTTCACACTGAACGCCGCAAGGGCGGACTTGATAACGCCGCCCATTTTAGACCAGACGGACTTCACCCTGTTCGCCCCGTGTTCCGCTTGCTCTTGGCGGTTGTTGAAGTTGTCAACCTGACGACTGGCCGCCCCGATGTCAGCGGCGCTTCGTTCGAAGGGCGCGCCGGGGTCGATCGTGTCCGTCAGGGCGTCGGTTGCGTCCAGGGTTCGGTTCAGGCGTTGGGCCGCGCCGATCATGGTGTTCAGGCGGGAAGTCATTCTGTCCTGGATCGAAAACTGTGTAGATACGCCGGCCATTTTATCACCTGCCCTTCTTGCCCTTCCGGCGCTTCGCTTTTGCCGCTTCCTTCTTTTCCTTCTCGATTTGAAGGTCTATGGAAGCATAAATGAAGGCCCGTTCCCGTCTGGGAAGGGCCAGAAGTTGTCCCGGAAGGATTTTCAGCCGGTGGAGGGCGTAATGGGCGTACACCGATTCGCCGTCGGCGTCCGCCTCATTCCCGCCCCCCGTGATTAGTTTTTTGCTTCGTCCCTCAACTCGTTCACGTCGTCAGTGAAGCCGTTGATTTCCTGGACGGCCAGAAGAAGATCGGTGTACTGTCCAGGGTTCAGGACCAGGTTGATCAGGTCTTCCGCCCCACGGACGCCCTTCTTCGCCTGGAAGTCGGCGTCCTTGAAGTTGGGGTCAATGCAACAGGCCGCCACAAGGCGGGCGTTGTAAAGGTCAGTGTCGGTGTCGATTCGCTTCTGGCGGGTCTTCTTGTCGAACTCGACCTTCTGACAGGTCTTTCGAATGGCCTTGTTCTCCGCTTCCGTAATGGAACGGATCACGAAGGGGAAGGGGAACGGCGCGATCTGGACTTCCGTCTGGGTCGTGCCGATCTCCGCGTCCATAAGGAACTCTTGCAATTTACCCATAGTTTTTTACCTCGCTTTCAAATTAGAACTTGGTGAAGGGGGTCAGAATGTCGAAGTCCTCGAAGGTGAAGTCGACGTCTTCGTCCAGGGGATCGTCGCTGTCGCCGTCCAGTTTTGCCAGGACGACGGAATCCAGGTTACAGCCGATCAGAAGGACCGACTGTTTCCCGGCGGAAGATTCCTGGTCGTCATTCTCGACCACCATGTCGAAATAGATGTCCTGGCCGGTTTCCTTCCAGGTCTTGACCATGTTTCGGAACAGGGGCGTCAGATAGTAAAGGGTCATGGACCCGGTTCCGTTGCCGCCGGTGGTCTTGTGGCCGGTCATGCGCTTTCCGATTGCCTTGACCTCGGACTTCGACTTCTCGACGGTCGCTTCAATGGTCTTCGACATGAACAGTTCTTCGTTGTTGCCGTTGACCTTCGCATAGGCGCGGCCTTCCTTGCCGGAAATGGTATCAGGCGCGTTCAGGGTTTTCATTTCGGTTCACACTCCTTCCGTTAGTTGACGACAGTCGTCATATACAGTTTTTCCATACTGTCGTTCGGTTTCAGGGCGGAGTCGACGGCGACGTCGCGTTTTCCGTTGCCCTGCTGAATGGTAATGTCTTCGGAAACGAAGTCGCTGATCGCGTCGATGTCCTGATACTGCAAGGCCAGGGACACCAGGTCAGCCTTGAACAGTTGACGGCCGGTGTCGCTGTTGGTCACTTTGCCGATATAGGAATCGCCGAAGATTCGGGCGACGTCGTTCGCCCAGCCGTCCAGGACGCGGATCACGCGGTTCGAAGTCCAGTCTTCGGTCACGCCGCCGCCGAAACTGGTCAGGCTGTTAATGTCGGTCAGGACACGGGCCTTCCCATAGTCGGCATAGAAAACGAACTCGCCGGCCTGGATCGCCGCTTCGAACTGGGACTTCGTATATTTAATGTCCACGTCCACGGCGTCGTCGTAGGCGGTATTGGTCAGGCTCTCGTTGATCTCTGCGCCGGCGGAAGCGCCGGACACCCACGCGACGGCCTTGTCGCCGGTCACGGTGGTTCCGTCGTTCAGGACGACGCCATTCTTCACGTTGATCAGGCCGATATTGTCGCCCTTGTAGTCGTGAAGGACGCCGACGATCTTCTTTCCCTCGTCGTCGCGAAGACGCTTCACGAAGGTCGCATACAGGGACTTGATTTCTTCATCGGTCCCAGGGTAGCCGACCACGTTGAAGGATTCCACTTCGAAGGCGTTCAGTGCGGCGGTGTGGGCCGCGCCGTTGACGGTTCCGTTCGTGCCGCCGGTCAGCGGGGTCGCCACGGCTGGGGTCAGGGAAGACGCGCTTCCGAAGGTGACGAAGTCGTTCGCTTTCAGGTTGGCCGATCCGGTGGCCTTTGCGACGGTCTGGGAATCCATGACCATTCCGTCAAGGTAGGTTACGACGTCAACGTTGGTCGCGTTGTCGGCGTTGGTCAGGATCGCGACGCTGATCGCATTTCCGCGCGTTCCGCCACAGGCGGCCGTAACGGTCACGCCGCCGACGGTCGCAGTCGCCTTCTTGCCGCCGGAATTGACACGATAGATCATAAGGGTTCTGGCGCGCTTCAATGCTTCTTTGACAAGAAGAATGTCGTCCGCCGTAGGATCATAGCCGAACACGGACAGGGCGTTCTTGTTGAAGTCCTCCGCATACACGGAAAAGACCTTGTTTTCAGGCCCCCAGTTCAATTCCAGGGGAAGGGCCGCGACGCCGCGCGTCCCCATTTTTACGACGCTTCCCAGGCTGACGAAGTTAATATACGCGCCGGGAAGAATCTTGTTCTGTACGGTAAAAGTTCCGCCACCGATAGGCATGACTTACACCTTCCTTTCCAGAAAATCAGTAACCAGGCGGACGGCCTGGTCCTTTGTGTAGACCTTCCCGTCTTCCAGGATCGCCGCGACGGCGTCACGGGGAAGGTTCAGGGTTTTCGATTTGACCAGTTGTTCCTTTGTGAAGGTCGGTTCCGCCGCCTGGTCTGCGGCCGGGGCCTTCTTCTTTGCGGTTGCCATTATTTGATTTCCTCCGTTTGTCCCAGGTTTTCCATGAAGGGGATTTCCGCCGGCGTCAGGACGAAGAAGAAGTCTGCGTCGAAGGTGAACTGATAGACGCGGGCGTTCTTGTCCGGTCTGGCTCTCTGGTTCGTCAGGCGGATCGTCCGGGTCTTCTGATCCGTTTCTTTCACGGTCAGCGTTTCGAACTGGTCGTACATTTCTTCGGCCCAGGCGTTGAACTCCATATTCTCCTTCGATTTCAGGAAGTACAGGACTTCGATCTGGATCGACCTTTTCCGGCGGCGGTCCAGGTGGGCTTCCTGGCCCGATTCGATGATGCCGACGAAGAACTGGCCGTCGGCGTCCTTCGGGATTTCGTCGACATAGACCTTCCGGTCAGGCCATACGCCAGCCAGTTTCCCGGCGATCGCTTCGATAAAATTGTTCAGGGTCAAGCCAGATCACCGTCCTTCACTTTGATCTCCTGGTGGGTCGCATAGACGGCCGGGCGGCCGACGACCTGGAACGCCAGAAGACGCCGGCTGTTCGGGTCCTCACGGCCGAACCGTTTCAGGGATATACTGTCGCCAGGAAGGACAAGAAGGTCGGGCGCGGCAAAGATAACGGCGTCATAGTCGACTTCGTTCTGTGCGTCCGTCTGCTGGCTTTTGTCACTTCCTGAATACGACAGCGCGCAAATGATTTCAGAGTATTTCACAGCGGGGGCGGCCCTTGTGATGTGGTTCGCCCCCGTCGCGGGTTCCGTCCGGCCGATTGTGGCGGTGTCTTCGTAGGTCATTTCGATCGCCGCGCGCTCTGCGGCGGGGTTTCCGAACATACGATCACCACCTTACTTTCCGGTATTCGTTCAGGACCGTTCGCCAGCCGAAGAAGTCCTGACCGTCAGCGCCCAGATTAAAGGTCGACGCCGATCCGGAAGCGCCGGAAGCATTGGCGAAGGACGTTGTGACGTCGCCACGCTTCACGGACGCGACCGGGCCGACGGCCGCCTGGGTGGTTCCCAGGCCGGCGGCCTTGTAGTAACTGACACACATGACGATCAGGGCGTTTTCCAGCGGGGCAGGAAGCGTGTCCTGATTGATGTAGGACAGGACCAGGTCTTCCACCGTCTGAACGACGAACAGAAGAACTTCGTCCTGGTCCGTCCCGTTGATCCCCAGAAGGGCCTTGACCTTTGCCAGCCGGTCTTCCTTCGACATAAGAACGCGAAGGACTTCCTTCTGTTCAAGGGCTGTCAGGCTGTCCAGGGAAGACAAAATCTGTTGAAGCACGTTTCCACCACCTTTCGCCGGCCGCTTCGGTTATACGCCGGCGGCCTGGATCAACTCGACGATCTCCGCCTTTGTGGAACCGTCAGGAACGTCGATACCGGCGGCCTGGGCGGCCGCCAGAAGTTCGTCCTTGTTCATCTTGGACAGGGGCTTCACGCCTTCGTTGTCGCCTTCCTGGGCGTCAGGCTCGACGTCAGGGATCGCGGTATAGAAGGGGCTGTTCTTCATCTGTTCCAGGACGGTTTCGTCGTTAGGCTCGACGATCGACCCGGTTGTGTTGATTCTGAACTTCATGTCGGTCACGCTCCTTCCAGATTAGGCCAGGGATTCTTCGATATAGAAGATCAGGTCAGGGGTCAGGGCCTTCGTGCCGTAGTCGTAGAACATGGACACGCCGTAGTCGTTGGACAGGGGAATCTTCTCCGGCTCTGCGTAGGGGTACATAACGACAGGCTGGGCCATAGCACCGTCAACCATGCACAGGGCGCGGGTTGCGGTGGTTCCGGGGGCGACAGGAAGGTTGATGGAAGAATAGACGCGGACGCCGTGGAACATACGGAAGTCCTCGGCGGCGGTGTCAACGTTCGCGTTGTTGGTTCCCTTATCCAGATAGTTTCTGGCGCGGCCGTACATGACGGGGTCCAGAACCAGACGGATCAGGTTGCGGGGTACGCCGCGAACATAGTCGTTCTTCACGGTTTCGACCGCCTGGATCAGTTCTTCCAACTGGTCTTCGACGGTGGTTCCCTTCGCGGTCAGTTTGGTTCCGGCGGTCTTCGCCTTTGCGAAGAAGTCGGCGTCCAGTTCGGCGGCCACGGTGTCGACGTGGTTGTCGGCGCGACGGGCCATGATGTTTCCGACGCCGAAGGTGTCCAGGTCGAACTTTGCGGCTTCCTCCACGATCTCGCGGTGAATGTCCAGGTTCACGGTAGTAGGGGGGACGGTGATCGCCGCGCCCTTTCCGGCGGTTCTGGCGGTTCCGTATGCCTGGGACGCGCTGTTCTTGAATCGCTTATACTCAACAGAACCAGTCGCGGGGTTGCCGGTGTAGGACTGGGACTTCAAGCCGGCCGCCAGGGTTTCCTTCTGAATGTTGCTGATCACCAGGCCGGACAGTTCGGACAGTTCGACCTTAGTAGAACCGGTCTGGATCAGGCTGATCGCTTTCGTTCTTGCCATAAAATATCATTCCTTTCATTGTTGGCTGGTTGGTAGGTTAGATCACGACAGGGCCGTCGACCTTTGCGGCCGGCTCCTGGCGCGCGCCGGGGTCAGCGGGCTTCGCGCCCTTAATGTCGGGGTTCGCCGGGTCCTGGCTCTTGAACAGGTACGCCTTCGACTCCTTCAAGGGTTTCAGAAGGCCGTCAAGGTCAGTTTTCAGCGTCCCGGCGGCGTCGACCTCGATCTTGTCCAGGTCCAGAAGGGAAATAATGTCGGCCGGGTCGTGGGCCTGGTTCGCCAGGGCCATTCGAAGGGCCGTGTTCTTCTGAATCTTCGTGATCTCTTTCTGGTGGTTGGTTCGAAGGGTTTCAAGCGTGGTCTGGGCGGTCTTGACGTCGTCCGCGATCTTCGCCGGATCGCCGGACCCGCCGATCGCCTTCAATGCTTCGGCGGCGGCTTTCAGCGCATTTTCTGCGCTGGTCTTTCCGCTGTTGGCTCCGTTGTACTTATCGGCCGGGACGAAGGTTCCGTCGTTACCGACGACCAGGTCCACGTCCTTTCCGTCCTTGCCCTTGCCCTTCAAGGCCGCTTCGACCTGGTTCGACAGGTCGGCCCCCAGAATGGTTTTGACGCTCTCTGTGATCATGGTTTGCTCCTTTCTCCGCTGTCTTTACCGTGACTTCCACACGCTTTGCGGTCCCGCCTGGTCGCCGGGCAGGTGCGGCTGGATATGAAAAGACCCGCCGGAAGGCGGGTGATTTCCTGAAATGGGTATAAAAAAACGCCCCGTAGGGCGTTTTCATCTGATTTCATGTGACTTCGTGTGTTACTGTTCGTCTTCGTGATACTGGCAGGCCAGGCAAGCCTTCCGGGCGTCGTCTGTCAGGGTGACGCCGGGGGGAAGGGCCTGTTCTGGCGCTTCTCCGTCGACCACCAGGACGACACAGTAACAGGAATCGCCGTCAATCTGCTTCCCGGTGACGGGACAGTTTACAGTCTTCTTCATTCTTCGAATACCTCCATAGCCTTTTCGACGCTCTGGTCAAAGTCAGACCGGGCGAAGGAAGTGTTGATCTTCCCTTCTTCGTTGACATAGGTCGCCCCAGTCGGGGAATAATAATTCGTCTTTACGCCGTCCCAGCGCCGCCTTGTGACGCTGAACCGGGCTGTTCTGACATACTCCTTCGCCTGTTCAAGTGTGACGCCGTGGTGGCTTCCGTGGGCGTCCACGAAGGCAAGGGTCGAAGGGTCAATCGCCGCCGGCGGGACGCGAATTGTCCCCCGGAATCCGGTCGCCTTGATCCGGTTGTAGATGTCGAAGTCCGCCTTGGTGGCTTCCGGGACGCGCCCCTTGTAGGAATAGAAGGATTTCAGATTGGACCAGGCGTCCGGGTCTGTGTACTTCATTTCCTGGAAGGCGTCAAGGTCGGACGGCGCGTCAGCGCCCAGGCGTTCGGAATACCGGCCGAACTGCTCCGCGTCCTTGCCCTGATTATACGACTTCTGGCGTTCCTTTTCAACATAGCCGGGGCCGTGGGCGTCGACTTGCTGTCTGTACCAGTCCTCGTATGTCATATTTTCCGGCATAGGCTGGCCGGAATTGTACCAGTCCAGGGCGTCGTCCGGGTCATATTCGACTGTGGTACAGCGGTCGTTCGGGTGCATAGGTGGGTAGTTCACGCCGGCCTGGGCGTCCTTCAACTTGAAGTGTTTCCCGTCCAGGGCCGCGCACGTTTCACAGGTCCGCGCGTCATGGGTGGCGATATATTCGTACTGATCCACGCCGGCGGCATTATAGGCCGCCTTGTCCGCTTCGCTGTGGAAATGCGTTGTTTCGGTCCGGATCAGCCGTTCGGCGGCCTTGTAGGACTGGCCCATTTTGGCGGACAGTTCCTTCGACATGGTCGCCACGCTCTTTCCTTGCATGACGCCTTGCGTGATGGTTTCCCGGACATGGAACAGAAGCGCCTGTTTGTTCCTCCACAGGCGATCGGAGAACATAGCCCCGGACCAGGGATAGGACAGAACGTTTTCAACGACGCTTTCGTCCAGTTTGGCGAACTCATGGATAAAGCCGGCGCGGGACTGAATGTCATAGACCTTCTTGTAGTAGCCTTCCCGGAAGGTTTCGCCGAACTCCGCTTTCATCTGGGACACGCCGGTTTCCCACAGTTCATTAAGTTTCAGGTCGATTTGTCCCAGAAGGGCTTCCAGACGGGAAATACGGCTGTTCGTGGACAGGGCGTCCAGTTGGGCCGTCAGAAGGGCCTTGACGCGGGGGTCAGGCTCCGCCGCGATCCTGGCGATATATTCGCCCAGGGTCGCCTCCCATTCCTGGAACTCCTTCCTGGTCAGAAGGCGGACGGCCTGATCGTATGTCAGGCCATACTTCCCGGCGTACTTCGAATAGAAGTCGCCTATGTCGCGCCGGATCGCTTTCGCGGCCCGGTCGTATTCCTGGAACATTTTCGCCGTTAGCCCGACGCCGCGAAGATAGGCTTCATTCTCACGTTGAAGGGCGCGGGCGATCCAGTATTCCTTATTCCGTATCATTCAGGCCACCAGCCTTTCCAGCGGCCCCTTCCTCGCCCTTCTGGGCCGTCTGTGGGACGTTTCCGGCTCCCAGGGTGTCGTCGAACAGACCTTCCCCAAACTCCGCCATAGCGGCCTTCTTTTCGCTGTCCAGTTGGGCCAGTTCTTCGTCGACGTCCGTCACCCAGGGGTGATTTTGAAGGATCGTCCGTTTGGAGATCAGGCCGTCACTGGTTCGGGCGTTGTTGATGATGTCCGTTTCATTGACCGGAAGGTCCATGTTGAAGACTATGTCGAAGTCCTCGTTCGTGAAGTCGCCCTGGCCGGTGATCTGGAAGTAGACGTCAATGAACAGTTTCAGGCGGTGGAAGGTGTCTTTCAGTTCGGTTCCCAGGGAATCACAGTCGGCGTCCAGGTCCATATATCGGAAGTTGATCGCCGATCCGCTGGCGTTCCCCAGTTCCGGGTCCTTCGTGTCCACGCCGGCCGCGAAGTCGTAAATGTCCCGGCGCTCATTGTCCAGGAAGGCCATGACAGCGTCAATGTTCAGGTCTGCCTGTAACTTATCCACGCCGCCGTCGGAAGTGACCTTGATCGCCATGTGTTCCTTCAAGTCCTTCAAGAACTCCGCCAGATCGGTTCCGCCGTAGTTTTTCAGGATATAAATGAACTTCGCCACGTCACGAAGGACGTCGGCCGTCACGCTGTTTTGCCAGTTGATGTCGTCGATCAGGTCCTTTATGAAGTAGCACAGGGGAAGTTCTTCTTCGTTGTACTTCAACCAGGCGATCGGAACTTCTTCCCAGTTGTAGGGCTTCCCGGCGACGGTGAAGTGTGGTTCAGTCCAGTCGTTTTCCTCGGTCCCGTGTTCCTTGTCGACGTAGAAGTCGCCGGCCCCGGTCCCGCCGAAGGCGTCCGTCTTGAAGTAGCGAACGCCGCCGGTCCACCAAAATTCGGCGTGTGTGATCGTGTGCTTCCTGGTCCCGACATAAATGATCTGGTCATAGAAGCGAATGAAGGCGTCCAGTTTCGTTCGTTCGGAGTCGCGCCACAGGGGAACGACTTCGGTCGACGGGACACGCATGAAGGCCAGTTCGCCGGCGTCGTCGAAGTAGGGCTGAATCCAGGCGATCCCGGACTTGACCGCGCCTTTCCCCAGGCTCTTGATCTTCCGGCGGAAGGTCTGGTCAAAGACTTTGTTCAGGGCTTCGCCATATTCTCCGCTTTCGGTGTCCACAGTCCAGGGCTTCGACAGAAGGTAGTTCGCCTTCTGGTCCACCAGTTTTTTCAGGATAGGCCGTTCGATCTTCGCGTTCGATCGGTTGGCGACGTCGACCGTCTTCTTCTGGACGGAAGACCTGTTCCTGTAATACGATTCGGCTTCCAGTATGATTTGATATTGTTCGGACTTCTTGAACTCCCGGATTTCCTCACTGACGATCTGGGCCAGGGTCATAGTCGCTTTTTCAGGGTCGGACAGGATCAGGTTGATCCGGTCCATGACAGACAGTTCCATTTCCTCCACCTCACTTCAAAACTTCGATAGACGAACCGCGTCGCGGACGCTCCACGCCATAGCGAAGGGCCGCCATAGCGTCGTCCATGAACTCGACAGGTTCGTCGATATAAAGGCCCGTGGTCGGGTCCTTTTTCCACTTCCACTGTTGAACTTCTTTCAGAACATTCACACAGGAAGGGTGTATGTGTATCTTTCGGCCTTTCAGAAAGTCGATCTGGGCCTTCACGCTCCCAGGCTCCTTTTTCACGGGATAGGCGCGGAAGCCGGCCTTCTGCCATGTCCTGATCCGGTCCGGCTCCGCAGAATCGCAGAACATTTCAACACGCGGGTCAATCTTTGCCTGACGGGCCAGGCTGATAATTTCTTCGGTGTCCTTCTCGAAGACATATATTTCCGAAGTGACGTAGATTTCGCCGTCCTTCCAGCCGACACCCAGGATCGCGTCGGCATGGTTGAAGCCGAAGTCCTGTCCGTAATAAAAGCCGTCGAAGTAGTCGCGCCCGGTAGGGAAGTTGTGGACTTCGAAGTTCGTCAGGATCAGGCCGCCCAGTTCGCCCCATTCACCCAGGCCATACACGCGGTAGCCGTCCGGGTCTTCTTCCTTGCGTCGCTCCATGCGGCGGGAATAGGCCGGGTCTATGAACCGGTTTGTCCTGTATGTCGAATGGTGGGTCAGAACGTCCGGATCGGACTTGTCGAAGTAGCGGGCCTTGATCCAGTGCGTCGCGCTGACCGGGTTGAAGGTCATTGTGATCTGATAATACAGATTCGGGTTCAGGTCGTCCAGGTTGCCACGAAGACGGTCGTCCAGAATGTCGACGTCTTCCGGAAGAAGTTCTGTCGCTTCCTCACACCATATCCAGACCAGTTTCCCGTTCTTGAAGGTGATGGACTTGATCTTCTCACGCTGGCGCTGGTCCTTGACGCCCCGGAAGATAATCCGGTTCCCGGTGATCTTACATTCCAGGGCAAGGGGGTTCAGGTTGACCTTCCAGAAGCGGTCGGCATAGGGGCCGAACATTCGATAGATCGCCGCCTGTAACTCTGCGAAGGTGCTGTCACGGTTCGTTTCTTCAATCTTCCGGACGACGACCAGGTTCGCGCCCTGGTATGCCGGATCGGACAGTTTCGCTATGTAGTCCTGGGCGATATTCACAGACTTCCCGGAACCGGCGGACCCCTTCAAAATGCGGTAGCGGCCGCGCCATTCGTTGACAGGGCGGAAGACCGGGTTAAACTGGGCCGACGCCCTGAACTCAACTGTCTGGGCCGTAGTCATAATTGATCACCACCGTCACAGGGGCGGTGCTGTCCGGGCTGTCCTTGAACATTCCCAGGTGCTTTCCGCACAGTTCCAGGGCCTTCAACTTGTCCGCCAGGCGGACTTCCCGTTCCACGCCGTCGCCGTCTTCTCCGGGGATCACTTTCACCTTCACGGAAGCGATCGCGGCCGTGTCGTCGCGGGAAGCGTCAGTCAGGACTGTCGCGTCGGTCATGTTGATCACGTCGATCGCGTTCACGAAGGCGATTTTCCCCAGTTCCAACAGGACCCGGTCGGCGTTGATCCCGGTTCGCTTCGACCTTTCGGCCATAGCGCGGTCTATGCGCGCGCGGATTTCAGGTTTTTTCAGCAATTCACTTCCGATACTCCCCGCAGATTCCACGGAATATCCGGCGCGGATCGCGGCCTGGGTCGCGTTCAGGTCGATCAGGTATTCGTCACAGAAGACTTCATTCTTCTTCGTCAGTTTTCCCACGATTCTTCACCGTCCTTTCTGTGGGTGTCCATTCCTTTTCGGGCAACAGAAAAGGAACGCCTGTGAAGACGTTCCTTTCTGCGCCCTATAAAAAAGGAGGTCGGGAACTGGGCAAGGTTCCCTTGTAGCATTTTCGCACACTCTTATAGCCGTTACAAGTGCAAGTATGTGCAGACTTATGCAAAGATGTGCAATCATGTGCAAAAAGTTTTCCGCCGACGGGAAGGTTCATTCGATATTCCCGTGAAGGCGGATATATTTCCGGACCAGGCGGTCGACGGCTGTTTTCCTCTGGCGGCTGACGGTGGAAACGTCCATGTCCAGAAGTTCGGCGGCCTGGGCGTATGTCCGGCGCGGATAGTACAGGGTCAGAAGAATGATCTTCGACTTCGCGTCCATTGTCAGGATCGCTTCGTGTACGTTTTCAATCTGGCGTTGTCGTTCTTCCAGGGCGTCGGTCGCTCTCTTTGTTCTGGCGGTCCGGCGCTGGATCGCGTCGGCCACCTTTACCAGAAGGCCGTCAGGGTCGGGGGACGACTGGACGCGGGGCGTATCATATCGGACGCCGCGCGGGTAGGCTCTGGCCCTGATTGCTTCCAGGTCTTCTTCCAGGGCGGCGCGCTCTGCGTCGATCTGCGCTTCAATAGTCGACATTTCCTGGTCGTGGTTCTTCAATATGTCGTAGACGCGGCGGGCCGTCTGGTCCGCGCGGTCTTTCTTTTCTTTGGCGTCCATGCCGTTCACCTTCTTTCCTGCGGGCGTCAGAAGGGAAGTTCACCGTCTTCCCCGTCAATCTCTGTGAAGCCCTCGTTCTCCATGTAACCGGCGGCCAGGCTCCCGGCCGGCTGATCCTCTGCGGCGCGGCGGGATTCCGCGAACTCGACTTCATCGGCCACCACTTCGAAGCGGGTTCTTTTGTTCCCGTCCTTGTCAGTGTAGGGGTCGACCCTGATCCGGCCGGACGCGATAATCACGCGCTGGCCCTTGCGGAAATACTTCGCGACGAACTCCGCAGTCTTCCGCCAGGTCGTGACGGGTATGAAGTCCGCTTCCTCGCGGTTGAACTTTCGATCGACGGCCAGGGCGAAGGTTGCCACAGGGACGCCGTTCGGTGTGTGCTTCAATTCCGGATCGCGTGTCAGGCGTCCGGACAGTTTCACGTCGTTCATATAGAATCACCTTCCTTCCATGCTTGGGCGAACTTCGTGATCCGGTACAGTTCGCCCCAGGGGTCTTTCTTCTGGGCGCGGCCCCACAGGAACAGGGCCACGCCGATTTTCAATGATTGCCAGGTCGTGATCGGCCCGGTCCCGTTTGCCAGTTTGCGGACAAATGATTTCCCGTGATAGCGAAGGCAAGCGAACGCCACCACACAGGGAATGGCCTGGTCTTCGGGTATGTCCAGGGCTTCGGCCCACTTCTTCGCGGCTTCTTCGCTTCTGCTCACGGCGTCACCTCTTTCAGCGTGTCCTTCATATCCAGAAGTTCGGACACGATCCCGCCGGCCGGTGCGACGTTCCGTGTCATGCTGACCGTTTTCCCGTCGGTTATGGTTATATTCACCTGGTTCAGCACAGGAAGCGGGCAGACGGCCACGGACAGGCCGTTTCGGGTTAGTTCGTGGAATATGTCGTCCTGGGCTTCTGGCGCGCTGTGGGCGGCTTCCTGGGCCGCCTGGCGGGTCATTCCAAAAGACACGGCCAGGCAGTCGTCCAGTTTTCGGAGTTCTTCGCCGGTCAGTGTGTAAATCCGTTCACGAAGGCGGCACTTGTCGACCGTCCTGATCTGCTCACACTGGACACGGGACGGCGAATGTCCGGGAAGGTCAATGTCGAATTGCATTGGGTACAGCCGGCGGGACGTGTTGGTCGTCATGTTGGCGACGATCACCGTCGGGGAACTCGCGTTCCCGGCGTCGTTCTGAATGATCACGACTGGCCGTGTTTTTCTTTCCTCGCTTCCGATGGCGTCCGGGCTTCCCTGGCAAAAGAAGACGTCGCCGCGTTTCGGGATTGTGTTCGTCATGACTGTTCCCTCCGTTCTTCAATAATATATAGGCGGACTGCCTGGCGGCCGAAGACCAGGGCTTCGTCGTGGTCTTCGAAGTAGATGTCGACGGCGTTCCCCTTTATGGCTCCGCCGCGATCCTGGACCACTCGTTCGCCCAGGCCGTCTATGTAGATGACGGTCCCAGGGGGAAGGACGTCCCAGTCGGCCGCGATCGTGACGCCCTGTTCGGCGACGGCTCCGCTTGCCGTGTAGACGATTCCGTCCGGGCGGTTCAGCGCCCAGGAACCACAGCACTTTTCGCAAGAACAGTACGCGGTCGCTTCGTATTCGATCCATTCCGGTTCTTTCGGTTCAGGTTCCGGGGCGGGCGGCTGTACGGCCACGGCGGCGACTGCCGGCGGCTCTGTCGGCTTACTCTCTGCCGGCTGTGTCCCGGTTCCCTTTGCGGTCCATGCACACGCGGTCAGGGCCACCAGGGCCAGCAGAAGGACGGTGGATAGTTTCTTCATGGGGCCACCACCTTTCAAAACCGCTTCCCGTGTTTGAACGGGCGGGTTTCGTTATAGGCCATTTTCTCGGAAATGACAGTGTCCAGGTCGATTCCCAGATAGCCGCACAGGTCCGCGATCCGGATCACAGCGTCCGCCAGTTCCACGGCCACGCCTTCGGGCTTTTTGTGGCGGAAGGGACAGCGATCTTCCTTCCCGCCCATGTCGCAGTCGATCCACCATTTCGGGTTGCAGATTGTCCCGTCGCCGTTTCCGGCGGTGCATTTGTACCAGACCAGGGCGCGGCCGGCGCGTTCTTCTTCCAGTGCTTCGGACAGTTCGGAATGGATCAAGGCGATCGCGGTCCCAAAGTTCAGGGGCGGGTCCCAGAAGCCGTGTTTCACGGCGTTATCGTGGGCGCGGCCCACCAGTTCAGTTATGTTCATGGTTTACCTCTCTTTCTGTCTGCGGCGCTTCGTCGCCCCAGGCGTCCCAGCCGGGGGCCGCCTGTCTGGCAAATAGTTCGATCATAGCGCCCCCCCCCGCAAGTGCGGCGATCCGGTCGCGGGTTTCCGCTGGCTTTTCGCTGTGGCGTCCGATCGGGGCGTCGATTATGCTGTGGACTGACCGGGACGCGCGGATCGGCTTTCCCTTTGTCGCCAGAAGGCAGACTTCCGGGTTTGCTCTGGTCCAGTTCCCCAGGCCCCAGAACCAGCCAGGGGACTTCCTGTTCCTCTTCACCCAGACGAAGGCGGCGGTCTTATACTGGAATCCCCAGCGCCGGATCGTTTCCAGGGCGACTTCCAGGTTCGGGAATGTGGCCCACATGAACAGAAGACAGTCGTCCGCCGCTATGTCCTGGACCGGAAGGTCATAAATGTCCTTCGCCTTCATAGTGTGGTAGTGTCTGGTTACGTTTCGTTTCGCCCCGCCGCCGGAATAGGACCAGGGCGGGTCGGCATAGATCACGGAATACTTCTTGTCCGGAAACGGTATCACGACGGTTCACCTTCTTCCGGGATTGGTTCGTAGCAATCACAGCGGACGACGCGATCTTCTTCATCTGCGTGGATCGGGCCTGGAAGGCCGGCGTCGGCCCTCTCGACCGCCTTCACGCAGTAGTCGCCTTCGCGCCCTTTGGTGTCGTCCTTGATGAACTGGACGTTCTGGCAGTTCCGACAGGAAAAGGCGTATTTCCACTTCGGAAGGGCCGGTTTTCTTCTTCTCATGCGCCCACCGCCTTTTCTCTGCCGGCCGTGATCTCCGCGTTCCTGATTTCACACCAGGCGGAAAAGGCCATTTCCCGGACTGTGTCAGCGGTCAGAAGGATCAGGTATTCGTCGCCGTAGCCGTCTTCGCCGTATTTGCGGCCGGCGCGCTCGTTGCACATATCCAGTTTTCGGCGGGCGTACTGTTCGGCCTGGCCGAAGAAGTCTGGGTCCAGGACGGTTCCCAGGCTTTCTTCGACTCTGGCCTTCAACTCACAGGACCCGATCATTCGTCTTCGTTGTCCTCTCCGGCGGCGATCCGGCGAAGGACTTCGTTCACAAGTTGCTTCGACGTGAAGCCGGTCAACAGGGCTTCGTCAGACAGTTCGATTTCCTCCTGATCCAGCGACAGGCAGATTTCAGAGTCCACGAAAAAAGCCGGGCGAACGCCGTGGTAGCCGTAGTACGCATAGTACCAGGTCAGACTGCCGTCGGAATAGACAAGCCGCACGTCGTTCGCGTAGCCGGCGTTCGGGGTGATCGTCCATTCCCAGTCGTCGATCTCCAACAAGTCCGCGTCGTAATACTTCCGAATCAGGGGTTCGGGCAACATGGCGACCTTGCAGACGGCGACGCCGTAACGGTTCGTTCCGTCATGGTCAGACAGGTCCCATTCGGCTTCCAGGACCTTGTTCGCTGGGATCACGCCGGCGTCGTCCAGGGCGGACAGGAAGTCTTCGTTCAGGTCAAACCGAAGGGTGGAGAAGGCGAAGTTATTCGCGGCCGGCTCCGGCTCCATGCGGTTATAGGTGAATGGCCGGACGGTGAAGGGGCGGTTCCCGATCGGCTCCTTCGCGGCCAGAAGGGTTCGGCCGTCGGTGAAGTGTTCCAGGACGACCACTTCCACGGGGCCGGCGTTGAAGTAGGCCCCAGGGGCCAGGTTCTTAATTTTTGCGCTTACTGCCATTTTGTTTTCCTCCCTCATATTCTTCGATCGTGACTTCGACGCGCGGGTTCTTCGGGTCCAGGGCGAAGTCGTCGCTGAATCCTTCGATTTCCGACCAGCCGTCATTTCGAAGGACGCCGGCTTCGACCAGGGCGTCCTGAATGAACTTTTTCGCAAAGGCGATATTGTCCTTGTCGCGGCGGCGGCTGGGTTCGACCCACAGGTAGCGGATCACCACAGGACGGGTGAAGCGGACGCCCCGAAGTTGTGTCCGGATCATGTAGCCGATCACGTTCTGGGCCTGGCGCTTCATGGAAGCGGCCTTGTACTTGCCCTTGTATGACCGTTCCGCGTCGATGTACTCATTCAGTCCCGGCAACAGGCCGGGGATTGTCAGTTTATATTTCTTCATTGGTCTTGTCCTTTCGTCAGGCCCAGGATTCGCCGGGCGGCGTCCCTTCGGTCGGTGGCGTTCGCTGTTCTGCGGGACGCTCCGACCATTTTCAGGCGGATCGGACACATTTCCAGGACCCGGTCGTAAATGCGCTTGTAGGCCAGGGAAGGCGGGTTTTCCAGGTCCTTCAAGGACAGGTTCGTCGTGATGATCACAGGCTTCCCGGACCGCGCCCTGGTGTCGACCACGTTGTAGACCTGTTCGACGGAATAGGACGTGTCCCGCTCGACGCCCAGGTCGTCGATCACCAGAAGGGAATAGTGTTGAAGGCGGTCAATCCGCTTCTGTCGTTCGTCGTCAAAGGACCCTTGAAGGCTGTTCAGGATTCGCGGGAAGTTGGTCACGCTGACACTGACCAGCCGTTCCAGAAGGGCGTTCGCGATTGCACAGGCCAGGAAGGACTTCCCGGTCCCGACGTCGCCATAGAACAGAATCCCGATGTTCTGGGCCTTCATTTCCTCCCAGTTCTCGACGTAGCGGCGGCAGACGTCGCTGACCTTTGGGTTCCGCTGGTCGTCCTGGGCGAAGGTGTATTGCAAATAGGCCGGGTCCGTGATCCCGTCGCGGCGAAGCCGGTCCATTCGTTGCTCAAACTCCCGGCGCTCTCTGTCGGCCTTCTCTGCGTCGGCCTTTTCCTGGCCGCATTTACACAGACAGCCGACGCGGATCGTCTTCGCGTCCCGGCCGATGGACGGGACCGCCGGAAGGGTGACGTCCATTTGCTTCCGTTCGTGGCAGTTGCCACAGCGCAGGAAGCCTTCGTCGTCGAAGTAGTCGTCCGGTTCCTGGTTTTGAAGGCTTTTCTGGACCATACCGGCCAGAACGTCGCCGATTGCGTTCATAGCGATCACCGTCCTTCCAGGAAGTCTTCGTCGTCACCATAGTCCTTCTTCGGCACGGCTCCCTTCGGGGGCTGGGACGGTACGTCAGGCCGGTCGTCTTCCTCCCAGCGGCGGCCGCGAATGAACGTGGCCGGGTAGCAGATAAACGATCCGCCGTCCTTCGTCCACTGGTCACAGGTCTTCCAGCGTTCCACACCGGCGACGATCAGTTCGACCAGGTCGTCGTCCGGGTTCAGTTGGCCCCAGGCTTTCAGGGCGTCCTGTTTTCCGACCCGGCGCGGATATACAGCCCAGAAGCGATCAAAACCGCGCGGTGTCCCCGTCGCCCCGGTTGGGCGCGTTCCCGTTTCTCGTTCCTCGTTCTCGTTTACGTTTTCGTTCTCGTTTACGGGGACTTTTGATTTCATTTGATTTCCTTTCCTTTGATTGCAAGTGTTATCAAATGAAACAGGAAGGGGGAACTTGCTTTTCTTCGCTCTCTGTTGCTGGTGCTTGTCCCACGACATAAGTTTCAGGTATTGCTTCCCGTCCTCGCTGGCCGTGTAGGTTCCGACCATTCCGGCGGCGACCAGTTCAGACAGCCAGGCCCGGATTTTCTGTTCCTTCGGCGGGTCCAGGGGGAAGCACATGGACGCCAGGATTCGCGGATTTCCGTAGTACAGGCCGAAGTCGTCCGCCTTGACCACCAGTCGCCAGAAAAGGCGCTCGGCGTCCGCGCTCACCTCCGACAGCGATTCGCTGGTAGTGATTGATTCTTTGATTATGCGGCTCGGCACGTTTGCCACCTCCTTTTACAATGCTTTTTGACAGGTCCGACAGGCTTCGCGACCATATTTCCGGACGGAATAGTCCTGTTCGGCCTTTGTGATTGGTTTCCCACAGATCGGGCAGACTGCCCCGTTCTCTGCCTGGGGCGCTGGTGTACCCGCTGGCGCGCCCTGGCGGCCCCTGGGGGCCTGTTTGCCCTGTCCCTGGGTGTTTCCCTGGGTGGTTGTTCCCTGGCCGCCCTGGGCTGTCTGTGGCGGTCCCTGGACCCTCTTGTTCATGTCGAACCGGACGTTTCCGTTCCGGTCCGCGATCACCAGTTCGCAAATCTCCCGGCGGTCATTATAGGCGACGTGGGTGACGGTGAAGCGGGTGTTCGAATAGCATTTCAGGACTTCCTTCCGTCCGTTCTGGCCTTCGGAATAGAACTCGTTGTCGGCCAGTTCGACATAGATGAAGGGGCCTGTGTAGAGTTCGCGGCCGATCCCCACGTTGAAGCCGGCGCGCTTGAAGGCGTCGGACGCCTGGCCTTTTTCTTTCTCGGTGTTGCTCTCGACGCCGACGTCCTGTTTCCGGACCCAGGCGCGCTTCTCTGCGTCCCAGATGTCGATATTACAAAACAGGTTCCCGTTGATCACTTCATGGGTTCGTTGCCAGTTCCCAGGGCCGAAGACCTGGTCAAGAATCCGCATATCGACGCGGGCGTCCTTGTAAAGCAACAGGACAGCACCGACGCGGCCTGTTTTCGCGCGGCTGACGCTCTGAACGCGACATTCGATGTCTTTTTCCGTCAGAAGGGGAATGTCGTTCCTGACGGCCGCTGGCGGGTCCAGGGCGGCCTGTTCGGCCGCCTGGGTGGTCGTTTTCTTATCTGCCATGATCCCGCCCCCTTTACTTGATCTGAATGTTCCGGTTCTCGACCAGGGAAGCCCCGGTCACGTCTTCGCCGGCCTGGATTGCTTTCTTGATCGCGGTCTTGTCCGGCTTTGTGGTCACTGTGGTCGTGACGTAGTCAGCCGGAAGCGCCGCTTCGTCGTCGATCTGGACCTGGATAGACTTCCGGAAACTGATCCGGGCCTTTGCGGTTTCGACCTTGTCCTTCCCGACAGTCGCCAGGCACGAAGACAGGTACTTCTTCACGCTGTCAACGCGGCGTTCGACGGTCTTCCGGCGGGCCGACAGGTTTTCTTCCTCTGCTTTCAGGTCAGCGACGAAGGCTGACAGGTTCTTAATGTAACAGGCCACGCTTTCGGCCTTGTCCTCGAACTGGGCGTCCAGTGCTTCCACGGCGTCGAAGTTCATGATCTCGCCGGTTTCTTCGTCCACTTCCAGGCCGTCCAGGGCTTTCAGGAAGTCGGCGCTGATTTCATACAGGCTTACGTTCATTCCGCTTTGCCCCCTTTCAGAATGTCCAGGGCGTCAGCGACGGCCCGGTCAACGTCACGCCAACCGACTTCGACGCCATTTTGACGGGCTTCAAGAAGGTTCGACAGGGTGGAGATAGCGGCCGCGATTGCGGCGTCTGCTTTGTCGGCGCGGGTTCTCTGCTCTCTGGCAGTTTCCCAGGCGGCCGCACTCTGGCGGCGCTCGAAGTCAAGGTCGCGGCGGGTTTCGACGCCTTCGACCAGGACGTCCAGGGTGAACGCCTTCACGGCGTCGGTATCATAAAAGTTCAGTTTCGGCATATTGAAAACCGTTCCTTTCTCTGCTATAATGCAGTTAGTTCTTTTTTGGAATGGGCCGTTTCGGTTGTTGTGGTGACGACGAAACGGTCCTTTTCTACTTCTTCAACGATAATTTTTCGCGCGCCCAGAAGGACAAGGGCTTTGACGACTTGTCCGACCTGTACGGGCGACAGGGTCTTCGCGGCGTACTTCACGCGGCTTCCTCCTTTCCGGTTCGGTATAGTCGAACGCGCCGGCCAGGTTGCAGAACAGGACCCACAAGGCCATAAGCGCGAACACGCGGACCATTCCGGGGAAAAGGGGAACTATGTCCTGTTCGATGGCTCCGACCGCGCCCAGCATTAGGAAAAACAGGACGAAGGCGATCACGCCGCACACGTTTTTGAACTTAGACATTTAAGCCACCCCCCCGCAGAATTGAACGCCGGTTTCGACCAGGGCGTCCAGGGAAACGGTCAGGTCCCGCGCTCCGTAGGGCGCGCCCTTGATCCCGTACAGTTTCGCCGCGTCTTTGCAGTTCAGGACTTCATATTGCAGTTGGGCGAAGATGTGCTGTTCCAGGTCCTTTCCCTTGTCCGGGTCGTAGTTCTCGACGGCGCGGATCATGCGGATCGCTAACTGCTGGAAGACGTCTTCGTCGTCCAGGCCGGCGGCACTGATCAGACGCCGGTTCTTGTTGATGGTCCACCAGATACAGCCCAGATGTGTTTCGACCAGGGCGTTTCGCTCCTGGGTGGTGATCGTCCACTTCGGGGCTGTCACCTTCCTTCCGTGCGCGCCCTGACGGCGGAATAGAAGTCTTCCGGGGTCATGTCGGGCGGTACGGTTAGGGCGATCGTGTGGAACTGCTTCCGGCATTTCGTTCGTTCCCGGCGTTCAATCGCGCCGACCGTCCAGACATTCACGCTTCCGCCGCGTCCCTGGGATAGACCGATTTCCCCACAAAATGGGCAGATCACACGAAGGCCGTTCTTCGCGATTTTCCCGTCTTCACAGATCACACCGTTTGTCGGCTGACTCACGATTTCCTTCATTCGCCCACCGCCTTTTCTTCCCGCGCGTCGGTACGCTTGCCCTTTTTCTTTTTCTGGGGAAGGGTGATCCCCAGTTTCGCGGCGCACGTCCGGCCGTAACCGACTTCGCGGAAAAACGGGTCCTTCAATCGGCGGCCACAGCGCCCACAGGTATCAGACATTTGCATTTCCCTCCTTCTTTCGTCCACGGCGGCGAAGGCCCTCCTGGACCCGCTTCTGGGCCAGTTCCGGGTCATACGCCGGGCGGAAGTTCTTGTCCAGGGTGACGCCGTCCTGGCCGCGCTTCAACTCGGTATAGACGGTGGTTCGCGACACGCCGATTTTCTGGGCGATTTCGCCGGCGATCGCCCCGTTCGCATACATGGAAGCGATCGTCTTTCGGTCGTCGAACTCGATCGTTTTGAACTGTCTTGCCACGTTTTCACCTTCTTTCTTTTCCTTTGGCGGCGTCACCAAAGGTTTTTGTCGGGGTCCCCGTTGGTCTGCTCAACGTCCGGGTTGTAGATTACAGTGACGACGTCTTCGTAACGCTTCGCGGCCACGATTTCGACTTCCCACAGGACATTCCACGTCGCGACCTTGCAGATCAAATCGACCGCAAAGTCAGCCGTGACGACTTCGCCGTCCATAGACACCAGGTAGAACTTCTTCACGTCCAGACCAGCGGTCTTCACGACGATATTTTCAAGCATTTTCCGAACGGTCATTTTCTTCATAACCAGGACCCCCACATAAAAAAATTAGACTGTGCGAAGGCCGTTGACCTTTGCACAATCTAATATTAAATCCCGCCAGGCATGGGGGATGTGCTGAATTTTACTTGTGCCTGTACTGAAAACTATGGTATAATAACCTGTGATATTATTCCCAGTGTGTCCGCCCGCGCTGGGGGGAAGGAGGGATGCCCGATGCGTTATCAGGAATGGCGGGTCGCCGCGCCCAGCCGCGCCGCCCGGGAGGAGCTGGAGCAGGCGGGGGTCCCTCCGCTTCTGGCGGCAGTGCTGTCCGCCCGGGGGATCCGGACGCGGGAGGAGGCCCAGGCCCTCCTCGCCCCCGGAGAGACGCCGCTGGAGGACCCGATGGGCCTGCGGGACATGGACCGGGCGGTCCGCCGCATCCGCCGGGCCCTGGAGACGGGGGAGACTGTGGCGGTCTACGGGGACTACGACGTGGACGGGATCACCTCTACCTGTCTGCTCACCGACTGCCTGAGCCGTCTGGGCGGACGGGTCCTGCCCTATATCCCAGACCGCCTGGAGGAGGGGTATGGCCTCAACTCTGAGGCGGTGTCCGCCCTGGCGGCCCAGGGGGTCACCTTGATCGTCACTGTGGACTGCGGCATCACCGCCGGGGCGGAGACCGCGTTCGCCGCCTCTCTGGGGGTGGATGTGGTGGTGACGGACCACCATGAGTGTAAGGAGAGCCTGCCCCCCGCGTGCGCTGTGGTGGATCCCCGCCGCACCGACTGCCCCTATCCCTTCAAGGGCCTGGCTGGGGTGGGTGTGGCCCTGAAGCTGGCCATGGCGGTGGCCGGAGCGGAGCGGGCGGAGCGGGTCTTTCTGGAATATGCCGACCTGGCCGCGGTGGGAACGGTGGCCGATGTGATGCCCATGACCGGCGAAAACCGCACCATCGTTCAGACCGGACTGGCCGCCCTGGCCCATCCCCGGCGGCTGGGCTTTGCCCAGCTGATCCAGGAGGCCGGACTGGGGGACAGGCCCCTCACCTCGGTGTCCGTGGGCTATACGCTGGCCCCCCGGATCAATGCGGCCGGCCGGATGGGAAAGGCCGGTCTGGCCGCTGAGTTGCTCCTTACCCGGGATCCGGACCGGGCGGCAGAGCTGGCCCGGGAGCTGTGCGAGCTGAACCGGGAGCGTCAGGCCGTGGAGGGGGAGATCTTTCAGGACTCCGTCCGGCGGCTGGAGGAGACGCCCCAGGAGGGGGTCATCCTGCTGGCGGACGGGGGCTGGCACCAGGGAGTGGTGGGTATCGTGGCCTCCCGCCTGGCGGAGAAGTACGGCTGTCCCGCCTTTATGGTGTGCCTGGACCAGGGCGTGGGCAAGGGATCATGCCGCTCCTGGGGCGGGATCAACCTGTTCCAGCTTCTGGCCCGGTGCGGCGATTTGCTGGAGGGCTTTGGGGGCCATGCCCTGGCCGCCGGCTTCACCGTGCGGGAGGAGAAGCTTCCGGAGCTGTCCGCCCGGCTGCGCCGGCTGGTGATGGAGGAGCACCGGGGGGAGGAGCTGCCCTCGGTGCTGGAGGCGGACGCGGCGGTGCTGCCCCAGGAACTTACAGTGGAGGCGGTGGAGCAGCTGGACTGGCTGGAACCCTGTGGCACCGGCAACCCCAGGCCGGTACTGGTTCTCACTGGGGCCCATGTGCTCAGTGCCGCCCAGGTGGGCCGGGGCCGGCATCTGAAGCTGCGGCTGGAGGCCAGGGGGGTCCCGCTGGACGCCATCTTCTTCTCCGCTGACGGTGGAGAGCTGGGTCTGACCGCCGGCTGCCGGGTGGATGTGGCCTTCTATCCCCAGATCAACGAGTTTCGGGGGCTGCGCTCGGTCCAGCTTCAGGTGGTGGATCTGCGCCGGGCCATGACCCGGGCCCAGTTGGAGCAGTCCATTTATGAAAAATACCGGCGGGGAGAGCGCCTCACGCCGGTGGAGGCCCAGTCCCTGCTGCCCACCCGGGCGGAATTTATCTGCCTGTGGCGGTATTTGAAGCGCCAGAGCGCCGGGCAGCCCATCCTCCGGGACACTGTTCCACGCATTGCCCGGGGGGCCGCCCGCTCCGGCGGGCAGCCAGAGCTGCCCACTCACACCCTGGTGTGCCTGGAGGTGATGGAGGAGCGGGGGCTGCTCACCCTGGTCCAGCAGTCTGGACAGCTGGAGATCATCCTGCACCAGCTGGAGCACAAGGTGGATCTGAACGCATCGGAGATCCTGAAAAAACTGCGGAAGGCCACGCAGGAGAATTAGGAGTTAGGAATGAGGAATTGACCGTCCTGGCTCCTGCCCGATCAAATTCCCAATTTCTTATTCCTAATTTGTCAGAAGGTGATCGTATGGATCCGATTTTAGAGCGCTATCAGGCTCTTGAGGACAAGGTAGCCGCCTATACGCCCAATTTAGATACCAAGCGGCTGTTTGACGCATTTACCTATGCGGACACAGAGCACCACGGGCAGCTGCGCAAGAGCGGCGAGCCCTATATCATCCATCCCCTGGCGGTGGCCGACATCGTGGCCGACCTGGGGCTGGATGTGGACTCGGTCATTGCCGCCCTGCTCCACGACTGCATCGAGGACACCGACGCCACCCATGAGGAGATCGCCAAAAAATTCGGCAAGTCAGTGGCGGAGCTGGTGGAGGGGGTCACCAAGCTGACGCGGGTGCAGTATGTCTCCAAGGAAGAGGAGCAGATGGAGAACCTGCGCAAGATGCTCATGGCCATGGCCCACGACATCCGGGTGATCCTCATTAAGATCTGCGACCGGCTGCACAATATGCGTACCATGGAGTACCAGTCCCCCCGGAAGCAGCGGGAAAAATCTCTGGAAACCATGGAGATCTACGCACCGCTGGCACACCGCTTAGGTATGCAGAAGCTGAAATGGGAACTGGAGGACCTCTCTTTGCGCTATTTGGACCCCGTGGGATACAAGGAGATCGAGGAGGAGATGTCCGCCCGCTCCGCCGCCCATGAGGAGTTCCTGGCCTCCATCCAGCTGCGCATCCAGCAGCGGATGGAACAGGAGGGGATCCGCTGCAAAGTGTACGGCCGGGTGAAGCATACCTACTCCATCTACCGGAAAATGTTTGCCCAGAACAAGACGCTGGACGAGATCTTCGACCTGTACGCCTTCCGGGTGATCGTGGATGATATCCCGGAGTGCTACAACGTGCTGGGCTGTATTCACGATATGTTCAAGCCGGTGCTGGGGCGGTTCAAGGACTACATCGGCACGCCCAAGCCTAATATGTACCAGTCCCTCCATACCACGGTCATTGGCCGGGAGGGCATTCCCTTCGAGGTGCAGATCCGAACCTGGGAGATGCACCAGACCGCGGAGTACGGCATCGCGGCCCACTGGAAGTACAAGCAGGGGATGGCCAACAAGAAGCTGGGCAGCGAGGTGGACTTCGAGTGGGTCCGCAAACTGCTGGAGAGCCAGCAGGACACCGACGCGGAGGAGTTTGTCCGCACCCTGAAGGTAGATATGTTTTCCGATGAGGTGTTTGTATTTACCCCCAACGGGGACGTCAAGAGCCTGCCCGCCGGGGCCACCCCCATCGACTTCGCCTATAACATCCACTCCGCCGTGGGCAACAGCATGGTGGGGGCCCGGGTGAACGGGCGGATGGTGCCCTATGACACCCACCTGAAAAACGGCGACATCGTGGAGGTGCTCACCTCCAAGGCGGCCAAGGGCCCCAGCCGGGACTGGCTCAAGATCGCCAAGAGCAACGAGGCCCGGAACAAGATCCGCCAGTGGTTCAAGCGGGAGCGCCGGGAGGAGAACGTCGCCACCGGCCGGGCTCTGTTCGAGTCGGAGCTGAAGCATGCCAAGATCCCGTTGAGCTCCATCACGGCGGAGGATGTGCTGCCCAGCATCCTGCGGAAGGTCCGCTTCGGCACGCTGGACGAGCTGTATGCCTCTATCGGCTACGGCGGCACCACCGCGGTGAAGAGCGTGGCCCGCATCAAGGACGAGCTGCTCCGCCTGGGACGGCTGAAGGCGGAGAAGGCCGCGGCGTCCTCCCGCACCACGGCGGAGAGCGTCATCGTCCCCGGCACGGCCGCCCCGGTGGACGTCAGCCAGCTGAAGGGCTCCAACAAGCATACCGACTCGGGGATCATCGTGGAGGGACTGGGCAACTGTCTGGTGAAATTTGCCAAATGCTGCACCCCCGTTCCCGGCGACCCGGTGATCGGGTTCATCACCCGGGGTTACGGGGTGTCCGTCCACCGGGCGGACTGTCCCAACGCCGCGCCGGAAAACCGAAAGCCGGAGGAGGCCGCCCGCTGGGTGCGGGTGTCCTGGGTGGACAGCAAGCTGCCCAACTACCGCACCGCCCTGGAGGTGGCCTCCAAGGACCGGGATAATCTGACTCTGGATGTGGCTATGGCCCTGTCGGCGGCCAAGGTAAAGGTCACCGCCCTGTCCGCCCGCTCCATGCCGGACGGACACGCCATCCTCCGCATCGAGGTGGAGGTGCGGGACAAGGAGGAGCTGGCTTCGGTCATCAATAAGCTGAACAACATCCAGGGGGTCTATCATGTGGCCCGGATGACCGGGAAGTAAGAACTGCGCGGGGCTTACCCGCGCCTGTCGTTCATAATCTGAGCTGTGAGGTCGATATTATGAGAGCAGTTGTTACCCGGGTGTCCTCCGCCTCCGTTACCATTGACGGGGCGGTGCGGGGCGCCATTGAAAAGGGCTATCTGGTTCTGCTGGGAGTAGGTCCCCAGGATACGGAAGCTGTGTGCGATAAGCTGGCCGAAAAAATCTGTAATCTGCGGATCTTTGAGGACGAAAACGGAAAAATGAACCTGAATTTGGAGCAGGTGGGGGGCGCTCTTCTGGTGGTGAGCCAGTTTACCCTCTACGCCGACACCAAGAGCCGCCGCCCTGGTTTTACCGGGGCGGCCAAGCCCGATGTGGCCATTCCCCTCTATGAGCGATTTATGGACCAGTGCCGTCAGCGGGGGTTCCAGGTGGAGCATGGGGAGTTCGGAGCGGATATGCAGGTGGCGTCGGTCAACGACGGGCCGGTCACCATCTTATTTGAATTATGAATGAGGAGTTAGGAGTTAGGAATTAGGAATTAGGAATTAGGAATTGGATAAAAGCTGTCTGCATTCCGCTTTCATTTTGTGAGCCGTGACAGCGCGGAACACCATAATTCCTAACTCATCATTCCTAATTCCTGATTTCCGACTCACGAGAGGAGGACAAATGATGAAGGTTAAAGTCATGCAGGTAGGGCCTATCGGAACCAACTGCTATATTCTGGAGGACGAGACCACCGGCAAGGCCGCCGTCATTGACCCCGGGGACGAGGCGGAGCGGATCCTGGCTGCGCTGAAGGAGGGCGGGGCGGAGGTGACCCACATCCTGCTCACCCACGGCCACTATGACCACACCACCGCTGTCCCGGAGTTGGAGAAGGCACTGCCCCAGGCGGCCATCTATATCCACCGGGGCGACGCCAATGGTGCGGGCAACACCCTGTTTCCACTGGCGGGACAGGTGGCCGGTCTGAACTTCTATGACGAGGGGGACCACATCCAGGTGGGCTCCATTGATGTTCAGGTCCTCCACACCCCGGGGCACTCCAAGGGCTCCGTCACGCTGAAGGCGGGGGACGTGCTGTTCACCGGGGACACCCTGTTCTGCGGCTCCTGTGGCCGCACGGACCTGCGGGGGGGCAGCTATGAGGAGATCATGGCCTCTCTGAAGCGGCTGGGCCAGTTGGAGGGGGACTATCACGTCTGTCCCGGCCACGACCGGACCTCCACCCTGGAGCGGGAGCGGCAGTACAACCCCTTCCTGCGGGAGGCCATGGGACAGCGGAGTTGAGGAAGGAACAGCGATGAAATTAGTGCTAAAGGGGCACGACGAGCGGTATGTTGTGGAACAGGGGATGCTGAACCTGTTTCCTGGTGAGCGGCCCGTCTATGAGCCCATTGGCCCGGAGGATGACACCTGGGCCCGGGTCTCCCTCCGGGAGGAGGCGGACGGCTGTACCGTGGAGGTGGAGCTGTCCTGGCGGGGGACGGCGGCAACCCACCGGCTGGACGCCCCCATGACGGGGGACGAATTTCAGCGGGAGGGCCTGCGCCGCCGGGCCATCGGCCGGTGCTTTTTCCTGGCCGCCCATGGGGTCACCGGTACTGCGCCCCCCTGGGGGATGCTCACCGGCGTGCGCCCGGTGAAGCTGCCCACCCGGGAGATGGCTGCCGGAGCCACCCCGGAGCAGGCACGGTCCAGCCTGGAGCGGGACTGCTATGTCTCCCCGGAGCGGGCGGAGCTGGCGGTGGACTGCGCCCAGGCCAGCCTGAATGCCCAGCGCACTCTGAAGGAGGACGAGGTCTCTCTCTATGTGGGCATCCCCTTCTGTCCCACCCGGTGCGCCTACTGCTCCTTTGTGTCCGCCGATGTGGGCCGGACGCTGAAGCTGCTGGAGCCCTATCTGGACGCCCTTTTGGAGGAGATCGACGCCCTGGGCCGAATCCTGGAGCGGACTGGAAAGGGCCTTCGCACCTTCTACATGGGGGGTGGTACGCCCACCACTCTGTCCGCTGTCCAGCTGGACCGTCTGCTCACCCGGTGCCGGGAGGTCCTGCCTCTGGAGGGCTGCACCGAGTATACCGTGGAGGCCGGCCGGCCGGACACCATCGACCGGGCGAAGCTGGAGGTGCTGAAGGGACACGGCGTGGGCCGCATCTCCATCAATCCCCAGACCCTGGAGGACCATGTGCTCCGGGCCATCGGACGGAAACACGCCGCCGGGGACATCCGGGCGGCCAACGACCTGGCCCGGTCAGTGGGCTTTGACTGCATCAATATGGACCTGATCGCCGGCCTGCCCCAGGACTCCTGCGAGGGCTTCCGCCGCTCTCTGGAGGGGGTGCTGGAGATGGAGCCGGAGAACGTCACCATCCACACCCTTGCGCTGAAAAAGGGCTCCACTCTTATGGAGCGGGGCGGTAGCCTGCCCAGCGGAGCGGAAGTGGCAGAAATGCTAGACTTCTCACGAGAGATATTGATACGGCGTGGTTATCGACCGTATTATTTATACAGGCAGAAATATATGTCCGGTGCATTGGAGAACGTGGGTTGGGCCAAACCTGGGACAGAGAATCTGTACAACATCATTATGATGGAGGAACTCCAGACAGTGGTGTCGGTAGGAGGAGGCGGAGTTACAAAGTTGGTGGACTACGCCGCTGGAAGAATCGTTCGCCTGCCCAACCCCAAGTATCCCCACGACTATCTGACCTCGCTGGAGAAGGTGCTGGCCCAAAAGGAGGAGCTGATCCGGTTTTACGGTTCTGAACTTCCCTAACTGCTGCCCTGATGTGAAAGGAGAACGTCCATGGCATATCAATTACAGGAGATCAACCGCCGGATCCAGAATGATGTCACTGAATTTTTAGCGGAGTGCGATGAGAACTATGCCCAGCGCGTCTCACTGGCTGCGGATAAGATTCTGTCTAACCTAGAGGCCAGCCCCATTGTTCTGCTGTCCGGCCCATCTGGATCCGGCAAAACCACCACTGCAATGAAAATCGCGGAAGAACTCCAGCGGCGGGGGGTGAACACCCACGCAGTGGCCATGGACAACTACTTTAAAACCACCAATCCAAAGACTGCGCCCCGTACCCCAGAAGGAGCACTGGATTTTGAGTCCCCGCTCTGTCTGGATATGGAACTGCTGGACCGTCACTTCACTGCTCTGACCCAGGGAGAGGAGATTCTGATCCCCAAGTATGAGTTTATTCGCCAGATGCGCAACGACAGCAAGGGTACTCCGCTTCGTCTTGGCAAAAACGAGATCGTGGTGTTTGAAGGGATCCACGCCCTCAATGACAGTATTGCTGGCCGCCACCCGGAGGCTACTAAGCTGTACATCTCTGCCCGTTCCAACATCAATGAGGGCTCCGTGCTCCGCTTTAAAGGAACATGGATGCGCCTGACCCGCCGGGCGGTGCGGGATTATAATTTCCGCGGCACCGGAGTAGAAGATACTCTGGATATGTGGGCCAACGTGCGCCGGGGGGAGAAGCTGTATATTTCGCCCTTCAAGAACAAGGCGGATATTATCTTTGACTCTTCCCTTCCTTATGAGGTTTCAGTGATGAAGCACTATGCCCTCCCTTTACTGGAGGCAGTCCCGGAGGAGAATGTCCGTCGGGAGGAATTATTGGAGTTGATCGATGCGTTTCAGTTTTTCCAGCCCATCGATCCGGAACTGGTGGATAAGAGCTCTCTGCTCCGGGAGTTTATCGGCGGCGGTTCTTACCACTACACATGAGGAATTAGAATTTACAAATTAAGAGTGAGAGTCTTGAGGTCCGGTTCTGCCGGGCAGGGTACATTGCGCTCCCTCGCTCCTGATTGAGAGAAAAGGTGCCAACATGACAGAACCAATCTATAACTCACGAGATCTCCGGTGCAAGTCACCCTATGGGGCGGCGGCATCGGGGACCCCGGTTAAACTCACCCTCCGGCCGCTGCGGCAGGAGGGTTATTCCCGTGCGTTGCTCACGGCACGGTTTGAGGCTCGGAAGGACGAGATCCTCACCATTCCTATGCCATGGTCCGGGCTGGATGGGGATCGGGATCAGTTTTCATGCGTGCTGGACACTGAGGGATATGTGGGACTGGTATGGTACACCTTTACCTTGGAGCGATTGGATGGGAAAAAGAGCCGGCAGCTGGGTCCCTATCAGTTGACAGTGTATGATGGCGGGGAGGAGGTCCCTGCTTGGTTTGGCGAGGGAATGACCTATCAGATCTTCCCAGATCGTTTCCGCCGCACCAGGATCCCAGACCCTGCCGGGATGGTAGGGGGGCGGTGGGTACACGCTGCCTGGCAGGAGGAGCCTGAGTACCGTCCGGACCAGAATGGTGAGATACGAAACCGGGACTTTTTCGGCGGAGACCTGCGGGGTGTAATGGAAAAGCTGGATTATCTCCGCAGTTTGGGGGTGACGACCCTCTATTTCTGTCCTGTTTTTGAGGCGGCAGAGAATCACCGCTATGGCACAGCCGATTACAGCAGAATCGATCCTATGCTGGGCTGTGAGGAGCACTTTTCCACTCTCTGCGAGAAGGCCCACAGCCTGGGAATGCGGGTGATGCTGGATGGGGTATTCAACCATACCGGCTTTGTCAGCCGTTACTTCAATGGAGACGGATTTTACCCGGAGCTGGGGGCTCACCAGAGTCAGGACTCACCCTGGTCCTCCTGGTACAATTTCCAGCAGTGGCCAGATAGATATGAGAGTTGGTGGGGGATCTACTCCCTGCCCGCAGTGAACGAGCACGACCCATCCTATCGGGAGTTTATCTTTGGCGGAGAGAACTCGGTAGTCCGCCGGTGGCTGCGGGCGGGGGCTGACGGCTGGCGGCTGGATGTGGCGGATGAACTGCCGGATGACTTTGTCCAGGGGGTCCACGCCGCAGCCCGGGCGGAGAAGCCGGACGCGGTGGTCATTGGCGAGGTGTGGGAGGACGGCTCCACCAAGGTAGCCTACGGCGTGCGCCGCCGCCATATCCTGGGGGGGCACTGCGACGGGCTGATGAACTACCCCTTCCGCGGCGCGGCCCTGGCCTACCTCAGGGGCGGAGACGCCCGGGACTTTATGGAGGCGATGGAGACCCTGCGGGAGAACTACCCCCGGTTTGCCTTCTACTCCGCCATGAATGCCCTGGGAACCCACGACACCCCACGTATCCTCACCCTGCTGGGCGTGGGGAACGAGTGCCGGGACCGCTCCCGGGAGTGGCGCTCCAGCTTCCGAATGGATCCGGATCAGCGCCGTCGGGGGAAGGAACTCCTGAAGCTGGGAGCCGCCCTGCTGTTTGCGTTCCCCGGCTCCCCCACGGTGTATTATGGGGACGAGGCGGGGATGGAGGGCTTTGAGGACCCATTCAACCGCCGTACCTTCCCCTGGGGGCATGAGGAGCCGGAGCTGCTGGACTGGTTCACCCGCCTGGGCCACCTGCGGCAGGAGTCCGCCGCCCTGCGCCGTGGCGGCATCCGCTACCGGGTGAGCGACGGACCGCTGCTGGCCTTTACCCGCACCTGCGGGGAGGAGACGATCCTGGCCGCCTTTAACACAGGGGATCAGACGGCCGCTCTGCGGCTGGAGGACGGGGAGCGGGTCCAGCTGCTGTTGGGCGCAGCTCGCTTTCAGAGCGCTCCACAGGGGCATACTCTGACCCTTCCGCCCCGCACCGGAAGCCTGATGCGCCTGCTGGCCGGTCAGGAGGAGGGTACGGCATATTCTGATTGAAGAAACAGTGCTCTGGAGTGGTGGGAAGTTCGCCGCTCTGGGACGCGTCTGTATAAAATAGGAAGCACTTCTGAGCAGAATCACGAAAATTTCGGAAAGGACCAGGTGGAATGTGGAATAAAACTTGACATGACACCCGGTTCCATTTACAATGATATACAGGACAAAAGTGAAAAACTTGGGGGATGTTTTTCAGTTGTCGCAAGGAGACAGGCCGCGACACGGGCTGTGCCTTGCGGCTCCTTTTATGCTGTCTGACCCGGCGGGAGAGCTCCGCCGCCGGTGGAACACCACTTTTTTGCGGCTGTGCCGCGAAGGGGGAGAGGAGCACCCCAACCATTGATTCTGATTTGGAGGTGTCAAAAGCCAAATGTTACCCTATGTTATTGGGGCGGTTCTGGGCCTGGTTCTGGGTGCGGCACTGGTCTATGTGTTTGGCGTTCTGCGGGAGCGGAAGCAGGCTGATGAGGATCTGAACTCTGCAAAGAACCAGGCGAAGCAGATCGTCAACGACGCGTACAAGAGCGCGGAAAATAAGAAGCGAGAGGCCCTTCTGGAGTCGAAGGAGGAGATCCTCAAGGCCCGCAATGAGTACGAGCGGGAGGAAAAGGAGCGCCGGAGCGACCTTCAGAAACAGGAACGCCGGCTTCAGCAGAAGGAAGAGAACCTGGACCGCAAGACGGAGAACATGGAGCGGAAAGAGGAGCATCTGTCCAACCGCCTGGCCCGGCTGGAGGCCACCCAGGCGGAGGCGGAACGGCTCAAGCAGGAGCAGGTGGATATGCTGGAGAAGATCTCCGGCTTCACTGCGGAGGAGGCGAAAGCCTATCTCCTCAGCCAGCTGGAGGCCGACGTGACTCACGAGTCCGCCATGAAGATCAAGGAGATCGAGGCCCGGTTCAAGGACGAAGCCGACTCCAAGGCCCGCGAGATCATCTCTCTGGCCATTCAGCGTTGTGCCGCCGACCATGTGGCGGAGGCCACGGTGTCCGTGGTGCCCCTGCCCAACGATGAGATGAAGGGCCGCATCATTGGCCGCGAGGGCCGCAATATCCGCACCCTGGAGACCCTAACCGGGGTGGACCTGATCATTGACGACACGCCGGAGGCCATCACGGTCTCTTGCTTTGACCCCGTCCGCCGGGAGATCGCCCGTCTGGCCCTGGAGAAGCTGATTTTGGACGGCCGCATCCACCCCGCCCGTATCGAGGAGATGGTGGAGAAGGCTAAGCGTGAGGTGGACGCAACCATCAAGGCTGAAGGCGAGCGCGCCATTTTTGAGACCAATGTTCACGGTCTGCACCCGGAGCTGGTCAAGCTCCTGGGACGGATGCGCTACCGCACCAGCTATGGCCAGAACGTGCTTAACCACTCCATCGAGGTGTCCCACATCGCCGGCCTGCTGGCCGCCGAGATCGGCGCCAACGTGACCGAGGCCAAGCGCGCCGGTCTGCTCCACGACTTGGGCAAGTCCATCGACCACGAGGTGGAGGGCTCCCATGTCACCATCGGCGTGGAACTGGCCCGGAAGTATCACGAGAGCGAGGCGGTCATTCACGCCATTCACGCCCACCACAACGACGTGGAGCCCCAGACTGTGGTGGCCTGCCTGGTCCAGGCGGCCGATGCCATCTCTGCCGCCCGACCCGGCGCCCGGCGCGAGAATTTGGAGAATTATATCAAGCGTCTGGAGAAGCTGGAGGAGATCACCTCCTCCTTCCCCGGCGTGGAGAAGTCCTTTGCCATCCAGGCCGGCCGCGAGGTCCGCATCATGGTCAAGCCCGAGGTGGTCAGCGAGGATCAGATGGTCCTTCTGGCCCGGGACATTGCCAAGAAGATCGAGGACGAGCTGGAGTACCCCGGCCAGATCAAGGTCAACCTTCTGCGGGAGACCAAGGCCATCGAGTACGCCAAATAAGACAGATTTGGAGCGTCTCAAAACGCTTGCCAAAACAGCTTCCCTGCCGCAATGCGGCAGGGAAGCTGTTTTGCTTATCAGAAAACCAGCGGGGGATTAGATGGCTCCATCCCCGCACTGGTTTCCGTGTTTCGGCTGCACTCTGCAATTATGAAAGCCATGTTCTACAGATCTCCGCAAGCAAGGCGGCTGCAAGATCCGTTGCAATGATCGAGGCCTTCTTATCATTTTAGATAAAATAATCAAGTCCACCGTGCTTTGCGGCATTGGTGATACAGCGGATTGAGAGAACGGTTATGCTGTGGACATAGCACACATGGGTGATAGCCGCAGTCTTCATATCCACACTCAAGGGCGCAAATTCCGCATAGATTTTTGCGCGGAGGTGATCGGTTATAAATGATTCTCCCGTTGCCATCCGCCCCCAGGCAACTCTCCCAGCGGCTCCCAAAATATTTCCAACGCCGGGCTTTGTTCAAGTCTCCAAAATACCATTTACCCGGCCGAGGATCGTGCCCATACAGCGGAACTCGTCCGTTTCACTCACCAAAATATCCGCATCAATGACATTGGGCGCCCGAAGACGGCGCTCTCCCCTCTCGTGGAAAAGTGTGCGGATATAGTAAATCCCGTTCAGGCAGAACAAACCCATCTCATTGTGTCTCGCTTGCCTTCTTTGAAGAGCCAGAATATCATGGTTCCGGAAGACGGGCAGATATTGATCCATCTGGATCTGAAAACAAAAGTCGGTTCCCTCGGGCAGATCCTTGAGCATGATGCGCACGTTTCCTAATTTGTTTTGTATAAGAAAACCAGTGTGAAGCTTTCGCAAACCGGGCAGATAGCAGGGGAGGGTGAGCTGGTTCCCGACAGTGGTTCGACTGTATTCCTCATTGATAATCAGACGAACAAGCCGCTTTCCTTCTTTGGAAAGTTCCCGATATTTTTTGATGGCATCAACCTCTTCGCTACTGAGGGAATGGTCATAAATTTTGATGATCTGGCTGTTACCGAGGTAATCGGAGTACATATAGTTGGCATCGACCTCTAACACATTGATCAAGGAAATTAAGATGTCGGGTTTCGGGGTGCTGATACCGTTTTCATAGTTTGCGATAGCTGACGGAGTGACGCAGATCTTAGCCGCCAGCTGAGGCCTGGTGAGGCCCATTTCCTGTCTCCTCTGCCGTAATTTATCCCCCAGGCTCATGTGAGGTCCTCCTTATCAGATACTGCAATGACTGCAATCCCCATTCCTTGTCTCCAAATCGCTTGCTTATAAGAAAATATCAACAAGATAATTGTAAAAATCGGTTGACTTTCAAAGAAATTTGTTGTAAGCTAAAGATAATGTTCGTGATACATGGATATATGTACTGCGAACTACAAACAGTGTTATTGATAATACTATGTCAAAAGACAGTGCTTGTCAACCCGAAAATGTGTGTAGTCTACCACAGGAGCGGCAAAATAATAATCGCAGAAAGGATAGTTTAGAATGATACACGATGAGATCACAGACGTCCTGTTGCGTGCAAGAATTCCGGCTAGTACAAAGGGATTTATCTATATTCATGATGCATTAGAGATTATGGATAAAGATTCCTACTATTTTTCCGGTAAGGTCTGCGCCCTGTACACAAAGATTGCCAAACAGCACGGAGCGAGCTTCTCACAGGTGGAACGCGCAATACGGTATGCGTTTAAGGGTGCTCTGACGCACGGGGATCCGAAGTCAGTGGAGCATTATCTGGACCCCGTCAATACCCAAAATTCCAATGAACTCAAAGTTTTGTTCCTACGGTGGAAGCAGGAGATGCAGCAGACGAAGGAGATATCATGTGACAATCTGTCAGCTTGCCGTGAGCAAATATACAATGAGATTCTTGCTGAGATGAAGGCGCTAGCATCCGGCATCCAGCAGGCCGTTTCGAACGCCGCATCTCCCCCAAAAGCGATATAAAAGAGATTCTTTGCAATATCGAAATGGGAGCGTTATGTAAAAATGGAAATGGATAGAAAAACGCCAGCCTCTTTTCCCCTTGCCTCTTCTGAGACTGATGTAAACGGGGAGGTTGAGTGTTGTATAGAGAAAGCCGTGATGGACTTGCTGAGTCAATGTGTGTTCAGCGGGATCATGATAACCTATGATGTGCCGGGTTTTCCTCTCTATTACATAGATGAGCGGATGCTGTCGCTGTTGAATTATTCAAACCAGGCGGATCTCATTGCCGCAACTGGTCAGGACATGATCAATTGTATTCGGTCAGAGGACCGGGTGGGCCGGCAGGCCGAGATTGCACAGGCCCTTCTCAATGGGACCAGCTATACAACGACTTATAGAATGATGTGCAGGGAAAAGGAATATATCTGGGTCAAAGAAACAGGTGTACAGAAGTGTCTGCCCAATGGGGTGCCGGTGCTGGTCAGCTTATGTCTAGACATCACCGGGCAAATGGAAGCGCAGGCCGAATTGGAATCCATCGTTCAGTGTCCTATGGGTGGGATTTTTCGAGCCAGAATGGATCGTGATTTCACTCTGATTTATGCAAATGACCACTACTATGCTTTGCATGGCTTGACAAGAGAGGATCTGCGCAATAAATTTGGGAATAAAACGATCCATCTAGTTCATCCAGAGGATATTCCATGGATGGAGCAGCGTCTACAAAAAGCGATAGAGCAGAAAGAGCAGACAGTCAGCTTGGAATACCGTGTTGTCCGGCCTGACGGCAGGACTGTATGGCTGATGGTGAATGGCTCTCTATCTGAGCAGCGTGGGAATACGCTTCTCACTGGCATGGTGATCGATATCTCGCATCAAAAGTCTATGGAGGAGCGGCTGTGCTGTAAGAGCTGGTATCAGCGCACGCTCTGTGTGGAAAATAATGGTCCTATTAGTTAGGGCATTAGTATTTTGACCAATAGCGATCTATATGGATTGTCCTTTGATGGCGCTCTGGACTGCCAGCCTCTCCCTGTAACTCAGGTGAAAGTCAGGAAAAACTCTGAAAGTCCGTGTCTATCTCCATGTATGTTTATTGTATGAAAAGGTCTGCGCGTGCAGATGTGAATCAGCTGATATTCCTCCCTTGTCAAAAAGTCACCGCCAAATTGGCGGTGATTTTCCTTGTCAGCAGCTTGAATCGCATGAAAGCAGGTGAAATACGCGCTGAACGCCCAAAACCCCGGGAATCTTGTGATTCCCGGGGTTTGAAGATTCCAAAGCAGTAAAACTCAGCGCTTGGAGAACTGGGGAGCGCGGCGGGCGGCCTTCAGACCGTACTTCTAGACCTTCAAAACCCCCAATCCATTGCGCTGCAATGGATTGGGGGTTTTGAAAATCAATTTCCCTTCAAAATGAACCCAGTAAATTTTTACCATATTGTCTGATTGCGATTTTTCTGCGTCGTTATAGGTGAATAAACGGCGAAATTACATGAATAAGCAAACATAAATTGGTATGTGAAATCCGAAAAAATGTGCCTACCAATGATGCGGACTTATTGGCTTAGAATATCATCCAGAATATAGCGGTACTCTGGGAGCTGATCAATGTACTTCTTCATCCAGATGCGTAATGCGTATTTCTCAAGGTCAGTGGCCTCAATATAGTCGGTACAGTGGCCATTTTTCTCCATGAAGTCGTAGGCGAGATTGATAAACAACTTATGAAGTAGAGTAGCTGCGTCATCCAGTGGAACGACTTCTGCATCATCAATTGTATCATGTCCAGGTAAATCAATAAGCAAATATCCGAATTTGGGGGAATAGACCACATCGTAACAGGCGCACTCATCAATGTAAGGTTTCATAATACCCAGGACGCGCTCTAATTCCGCCTTGGTTTGGGCAGTATATAATGTTGGCATAGTAGCTCCTTTCATTGCGGTAAAACAGGCTTATCTGTCTTGGCATTGATCCATGATGAAATCATATAGGTCTTCTGGTTCTTTGAGGCACCATTTGCTTCGTTCATCACTTGACCATACTAAATAGTCAGGGGTAGCTTCGTAGAGCCACCATTCAATGTAGTCATATTGGTCGTTAACTGATTCTTTTAAGACATCCCGAAGTGCTGCGAGACAAAGATTTTCTGATCCGAAAACATAGTACCCATTTCCAACAGTTTGTAGGGCCTCGGAGAACTTTTCATCTATTTCACGTTGCGCTTGTATTTTCCTCAACGCTTCACAAAATGTTTTTTTAGATAGCACTTCACCACACCTACCTACTCTGACGAGATGACAGCTCCATTTCTTCTTTCCACTTTATAAGAAGTGAGATGGCTTCGTTCTGTGTTTCCGGTGCCACACACCACTCTATAAACTGTACGGCCAGACTCTCGGGCGTAAGGCCCATAGGTTCAATGATCGGCTTTAACTGCTCCAGTAGCTCTGCATCGACCATGATCTCAACTGTTTCATATTTCGCTTCACGCATTTGGACTACTCCTTTCCTGTTCTGAATCCTGTGTCTGAAGGCATTGCTGGAGTAAAATCAGGAGTTCTTGCCAAACCTGTGGTTCATCTAACGGCGTTAGAGGCCGTTCTATTTCGCGCATTATGTCCTGTACAGCAACATCCAATGTTTTCCTGTCAAATTCGCAGCAATGGCGCTTCACAAATTGAATGACTGCTTGCTGGTCTTCATTCTTTGCGTGCATCGCATCCCGAAGCGCACTGTTAACAATGCAGCCAAAGTCATCATCATCGTATGGGCTGTACCAAGAGTACGGACAAATCACAAGGTCATCTTTCCCGTCTTCTGTAATCACCATTCCTATATCTTCATTGGTTATACGATCCAGAATTTCATCCATGTTTTCCACAAGATATTGCCTGGAGATACGTTCCATGCTATCGACTGGTTGTATTTTCCTCATTCGTTTCCGCCTCCCCATGTTGAAATCCCCAGATAGAATGTTTAACAACTCATACCAAAGTTCAGGTTGTGGCTCATGTTTTCCACATATAGTAAGGTGACTGTTGATAAGTCCTGCTGCCTCAGCCCGTATTTTGGGCTCAAGATAGTCTAGGTGGCGAATTGTAAAACTGGTAGTAACACTTGGCATATAAGTGTATCGTCCAAGAGAATACTTGATCGCGCTCAGGATCACGCGCGGTAGAGCCAAATCACTGATAGGGGCAAGATATGATTTGCTACAAATTAAAATATCGACATGATTGTTGATTCGTAGTCTAAACAACCTGTCCCATTTCTTCGTGTTCTGAAGGGCAGAGGAAAATGCCCTTCTATCATAAATGATTGGTTCCTTATCAAGTCTATATTGTTTCTTGTTACTCATATTGTCTCCACTGGCTCAGCCAACTGAGCAGATCTTTTGAAGCGCGTATTATTGTTTAACATCTCATCAAATGTAACGGGTTCAAAACCATTGACATCGACCCCGGCATTCAGCATGAGTTCAGAGCGCTGAATCAAAGGCCAATACTCTGCATCTGTGTTTCCATGAATGTGTCCAAACACCATATAGCACCGAGCCATGTGAGGCCAGGACATCATCGGGTAGTGACAAAGAGTATACTGCCGTTTTCCGTCTGTCATATAGAGAAGATTGTTAACGCTCAAAAAGAAACTATCCAACTGGCACTTGCTATACCAACTGCGGTCATGATTGCCTACGATAAGGTGCTTTTTTCCTTTCAGCTGCCGAAGGTACTCTTCTGGCGGCTTTTTGCTTTTGTAGATCAAATCCCCGAGAACATATACGGTATCCCCGTTGGTCACTTTACGGTTCCAGTTGTGGATAAGAGCCTCATCCATTTCTTCAATGCTATCAAATGGGCGATTGCAGAGCTTGATTACATTTTCATGGCCTAGGTGGAGATCACTTGTGAAGTAAACCATCAACTACCTCGTCTTTCAGATATGCCTTCTTAACAGGCTTCCACATGCATTGAGCAGCGAATACGTCGCGGTCTTCGCTTGGAAGATTCATGAAGTCAATGACTTTTTCACCTTCAAATAAGGAATGGCAGTAACATGGAACGATACCTTTTGGAACGATACCGATTTGCTCACTACCAATCAATCTAGACTTGAGCATTTCAGCCTCTCGGATTGTAACCGGGCAGCCAGCCCGATATAGTGCAAGAAAGAAACGAACAGTCTCAATTGTTCTGGTCCAGGAGGAACCAGCCAACTGAAGCGAATAACCGGACACATCTTCCTGTACATAGAGTGAAATGTGCGTGGAGTTTCCACCACGGCAGACCTCCCAGGGATGTCCACCGATTTTTTCTCTGTTATGGTACCAAAGTGAAAATGCTTGTGGGGAATCAGGAGTAATATCAAGGAGCCCATCGTCTCTACCATCGGCGTGTTGCCGGTACTGATCTCTTGGGAGTTTGTCCCCGCCCGGATACTGATTGGCACGATACCCTAATGCACAGCAGGAGAAAAAGTAATTGGCGGTCATTTCAGTTAGCCTTTGGCTGCCGGCAGGCAAGAAATCCGATGCCACGGATAAGAACTCATCTATGTTCTTTTGAGAAAGGTCTTCAAAAAAGTCTGCCTTATGTTCAGGCCACACTTCCCATAGTTTAGATCGCCTAATTGTACCAGTTCGATGCTGTGGTGGAAGATTCCGCTCCAGCATTTCGTTATATGTGCCGGCCTCGATTTGGTGAATCGCTTGTGAAACAGCATCCACTAACCAGCAACTGAACTCAGAAATATCATGAGGAAAGGACTTCTCTTTACGAGAGTCCATTTCGAGTACAGAATGCTGCCCAAGGTAGATCATGCGATAGCCAATTTCTTGATCTTCAATAGCGGTGAAGTTGATCCATTCCACTTCATCTGGAAATTCTGCTGTCCACCATGAATAGAACTCCTCATAGGTATCAACCTCACCTGACGCACGGAATTCCTCATAATTTCCAAAATCGTCTATGCTGCCACGATCTACTTGGAGCCATAGTTCCACAGCTCCGTTAGCACAATTTGGCTTAATACGGTCCAGTAACTGATATAGCTCATCAATTTTCTGATATGTCAAATCGTCGTAACTAAATTGGCAAGTTGCGCTTCGGTATTCGATTCGTCTCAGCCAGTCTATATAGTGTTTTACTTGCGGAGCTTTCAATGCGTTTCTCATGTATTCCATCCCCTTTCCCAATAGCAGCGTCAATTAACGAAGCAACTATACTTCAGGAGTGATTTCTACAATGTCACCAATACCGCAACCCAGAGCAGAACAGATCTTCATAAGCGTCTCTGTACTAACATGACCATTGCGGCCCATTTTAGTGATGGAAGCCTGGCTAATGCCGGCGATAGTAGAGAGTTCTTTCTTTTTCATATCCTTATCGATGAGCAGCTTCCATAGTTTCTTATAGCAGATACCCATGTTTTGCAGACCTCCTCACTAAAATAAGAATATTATATCAGACATCGCATTGAATGTCCTGAAAATGCTGAAAATGTAAATGGATTTTTGGAAAATGTAGTATGAACCTGCATCACCCGTCATCACTCAAAAAAGAAAATATGAGTGGTGAATGAGCGATGATATTTTATAAGCTGATGGAGCATTTAGCACATTGCGCAAACTGAGAGTCAATGGCTTCCCTCCTAGTCGATTGCACTTTATCTTTGGATTCGTTACGTTATATATAATGCCTGCCTAGCAGATGCAGATGGGTTCTCAGGGCACCTTTAGTGGCCAAAAGAGTATCCAAAAGCACCTGCTTTTCATATTCTGAACAGTCAGACAGCAACGAGGAAAACGCATGTGCTGATGCCACATTGGTGTTGTTGAGCAGATCTATCAAAAGTTCATCGGCACTTGCATTCAAGGCATTTGCAATTCGGACAAAGGTTTCTAGGCTCATGCTCTTTGCGCCCGTTTCTATGTAGCTCAGGTGTGTAGGAGAGCGGTCGATCATTTCTGAAAGCATTAACTGAGACAGGCCACGTCTCTTTCGCAGTTGACCAATTCGCTTACCGACAAGAGAGTTGTTCATTTTCATAAAAGAAGCCTCCTAAAAAAGATGGCTTCATTTTACCGTATAAGTTAGTATATCACCTTACGGTTATATATTAAATAGCCTATAAACGATATACTGGCAGGGAAATATAGCGGATAAGTGAACTGAGGTGAGGATTTGAGCGAACAGGGGCAGTTAGACTACAAAAAAATCGGCGAGAGAATTCGTATAGCTCGCCTTGCATTAGGAATGAGTCAGGCTGACTTGGCAAATAGAGCTATGCTGTCCCTACCTCGGATCAGTTATGTGGAACAGGGCAAGGTGAAAATGCGCCTGGATACATTTGCTCACATAGCAGAAGCATTACAGTCATCCGCAGACGAACTTCTCCGCCTAAACGTACCAAGGGGACAGGCGTTTGGAAAGAGCGAATTTGAAGCTGTATTAGATGACTGCACACCCGATGAGATTGAAGCAATTTTGAGAATTGTTCGAGAGTTGAAGGATACCATGCGGGCACAAAGGAAACGATACGAAGAATGAAGATGCCGCTTGCAATGATGCAAGCGGCATCTTTTGTTATTACCGATTCAGAAGTCTTTGCTGTGCCATTTTGAACGTCTCCTCCGGTATAATGGGCCCGGAAGCAGAAAAAGGGGCTACAGGTTTATCAATCAACGGTGGAATTCCTTCGCCCTTCGCTTGCGCAAATTTCTGACCAGCATCGGGCCACTTCTCACTCACCTCATCAGCGATTTGATGCAGAACGGCTTCAAAAGTAACCATTTTTGCTGCTTGTTCATAAGTCAGATCTTCAGTGTCATGCTCATCTAGAACTGCACGAATTAGATCTTTAGGCGGGTTTTCAAAATACTCCTTGAGTTTGGAGAATACATAGTTAACGACAACTGCTTCGTCTTCTTTTATCAACAACTGCCCGTTTAACTGATCAGAGGTCACAGTCCGGGCGTATCCAAAAATTCGCTTCTCTTCACCCATCTGATACTACCTCCATTGATGTTGGTATTAAGGAATTGCGGTTCTGTTTTTCTCATGTAGGTCTCTGCCTACAGCCGCTCTTTATAATAACTATATCATGGGAAGATAGGAAAAAGAATCCCTTCGATTGGGCAATACTTGAATACTCAGAATAGAAAAAACGAAATAAACGTGTGCATTATTAACCGAGAGTCAAGTCCATGACTCTCGGTTTGTTCCAGTATCCTACAAGAATCGATATAATCTAAGTCAATTAAATCGCTACTTGTGGAGGTACACGGATGGATGAGATTGATGTATTTCAGAAGATGGGGGAAGTTGCCGGTATCCAGCAAGTATCGTTCGCGACCCCGGAGGAAGCTGCGCGCAGGAGAAAGATAGCAGCTCATAGGCTCTGGCTCAATAGTATTCGTCATGAGAGGCCTAGCACAGCTCAACACTACCGAATTGGTATTTACATCCGTTATTTCAACCAGACCAAGTATGAGAACTACTTGGATTATCACAAAAAGCAGTTTTTAGACTGTATTGCCCTGTGCCCCAATTGGGAGTTTGTTGGTTTCTATGTTGATGAGGGATCTACCCCGCCAAATATGGAATCTGCACCTGCATGGTGTAACCTCTTGAATGATTGTATGGCGGGGAAAATAGATCTCATCATCACACAAAAAGTGTCGAACGTATCGAAGAAGATGCCTGAAATTACGATCTGTGCCCGGTCCCTTGCTGCTCAAAGGCATCCAATCGGGATTTATTTCATTTCGGAAGACCTCTTTACCTTGGCATCCTACTATCAGGAAGACCTCCGAGACATAGGATTTCTGCCTGATCAATCTTTGGAGGGACTTCCTGAAAACTGGGCCGAGGAACGAGGTTTAACAGATGATTGATAAGAGCATCCAGGAGGCAAAGCGAGAAGAAAAAGAGCGCGTTCGTCGCCGGATGAAGGTTAAAGTAGATCCTACAAAATATGAGTACATACCGGCAAAACAGACGCTGGATTACTATGACAACGAGGCCCATTTGCGCGTGGTAATATATGTCCGCGTTTCTACTGACAATGTAAAGCAGACCACCTCTTTTGAACTTCAGAAAAAGTACTATGAGGACTTTGTGACCAGACACCCTAATTGGGACCTTGTGGCCATCTATCAGGATGAGGGAATCAGCGGAACATCTCTGCGGAAACGCGATGGATTCAACCGGATGATCGCCGACGCAAAAGCAGGGCTATTTGACATTATCATTACTAAGAGTGTTTCTAGATTTGCTCGTAATGTCATCATCACGATTGGTATGGTACGGGAACTCGCAGAACTAAGACCTCCGGTAGGAGTATTCTTTGAGTCAGAATGTATTTTTTCACTGAATGACGACTCGCAGATGGCATTATCCTTTCAGGCTACTATGGCAGAGGAGGAATCGCATACCAGAAGCCGAAGCATGGAAACATCACTTCGTATGCGGCTGGATAATGGTATTCCACTTACACCGAAGCTGCTTGGCTTCAGCCATAACTCAGATGGTGAATTGGTTGTTAACCCGGAAGAGGCACCAACTGCAAAGTTGGCCTTTTTTATGTACCTCTATGGGTATTCAACCAAGCAGATCGCAGAAACCTTTGAGGCGCTTGGCCGGCGAACATATTTGGGAAATGTAAAATGGACCTCAAATGCCATTATCCAAATTCTGCGAAACGAGCGATATTGCGGGGATGTTCTTACTAGGAAAACATTCACGCCTGACTATCATACTCATCTTGCTCGTAAGAACCGTGGAGAGCGCCCACAAAGCAGGTATTTTGATCACCATGATAGTATCGTTTCGCGTGACGATTTTATTGCTGTGCAAAAGCTGCTCGACAACGCAAAGTATGGAAATAAATCGTTTCTTCCCGAACTGCGAGTCATTGAGAGTGGAATGCTAAAAGGCTTTGTCTGCGTCAATCCTCGCTGGGCAGGGTTTAAGGTCAATGATTACATTCAAGCAGCACAAAGTGTCTACTGTGTAGAGAATAGCGAGGATGATGAACACACCTCAGACAACGAAGTATATCAGATTGAAGTTAATGCCGGCGACTTTGATTTTCGAGGTTTTGAAATTGCGCGGCATGAACTCTTTGATCATCAAAATCGCCCGGCGGTCACTGTTGTTGATAAAAAGATGACTTTCAGCACTGAATGCGTTCGGAAGTTCGAGGCACAAAACTATATTGAATTGTTGATTAACCCGCTAGAGAGAAAACTGGCAATCAGGCCAACTGATAAGAAAAATCGCAATGGCATCTGTTTCTCCAAAAGTATAAATGGAGTATATGGTCCGCGAACAATTCCCACAGCAGCATTTTCTGACACGCTTTTTTCGCTCATGTCTTGGAGAACTGGGTGTCGATACCGAATCTTTGGGGCTCTTTATGAAAATGCAGAAGAAAAAGCCTACATCTTTAATGCGGCTGATGCGGAAGTTTATATTAAGTCTTATCTGGTCACGGAAGAGATTGATTCTGATACAACCATTCCAGAGTCAGAGCAGGCTGATATTATCCGTGCAGTTCCAGAAGCATGGACACGAAGTTTCGGCGTTCCGTTCTACCTTCGCGAGAGATCGATTCATGAGTTGGAAAACCAAAGTGAGCAGGATTGGAAACTCTACATTGAAGGTCAGCTTTTTTCTACAGGTCGCCCGCTGAATATGACAAGCTATGAGGAACTGCGACAGTACATCAGGCAAGAACTAAGTGCAGCTCCTGTTAAGGAGGGATAAGATGACGGATTTGAAGAGCCACGAAGTACTAGATTCCATCCTTAGAGACATAAATAATAGGTCGGTACAAGAGTTTCATCAAGGAGAAAAGGCTACCTGCTTCGAACCTAAACTATCCGACAACGATGAGGTTCTTGAAGCGGGAGAACAGTTCTCTCTTGATAATTACCAAGTAGTACGCCGTGAATTCTTTGCACACCTATCTGAGCCAGCAGTCACATTTTATAACTGCAAATTCTATGTGAATGCAGCCTGCTTACATCGATTTCCAGGTGTTGATTATGTTCAGGCTCTAGTCAATCAGGAAAAGAAAGTTCTCGTACTTTTGCCATGTGAAGAGGGAGCACGGGATGCGGTCCCCTGGTCAATCAAGGGGCGCGGAAAGCCAAAGCCTAAACAAGTTACCTGTAAACTGTTTACTTATAAGCTATTCACGCTTATGGAGTGGGCCCCTCAACACCGCTACAAAATTATGGGTAAAATCATCCATGCTCGGGATACCTATCTTATTGCATTTGATCTGACTGCCCCCGAGGTATATGAAAAAACAGTAACAGATGATTCAAAGACAAGGGTATCCAGAGTGCCAGTATTTCCTGCCGAATGGAAGGATCAGTTTGGCCTACCCTACTATGAACATAAGCAGACCATGCAGGTCAATATTTTTGATGGATACGCAGTATATGCCATCAAGGACAATGGCCTTGCGGAGCAGCAGATACCAGACACACCATTGGCGACTGCCACGCAAGGAGGTATCACCGATGAATGATGAAGTAGGATCTCGCGTTTTTATGTCCATTGATCTGAAAAAATACTGCATTCGGATTCACAAAGCATGTCTTCACCTCATTGGTGATCCTAAGTATATTCAAATACTTGTTAATTTGGATGATATGGCTGTTGTCATACGCTCAGTTGACCATACACTACGAGGGGATCAGACACACAAAGTCAATCAGACACGGTTCAAATCTACAAACTCAGTCGAGATTTATAGCCGCTTCTTCATTCGGAAACTGTGCCAGGAGATACAGGATGTAAAATTGGGAAGTTCATACCGGGTGACTGGGGAAGTAATTCCGGAACAGCGCATCGCGGTGTTCTCGCTGCGTGAATTCGAAGAAATTAGGAGAGAAAAGTAAATTGATAACAGAGAAAGCGATACATGAGTTGGTGGTTGATCCGGAATTCAAAAATCTCATCCGGCCTCTGTTTAAGCAAGAGTACTTGCAGTTAGAACAGAATTTAATTTCGGATGGCTGCCGAGATCCGCTAACAACATGGCATGGTATCATTATTGATGGTCATAACCGCTACGAGTTATGTAGAAAGCATCAAATCCCTTTTTCAGTAGAGGAAATGGAGTTTGAGTGCAAGGAAGAGGTCATTGCTTGGATCTGTGCAAATCAACTTGGCCGGAGGAATCTCACAGAGGAAACACGGAAGTACTTGATTGGTATGCAATATGAGTCTGAAAAAATAGTGAATTCCAAAAAAAATGCCCTTGGTATCAATCAGTATGTTGGCCAAGACAGTACCGTCTCTGAAGAGCGCGTCGATTCGGAGCCGCTGAAAAGAGTGGTTCCTACACGAGTAAAGACAGCAATGCGAATTGCAGAAGCGAATCATATTTCACATGGAACCGTAGAAAAATATGCTATTTATTCCCGTGCACTTGATGAATTGGGGAAGAAGGACAAGGAAATCGTTAGTAAGATATTATCCGGACGTTACAAAATCTCACACAACCATGTGCTAGAATTATCCAAAATGACGCCTTCTCAAATTCGGCAGTTTTGCAAGCAAATGGAGAATTCACAGCAGCCATTTGTCCAATACAATCAGGTGCGTCAAACCATCACTCAGATGAATAGTGTTCCACGCCATGCACCACAGAAACCAGTTAAGCCTTCTGTCAAAGACATGCCCCAATTTGATCCTGATGCAGAAATAACTGGGCTTACGCTAACTGTCCCATCATGGTCTAGTTCGCTTCAGCGGTTAAAGACAAAAACAGATCTCAGCATAGTTTCCTCTCAAGCGAAGGGAAAACTAGCAGAGGTTCTTCTTGATTTGCACATTCAGATTAAAGCCGTGTTGGAAGCAATCAAGGAGGAGTAAATGAACGATTATAGTAAGTTTGTTCCAAATGTGCACTTTGAGCAGATTCCCATCCGCAACCTTGTTTCAAACCAAGATTATCAACGCAATCTATCTCAGGCACATATCGCGCGGGCTGCTGCGCACTTTGATATTTTTCAAATCAATCCCGTTAAGGTAAGTCGGCGAGACGGAATCAATTATGTTTTCAATGGTCAGCACACGATAGAAATTGTGGCGCTTGCTTCTGGATCACGTGATACCCCTGTCTGGTGTATGATCTATGAAGACCTGTGTTATGAGCATGAGGCGGATATATTTGCCAATCAAATGAAATTTGTTAAGCAGCTCCTACCGTATGAGGTGTTCTCAGCAAATATTGAGGCCGGAAATAGTGACCAACTTATCATTCGAGATTTGGTGGAGTCGTATGGCTTGAGAATAAGCGGCAAGACAGGTCCTGGATTGATTTGTGCTGTTTCCACTGTCGAACAGATTTACAAGCGATACGGGTACCACGTTTTGGACCGGGTCTTGCGGCTGACGATTGGAACATGGGAAGGCGAAGATCGTTCGTTTTCTGCCAATATACTGAATGCACTGACCAAACTTGTTATCGCCTATGGTGATACACTGATTGATGATGTATTTAAGGAGAAGTTGGGGGCAATCTCAATCAAGCAACTGACCAGACTAGGTAAGGAGCGGGGCCATGGCTCACTTGGGTATGCTGAGACGATGGTGTTAGAGTATAATGGTAAAAAGAAAAACTCACCATATAGACTCACTATGAATAAACTCTATGCGAAGGAGTCTATGATTCGTGCCGAGCTACGGGTACAAGAGCCAGTTCATTGTGATGCGGTAGATGAAGACCAATCTATGCTTTTATCTGAGGAACTATAATACCAATGCTGTAATGGCCTAGAGTAAAGCAAATGCAACGCTTTAAGAAATATTGCATTATATTTGAATTTATCTTATAATGGCATAGTAATAGAATATCACGATTCAGATTATTCAGAATAAAATTGCAAGCCTTCCCATATCAGGTGCAAGTGAACTCAAAAAATAGCAGAGGAAGAATAAAGATGGGTATATCATCTCAAGATGTATTTGGGAAAATACTACAACTTAATGACTCAAATTTAATCAGCGAATTGACTGACGCATGTACCTCTCTTTATCTATCTGAAGGGGATTTTTTAATTCGGGAAGGTGATTATCCGAGCATAGTACCTTTCCTAATCAAAGGAATTGTACGAGGTTATCTCTTTGACGTTAACGGAAAAGAGATAACAGATTGTTTTGCTATTCAATCAGGAATCCCTGTGATGACATCTGCTGATTTACAGATGCCATCACCGTTATCGATGGATGTGCTAGTGCCTAGTGAATTTTTGACAATTCCTATTCCAACAATCCAGCACTTATTACAAAAGTACCCTGAACTACAGAGACTATACAACCACCTGCTAATCTCTTCCTTTTCCATGCATTGGGAAATCAAATTGACATTATGTAGATCAAGCGCTATGGAGAAGTATCAGTGGTTTTTACGAAAGTACCCAGGACTCATTGACCAGATTAGTAATAGATACATCGCTTCTTTTCTTGGGATAACACCTGTAACACTTAGTCGTTTGAGACGCACTTTGAGAGAGGGGCGTAGTATGAAGGAATAGAATTATCTAACAATGTAGTCTTAATCTGAATACAAAATCAGCTATAGTAAGGCTAGTGCAAACTGTCAAAGTGATAGTTTGCACTAGTTTTTTTATCAAGATATAAATAAGCGTTTCTTTTGATGGGCGTTTTGATCATGGGCCAACATTTCTCTGCTGCATTAACCTAGGTTAATGCAGGCTAATGACCGGATTGCTATAATTAAATACGTATCAATATTTATAATTGATTAGTTCTTCCGAAGAAATTAGTCTAAAACGCAAACTCTGGAGTTTTCTCACACCGTTTGACAAATCAATCATTGTACGGTACTAATCAGTGCTTATGTGTATTGGAGGTGCTGCTATGGCTAGATTTGAAAAAATCCGAAGTGATGCCATTAAAGAAATGAGTAAAGCGGACTTTAAGGCATTCGAACTAGATGAAAAGAGTGAACACATAAAGGAAAGAGCTGAAAAACTCCAAGAAGGCATTTCCAGAATACCTCACGACTTGCCAGAAGAATTGCAACAGCAAATTGATGCGGTTTGCCAAAAGGCCCAGTCGGATGTTAGAGCAGAGGCAAAATCCTTGGCTGAAGATGCGTATGAAGCGCAAGCTGATGCAGATAAAGCGCTTGATAGAACCCGCCAAGATAGTGATGATCTGAAGAAAAAGGGAGAAAAGCTCAGTGGATTGAGAGATGTCCCTCTAATTGGTGCATTTGCTGATGCCAAGAGCCGTGAATTAGCAGAAAATAGTGGCCAATTATCAGATATAGCTACTGAAACGCAGAAACATTCAGATAAATTGGCCAAAATAAGGAACAAACTTAGTGGTATTTAACTGACATTGGTGTTTGATATGGTTAAGTTAGGATATGAATTGGAATATACGCCCGATCTTTCTCTTTGTAAATATGAAGTGTTGGGCGACAACGATGCAAATGGATTGATAGGACGACATAACGCTTTTTTACGCCAGTGGAACCGCATAACATCTTTAACAAAAACAAGAATTCATCTTTTAATTCAGTATCACGCAAATAATCAGCCAGGGGAACGTATGAAGTTCTTATTGCTGATTACTAGCTCCAGTGACGCGGTGCTTCCAGCGCTGCACCAGCTGGTCAGGGTGTCACCATTGGCTGATTATTTTCATTTTGTGCCCGTGGACTGGAATTCCCTGGAACATCAGTTAGCATGGAGTTATTGCAGTGAAGCGGTCTTAAAGAAGACAGAGCGGCGCAGAAATTCCGATATGACTTCAGAGGCTAATTCTCAGAATTTTTTCGTAGTATCTGGATGGAAATCTGCGGAAGATGCTAGGTTAAGGGATATGCTTCGCGTAATGGATGCGCTGCAACAGAATCTTGCTTATGTGGTAAGCTTTGAGGGCACTGATGCAGTGGACACTGTTTTACGTGCTCTAGATCGTCCAATATCCTACTTGCGTAAAAGAACTTCATATGGATTTTCCCAAAAAGTCTCGTTGGATATGACTACTAAGGTGAGTTTCCGTGATATTGCTGCGGAAGAAACATTGGATGAGTACGAGAAATTCTTGACTTGTGTTGCAGAGTCTCCTTGCTTTTATGCGAATATACGCACATTTTCTGATACAAAAACAGGGGCAGAATTGTTGATGTCAGCGGCTGTAGGAGAGGCGATTGAAGAGGGCAATGCCGAGATATTTTGTCCACTGCACTGCGAAACAATTGATGAGGTTCTTGCTTCACATCAATACTATTCAAGCCTAGTTCCTGAATCACTTGTGTTTTGGCCGACACTGCTCACTTTAGAGGAACTATCACCTTTTTTTCGATGCCCCATTCTTTTGGAAGGAGAGCAAATTGATTTTCCAAAAGAGACGAAGGCAAAATATATGTCTGGTTCGCTTCCATTGGGACGAGATCTTCTAAACTATCCTGTGACACTTGATGTGGATCTACTCAAGAAACATGCATTTGTTTGTGGTGTGCCTGGTGCGGGTAAGACAAACACAATGCTCGGACTTTGTTATAATCTTTGGGAAAAATACCGTATCCCATTTTTAGTCTTGGAGCCTGCGAAAAAAGAATATCGTGCGTTGGCTCAAACTGATATTGATAGCCTAATTGTATTTTCTCCTTCTTCAGGTTCTAGATTCCCTCTTGCAATTAACCCTTTCCAATTTCCGATAGGGATGGCCTTGGCAGAGCATATTCAGAATTTAGATGAAGTATTTGAAGGCGCATTTCCTCTGAGTCCGCCACTACCTGCTCTTCTAGATCGCGCAATTGAAGCTGTTTATGTGGATCATGGATGGGATGTTGAGGACATAAACACTGGAGAGCGAGATTATCCAACAATGACAGAACTCTATAAAAAACTGGAGGAGGAACTTGAGAAGACGGACTACGATGGTGAAGTCCGAGGTAATATGAAGTCCGCTTTGGAGATGCGAATTTCATCTTTATTAAGGCGCGATTTGGGGAACGTATTTGATGTTCCTGTGTCTACAATAACACCAGAGAACTGGACGAAGTATCCGATTATCATAGAATTGGAATCGCTAGGAAAAGGACCCGCAAATTTTCTGACATTGATGCTATGTACACTCATTCGAGAAGCATTACGCATTGATCCGAAGGGGGATATGGACAAACCCTTACGTCATGTAATTTTTATTGAAGAGGCCCACAACCTGATTGCACCAGTGTGCAGTGATACCACTGGAGAAGATGCAAATCCTAAGTCGGCTGCTACCAGTTATATTGTAAAAATGTTAGCAGAGGTCCGTGCACTGCGTGAAGGGATTGTCATTGCAGATCAGTTGCCAACTTCCATGGCACCAGAAATTTTGAAAAACACCACATTAAAGATTACTCACCGGATTACATCTGAAGATGACCGGAATCTAATTGGTTCGTCTATGTCAGCCTCAAATGTGCAACTTGAGGAATTGTCTACATATCTGCCTGGGGAAACACTTGTGTATTATGAGGGCCTATTGAAACCGTTTAAGTTGCGAGTAGATATGTTTGAGCAAAAGGATGCTCCAGACAATGATCAGCTATTTGAGCTTATGAAGTCTAGGCCAATTCATCAAAAGGCCATGTTATTTACAGTTCAGAGTAGGTTAGTGAAGATTCAGATGCAATGGATTGAGGAATGGAAGATTGCAATGGCAGTTTACGATAAATTGATTTCTGACTGTAATCAGTTTCAGAAGCATGCGGGAGACGGGAATCTGAAAGGCGAATTAACAGAGATTATGAAGGATCAACTTGGAATGAATAGTTCACTGAACGTATTGAAGCGTTTGGCAGCCAAACATAAAGCATGGATTCAGAGTTTCCCCAATTTGCCTAGAGATTATGTGGATTTTCAAGGGAAAGCAGAAAAAGATATAGAGGCAGTCACATATTATGTGACGAAGAAACTCAGAGAAATCAAGTTTTAGGAGTGTGAACAAGATGGGCATATTTCGAGATATGGCTGGCATCGCTGCTGGTGCAGCTGGAATATCCGCACGAAAAGCAAAGGCAAAGAAGGTATTGGACGAGCATCGTCAACGTGCACAAGAAGAACTCTCCATTCACGAAGCTGAGTTTAAAGAATATATTGCCTCCGAGAGAACGCGATACCTTTCTCGGAAGGAGCACTATATTGTGACCTATATGTTTACCCAGATGATGCTGGGGAGCACAATGGGCCAGCGTGATTTTTCTTTTCTCGATCAAATGGCTCAGGAATATCGGTCTGGAAACGTATTCCGTGATAATTTAAAGAAGGTTGAGACAGAATACTATTCCTTCCTTGCGCAAGCATTTAAGGACGGAGAAATTACCGCATCATCTATGATTCTGGTCTTGAAAGATCTACTCTATTTCAAAGAAATCAGGGACGAAGTTCAACTGATTATTGCAAGCGAGTTGGTGCTGCAAGATGAAATGACCGCATCATCAAGTATATTTACCAACTGCGAAGATGTTGAGAGTTTAATTAAAGCAATACGTGACTTTAACATTATTGACTGTAATCCCACAATCGGTGCCTTCTCGGATGGAGTTGAAGCGTTAGATAATGGTGACTACAAAAGTGCTGTGAAACACTGGCTTTATGGAAGTTACTCAAAAGAGGATTTTGGTAAAATTAAGCTAGCCTTGCTCCATTTTGCGCAGGATGAAAATCAAGACATCGGTGCAGTTGAGCTATATGGTGTATATACAAAGCTTTGCCGTAGGCTATTTGGTATTAGTAAAGTTAAGGTAGTTGATGGCGAAGAGAAGGTCATCCTTTATCCTTCGGTTGATATGGTGATTGCGGAGGAGCTTCGCCACATTCATTCTGGAAGTGCAGACCAATACGATGAAACATTGCAGGATTGGTTAAGCAATTGTGGAACACGCGTAGATCGAAATCAACTAGATGTGCTACAAAATGTATTCTTTCATTTTGGCGCGTTTGGGCAAGAACAGATTGTACTAGAGTACATGGTGAAGAATAATATGCCACGAACACCGGACCAAGAGCAACGCTTAAGATTGCTTAAAGGGAATGGAGCAATTGGCGCAGGTTCTTCATCAGTGGCGTTTGATACTTTGGATGTACAGCCGAGAGAGGGAGAGTATCTTTATGATCACCGCTTCTTCACTTGGAAATCAAATGAGATTCAGCAGTATTTTACATCAATATCCTTAAAACGAAAATGTCAGAAATTCCCGATGGTGATTGACGAGTGGCAGAAGGATGTTAGCTTGCAAGGCATTCGATGGAATGATGAACATATAAGCCAACTTATTCGTGATGGGCTTATTCGGAACTTCGGGGATATGTATCGAGTGTCGATTGTTCAAGCAGGTGCGGCCATCGAAGGGTGGGTAGATACTCTACCGACAATACACGTTCAGACTAAAGATTCTTTTGTCCGAAATAGTGAACTATCGTTTCTCATTTCAGGAGAGCAGATTACAAATTCGTCGATTCATCTAATAATCATGGTTCTTCTATCTCCTGCTGATGCCAATGGTCAACTATTAGAGAGTGATTCACTTTACAAAAAAGTTGTTGCAATAAAGGAGAATCACAATCCACGGATAGACACATTTATTTCCACGATGAAAAATATTTTGATTACTGAATTGGAGAACTGGATTAACCAATTTAATAATGACCAAGACATCTACTAAGGAGGCACATCTATGTTTGAGGACAATATTGATGTCAAAATAGGACGTGTGCTGTTTGAGAAACAAACAGGGGAAGAACTATACGATGCAGCAATTGGGCTAAAGGAACTCTTTGACCAGCGCGAAAAAAAAGATGCTGTGGCCGGCACAATGGCGATTGAAATTGCAATAGCTTCATATTTTGAGGGCTGCTCAGCTGGAGCTGCGTTGGCTTCCTCCTGCATGCTAGATGGAACTGGGTATCAAGGCCTATCCAATATCCGTGTCCCATTTGAGGTCTATTTAGAAGCAGGTATGGAAGCAAATTATGAATGCGCTTATTTTTTAGGCTTTGAGTTTGACCATGGTTATCCACCGTATATACCACAGAATCCAGTTATTGCCGCCCACTTTTTTAAATTGGCTGCGGATTCAGGGAGTTCTCGAGCACAATTGGAAATGGGGAATCGGTATTATGATGGTAGGGGTGTAGAAATCAATTTTCAACAAGCTGACGTTTATTGGGAAGCGGCAGCAAAGCAAGGTGTTCCGGAAGCACAATATAATCTCGGACTGTTGCTGGATGGAAGTCTGGCAGGTGCTCCTTCTATGACGACCTATGAGCCAGAACGAGCTGGGTATTGGCTTGAACAGGCTGCTAGAAATGGTTATGAAGATGCAGCAACAATACTCAACGAAAAATATCGCTTTAATCAAAGGCAAAACAAATGGAAGAAAATTACTCGATGAAACATATGTGGGTGATTGATTATGCCAAGATGGAAACGCGAGCAATATATGGATGCATCTGGTGCTTGGCGGATGCCAAATGACGATTATGTGGATTATTCGGGGGCATGGAGATCTCCTGATGATTCTTATGTAGATGCGTCTGGAGCATGGAGAGAAGCCAACGATGATTACATCGACGAATCAGGTGGTTGGCGCAAACCCGGGGAACAGTATTTGGACCATTCTGGCGGATGGCGGTACTGATAAATTAAACATAAAACTCATCAAGTAGTTTTTGAACATCAAATGTATTCTACGCTTTTCTTTTTCATATAAACTAGGCATATAAGCACTATGAAAGAGGTTTGTCCTACATTTTAGGACAAACCTCTTTTTATTTGCTAGACCTCCGGAAACGCTTTGTTGACACGCCCGGATAATTTCTCTGGAGTGTTATATGTCAGATGAGCATAGATGTCCAACGTGGTTTTCGATCTCTTATGCCCAACTAAATACTGCACCGTTTTGATGTCTGCGCCAGAACTCAGCAACTTAGTAATATATGTGTGCCGCAGCAAATGTGGAGTAACATAAAAATCCAATGTGTACTGGCAATTACCATGTTTCGACTTTTCACCTAGCGAAGGTGTAACAGAGTGGATGGTTATTGTCCCATTTTTATATCGCTTATAGGTCCTAGGAAGAGTCATCCTCCGGGTCACATTTTTCCACATAAGTCGCATTTGAGTTTCCGTCATCGGCCCTCCATCATGGCCACGCATAACAAATTCGTCCTTTTTATATCTATTACGCTCTTCCTTGAGGCAAGCGACTAACTGAGGTGGAATGGGGATTGTTCTTCTGGCAGCGGGCGTTTTTAGTGTACTGCTCACAATAGGTTGGTTGTGTCTGTGCCGTACGACTTGCTCAACTTTGATTCTTGGAACATCATCCAAGAACACGCAGTCCCATTTTAGCCCCATAATTTCTTCTCGTCTCATTCCAGTATAAACTGCGATCATACAGAAGAGATATGCACTGGTACCTTTCACGCTATCCAGTAGGGTATTAACCTGCTGATCGGAGAGTGCTTCTTTTTCTTCTGACTCAATACCACCATTGTGCATGATAGGACACGGGTTTTCTGGTATATCGGCATTTTCATATGCGTAGGTAAAAATCTGCTTGAGGAGCATATAAGTCTTGTTATGAACAGATTCACTGAACTTTGATACATGATTGACTGCAAATTCAATATCCGCAGGATTCACATCCTGCATCCGCATCCCCTCGAAATAAGGAATAATGTGGAGACGAATTGTACTTTCGTAATTGTCCCGCGTTGCTTCTTCCAAACCGCAACACGTCAGATCAAACCACATCTGCGCATAATCGGAAACGAGCATATTGGTGCGATCTTCTTTTTGGCACTTTAGTTCAAACTGGAATTCCTTGATTCGGCTTGTGAGCTCACTAGGCGTCTTACCATAAAGAGAAATATATTTTCCTTCAGCATTCTTGATTTGCTTTCGGTATAGTTTCTTATCCTTGCAATACTGATATTCAGGTCTTTTCGGCATGGGTCTTTTCCTCCTCTCCAGTTGGATGCGAAGCAAATGCTGCATTGACAACATGAATGATGTCTTCAGGGCGGTTGTAGATCAAGTGGGCATATATATCCAGCGTGATTTTGGACTTTTTATGCCCTGCCAGATATTGAACTGATTTTATATCCATGCCTGATAGTAGAAGATTTGTGATATAGGTGTGACGTAGAACATGCGGTGTTACCTTGAAATCAATTGTGTAATAGTGGCGGTGATGTGCCGCCTTCTGCCCAACTTCTGAAGTAATGGTACGAGTGACGAGCTGGCCATTTACATACTTTTTATAGGTTCTGACTCCGGCAGTGCGATTCCGGACAGCATTCCAAAGGTTCTTGAACTGGCTCTGAGAAAGCGGACCACCTTGACTGTTTGCAACCACCCATGTCGATTTAGCAGCCTTTTTTTCTTCCTCCAGACACGAGACAAGCTGTGGTGGTATCGGTATTTTTCTCTTTGATGCCTTCGTCTTGAGTGTTTCCGTTACTTCTGGCTGATTATGGACGAATCGCAGCGCCCTGCGCACGATGATATGAGGCGATTTCCCAAGGTGCACACAGTCCCACCCTAGCCCCAGAATCTCTTCTCTCCGCATCCCTGTATAGATACCAATCATACAAAAGAGGTATGCCCTGGTCTCTTTGACCGCATCAAGGAGGATAGAAACTTGTTCTGGCGTCAACGCATCACGCTCCGCAGGTGGGATTCCGCCCGTTTTCGTCTTTTGGCAGGGATGCTTCAGAACATCATGGTTCTCGTAGGCAAAATCAAAGACTTGCTTGATTAGAAGTGCGGTGCCTTCAAAGACCGACTGGCTTTTATCCGCAACATGGGTTAACACAGCATCAATGTCTTTTTCTTTGATGTCTAATAGCTGCTTTCCTTTCATGTACGGAGCAATATTGTGATTGAAGAGGTATCGGTAGTTTGTCATTGTCCCGAAGGATAGTGCAACGCCGTGTAGATCCAACCAATGCTGCGCATAGTCGTTAAAGAATGGATTCCTCCGACCTGTAGCACTCAAACCCTGTTGACGCGTTCGCTTTTCTAATTTGGCTTCTAATTCCTTTACAGTCTTTCCATAAATGGGAATTCGCTTACCGAATTCATCTGTAATCCTAATCCTGTATTCCTTCCGCGACTTCACATACTCATACTTTGTATTCTTAGTAACCATCGTGGCAATCCTCCGTGAATATTCTTCACTGAATACTACGGAATCTGTTGGCTGGCAACAACAAGAAATCTTTTTCAAAAAATTTCGCGAAAGTGGGTTGTGATCGATATGCCATTTTCTCCTGATTTAGTGAGGGCACAAATTGACGGTGCAAATCGGAACTACCATCAGCACCGTAGTTTCACCTTGCAATGCACCTTGAAAACTGCATACGATCTCAAGACTTCACCATGTTCGAGCCACCGTAGCGAGGTGTTAAGGGCCGAGGACAAGCCCAGAGCGATGACAACATGGGAAATTAAAGGTACTCCCGTCCGGCTAGGCCACAAACCGAGGGGCGGCAAGCTCATAAGCATGAGATGAGGCTGCAATGCCTGTGTTTCTCCGTGACCAGAGAACTTGAGATCGCCCTATATCTCACTTTGGAGGAGGTGCAGGTATGAACTGTACGCAGACAAAGCAGTTAACGCGGTTTCCACGGGTCCGGATACCGAAGAGATGGTTTCGTTATTTCAATGACCACAAACAGTTCCGTAACGAAGGGAACCTTCATCTATTTAGCCTGATGGCGCTCTTCTCCTATGCAAATTTCCGCTCTCATACACGGCATATTGGTGAGCAGTACTTTTTAGAAGCACCTGGTCAGTGGATCTGCAAACTGTCTGCATTGCCGCGTATTCTTCGTGTCCATTCAAAAGCGCAGGCACTTGACTTACTGGGGTATTTCAAAGATGCAATGTTGCTTGATTATGAGATTTTGGATCAGGATACCAGCCTTTTGCGCTTTACAATCTCAAATTGGAAGCGGCACTGCACCCATTTGAATTATAATTATTACAGTTATAAAGGCTCAGGCTTTTTCTTCTTTCCGCTGCCAGTGGGCAGACAACTTCTATCGGCCTGCCGTCGTCATGCCGATATTGTGTTCAGCGAATTGGATGCTATCATGGATTTCTGGCTCCACACTGTACTGAATGATGAGACGGTTCGGGGTTCCGAATTTATGCCGGTCGTCTACTATGCCAATATGAAGGGCTTACCACTACTGTCCTACTCCTATCTGGCAAAACGATGGGGCTGGTCCAAATCTAGAGTCGGTCGATTCATTTTGAAACTTGAAGAATACGGAATCATCAGTCGCGTCAGCTTCTCCAGTTCACGTGGCTCAGTGATTTCACCATGCCAGTATCGTGAGATGATTTATGGTGAAGATTGTGAAGAAGTACACCTCAAAAAGATAGGGGAAGTCTTGGGCATTACCCAGTGTGTCGTACCAGCGGATGATAGCAAAAATCTTACCCTCAACATCCAAACGTGCGTCCCACAAAGGGAATCGGTCGTTCCCGGTGGAAAACCCTTGAGAATACAGGTGTTTCAGCACCTTCAGTCTTCTTTTTTTGCTCGGCCAACGCCTTTAGTCTTCTATAGTTCTTTAGACTGGGGTAAGTCTAACCTGGGAATAAGTTCGAAGCCAAACAAAAAAGAAAGTAAACCATGTGACAGAGAGGAGACATCCAAATGAGTGAAAATAAAAAACTTGATGGGCGACCTGCCTATGCACTTGAGAAAGAAATTGTTCGTGATGAAATTGATGAGTGTATTCGGACGGGTTTAGGCATCCTAGCTGGCCGAGATCAGAAGCAAATTGATAATTTCCACAACACCAAATATTTGCTGAAACAGTATCGGAAAGTAGTGTATGCCATTCATGTATCTGAAGCAGATCTTAATGCTCGAATGGAAATGGAGCATGGCATCACTTTATCGGCCATGGAGGTTAACGCAGAACTTGCTGGAATTGATCTGAGCGGAACGAAGTTAGAGAACTATGCTCGCAGCGTGATCCGTAGCAAGAACATGCTCCGGATTATCAATACTTGCCTGGATGCTGTACGACAGGACCCTGACGATGGAGAACTGCATTATCAGGTCCTATACGTGACCTATTTCTCTGACCGCAAACCGGTCAATCGTGATGCTTTGCTGATTGAGTTGGATCGGCGTGGGTTCCCGATGTCGCCTACCACTTACCACAAATATCTGAATGAGTCTATCCGGGCTATTGACCGCATTCTCTGGGGATATACCGCCAGAGATTGCATTGAACTGGTTAAACAGTTCCTCCCCGAATAAAGAAGCGCGAACAACTGGCGAACAGAATACGTACTAAATCCGGACTGGATACGAATTGCAAGCGAACAAAGCCTGTGTTATGATGACTATGCTGAAAAATGAACGATGCAAGGACCGCCTTGTTAGGGCGGTTTTTTCATGGCCAAAGGCCCTAGATAAGAAGCAAGAGCGCACGATCTCGCTTTCTTATCTGGGCCTTTTTTCATTTCCAGTAATTCAAACCAAGGAGGCATATCACAAATGACTTTGAAGGTCCAAGCAATTCGCAAGTGGATCAGCAAGAAGACTTCAGGGCTGAACAAAGGTCGCACAATTTACTGTTCCTTTCTCGCCTGTTCCTTGATGCCGCTGCTGTCTGATAGCGCATTTGCCGCTGATAACACGATCTGGCAGAAGGCCAGCGCCATCATGAACGACATCTATACGCAGATCCTCGGTGTTTCAACCATCGCCGCCATCGTGACGGCCAGCATTGCGCTGCTACTGATGAATTTTTCTAAATCCGGTCGGACGGTAGATGAGTCGAGAGCATGGCTGAAGAGAATTATCATCACCTGGGCGGTGCTGAACTCTCTTGGATTTCTCATGGCATACATCACCCCGTTCTTTGCTGGAGGACAGTGGACAGCAGCTTGAAGGAGGAAACGATAGACGATGAAGAAACTCATTTGTTTTATTGGCGGTATTGTTACTGGCTTTGTGCTTTGTCTCGGAACTGCCATGCTGATCCCTGATGATGAGCATCCGATCCCCAATGACGCATCTTTTCGCCGCTAAATTGTTGAGGTGCAGCGATGGGGATCTTGGATAGTATCGTCGAATGGATCGCCACACAGATCATGAATCTGCTGGATCTGGTTACAGGTTCAATACTTGGTGCTCTTGGTTGTGACATGAGCACGTTCCTGCGCTACTTCCCAGCCGCAGAAACCCTGTATGAAGTCTTCGTAGCCATTTCCATTGGATTCATTCTGTTGAATTTTGTGTGGCAATTATTTAAGAACTATGGAGCGGGTGTTGGCCTCAGTGCGGAGGACCCAGTAAAACTTGCTCTTCGCTCCTTCATTTTCTTGTTTCTCGCTCTTTTCTCCGATGAGATCATGACTTTGCTGCTGAATGTTGCAGGTACACCCTATGCGTGGATCGTGGATGCAGAATTGCCTGCAATCGACTTTGCCAGTTTTGGGAGTGTGCTCACAGTCATTATCGGCTGCTTGGCATCAGGTTCCGTCAGTTTGATCGTCCTCATCTTGGTTGTGATTGTGGCTTGGAACTACATCAAACTCCTCTTTGAGGCCGCTGAACGATACATTATGGTAGGAGTCCTGGTGTTCACAGCTCCTATGGCGTTTGCTACTGGAGCATCAGAGAACACATCGAATATTTTCAGTTCCTGGTGCCGAATGTTAGGTGGGCAGTTTTTCCTGCTCATTATGAATGCTTGGTGTCTCCGACTCTTTGTTTCAATGGTTGGTACCTTCTTAGCCAATCCTCTATCTGTATGAGTCGTGAATTGGGAAAGGAGAACGATGTGAAATTGAAAAAATACATGATGTTTGCCATCACAGTATTCCTCCTTTGCAGTGCGCTGGTTGCACCAGCGCTTGCCATTGAGGAAAGTGAAGTAGAAAGCGCTATTGCAGCATCCAGCCGGGAAGAAGTTGCAGGTAACATCTTCATCTGGTTCTTGTGTGCAATAGCATTTCTCAAGGTAAGCCAGAAGATCGATAGTTTTATGTCTGCACTTGGCATCAATGTTGGTCGAACTGGTGGCAGTATGCTCGGTGAGTTGATGATTGCCGGCAGAGCAATTGGCGCTGCTGCTGGCGCTGCCGGAGGTGCAATCAGCAACATATTTAACCAGAATCATAATCGGAGCAATACTACAAATCAGGCCGCAGGACAGGCTTTTCCTGGTCACGGAGGTGGACTTGTCAGTGTTGCAAAACGTGCAGCAGGCAATGCCGCCGCTTCTAGTGCAACTGGCCGGAGTTCTGGTATCGGAAGTTTTGTGGGAGGCGCTATGTTTGGTTCCAGCATGAGAGGGAATGGCAGACTTGCTCAGGACGTAGTTAGTGCTGTGGCAACTGGAAATTTCTCCTCGGTCGGCTCCATTACAGGAGCAAAAGCATCTCAGGCACTGTGCAATTATTTGGGCTATACTGCCGGAGGTGAACAGGGCGCGGGAATCGAAACTGAACCGCTAAAGGCGGCGGGACAAGCCGGCAGTGTCACTTTTGGTGAAGATCATATCACGGAAGATGGTGGAACTGCCGCAGGTGCTGCTCCCATCCCCTCAGATAGTACTGTCCCCAGCACGATCCCTCAACACGAAGGCATTCCTTCAGGAGTTAGCGCTGCTCCATCCCATGCTGGTATCAATATCACTGGTGCTGCACCATCTTTCCGCAATGTGGAGATTGGAGGCGGGCGTATTACTGGATATGAAACTCCGGCAGATGGTGGTGTTGAGCAACAATTTGCGATGTATAACGCCAAACAGTACATGGAGCCGACCGGTCCCTATGAAACTGTGCAAACGGTTGATGGAGAAAGTTGGTACAAGCAGTACGCGCAGCCTGTTGTTCAGAGGACTCCATATAAGGATGCCGCTGACCATGGGAAGGTCAAGTACGATGAAAAAATCGTACAGCAGCTTCCTCAAGTTCCAAAGAGAAAGGATAAGATCTAATGGCTGACGAGAATAATCAGGAGAGAAGTCAGGCCGCAGATGCACAGGTGAGTTCCGCTGCAAAAACCGGGAAGACAATCTCAAAAATTGCCGTGGGTGCAGCGACTGGTGGCATTCATGGAGCCGTACTCGCAACTGCTAAAGCATCAAAAAAATGGTTGGGAGTTATTGCTGGTGTCCTTTTGCTCCCAGTTCTTTTGGTTGTGATGCTGCCTTCTATCATCTTTGGCTCTCTATTTGGCGACGGCACAGATGCTCCAAATGGTATCACAGACGATGTGGTGATGACTCAACGTATGTATGATCTCAATACAGGAATCAGCACGATCCTCTCCGAGGGCCTATCTGACGTGCTGGCCCGGATCGATGCCGACTTTTCTGCATCCGCCTGTGATGGAAAAGAAGTTAATAACCCTTATGGATCGGACATCGTTTTCAATGCCAATCACTTCATTGCTATGTACTGCGCCAGTAAGGATAGCGATGCTCAAAGCATTTCGCAGGAGGATATGGAAGCGGTTTTGAGAGCGCATAAGGCTGAATTATATTCCTTTACGTATACTGATGAGACTCGTACCGAAGAGGTCGTGACCGATGAGGAAACTGGCGAAACGGAAACCGTAACCAAGAAGATCCGTATCTACACAGTGACCTATAATGGTGAAATGCACTTCGCTGACCATGTTTTCCAACTTAGCGCTGAACAGAAAAACCTCTCATCAAATTACGCTCAGAACTTGTCCATTCTTCTCAATGATGGGGCCTATCAAGCTCTTTCAGAAACGGAGTTCTCTGCCACTGGGCTCTCCTATGATGGCGTGGTCTTTGCAGATGGTGTCACGCAGGTCGTCTACTACAACCAGTTGGATGAGAGATGGCGGGACCTCCCCTACGGCACAGACAATATCGGAGGCTACGCATGTGGTCCAACATCTATGTCCATAGTGGTTTCGAGTCTCACGTCAGAGACCGTAGATCCTCCCCATATGGCTCAATGGGCATACGAAAATGGATACTGGTGCAGTGGCAGTGGTTCATACCGATCACTCATTCCCGGAGCAGCGCGAGCATGGGGACTGACCGTGGAAGGGTGCACGGCATCTGAACCACAAAGGATCGTCGATGCTCTGGCAGATGGGAAACTGGTGGTTGCTATTATGACCAAGGGGCATTTCACATCTTCTGGACACTTTATCGTGCTACGCGGGGTCACATCAGATGGAAAAATTCTTGTGGCGGACCCTGCAAGCTATCGCCGCTCCGAAAAGGAGTGGGACATCAAAATCATCCTAAATGAGGCCAGTAAACTATCTGGTTCCGGCGGCCCGTTTTGGATCATTAGTAGATAATAGAAAAGAGGCCAACTATGCAAAGACCAAATGAGGAGATGGATGTGTATTACATCCCTCCTAATTTCCTAACGAGTGGTCGGCTGTTTGGCGGCATGATTCGAGTGCGCAATGCAATTGAGGCTTGCGTGCTCGTTTTGCTTACTGGTATCCCTATCCTTCAGTTACCGTTTTCTCTGACGACACGAATCGTCATTCTCTGCCTGATCACGCTTCCTTTGGGAGTGTTTGGTGTTGTTGGCATTGATGGAGATTCGCTGTCTGAATTTGTCTTCAATTGGTGTCGGTGGCTTATCCGGAGAAGGATGCTCTACCGCACAGATGTATCGCCGACAAAACAACCTATTACAAATCTATCCCGGCAGCGCCATCAGCCCCCCGATTCGCTGGATATTGAACTGGTACAAAAACCAGTAAAGCATTCTAGACGGCACATCCCGAAGGGGGATTCTACGAAACAGCCGCACAGAAAATCTCGGAAGGAGATCTGGACAGAAGATTTAATTCCGGTAAGGAACATCCAGAATGGAATCATTCACCTCAGCGATGGTCGTTATATCAAGATTCTAGAGGTGGAGCCGATCAATTTTCTTCTTCGCAGCGTTCGTGAGCAAAAGCACATCATTGCTTCTTTTGCCAGTTGGATGAAGATCAGTCCAGTCCATATTCAAATCAAGGTACTCACCAAGAAAGCTGACATCAGCAAGCACTTAAATGCCATAGAGCGAGATATGGACCGGGAGCAAGATCCCAAGTGTAGAGAACTCCAAAAAGACTACTACAATCTCATCAAAACCATCGGTTCCCGTGAGGCAATCACCCGCAGGTTTTTAATCATATTCGAGTATGAACCTGCCTTCACAAATAGAAAATCAGATTACTCTGAGGTGGTATCTACACTGGAAACAGCAGCCCGAACCGCAAAGCAGTACTTCACTCATTGCGATAATGTGGTCATCACACACGATGATGAAAATGCCTTTTTACTGAATGTCCTCTATGCTATTTTTGACCGAGAACTCAGTGAAAAGGTACCTATTGAGAAGCGGATACATGATCTGCAACTTAGGCAGGCAATAGAAAGCACCCCAGAGGGAATCACTGTTCCACAGGTTATTGCACCGGAGTGCATTGACCTACGACATGGCAGCTATGTGGTGATCGATGGCGTGTATCACGCCTATTTGATTGTTCCTTCCTCTGGCTTTAACCCCCATGTAGTAGCCGGCTGGACCTCACTTTTCGTCAATGCGGGTGAAGGAATCGACGTTGACTTCTTTTTCCAGCGTGAGCCCAAAGAGCGAATCCAATCTAAGCTCGGCCAGCAGATCCGCATCAATCGCAGCCGAATCAAAGATACCTCAGATACCAATACAGACTTTGATGACATCGAAGGTGCCATTAAATCCGGCTATTTCCTAAAGCAGGGACTTGCCAACTATGAGGATTTCTATTACACAAGTATCATCGTAACAGTCACAGCTGATAGTTTAGATAACTTGGAATGGCGGGTTGCCGAGGTTCGCCGCCTGATGATTTCACAGGATATGGATGTACGAACATGCTATTTCCGTCAGGAAGATGCCATGCGGTCTGTAATGCCGTTTTGCCGTTTGAATAAAAAACTGTTCGAGCGCAGTAAACGAAATATGCTCACATCAGCCGCTGCCAGTTGCTATCCCTTCACCAGCTATGAGATGTCAGATGAAAACGGCATCCTACTTGGGGTAAATAAGCACAATAACAGTCTGGTTATCGTGGACATCTTTAACAGCAGGGTCTATAAAAACGCGAACATGGCTATCCTGGGCACCAGTGGTGCCGGAAAAACCTTTACCATGCAACTGATGGCGTTGCGGATGCGGCGGAAAGGCACACAGGTTTTCATTATTGCACCACTAAAGGGGCATGAATTCCTCCGCGCCTGTAGAAACGTGGGTGGCGAGTTCATCTCCATCAGCCCCGCTTCAAAGCAGTGCATCAATATCATGGAGATCCGGCGCACAGATCAGACTGCTAACGCCATTATTGATGGAGGAATCAACGAGAATTCTATTCTGGCTAAGAAGATCCAGCAACTTCATATCTTTTTTAGCCTCCTCATTCCAGATATGAGCCATGAAGAAAAGCAGTTGCTGGATGAGGCGCTAATTCGGACCTATGCAATGAAGGGAATCACCCACGAAAATGAGTCGCTAATCGACCCAGATGACCCAAGCAGATACCGTACCATGCCGCTACTGGAGGATGTCTATAATATCCTGATGGAGGTCCCGGAAACCAAACGCATGGGTAATATCCTGAATCGACTTGTCCATGGCTCAGCCAAGACCTTCAATCAGCAGACCAATGTGGATCTTTCCAATCCCTACACAGTTCTTGATATTTCTGAGCTGACGGGTGAACTGCTGACTGTTGGTATGTTTCTCGTGCTGGACTTCGTGTGGGATAAAGCGAAAGAAGATCGAACCAAGGAGAAAGCAATCTTCATTGATGAGATCTGGCAGCTGGTTGGTGCCGGGAGTAATTCCTTGGCCGCCGAATTCTGTCTGGAGATATTCAAGATCATCCGGGGATACGGTGGTGCCGCTATTGCTGCAACACAGGACCTCAACGACTTTTTCAGCCTGGATGGGGGCAAGTACGGTAAAGGAATCATCAATAATGCTAAGACAAAAATCATTCTCAATCTGGAGGATGACGAAGCACTTCGCGTACAGGATGCGTTGAATCTGACTGATGCTGAAATTTCTAATATTACGCGGTTCGAACGTGGCAATGGGCTCATCTCTACCAACAGCAATCACATCACTGTTGAGTTCAAAGCCTCTAATTTGGAGAAGCGGCTAATCACAACCGATCGTTATGAACTCAATCAGATCCTTCAGGAGCAGCAATAAACTTTTACGTTAAGCGTTCTCAACGAAGAACATTCAACGGCGGAGTTTTACATTAGAGATACGTTCAACGTAACTAGAAAAAATAGTTACATTATGCGTTCTTATAACTCGACATTAAGGAGATAGAACCATGTCATTTGCAACAGTAGTTGGGGACCGGCAATTGGCCTATATCACAAAAATCCTCGCCATTTTTGGTGTCGTTGAGGAACGGCAGATGCGGGAACTATTCTCCTATCTTCCCGCTGCAAAATACGGGAGGATCATGACGCGGCTGAGCAGTGAGGGCTTGGTGTATCGCACCTCAGACGCCAAATACCTGTCTACCAGCCGGTACTCCTTGGAGAAGTACAATCAGATGGAGAGTGTAATGTGCTTTTGGGCCTTTATTCGAATCAAGAATCGTATCTTGGATTTCTGTGCAGCTGAGCGGCCTACACTGCTCACGATCAGCACAAAAACAAAAGAATATGACCTGATTCCTGTTTCGAGTATGAATATTGCTCTAATCAATGAGAAAGCGGACGAACTGCCAGAGCAGTCCGTCCGCTTCTTAGTTACCAGAGATCTAACTTTGCTCAATGATATTGAACGAAGAATCCAGAATGATATTGCACTTTTAGTCGATGAAAATGGCGTAATAGGCGCTTATGAACTGTGAGGTAAGCAAAAATGAATCAGAAATACTTAATGAATATGATGGAGATCGCCTCTGACTTTGATGCAATCTCCACGGAACTATTTGCACTATCCCACAATGCGGCAGATAACCCGCAGTATGACCCCAAGACAAAACTATATAGTCTCGTCCGCAGTACAGAGGAAAATGCTGTGCAGCTCCGGCACTTGGCTGGTCGGGTGCTTGGGAAAAGTTCCGAACCCATTTATGATACCGTTGTATCTGCAATGGGGATCGGCGTGGTTGAGGAGGAAAAATGGCTCAAAATCACTGTTCCAGCCATACTTCCATCCCGGAACCAGCGGGATAATCTGGCCTACATTACCAGACCACTCCGTCACTGCCTGATCCAATTCCAGCGTGAGAATCCGATGGAGCGGTTTCGTAACTGCGGAATCTGCATCGTCCATATGTATGATGAAGCACTGGGCATCCGGCGTGTCAGAGATTACGATAACATTGAAACGAAGCGGTATCTGGATGTCATTGAGTCGATCCTGCTGACCAACGACAGCGGGTTGCTCTGTTCTGTCCTCCAGACCACAAAAATGGGTGAACGGGACTGTACCCAATTCTACTTGATGCAACCGGAAACGCTCTCTATTTGGGCAAAAGACCACATCAAAAGCAATACCTAAATCTACAAAAAAAAGCCCTCAGAAATTGGTATCTAAATGAGGCAATTTGAAAACTGGCTCTAAGAGCCCCGCTTTTCGGTATGGAAATCGCCATGCAAAAAAGCGGGGTGTTTTTGTGCAAGAGCAAATGGAACTTCTTATCAGTCGGTGTAAGCATTTATGCCGGCAGCCTCTAAGCAGACTGTTCTGAGCGGATTGGAGGTGATGAAATGATTACTTGTAAGAGCGATAGGATGCTTGAATTCCTTTGGTTTGTTGGTTACTGTATTGAGTTTCCATCTCAGTTGGCCGTGCGGATTGGTGGGCATCCTGAGTGGAATCGGCATGTGATGTATCGAGCGATAGAGTTGGGCTATGTGGTTGTTAATCGCTGCACATATCGAGGACGAATTCTCCGTTCTTTGCGGTTGACCTCTGAAGGCATAGATTATATTGCCATTGCAGATCCCAACTCTCTTACCTACATCTATGCAAAGCGTGACCAGATGCCGGCAGGCCACCTATCAGCGGAGAAGATCATGCGGTACCATGCGTTAGCTTATGCACTGGTCATGGCCTACAACTCAGGTGCTGCAATCTTGCCAGACGCAAAGCCTTCCCTGCTGTTTAAGGATCAATCCCATTCAAAGACTCCTGGCGATTACAGTGGGATCTACTTCTATTCTGCATGGGAGATTCGACAATCCATACAGGAGTATGATCCAGAATCTGTTGCAAAGACTTCCCGCATTTTAGGTGTCATCGTTCGAGGTAAGGAATGCTATTGCCTATACTTCACAGGGCATAGCAGGATGTACTGGATGCAAGGGATCGAGGAAAATACCTGCGGTGCAATTCAAACCCTGCTTGAAGCGAGAGGATTCCCACAGCAAACCCTCAGCCAAGTCATCATTGGATCGAATATGTCCGTTGCACGCAAGATTGCGCGACACCCTGGCGGGAAGGGACGCCGCAGGTACTTTGTGGTGTCCGACTATTTTGAACACTGTTATTTTCTGGTTAATTCGCTTTTGGGAGATCACCTGCTGAAGATGATCGTCGATCCAGAAGAGAAGCACAGAATGGACATTGAGATCCTATCAAATTACAGGCAACCGGAAACCCAAACCCGTGAGTATGATGCGGTGACCAAGGATGGTCGACGACCGGTTACGCTAAATTATCAGTGCGATTTGCTGGCACTGCTCAATATGGACTTAGCCCCCTACGGATTCAAAGAAAGCCCAATTCTTATCTGCCTCGATTATCAGACTGATGCAATTCAATCGATTCTAGGTCCAATGGTTGAGGTTCGGTCAGTGTCGTGAGGTGAGTTCCATGAAAAAGAAACTCACAACGGCGTTGAGCATTCTCATCCTACTTCCAGTGCTATTCTATCTGACCGGGATACTTGCACAATTTATCATCAACATTGCAGCGTGGAAGGCGGCGGGGAGCGACTACCGTACCTCGCCAGGCTTACCTTCCCTGGAGTTAGATGAAATCGCTGCCGCAGTATTCACATTTCCGGAAGGACTTATTGCTCTAAGTGTGATAGTAGTCGGAGTTGCAGTTTTAATCGTATTTGGCTTTCGAATAGGTTGGGACAACTCTGGAACGACCGACAGTGAGCGAAATCTGACGATCTCTCATTCTGGCAGTCATGGCACAGCTGCATTCATGGATAAGCGAGAGGCGGATGCTTGTTTTGACATTCGACCTCCCAGTCAGACCAGCCAAGACATCCTCGGCATGGTATCAAAGAACAGGGTATTCACACTTCCCCCGAAGACCAGACTCAATTCCAATATCGCAATTTGCGGCGCATCAGGAACGGGTAAATCTCGTTCCGTAACGCGCAATCTAATCCTTCAAGCAGCCAAGCGTGGTGACAGTTTGATCGTTACAGATCCAAAATCCGAAATCTATGAATCTATGAGTCAGTATCTTAGAGAACAGGGCTATACTGTTCGGGTATTCAACCTGATCCAGATGGACCACAGCGACTCGTGGAACTGCCTGGAAGAAGTCGGAGGCAGTGAACTGATGGCGCAGACCTTTGCAGACATTGTGCTCAAGAGTACGAGTGGTGATTCAACTGAGGCATTCTGGTTCAATGCAGAACTCAACCTGCTCAAAGCTCTAGTGCTGTATGTTTCGCAGGAATTACCGCCAGAAAAACGCAACTTGGGTCAAGTTTATGATCTCCTATGTAATGAAAGTGAGCGCGGCTTATCAAAAATCATGAATAGCATACGGAGAGAGCATGTCAATAAATACACAGGCGAAGTTATGCCACCTTCGCCAGCCTTCGCCCCTTACGCATTATTCTTGCAATCAAGTGAAACCGTCCGATCCAGTGTGATCATCGGCCTAGGGAGCAAACTCCAAGTCATGCAGGCGAAGGAAGTACGTAATATCACTTCCTTCAACGAAATTGATCTAGAACTCCCTGGCAAGCAGAAATGTGCGTATTTCTGTATCGTATCCGACCAAGATAATACATTCGAATTCCTCAGCTCCCTATTCTTCAGTTTTCTGTTTATCAAATTGATTCGATATGCAGATAACTTTAGCGAGGGTGGCTGTTTACCGACTAAAGTGCGCTTTGTTCTTGATGAGTTTCCTAACTGCTGCCTCATCAAGGACTTCACAAAGAAATGCAGCACTATCCGCTCCCGTGGTTGCTCAGTTGCAGTATTCTTCCAGAATGTCGGCCAAATGCGGAACCGATACCCTGATGACCAATGGCAGGAGATCATCGGTGCCTGCGACACTACGATCTTCCTTGGCTGTACAGACAATTTGACTGCTGAATGGATCAGTGAGCGGGTCGGAATCGCCTCTGTTGAGGTGGAAGGCACCATGCGTGACCTGAACACCATGCACATTACTAACTACACGCCGAACTTCAGGCAGTCTAATACACTCGCAAGGCGTCAACTTCTGACACCTGATGAAGTGATGCGTTTACCCACGGATGAGGAGCTGGTCTTTATTCGAGGCCAGAAAGTGTATCGAGCAAAACGCTTCGATTACTCCAACCATCCAGATTACAAAAAGCTCAAAAGCAGCAAGGCAATCTTGCACGAGCCCGACTGGAAGAAATCCGGTCGGGCTCAAACTTTAGAGCCTAATCCACTTGCCAATTCAATCAACTCTATCAATGAGAAACAGCTTGCTGCTGGGTGTAAACCGGAACCCACCTTGCATCCTACAACAAATGCCAGTCTCGGTCGAGAAGTTGATTTGGATGAAATTTAACTGAAAGGAAGATGATCATAATGTCTGAAAAGGACTTTGGAACCAACCCTGGTATGGATCAGAACACGACCATGAAGTCCAATCAGGATGGCCAAGAATCTCCTGAGCTGAGACGCAACCCCAGACCTCGCAGCCAGAACATTCTGGAACTCTCTGACCAAGAACGTGGCTTCACTCCCCAAGACAGTGATGATGTGAAATGGAACTACCTTAATGGTGCCATACACAGGCATCTGGTCCTGACCGGAGTGGTGAGCGGCGTTGAGAATGCAGAGGGAATCAATCCCATCTGTGTTGTGGACTATGAGGGTGTACGTATTGTGATCCCCGGACATGAGATGTTCATGGATGATTGGCCGATCAATACCAAGCCTCCCCTGAACTTCCGACTTCGACTCAGCCGCATTCTGGGTGCAACTGTTGATTTCGTGCTCTCCGGTGTCGATCTGAAGAACCGTGCCGCAGTGGGTAGCCGTCGTGAAGCCCTCATGCAGCGCCAGCAGAGATACTACGCCTCTGGCCGTGTGAAGGAGGGCATCCTGATTGCCTGCCGCGTCATCGGTGTTGCTGGGCATCGCATCTATGTTGATGCTCTCGGGGTAGACACCTCCATTGAAGCCAATGAATTGTCTTGGGAATGGTTTTCCGACATTTCGAACCTCTATGCAACGGGAGATATTGTCGTAGCCAGTGTTCAGGGCGTCTTCTTCGATGAGGAAGCCGAAACCTATAAGGTGCAGGTCTCCGTCAAACGAGGCATGGAGAACCCAGACCTTCCAAATCTGCGGAAGCTGACGCCTGGCTCAACGTATTATGGCGTTGTGACCCATGTGATTGGCAGACTCATTTTCGTTCGTCTCCAAGCCGGGGCTAATGCAAAGACCATGACCTATCGGACCAAGGAGCTTCCCAGCAAATTGGATACGGTCAGTTTTCTCGTTCGCTCTGTCGATGAGGAACAAGGCATTGCATTTGGCCTGATCACGCGCATCATTAAGCGTCATGCCAGATTGAGGTGAATTTGATGATGAGCGACAATGCGTTGCTGAGGCAGCATTGTCGGGATGTCATTCGAGCTTGCCTGAATATTGTGGAGGAGCAGGGCGATACCTTCGTTGCCATCCATAAGGATGAAGAAACGGAGTGTGTCGTCCTGGTCTCCATGATTCGTACTTATCCGATCATGTCCATCATCGTTGCAGATAAGATCCTCTTTGCAAAGGAAAATGAGGTGGATATGTATCGGTCAGCCAATGCGATGAATGCTGAATCACTTACGGGTTGGCACTCTATCTTCCTCACAGATAGTAGCAGCATCTATATGTACCGCCAGTGCATTTGGGTGAATGAACGCTTGGATGAGGATTCACTGATGGAGATTCTTTGTGAGTGCATTGCTGAATATCGCCGTGGCCGCTCATGTCTGGCACCTGATCCTGCGCCTCCGGAATCAACAGAGTGAGAATATGAGAAAGGAAAATCTATCATGAAGAAACGAGTAATGGCATTGGTACTGGCGCTCGCCTTGAGCTTCGGAATGTGTGTGAGTGCCAGTGCAGCCTCTTTTGTCCCTGATGATGTTACTTACCAGAATCTGAATGGACAGCAGTTAGCCATCAAGGTTTACACACTGCTCCCAGACCAAGATCCATCCAGTTTGGAGGAACCTGACTTTGAATATGATGGCTACCTATACGCATACAGCAGCATCGTTAAAGAGGAGCAGACCTTCAATGAGCAGAATAGCCACACAGAGACTGTAACCATCACCACCAGTTCAAAAGACCTGGAAGACATTCTGGCAGAACTGAAGCCTACGATGGAATATGATGATGGTCACGCATCTGGTACATTGGCACTTGATCACAGCACAATCAAGACAGAAGCTGCTGGATATAAACAAAGTAGTTATACCGTTACAGCAACCAAGAATTATACTGGCCTTGATCGGAACGACTCGACCTATATTGATAAAACAGTTGTGAAGAATGGCCGGACTCTGAGCCTGTCCAATGTGACCTGGAGTGTTGAGAGTACAGCTCTTGTGGGAGATGAGCTGGTTCCAGCCACATACACTGCCGTAGCGACCTATTCTGGTACCGCATCATCTAAAGTAGCCACAGGCTATATCACCACTGCCGAATATACCGGAACTGTTTCTGCCTCCGGTGTATCCAGCATCCAGTATACCGTAACTTACATTGGCACCCCAGTACAGCCTGAATCCGAATCCCTCGGCACCCTGCCGCTAATCGGAATCATCTGCCTTGTGGCAATGGGCGGTCTGTTGTTAATTGTGCTGCTGACTCGTAAGAATACAACAGTGTATGAAGCGACCGGCAAGGGTAAGGAGTATGACCGGTGTGGTCGATTCCTCCTCAAGGCGAAGCGGCCTGAGCTTCGCATCGACAGACTCAAGAAGGTGCCAGAAGGCGTGATTGCCGTCGAAGTGGACGAGCGGGTAGCACGAAAACTCTTCGGCAAGAAGATCAGTATCCGTTACTACAATGCGATCTTCGAGCACACTGTTGGTGAAGTTAATGGACCGTACTGGTTCAAAGTCGATGTTGGAAGTTCGAGTGACGAACCATTAGAGGAGGAAAATACATGAAAAAGTTAGCGACCCTCTGCATGGCGCTTGCTGTGCTATCCGGCGTGGCAGTCCCTGCCAGTGCTGCGGACTACTCTTTTAAGACTGACCCAGAACCGGAATACTACGATAGCACAAACTATGAAGATCGGTATGATGCGGCCTATAACTATGGCGAGCATAATCAGATCGACTATGATATTCCTGAAATCAAATACGGGCTCAGCCAGGAATTTCTTGAACAGTCCCTCAATAACCCCTACCTACCCAGTGGCCTCCAGTATGGCCAGCATGGGAACACGCCCTCTGGCGGTGGCTATCCCGAATCTGATTTTTCCGATGTCAGCCACGGCAGCAATATTGAGATCACTTACCGGCCAGAGTTGACCATTGCAGATCTCACTCGGCCTGATGGGAGTATTGGCACTGTCTCTATCTCCCGTGTCGGCCTAAAGGTCAAGGTATATGAAGGCGCGACGGACAGTTCCATGTCCAAGGGTGCTGGCCACTATGAAGGTTCCGGCCTCTATTTTGGCAATGTCGCACTATTTGGCCACAACCGTGGCAACCACCCGTATTTTGGGAAACTGAAGAACGTCAAAGTCGGTGATACGGTGAAATACGAGACCAACCAGGGCACGAAGACCTATGAAGTGACCTTTGTTGGTAAAATTTCCAGTACTGATTACTCCTACACCAATGAGATGGGAGATAATCGGATCACACTGATCACCTGCGTAGCTAACCAGCCCTCTCTCCGCCTGTGTGTGCAGGCAGTAGAGATTCATTGATATAGTTTTGGAGGTACATCATGAAGAACAACAAGCCTCGTTCCCGAGAGCACCGGACTAAGCCCATGACCGCTGGCGCGACGAAGATGGTCAAAGTCCACCTGCCCCAGTCCGCATTCGATCAGTTCAAGGAACTGGAGCGGGCAAAACTTTTTTCGAAGGAAGAGATTTTCCTGTGTGGCCTTCAGAACTGCTTGAAGCAGTAAAGCATCCGCTATTGGATCACCCCGGAGAGAGTGGCTGGAAATACTTGATGAGGTGAGGAAAATGAAGCGTATGGGTACCTTTATGGCCGGACTCCTGATTGGAGCAACCCTCTTTGGTGGGTCTGTCGCTTATGCTGCTGGTATCATGGCAGAACGCAGCACCCACACGATCCTGGTAGATGGTGTAGAAACCCCTATGACCGCTTATGCGATCAATGGGAACAACTATGTCATGCTCCGTGACATCGGTGCCGCAGTAGATTTCAATGTCTATTGGGACAATGAAAATCACTGCGTCCAGGTGGAGAGCGACAAGCCCTATACTGGCCAGCCTTCTCTGCCCAACACCGATCTGGATACTATCCGGGCTGAAATGGTGGAACGGATCAATGATGTGCGGATGCAGCATGGAGCACAGTTCCTACGAATTGATGACAGGCTCATGGCCGCAGCTCAGGAGTGTGCGGACAAGCACTACACCTGGCATCATGACCTGGAGGAGTGTGAGGCGGTCGCTCGAAGCGGCTACCCCTACGGTTTTGGCATCAATCTGACCGTATTCACACTCTGTCCCACTGACCATGTAGCCGAGCAGGCGGTGGAGAACTGGGTCAATTCGCCCGGGCACTTCCGGACAATGACCGTTTCTGATGGTGATTCCATCGGGGTAGGCGTTGCACGGGAGAATGGCGTTACCTACTGCTATATGATCGTAGGCAGGCCGGGTACCTATAATCCATATGGAGCATAATCCGTCATAAAGCGAGGTCTCTCAGCTATGCTGAGAGACCTTTTTTGTGCCCAAATGCTCTGGAAGAGCCCTTGGAGAGGGGCTTAAAACACTACTACTCTATGAATTAAGGAGCACTACTCACATGAAAAGCATGACCAAACTTGGCAGCAGACTTCTTTCGATGCTGTTGGCCTTGCTCTGTGTGCTTGGTATGTTTCCGACCGCAGCATTCGCTGCTGAAACGACCCCAAGTACAATCAAGCTGACCAATTGTACCTACAACGGCACCCACTATGAGTCTCCGGCGCTGGGTGTCTGTTATATGCACCAGATGCGATATGACTATGACGGCGATAGCGTCATGGGTTTTTGCTCTGAAAAGGGCAAAGGGATGGGCTGGTCGCTGGAAGGCCATAAGTGGGATAAGCCTGAGCCCATCAGCGATCCTACTGTGAAGAACATGATGGCCTACTTCTATTGCCACACCTCCGGGGTGTTTACGGATCAAGCCATTTCCCTCGGTGTCGCTGAGACATGGGGACCTGATTATGTTTGGGTGATGAACGCCTGGGTGCAGGCTATCGTTTGGCGCTATAAGGAGGGCTTGTTCTCTGACCCTGCGACAGCATGTGCTGAAGAACTCATGTACGTCCACAACAACATCAATGGGACAAACTTCAAAAGCATCGATGATGAGCTGGAGGGCTGGTCCTTCCGAGATCGTGCACTATACATTCTCGGCCTTGGTGAGCAGGGCGTTTGGGGCGACTGCGATGTCTATGAGTACCATTACGCAGGCCCCGGTTCCTCCCATCATCCTTCCAATGACGTACAGGCGGTCTTGGTTGGCCGACTTACAATCACCCGCGAAAAGTATGATCTGACCATTAAAAAGGTGGACACAACCAATCCCAATAAGGGTTTGGCTGGCGCAAAGTTCCTTGTCCAATCCAATAATGGAACCTACTCCAAAGAAGTAGTTACTGGGCGGGACGGTACGGTGATTGTCGGCCCGCTGGAAGCAGGCACCTACTCCATCACAGAACTGGAACCCCCGGAGGGCTATGAGATCGACAACGCCGGACCCCAGTATGTGGTGCTTCCCCGTGATGACGGCACGGAAGTGGTCGTCACCTTCATGGATACGCCCATCATTACCGGAAATGGCAACATCCGCAAGGTGGATGCGGACGATCCCACCACCGGCCTGCCCGGTGCGGTCATCAAGATCGAGGGTGTGGATAACAGTTTCGTTGGCACTTACACCACTGGCCCGGGCGGCTACCTAGCCGATGTGCCCTGGGACACCATGCCCATTGGCAGTTATGTGGCCACAGAGGTGACTCCTCCCACCGGGTACACCACCAGTTCCGACCCCAGCAAGGTCCGGCAGGAATTCCATTGGGATGGTAAGACGGATGTTTCTCTGGTCTTCGAGAACGACGCCAAGGTAAAGGTGTGCCTCATCAAGCTGGACGACAGCGATACCCCTCTCCCCGGCGCGGTGTTCAATATCGTCAAAGATGGCCAGATCATCGCAACGGAAGAAACGGGCCGAGATGGCATCATCACCGTCCCCAATGTGACCGAGGGCATGTACGCCTTTGTAGAGATCTATGCTCCCGAACCTTACGCCTGCCTGACAGAACCGGTCATTGCCCATGTGGATCAGGCCACAGTAGATGGCGGCGGCACAGTCCGGGTGACCGCTGTGGATAAGCGGCTGCCTGACCTCACCATCTTCAAGCGGGATGAGCAGACCGGCGATGGCATCCCTGGCACCCACTTTGAGATCAAGGGCATCCAGCACGGCTACCATCAGGATGTAGTCACCGGCCCCAACGGTAAGGCCACCCTGACCGGCATTCCCGTTGACAGCTATACCGTGACCGAGATCTCTGTCCCTGCCCCCTATGTGGTCAGCAGCACCCCCACCCAGACCGTCTACCTTGGCCCCGGTGACAGCAGAGAATTGGTATTCGATAACCTGAAACAGCCGGAGCTGACCATCGCCAAGGTGGATGCGGATGATCCTGCGGTCAAGATCCCGAATACCGTGTTCCGTATCATCGGCATCGACAACGATCACCGCAGCGATGTGACCACTGGCAAGGATGGCACGGTCAAACTCCGGCTGGTCCCCGGCAGCTATAAGATCGTGGAAATGGCGGTTCCTGCCCCGTACTATCTGCCGGACAAGGATGCCGACCGGGAGCAGACCGTTTCCCTCAACGCAGGGGATGAAAAGACGCTGACCTTCAAAAATCGGAAGGCCCCGGAGTTGACTATCTACAAGGAGGACAGTGTTGCCGGCGCTCCCATCGAGGGGGCGCTTTTTCATGTGACTTATGTGAGCAATGGCGAGGCAGCGGAGGCCCCCGGCACCATCGACTTTGGTGAGATCCTGACCGATGCCAAGGGCGAGATCCGGCTTCACGAGCAGGGCAAGCGGCTCTATCCCGGAGAGTACACCATCACCGAAATCCGCCCCGCCCCTGGATTCCAGATGAAGGAACCCTCCACCCAGAAGATCATCCTCCACGGCAGCGAGAGTAAGACAGTCACCTTTGAAAATGTGCCGCTCAATGCCATCATTGTCGAAAAGTACGACAGTGTGACCCACGAGGCCCTGCCCGGCTGCACATTCCAGCTCCGTTATCTGGGCGGTACCTCTGGCACTGGCGGGACTGTCATCGGCCAGAAAGTCACCGGGAAAAACGGCACCGCCATCTGGACCGGGCTCAAGAGCGGCACCTACATTCTGGAGGAGGTGGACCCAGCAGATGGGTACTCCATCATCCAGTCCTCCGAAACGATCTTCCTGGCAGACAGCGGTGAGCAGAGCGTCGTCACCGTCCGCTTTGAGAATATGCCGGACGGGATGCTGCTCATTCGCAAGGTCTGTGATGTCAACCCCAGCATCACGCTCCAAGATGCGGAGTTCAAGATCGCCTACGCAGATGGTACCCTGATTGGGGACTCCAACGGCATCTTCCGCACCGATGAGAACGGCGAGATCCGCATTTCCGGCCTGAAACCCGGCAAGAGCGTTGTGGTGACCGAAACCCGCGCCCCGGACGGATTTATCCTGGATACGCAGAGCCAGACGGTCCAGATCAAGGAGGGGCGCACGGTCAGCCTGACCTTCAAGAACACCCCCAAGGGTGCCCTCATTATCCAGAAGCGAGACAGCGAAACCAATAAGCCCCTGCCCGGTGCTGAGTTCCGGGTGACGACTGCTGCCGGATGCGAAGTCGGGCTGAACGGCGTCATCGGTGACAGCACTCTCACGCAGAATGGCATCTTTACCACGGACAGCAGCGGCGAGATCCGAATCACCAACCTGATCCCCGGCGCTTACGTGATCACGGAGATCAAGGCCCCAGAGGGCTATGTGATGGACCAGCCCTCCACCAATGTGGTCATCGGCCCCAAGGGTGATACCCAGACCGTAGTCATCAAAAACTCCCAGGCCGGCACCCTGATCATCGACAAGCGGGATAGTCTCACAGGGAAACCCCTGGCTGGCGTCACCTTCAAGGTTACGACTGCTTCTGGCGAATTTGTCCCCGATGAAAACGGCCATATCTCCAGCAACGGCCTGTACATGACCGATAAGGAGGGCAAGATCCAGATCAACGGTGTGGTAGGCACACTGGTAGTGACTGAAACCAAGACCATCCCTGGCTACACCATCGACCCCGGCAGCCAGACTCAGACGGTGGTGGTCCACCCCAATGACACCCAGACGCTCTATTTCACCAATACCCCCAGCACCACTCTGGTGATTGAGAAGTATATCGAGGGTACCACTACTCCCATCAAGGGCGTGACCTTCCTGGTGACCGATTCCAGCGGTGCTGTGGTAGGCCAGAGCAATGGCGAGTTCATCACCGATGAGGCGGGCCGCATCGTCATCACGGACCTTGTTCCCGGCACCACCGTGACCGCCAGAGAAACCAAGGTCCCGGAGGGATTCGTTCTGGACACTACGCCCAAGTCCATCCAGATCAAGGAGGGCGAGGTCCAGACGCTTCGCTTCTACAACCAGAAGCAGGGCGGCCTGGTCATTGTGAAGAAGGACAGCGTGACCGGCAAACTGCTTCCCGGCGTGGAGTTCCAACTGACCTATGCCGACGGTAGCTTCGTGGATGCCGACCACGGCCACCTGTCCAGCAAGGGACTCTACACAACGGACGCAAACGGTGAGATCCGTATTACTGGCATTACCGGCACGGTTATTGTGAAGGAGGTAAAGCCCTTGCCTGGATATGTGATTGAACCCGGTAAAGATACTCAGACTGTGGAGATCAACCCGGCTGATACCCAGACTTTAACTTTCTACAATACGCCCGCAGGTGGATTGCAGATTATTAAGAAGGATGAAGATACAGGCGAGCGCATTAAGGGCGTCCAGTTCGAAGTCCGGAAGATGAACGGTGAGATCCTGGGCACCTACACCACTGACCGCAACGGCGTTATCCATATCCCCAATGCAGAGAGCGGCTGGTACACAGTCGTTGAGCGGAAGGCAGCGAATGGTTACGCGCTGGATGCCAATCCAGAGCAGGTCTGCGTGAAGGATGGAGAAACGACTACGCTGGAGATCACCAATAAGCGGATGTGCTCCATCATGATCCATAAGGTCGATGCTCGTACAGGTGAGGGAATCTACGGTGTGAAGTTCGTTCTCTATGATGCAGGTAAAAATCCAATTGGTGAGTATACCACTGATCAGGACGGTTATATCTACATCCGTGATGAGCTTGAGGCCGGAAAGTACTTCCTGCGTGAGTTGGAAGCTGCGGACGGTTATATCCGCGACGAGCAGTATAAGACCATCTACGTTGAGCGCGGTAAGTGCACTCAGATCGAGTGGGAGAACAGTGCAGTAACAGGCCAGATCCAGATTCGCAAGTACAGTTCCGATGATAACCTCATTACTGGCCAGCGTGCCGGCAGCGAACTGGAAGGTGCAGTCTATGAGATTTCGCAGGCTCGCTCTGGTAAGGTCGTTGGCTACATTGTGACGGATAAGCATGGAGTTGCAGCCTCTGACCCGTTGCCGCTGGGCCGCTACTTCGTGAAGGAAGTATCTGCTCCGGCCTATTTCCAGCTCAGCAGTGAGAAAATGGAGGCAGAGATCGAGTATCCCAACCAGATCATCAAACTCTCTGCTTACAATAAACCCGCTAAGATGGGAGTGACCATTCAGAAGACCGGCAACCGCGAGGTGCAGCCTGGGCAGATGATGAGTTACGACTTCTCAGGCATTGCCAATACCTCCAATGTGGCACTGAACAAGTTCTTCTGGCACGACCGCATCCCGACTGATGCAGCCAGAGCCATCAGTATTACCACCGGCACCTACAATCAGCGACTGTACTACAAGGTAACATTCAAAACCAATCTCAACGACTATCGGACTCTGGCCAGCAATCTGTTGACCTCCAACAACTATTCTCTCAGCCTCAATGCCAATACCCTTGGCTTGGCGCAGGGTGAGTTTGTCACCGATGTCCGCTTTGAGTTTGGTACTGTTGCCAGTGGATTTGCTTCTGTAATGAAGCCCACCATGCGTGTACAGGTTCTGGGAACCGTAGCCGATGGATACCAGATCATCAACCGCGCTGATGTGGGTGGTCAGTACCTCAATGAATGGCAGACGGCCAAGGCAACTTGGGCCACTGTTGTTCGGAGATTCCATAATCCTCAGCTGCCCAAGACTGGTTATTGATGCCCGTTGCAGCTAGGCAATGAGATATAACACTGGAGAGGGCCTGTGCAACTGCACAGGTCCTCTCCAAATCTATAAGTTAGGGAGAATATTGCTATGACTCGTATGATTTGTTTGGACGGTGAGATATATAATGCGGATCTCATTGTAGAGGTAGAGGAAACACGAGATGGCAAGTTGAAGGTTCTGCTTGATGACGGCTCTACATTCGTGACGGCAATGGAGAACAAGCCTACCATCATGGGTGAGGACTTCATTGTGTCTTTGGTCCCCTGTAATTCTGCTGTCACACTTCATTACCACCACAGAAGAGATAAGTGTCTGGTCTCTCCAGTGTCGTATTTTGCCATTACTGCGGCTGGGACTTTGCGCCCGGTAAATTCGGATGGCATTTTCATGGAGGATATGCGTGATGCCACATATCACGGTATGTGGCCACGCTATTGATTTTGGCTCTCAACACATCGTAAAACACCAACGAAGGGGCTACTCTTGGTGCCCCTTCGTCGGCTTCAATTTGCTAAATTAAAAGTGGAAAGGAGGATACCTGATGTCATGGGTTATTACAAATGATAAGTTTTTTGTTCGCTGCGATAAAAGAGGCTGTGCAACCCCAGTCATAGATAAGCGCAGAGCGAAGATCTTTGACGAGCGGTTCAATGCAGATGAGTTCCTGAGAAGTTTGCCAAAGGCTATGAAGAATCTGGGATATTACGTTGCTCCTGCGGATGGTTGCACTTTGCAGGAAGACGATTATGGAGCCGAATCTACATCTGGTACGCTCTCTCACCGTAAGCCTGAGATTACAGAAGCAGACTACTATCTGGAGGCGATTGCTTCCTTCCGTGAATTCATCCAAACAATCCAAAAGGCACGTCCAAAGTTGGAGGAACAGCAGATTCGGGCAGAGATGGAGATCGAAGACCTCCTGCACGCCGCAGAGTTTTATGATTTGGCACGTGATCAGGGCTATGAGATTTTTCAACGGCTTCGAGAAGCGAGAGTACGAAGGCGAAACTGCAAAAATGCAGTTGCCTGGATCAGCTTCGTATTGGAGGCAGACCCGAGTAACTTCCTGCGGAACGATCCCTCGCCCAGGATCAGCGGCACCAGCCACAGACAGTATCGTCCCAGGGCACTGCCGGAACTCTTTGAGCAACTAAATAGTTTATGAAGAAGCCGGCTCCAATGTGCTTTCCCATTGGAGCCGGCTTCTTTGTTAATTGCAGTATTGCGCTATCCTTATGAATTAGAATTGAGGTGTTGATATGAACGAGAAAACACAGTCCCTTTTAGACGAAGCTGCCGCATTTATGGAATGCCCGTGCCTTTCGGATCTGCGCTTCCTGACCCCGTATCAACGCTGCGTCTTAGCAGCGTTTTTCAGTAGACTGAACACAAAAGACTATCCACTGTCTGAATGGAATGATGCACTAGAATATCTCACACATGCGAAGAAAGCACATGACTCTGCTACCGCACATGAGTTGCTGCTGGAGCATCTGCGGGCCCTACAATGTGGATAAAATCAAATCCTCAGTTACTTCTGCTCATTGTGCTGCTCAGCAAGCAAACGCTCCCTCAACGCGGATACGGCCAGAGACAGTGCTTCCGCCTCCTCCTCATCTTCCGGCATCATATTAAAGATAATGTCGATCGCTCTTTGAGTTTCCATCATCGTGTTCTACCTCCGATTGTATTCTTAATTTATATCATCAAATAGAAGCAGGTCGCCCCTGGATTGAGCCAGTGTCTTCAATTCATCGGTAAAGCCTTCAGCGCTAAATAAAACATACCATGTGTGTCGGTCTGCCTTTTTCCAAGTGACACTCTTACTCTTCTCCACAAGATCATTGAAAATGTTGACACCAACAGGCTCATGCCAGAATTTGCACTCACCAAGAATCAGATTCTTTCCATCAGGATCTATGGCAGCAATATCAATCTCATTCTTGCCATCCCACCAACGTCCAATCTTCGAAAAATGGAACGGCCAGCGATCTTCGCCATTCAATTCCCACATCCGTTCACGGCAGACATCCTCATAGACAAAAGCAATATGGCCGCTTACCAAACTAGAGCGGATCTTCTTCATGACGATGCTGCTATTCCCGCTTTCGATAAAACTCATGTTGGGATAGACGAATGCAAACCAGAATCGAATGTAATTATCTTTGATTTTGTAAAGGCCCTTCTTACTCTTTTCTGGATTTTCCTCTGTGATTGGGACCTCGCGCTCCAGAATATCCAAATCAATGAGTGTCTTCAGATACTTCGTTAGGCTTGTCGCCGGCACCTCCAACACCGAGGCAATTGCAGAAAGCTTACTGTTCCCCATAGCGATAGCCCTGATGATGGAGAAGTAACTGCCTACCTCCGATACCTCTTGCTGGAGCAAGAAGTGCGGCTCATCATAAAGATAACCTGAGCGGTTGAGCACGTTCTTCTGGATGGCGGAGTAGATGTCTTCTGTTTCGGAAAACAGTTCGATATACTTAGGCACACCGCCAGTGATCGCATAGAAGTCAATCAACTCTCGACGACTCTTATTGGGGAAAAAATCGTGATAATAACTGAACGGGATTTGCGTAAGACGTATCTGCGCGGTGCGACGACCATATAGCGGGCTGGAGTAGGCAAGCGTCTGCGACTCCATCATGGATATAAGAGACCCACAGAGGATGACCATAACCGAGCGGGTCTTCAGAATCTCCTCCCATATCCGCTGGAAGATGGATGGAAACGCAGGATTGGATTTGCCGATATACTGGAACTCATCCATAACGATCACAGGTTTGCGGTCGAATGGACTGTCCATAATTGCTTTGAATATCACGTCCCAACTCTTGACATCAGCGTTCTTGAGTAAGTCGCTGCCAATAAAATCGGCTGCTTTTTCTTTGAATAGAGCGCGGTTTTGTGCTTCTGATTCTTCACTTGCAAGGAAGAAGAGTGCATTCTTATCCTTGATGAACTCCGAAATCAGTGTGGTTTTTCCAACTCTGCGCCGGCCATACATGATGACTAATGCGCTGCCTTTTCTGCGGTACTCGCTCTCAAGAGTCTCCATCTCATATTCACGGTCGATAAACTGTTCCATACAGCAGATCACCCCCTCGTGATGCTATTATTATACTTCAAATTATAATAATGTCAATCATAATCTTTTGCTGTATTCTCCAGCCACACGAGTTTGTATTCTAGAACATGGCTGAGCAGTTTCCTTGGTTCAACATTGAATTTTTGGGCTAGTGCAATGACATCTTCATCAATGAGATGCAGATTCTCCTCTTCACACCTTTGCTGCAATTCTTCTTCCTGAAGAAACAGTGAGGAGATTCCATTCGGTACCGCGCCCAGACGTTCAAACAGCTTCTGACTGGACTGATTGCCGGGATCGATTCGGACTCTGAATTCAGATTTCCCCAGTCGGTGATTGATAGCATCCATCATTGCAATCAGTGCTTTGGGGCCGATTCCCTGCCGAGTCCATTGTGGAAGCAGTTCAATGGCGATCTCCCATGGTTCATGTGCTGTATCTTTGATCCCGCAGTAGCCAATGTAGGTTTCATTTTTGAGAATAGAACACATGAGCGCCTTGGGCTGAATATGCTCTTTCCAAACCATGTCACAGTATGCCCCTTCTTGGAGCATAGAGCGCATGGGAGAGTATATCCGTTGGATCTCCAGAAAAGTTTCTCGATCAGATGGATTTGCTGCCCGTAGAATAAGTTCATCTTTGATTTGAATTGGTTGGCCAGCAGCCCAGAACGAAGAGGCGATTTCTTTACCAGTCTGATCATCTATTGCAAGATCAACCAGGATCTCTGCTACATTACGGCTTTTCTTTTGGCTCAGGAACTCTATTGCTTCCTTTCTCTTCTCTTCGAAGTCCTTCCCATCATCTGAGTCCATAAGTTCAAGCACAGTCTGGAGCATGGTATCCATTTCTGCTTTGGCTGCAAATGAAGCCATTTTCTCACTGTCCATTTTGGGATACCTCCGCCATTTCAGAATCAGGATTTGTTGAGCTGTTCCCCCCATGATATAGGGCTGCCACAGAATCAATATGCTGGCGCATCTCTTCAACGACATGATCGGGCCCAATGATCTGTGCGCTTGAGCCAAATCCAGTGACCCACGCGAAAAACTGCGGGCTTACTACGACATCCGCACGAACTGTGAAGTGATCATCACCATCGGCAACGAGGAAAACATCCCTGCCCAGCCGATCTAGAACAGCCCCTACCAAGTGGTTCTCGAAGCGGAGCTGGACGCTGACCTCCTCACCTGAAAACATCCCAAATACCTTTCGCGCATAGACGGCCATATCTAGTGCCTTGAATGCTTCCAAGCCATCTCTCGCCTGATCCAGAGTAGAGATGTCCGTCATTTTATCCACACGATAGTGCTTAATGATACCAGCTTCAGAGTCGAAGGCAACCATATAGTAGTTCTCATCATCCCACGTCATAGCGAAGGGGCTGACGACATAGAAAGCCCCATCCTTACGATACCGGCGCTCTTTTGATACCGTGTATTCAAAGTATCGGAACTGGATTTTGCAGTTTGTTGAGATTCCGTGATGGATGGCATCTACATTGTAGTAGATAGATTCATTCATTGTTTTGATCCGATTGGTTACAAAGACCTGACGATCCAGAAGCTGAGCCTCGTGGATACTCGCTAAGGTTTCAATCTTTCGGATCAGCGTTGCGGTCTTTTTATGAGTAATAAATTTGGAGGATTGTACACTGTCCACCAATAGTTTCAACTCTGGTAACTCAAAAGAACGGTTGGCAATATAGTAGCCAGCGGAGCGGCCCAAGCTAGACTGTACGATGTCCAGTCCATAGAATTGTAATGCCTCAAGGTCTCCATAGATACTCTTTCGCTCACTCTGTATTCCCTGTGCGGCAAGGTACTCAATGAGCTGTGTAATGGTGACCGGATGTTGCTCGTCAGAATTCTTTAGGAGGTAATCCATGATATAAATGGGTTTCAGCTTCTGGTAGGAAGATCTCGCCATGGCGCTCACACCCTTTCCAACTTATGTTAGGCATATTATACCTGATAATCAGTCCATTAAACAGTACATAATTGCAAATTGATTAAAGGCAGCTCAATGAGCTGTCTTTTTTATTTGCCAGTATTGTTTACAAAAAGTTCATAAATAAGTGCGAGACATTTTCCCTTCGCATGGGAGAACCAAGGGCAAAGCTAAAAAACAGGAGGCGTATATCATGCGAAGGAAGAACATGTCGAAGATGGCACCCAGAGTGCTCCGTTGCCCAATTTGCGGCTCCGTAGCCCAGATCAGGCCGGCATCGGAAATCTATCATGATCCACAGAGGACGGATGAGCTCTATGTCTGCAAGAACTACCCTAAGTGCAACTGCTATGTTGGAATGCGGCGGGGCACCAGAATCCCACTCGGAACACTCGCTGATGGGGACTTACGACACCTGCGGATTCGAGCACATCGGAAGTTTGATCAGATTTGGCAGTCTGGTGCTATGAGCCGCGATTCTGCCTATCATTGGCTGGCTGCCGCGCTGGGAATCCCTTATGACCAGACACATATTGGCCAGTTTGGTACATACCACTGCCAAGAAGTAATCGAAAAATGTGATCGCATTCTGGCCATGCGTCAGAGTGCCCAAACAGCATAGGAGGTGCTGACATCATGATGACGGAATATCAGAGAACTCTGGTGGAGGAGAATTTGGACTTACTGGATCGGCTGATCCTAAAACACATTGGCGTTTCCGGGCGAGCGCTCCAAACGTATGAAGATTATTATCAAATTGGAAGCGAGGCGCTTTGCCGCGCAGCTATGCAGTACGATCCCTCCCGTGGTCCATTTGCTCCGCTCGGATGGCGATATGCCTACAATGCCATCATCGATCATTGCCGGAAACAGCAGCAGGTGAATCAATCCATCTCAATTGTCACTGATGAGGATGGAGAGAATGATTTCCTTTTTGATATGCATCCTGTATTTGATGAAGTAGATGACAAACTCTATGGAGATGAAATCAATGCAGCAATGGCGGCGTGCAAGAACAAATACAGTGGTGTTATCCTGAAAGGAATTGAAGCGCTGGAATTGAAGGCACTCGGATACTCCAGCCGGGAGATTGCAGAGCAGCATGGTTCAACCGTGAATAATGTCAATGCTTGGATCGCTCGTGCACGATCTGTCCTGAAGACAGATCCACTCATTCAGCCCTTCCTTCAAGCATGAGGTTGGTCCATCTACAACTCCACAGGGACTCTATAGGCGCTGCTCAGCACAGGAAAATTTTCTGAGATACCACCGTTGGCTGTTTACTTTTTTAATATTTTGGATATAATATAAACAGGAGGAGGTGTAGCTATGTTTAGCAAAAATCTTCGGTATTACCGCCTGAAGAACTCAATGAGCAGAGCTGAATTGGCTAAGCAAAGTGGCTTGACTCCCATGGCAATTACCAATTATGAGAATGGAACTCGGAACCCAAGTATGGAGGTTCTGAAGAGTCTGGCCAATGTTTTAGGCGTCAAGATTTCTGATTTCCTTGCTGTACGGAATGAAAACATCGTCTTCTCTCACGGTGAGTTTCGGAAGGTATCTACCATGTCACAGGCTAAGCAGGATTATGTTCGAGAGGTCGTCGAGGAGTATTTTGGACGATTCTATACTGCGGTCGAACTGCTTGGTGGTGAGGTGTTACCTGACCCGCCAGAGTGTCATGCACTTCCGATAACCGGTGACGTCGAAGAAGATGCGCGCGCAATGCGCCGCCACTTGGGGATTGCTGAAGAAGGGCCCATCAAGGATCTTATAACCATCCTTGAGAATAAAGGCATCTTAGTCTATGTCTGCGAGATTGAAAGCAGCAAATTCTCGGGAATGAACGGACTCGTCAATGACCGCCCATATATTATCGTCAATGGCAGCATGACCCCAGAGCGTAACCGCTCTACCATCGCACATGAACTGGCACATCTATTCTTTGATTGGCCGGACGACTTGGAAGAAAAGGAGATCGAAGACACTGCGACTGCTATCAGTGGTGCTTTCCTTTTCCCCAAGGCAGATGCGATTCGAGAGCTCGGTGTTCATCGTGGCCGTGTAACCAAAGATATGACTTTAGTTTGCCGCGAGTACGGAATTTCCATGCTTCTTCTGGTTATGCGAGCGCAGTTGATTGGGATCATTACTAAAGAAGCCTACAAAAGCTTTTATATTCAGGCGAGCAAGATCGGTTGGCGTACCAATGAGCCAAGCCGGATTGAGAAAGAGCGTCCTGAACTTTTTGAGCAGTTGGTATTCCGGGCAGTCAGTGAAGGTGAAATCAGCATCCAGCGTGGTGCCGAACTGTTGCAGATGCCCTATGCGGAAGTAGTATCCCATTGCTGCTTCAATGAGGGGTAATAGATGGAATATATCAGCAGTGATACGAATGTCTGGATCGACTTCAACATCATCTCCAGAATGAACCTTCCGTTTCTGCTTCCGTATACCTACATCATGTATACTGAGTCGATGGAATCCGAACTACTTAATCCGGAAGGGTTTAAGGACCAACTTGCGGAGGCAGGCTTGGTAGGTGTTGATATTACCATTGAGGAATTCTTTCTTGCTCAGTCTTGGGGGCCACTATATCCCAAACTCTCCATTCAGGATCGAATCGCACTGGCCATTGCAAAGCAGCGAGATATTACCCTTCTGACCGGAGACAAAGCACTCCGCATGGCAGCCGCCCAAGAAGGCGTACACGTGATAGGAACACTTGGTATTCTAGATCAGCTCTTTGACGGGCAGTATATTGCGAAAGATGAGTATCTGTACTGCCTACAGGAGTTCCAAAAGCATAACGGCGGCGAAGTCCGTTTGCCCCGTGCCGAGTTAAAGAAACGCCTTGATTGCTTCAACGATTCATAAGTAAATCGTGTTATGAACCAGAGTCATTTGGAACCACAAACTTGGTGCTAAATGACTCTGATTTTATTCTGATTTGTTGTTCTTCTGCTACTCTCTCCGTAAAAGGAAATAGAAAGTGACACACGAACAGGAATGTGAGATGGAGGAACATACAATGATGACATTTTACTCTGCGGTCGGATGCTATCGAATTCGGAAAGAAAACGGGCGCAATGTGCCCTATATTCAGAAACTGGGAAAGCTCTATCCCCTCTCTATCCCAGAGTTCGTCATCTGGAGTACGCTGCTGTGGGAAGTGCTGACTTATAATGAGCTGGAGAAGTTTTATCAGGCTCAGATCAGGGCACTCCCAGTGAAGACACCCCCTTTAGATGAACTGCTGGAACTCTTGATCCGGCGAAAGCTTGTGGTGAAGGGTGTAGGGTATACGGGCCGCGATGCACTGTACAATATGCTCTCGGACGCCTTTGTTGTTCCTTTTCGGCACGGTGGCAGCAAAAGATTATGGAGTCTTTTGAAACTGACGATCCAGGGGAAGGTATCTTTTTCTCAGGCATGTGTACAGCTCATGCAGAAGCGTCGTTGTGATAGTGAACGGCGAGTACAGGCACTGGTCAATCAGACACCCCTGAGCACTTCAGAGTTGATCCGCTGCTTTGAAAAGGGAATCACTGATGTCAGTTCGACCCAAAAGGTTCTGGACCAGATCTACCCCGATAGTACGCAGGCGGAGATTGCAGCGGAGGAAGTCCTAGCCAGTTGTGCAAATGATGTTTTGCAGGCGGTATCCAATCTATACCTTGAGCGTCAGATCATATTTGAGATCCCTTAACACAAAATGCACCTGCTACGGCGGGTGCATTTTTCTTTGGAGGTAAAAGACTATGTTGAATCAAATTCCCCGTCCGGTGCAGGTAACACTATATAAATTCTTCTTTCTCTATGTTGGTATAGGGATACTGGGAGCCTTACTTAGTTGGGCAATGTCAGATTTTGCTCTGCTTCTGCTTTCTATTGGTGTCCTTATTTTCGGCACTATCCGTGCGTTTGGACTATTACAGCGAGTGAGGTCCGGTGATTATCGCGTACTGGACGGAACTGTTCGGTCTGACACGATGCACCCATTTCGCTCCTGCCACACTCTAATCATTGCAAATGAGTACGGTGTGGCTCGACGGATTCTTGTTGCAGGTAAGCATCTCCTCATTCCGGAGCGGAAGTACCGCCTTTATCTCCTTTATAAGGACGATAAGGGGTATGGCACCAGCCTGCCAGACATGATGGCCCCGGCGCAGACCATGCTGGGCTATGAGCTGTGGACGCAGCGTTTGCAAAAGGTCGAGTAGGTTTTGGTATTGTAGATTCTATGGAGAAGCAATGGTACGATACCCATGTACTGATTAGATTTACTTCTCCCTGATGGGATCTTGTTAAGTGGTGAGCCTTTGAGCAGTTGTCTCAGGCTATGGATGCAGTATCACACTGGATGGCACCTTGGTATGCCTATCTAGAGATACTGCTTTTTTGCGGCATAAATGCTGCATATGGAGTGACCAGACTGCCGGAAACGGTGTTTGGAATATAATTAAGTCTGTTTGAACAGACGGAAAGGAAGAACATATGCCTTACGCAGAATTGAACTTGGAGGGCAGGCTTGTCAATGAGCCGGAATTTCGCACAGGCAAGGATAATCAGGAGTATGTCACCTTCAGAGTCGCTGTAAACCAGCAGTTTGGCTCTCAGGAGTATGCTTCCTTTTATTCTTGTACCGGGAAGGAGGACATTGCCAACCGCGTCCATAAGGCCGGGCTCCACAAGGGCCGTCTGATCCATATCAGCGGTGGCTTGGTGTTGAAGGACTATCAGAACAAAAACGGGGAAACCCGGACATCTGCTGATGTATCCATCTACAACTGGCATTATGTGGGCGCGAAGCCGAAGACCGAAGGTGAGCAGGCTCCTGCACCGGCCACTCAGGGCGGAACGGGAGCGGTACACAATGAGACCTATATCGGAGATCCTGATGATCTTCCGCTGTAATGAAAAATAGAGGGGCTGTAAGGTAACAATCGTATCTTACAGCCCCTTTTTTTCGTATCAGGCTAGGTCAGAAAAAGAAAGGATGATTGAAAAGTGAAGTATTTGCGATCCCTGCAATCCCGTGTGGTATTCAAGTGTGCTGTTGTTCCTGCGCTCCTGCTCTGTGCAATTTTCCGCAATCCTGCACTTCAGTGGTTCGCGGTGGCAGCCTCTGCTCTGTGGCTTAGTGTTGTTGCCATAGGCTTTTGGGCCGAAGCAGCACCCAAGTTGAAACGCCATAAGCGTACAAAGGCCAAACCAGAACTCAGCACAGCAACTTCTATGGACGCCGTTCCGCATCAGAATCCTGAAAACAGTTTGTTTCTGATCCGGCAGATCAATTACCGAGTAACAGAGCAACTGAAGTCAGTATATCCTGCCGTTGCATGGCTCTGGGTCAGACGCCCAACCACTGAGGAACTGTGTCGGGGAGGAGCGTGGCGCATTCGTGTGTCCAATGCTGATCCCTTCAATTTTGGCGAAGTTGCCATTGATCAGTCTGGAAAACTCACAATCACAATGCTGCAAGCCTGCCTTCTGAAAACAGTCACTGCTGCTTCTAAAGACGATGACAGTGATTTGGAAGAGCATGAGTTGCTTGATCGCGTGGATGTGAAGGAGTGGTATGAAGGCGAAGGAGAACGTGTCATCACGGCTATGATCGACAATCTCAACACACAGGGTCATCGCACCCTGCTCATCCGTGAAAATGGTGAGGTCTATGTTGAGTTGGATGCCGGCAACAACCAGAAGGTTGAGTGCATTCAAAACTTCCCACCACGGATGGTGTGGGAGGAGATCTGCCAGACACTGAAGGAAGATGAGATCACCGCATCGATCAAGCCAGACGGATTGGCTTTGGCGTGGTGATACAGAGGAGGTTTTTAATCATGGGTCGCGGAAAACTTTTTGAAGCATGGTCATTCAGGCTGGCGCAACCAGCCCCCTTTGATGATCCTCAGTATTCTGGTGCCAAAGGAGTCGGTTTATCCAGATACAACACAGCAGGCAGTGCGCGAAAAGCGACGCTCCACGCGCCGACGATGCGTGCGCTGCTGGCATATGCCAAGCTGGTATCTGCCTGCGAATCGGGTGCCTATGTTGAGGATCTGGGAGCGATAGGACATCAGGACAGCACCTACCGAATTGCGGAATACTGCTCAGCCAGCAAACGAGACTGTGTGGTGTTCACGCCAAATACAGGCAAATTTATCGTCAGCCAATTTCCAAATGGCTCAGATACTCCTGCCCCATATTCCGTGGGTGCAGGTTCTGGGTCGGGAACGGCACTCCTGTTCTGCTTGATGCCAGTATTGGAGGAAGATGACGAGTTCCGTACTTACTTTGCACATTTCAGGGAACTGATGGATGCCGGATGGACTGAGATGGATGATGCCTTTGAAACAGCTCTGTTGCTTTGTGATAATGTCTATCGCCGCATTGAAAATGCAAAGGGCGTTGGCAAAGCCGGCGTTAATCTGGCGATTCCAACCACAGGGAATATTCCAACGCTTTCCCGGTTGGCAATTGACGCAGGTACTTACACTCCGACTGGTGTTGTCTATGGCGAGTTCCAAGTCGTTAAGGCAGGAACCGGTGTTAGCCAAAGTGCTGTAGCTTACAAAGCGGGGGACTTTTCTGGTCACTATCAACTCTCTCAGCGGACGCTCAGCGCCCGCGAAGAGAGCATGGTGCCTAGTCTCCCCGATTGGTACATCATTCCCAAGGAGGTTGTTCGTGTCTGCGAGCACGCCCAAATAACGACAAAGACCAGCCAGCCTATGCGGAACTTTATGTTTCGTGGTGAGGCAGGTACTGGGAAGACGATGGGGGCCCAGGCAATTGCTGCCGGTCTCCATCTGCCATACACCATGATGACATGCAGTGCCAACACGGAGATCTCAGATCTGATTGGCCAATTCATCCCCGATGGTGGCAGTGATCCCGGTCAGTCTGAGATGGGTGAACTCCCCACTATTTCTGATATTGTAATGCACCCGCCCAGTGTCTATAAGATGCTCACAGGTGAGTACGATGAGGAAAAGACGGAGGATGATGTGCTTCAGAAACTGGTGGAGATTGCCGTTGGCCGGCTGGCTGCCAAGGAAGAACATCACGGCCAGAGAATCCGCTATGTGGATACCCCGCTGGTGGAGGCGATCCGATATGGGTATGTCCTAGAACTTCAGGAGCCTTCGTGCATTGCCAATCCTGGCGTGTTGGTGGGTCTGAACTCCCTTCTGGATAACTGCCAGACCATCACACTGCCTACAGGAGAACGAGTACATCGTCATCCTGACACGGTGATCGTTGTCACAACCAACTCGGATTATGCTGGATGTCGAGAGGTCAACCAAAGCGTGATTTCACGAATGGACCTGATTTATGACATCAATACGCCGGATCTTTCCACGATGGTCAAGCGAGTGATGAATGTCACAGGCTGCACGGATGAGCAGGAAACTGCAAAGATGGCCGGTGTGGTGCGCGACATTGCTGAGCGGTGCAGGCAGACGATGATTTCGGATGGAAGCTGCGGTATGCGTGAGCTGAAAGCCTGGGTGCTCTCTACCATGATCACTAAGGACCCCTATGAGTCAGCCCTGTCTACAATCATCGCTTCGGCTTCCGCAGACCCGGATAACCGAGCTGATCTGATTAGTACATGCTTAGAGAAACAGTACGTGAGGTGAATTGAGATGATTCCAATTATGGAACAAGAACGGCCAAACATCCTCCCCAGATACCGATGCGGTCAGTGTGGCACCAGATTTCCCTTGTTCTCAGCGAAAGAGAAAGAATGGAACTACTGTTGTCACTGTGGAGCAGAAATCGAATGGGATAAAGTCAAACCTATTGTGTGGGAGGAGAAACAGTGCTCAGTTTGTGGCAAGATCATGATCCGGATCGATAAGGATGGCCATGCTTACGATAATGGCAACTATGTTGGCCTGGACATGTGTTGGAGCTGTGTTATGGAGCACTGCGTGGAAACAAACTGCCTGCAATGTGACATTGGGAACTATCCCGCCTGCCGCTTCCTTCCTTATAAGAAGCTGCGGATGGAGAGAGCCAACCAGAACGAAACTTGATGATGAAAGAGGTGTAATCAATGAACAACGACGGAACGAATTTCTTTAACTTCGCGATTGCTGTGGCAGTTGCCTGCAATGCTGATACTCGCCCCAAAGGTGAGACAAAGCCCGAAGCGGCTGCGCAGTATATTCAGAATGTCTTGGACATGGCGTTTGTCAACACGGGGCTCAAGTTCAGAGTCAAACCATTGGCGTATCCCCTATGTGGCAAGATTCCCATTGTGATCCAGGTCCCAGGCAGAGGTGCGTGCCTTTTGTGGTATTACCCCTACATGAAGACCCACGACCTGACGCTGGAATTGGAAGGTGTGCTCCATACAGTCCTGACCGAAGCCCTCTGCGAAACCGCATGATGGAGGTGGCCGGGTAATGAGAGCATCCCACCTTACAGTTCGTAAGCGAATCATGGATGAAAAAAGCAAGATCACCGATGAGGAGTTTTTTACTTCAAAGGAATACCGTGGCTACCTTGCAGACATTACGGAGGCAGCTACGAAACGCTATCGTCGGCCTATCCATGTTACGGTGTTTGCCGATCCGGAAGACAGCACAGTTGCCTATACGGATTATAACGGCATTGTCATCAATGCCTGCAATCACATCACCTGGAGTATGCCAACTCGTAAACTTCGGTCTATGAGCATCGAGGGATTCAATGCCCACGAGAACAGCCACAATCTCTTCACGGACAATCGTATCGCGCACGCTTACTTCAATAGTCTGGAACATGGAAAATTCTATCCAAAGAAGCCAACCAGACTGAAAGGTGACCAGAAACTCAACGCTCAGGGAATCATTGATGCTCTAATGGATGACACGGACCCAATTCCGAAAACGGTCATTCTGCGGACAGCAAAGGCTCTGAGCAATATCCTGGAGGATGGTTACGTGGATGCCAGATACTCCTATGAGTCCCCTGGCAATCCTGCGCGAGGGATTGCCCTGAATAATGTGCGCTTCGCAGAGACTGTCCCAGACATCGATACCATGATCGACAAGCAGTTCTATCCACACAATATTGTGCTGAATCTGCTGCTTGAATATGTTCGGGCCAGAGAGGTCAATAACCTCACTGGATATACCGGGGAATACATGGATCGGTTCCTGGCAGCGCTGCCTCTGGTAGATGCGTGCATTTATGACGAAGATAGCAGGGCTCGGTTTGATGCGGTCAATCGGATCATGATCGACCTGTGGCCACTTATGCAGCGGTGCTTTGACGACCTAAGAGATAAGCAGCAGAACGATGCCTCCAGTTCCTCTGGAAGTGGAAATTCTACAACACCTGGCACCGGAGAGGATTCAGACTCCGATGATGGTATGGATGCAGTTCAGGATGCTCTGGAGAGCCAGTTGCCTCAGATTGCACCTAACTTCACCATGAAGTCAGGTCCTGTTCCGTTCAACGGAGCCTTTTCGCCTGATGAAGAACAGGCTCAGGAACTTCTGGAACAGGTGAGCAAGGCGCTTTCTGAAGAAACAGCACGAATTGCAGCACACCGAACAGAGACCATCATCAGCAATGGCGATGGCAGTATTGTTCAGGACAGCGAGTACGAGGGTGCCGGCTACGAGTTTTCCGCTACCGACATCGAGCGCGTGCTGGAGGAGATCGCCACAGGCAAAGTAAATGAATCCCTGGAGGAGGAACTATCGGAAGAGTTGCAGTCAGAAGCAACGAGCATTGAGTACGGAAACGCGCATCGGAACATCAACATCACAGTGCATCGCATGTCCCATGTCAATCAGAACCTGATTGATAGTTATACCGCTGTGGCTCCGCAGCTGCTGATGCTCTCCAAGCGATTACAGAGAAGCGTCAGTGCAATCCTGCGGGATAAGCGGCAAGGCGGGAAACAGACGGGCCTCTATGTTGGAAAGCACTTAGATCAGCACGCCTTCCACCGTAATGATGGCAGAGTGTTCTGTAATAAGCGGCTACCAACTGAGCCGATCAATATGTCTGTTGCTCTGCTGGTAGATGAAAGCGGAAGTATGTGCGGCTGTGACCGGATTACGAAGGCACGTGCGACTGCGATCGTTGTTCAGGACTTTTGCGAGAAATTGGGTATCCCCATTATGATCGTGGGCCATACCGCAAGCTGCGCCCATGTAGAACTCTTCTCCTACGCAGATTTTAAGTCTGTGGATAAGAAGGATCGATACCGCCTGATGGATATGAGCGCTCGGTGCTGCAACCGTGACGGAGCTGCCCTGCGCTATGTTGCTGAAAAACTCAGTAAGCAGAATTCGGATGTGAAGATGCTGTTCATCATCTGTGACGGGCAGCCAAATGATGATGGGTATACTGGAACGGCTGCGGAAGCAGACCTTAGAGGGATCAAACTGGAGTATAGCCGGAAGGGTGTGCAGATCTTTGCTGCCGCTATCGGCGATGATCGAGCCAATATTGAGCGCATCTATGGCGCTGGGTATCTGGACATCACCGATCTCAACCAGCTCCCTGTTATGCTGACGCAACTCATCGCCCGCAATCTGCCGAAGTGATAGGAGGTCCAAATGAATAGAAAAGAGATCGCGAGCTACTGCAAGAAGTGCCATTTTAGTTTGAACGTGTACATGCTCTACTGCAACTATGGCAAGAAAATGGTGCCCTGCACCATGGTGCCTGAGTGTCCATATAAGGCTCAATGCCCTGCGTCATTTGATCGGGAGTTCCATCAGCCGAAGGCAGGAAAGCATCTGGAGGAGAACTGAGGTGGAATTATGAAATGTAAAGTCAAGAAGGTTAAACGGGGTCGCAGAATGATCTGCGACCCCGGCGTCTGCGACCACTGTATTTATGTTGGCGAAGGTGACTTCCTCTGCGATAACACTGATGATGAAGCCTATGTTGTTGTCATGAGCGATTGGGAACCTACGGAACAGTACCTGCACTGCCTGCGTAAGCGAGAGGGAGGTCGAGTTCAGTGACCCTCTATCTACTGATCCACGAGCAGGATACGGATGCTGCATGGGGTGCCGATGTACAGGTCTTCCTAAATGCCACTGAAGCACAGAAAGCCATGAACGCAGCCTATCAGGAAACTGCTGACAGATGGAACTTTGATGACCAAGAATCAGATGAGGAGCATATGCGTACCTGTTCTGATTCTGAAGCCACGATTCGTGATGATACGGACGTGGAGCACTGGCGCATTGAAGAGCGAGATTTGGATGTGCAGATGGCAATTGAGGTACAGGGTGGGCTGATACAGAACATCTATGCGAATGCAGGGATCTATCCAGATGTATTCGATTTGGATGTTTCGGCCTTCCCTGATAAAGGGGAAGAGGACGACGTTGCTGCAAAAGCTGCAAGCCTTAATGAAATCAAAAACCGCCCCGGATGGCGGAATGTGTGGTAAGAAAGGAATTGTATTATGAGTCATTATTCTGTTTGTGTTACTGTTCCTCATCATTATGACGGAACTCAAGTCAATGCAGAAGATATTGAAAGCTGCTTGGATGAGATCTTGGCTCCATTTGATGAGCAGAGCGATGAAGAGTCGTACTGTGAATTCGACGATCGCACCGAAGAGGCAAAAACTGACTATGAAACGGACACAGCACAAGCCATTCGTTATCCGGATGGCAGCGTGTGTGTGATCCATGATGCAAAGTTTCGTAAAGACTTCTACCTCATCGACAATACGATCTATGCTCGTGACCCGGATGGTGGCATCTCAGGAAGAATCCAAAATGAGGAATCCAAAGCACTGGAATTTCTCACAGCGTGCCCTTTGAAACTGCTGTACCCAACTTTTGAACAGTACTGCAAGGATCATTCTGGTATGGTTCAAAATGATGCTGGTGCTTGGGGTTACTACATCAACCCAAATGCGAAATGGGATTGGTGGCAAATCGGAGGACGCTTTTCAGGCCGTTTGCTTGTGAAAGCGGATTTACAGGATTGTATCCAGACTGGAGATGCCCGTGAATGTGTTGCTCCCGATGGCTATAAATTCGTTGATGCCGCCCGGAAGAAGGACATCTGCTGGGCTGTTATGAAGGAAATCGGCACGAAAGCCGTGGAGCAAAACTACGAGCAGTGCGTCGCTGCATTTATGTCCGGAGATGTAAAGAACTTTGATTTCTTTGCAACTCTTACGGAAGACGGAATCCGAGGCTGGGGCGAAATGATCTATATCAAAGGTGAAACGCTGGACGACTACAAAGCGAGAAAAGGCGTATCGGATACTGATCAATATTTGATTGGGAACTACGCCTATATTGATCGCAATGGCGATTGGTCCGGTTCCGGTGATATGGGTTGGTTCGGCATTTCTTCAAATGATAAGCCTGAGCGCATCTGGAAAGATGAACTTCAGGCTTTCATGGATGAGGTGCAGGATGACGATTTCATCGCCATCGTTGATTGCCATATCTGATTCTGTTGATCGTACTTGGTGCCGGACTTTCGTTACTGGAGTCCGGCACCCACCCTATTACTGTAGGAGGTAATTATGAAAGCGACTGGTATTATTCGCCGGCTGGATGACCTTGGGAGAATTGTAATCCCTCGTGATGTGCGGCGGCAGCTCCACTTCCGAGAAGGAGATCCGTTGGAACTGTTCATCGAGAAGAACGGTGTGCTATTCAAGAAGTACTCACCCATCACATCCATCAACGACATTCTCAACGAGTTGCGGGATGCAGTGCGTGAAGAGGAAGGAATTCAGAATCGCGCAGAACTGCTTGTGCGTATCAAGGAATTGGGAGAGTTCTTCGAAGAGTCCCAGCAGTCTGGAGGTGAAGAAGATGCGTGAGCAGCGTTCATCTCCTGATCACAATATGCAGGAATACTTCGACTTTTTGGAAAAGCTACGGGATTCTGGTGTTACCAATATGTATGGCGCAACACCGTATCTCCAGAAGCAGTTCCCGGAATTACGGCATGATTTTAAGCGTGCGGTCAATATCCTGCATAGTTGGTTTGATACATTCAAAACTGGGAGGAAAGAGGAATGAAGATCTACGATGATAAAAGTCGTGTTGCCTCAGAACGGAATATCTGGATCAAGCGTGGTTATGCCATGGCTGATCTATCCTCGATCCAATTTTCTTTCCGATATACGAACAATAGTGCAGATGATCAGCGGGAGCGATTCTATGAAGCTGCTGAAACTGTGAGGTACCAGGAGAACTTGGATCGTAGTCGAATCATGGCGCAGGTAATGGCTGCCATCGCGGAGAAATTTGTGTGCTATCAGTATACCAAAGAGGAACCGGCCCCCTACGGAAGTGACCGGTGGGACTTGTTTTTCTGGTGCAATAGCTTTCCGCATTATGGTTGCGCTGAGTCCGTACCTGACCGGGACTACTCCTATTTCACATTGACTTTCAATGAAAAGCAGACAGCAGAGCAGCACTGGATTCTTCGGGATCGATTGGAGCGCTTTTTGCGCGAAAACTTCGAGCATAACAAGAATCTTGATGTTGCTTTCCAACACAAGGTCGCCTATAACATCCAAAAAATACGAGAGGATGTAGAAAACCTGAAAAGGTGTCTGGATAGAAAGCGATGTGAGTATCAAGGCCAAGAAGGTGTGCTGGTTTGGAGGGATGGTAGGCTCCTCTTCAAAAAGAAATATGCGAAGACAAAAGCCTATGTGGTGAATGATCTAGCTGTATTGGAGTATGGCTATCAATTCGGCCTGCTCTCCGATGCGGATGCTCGCCCCTTTCAGCATCGTATATCCGGTCCTCTAGTATATGAGAGAGATGGCATTCGGGTAGAACTGAATGATAAGGGAGAGTCACTATTCAGTGGCTATGATACCAACTCGCCGCATATGCCTTCAGGCTATTGGCCAACATTCGAATTCTATGTCGATGTTCTGAGCGAAGGCGGCTGGAGAGAATTGACTGGCATTGGCTCTCGGACACAACTGCCTGTGGGACGACCTCAAGAGACGCTGGAGCGAGCGTTACAGCACATCCACAAGGAATGCCTTGCGGTGTTGAAAGCAGATTCGAGCGTGTCTCTGAAGGAAATCGGCGAACGCGTTTCAAAGATTACACCTGAGATGTTCGCTCAGTCCTGTGCAAGAGAATGATTTGGTCAGCAAAAACCTGACTCGTTTCGATTGAGAGGTGTGCTATGAGAATCAGGGATAATCTTTTGGTTACAGTCGGCAGCCGAGCAGCCTATATGGATCATGCGGGATATATTCAACTTCCTGCTGGTTCTGTTGGGGAAGATGTTCTGGCCAACTTCGCTTCCGAGATCGTAGATGTGTGGCTACGTACCGAATGTGACACCTGTTTCGATGAGTATATTGAAACGGCTCTGGAGAACCGCTTCCCCAAAGGGGGTTGAGGATTCAATTCCTTTTCCTGTCCGAAGGTTGGGACAGGCCCTTACTCTTACGAGTGGGGCCGGCATCCTATGAAAAATTGTGTTGATAAAAAAGAAAGGCGGAATCAAGATGGACGAGCAGCGAATTCAGAAGCAGATAGCGATTTACATGACTGATAAGAAACTTTGCGAATTCAATGACAAACTCAAGCTGGCTCCTGTGGACTACTACGCACATGTCCACGCCCAGGGTGAGAAGCAGGAAGATGGGAGCCGTCAGCGCTCCTGCATCGGTATGGTGCTTCAGGACTATTCCAATGGCACCGGAGACAAGACTGTTCGAGTGATGGCCAATCTGTCCCCGGAGTTTTTCGCCTATGCGCTTAGCCGTGTTTCCATTGGCGTTGAGAATTTCGACTTTAATGAGGAGAAAATCTTCGGCGAGCCGGATTCCAACGGCCTCTCTGTGGTAACGAAGACCACAATTAAGAGAGCATCCTATGGAAAAAATGGTGAGCCCCGAAATTATCCGTGGTTTATCATGGTCGAGAACGGGCGTGCAGTCAAGGAGAAGACACAGAAGGGCGGTGTCCATATGAAGAAAGGCAGCTATCATAAGGAGCGTGCAGTCTTCATCAACATCAACGACTATGACTTCTTTCGATTGATGCAGCAGACTACGCGGTATATCCGTGCATGGGAACTGACCAATGGCCCGAAACGAATTCGTGAGGCACAGCAGATCCTGGCTATCCAGGATGCTCAGCAAGGTGCCTGATGGTAATATAATCGTTTGAATATTTGATACTGGCGAGGGAGTGATGTACTTATGGACATCACTCCCTCGCTGCATCTATGGAGGTTTATGATGACTGGAGATAACTTGAATGATTATGCCCTTGAAGTGTTTCTGGCTGCCAGCGTGATTCCGGAACCAGGTACCTGCCCTGATACAGTGCGGGCTGCTAAATTGGAGGCGGTATCAAAGGTGCTTCAGCGCATCAGTTTTTACCGCAGCCGTGGCTTCCTACCACACCTCATCCACTGCGTTTTTGTAAAGAAGATGAAGATGATCTCTGAGGCCACAACAGTAAAAGACCTGCGGGCGGTATCCGATGTTCCAAAACCACATTATAACGGGAACAGAGTCATCCCGAGCGACTTTTCTGTGCCAGAAGAGGAAATCATGATCTGGTCGCTAACGAGTGCGCTTGGCCCATTGAATGATGCGGGCTTCAGACGCTATATGGAACTATTTGAGGAACTTTTCGGTATAGATGAAGAGACTTTGATGAAGGAGCCTCTGGCCAGTTCGCTGGGAGAGGAGGTGACGTGATGTTGGACTATTACAGCACGCAACTCCTTCAGCATATTCTGGTATCCTACCTCCCCAGAATTCATCTGGCCGAGGAACGTGGTTACTCTAACCCAAGCGATAAATACCACTGGCTCTATGAGGAATTGCATTGCCGTGTGGTATTTTTGAGAGGTGTGCTCCTCTTCTTGGATGCGTTACCTCGCTTCATGGTAGTAGGAACCGAAGCCCTTCAGTATGTTACTTCCTATGTTGGAAAACTGTTTGCCGTGGATTGGGTCAGTTCCCTACGCAATGAGAAGACGGAACAACACCCCTATTTTCAGGGCAACAATCCATACTGGACAGAATTCCAGGAGGTGCTGGATCACATTGATGATGGTTATGATCTAGGAGATCTTCCACAACTCTATGTGGATCTCAGCGAATATGTGGTCCGTGCGTCTCGGTTGTATTTGCAAATCCGTGAGTGCAGCATCCATGCGATAGACCGCGATAAGTTCGAAGCACTTCTTAGCAGAAAACCGGAGTTCCCACAAGCGGGGTGATCTGCATGAGAAGCGAATTTGAATTGACTCCTGAGCAGCGGGCATTTGCACATGAGCATCATGGGCTCCTGATGAAGTTCATTGGCACATACCATCTCTCCGATGACTATTATGGTCCTCTAGCAGAGAGATACTTATGTACCGTGAAGCAGTATATGGAGAAGCCAGCACTACAAAAATATGCGTTCTCTACAATCCTGTGGTACCGACTTCGGAAGGAACTCAGCTGCGTTTGGAAGAAGGAGAAGCGTAACAGCCCAAATCTTTCTCTGGATGACATGATCGTAGTACCTGGACGTAGCGACGACACCAGTGAATTTGTCTTCTGGGCGGATACAGGGGAAGTCGTAACAAAACAGCAACTGGATCTGCTGACCATGAAGGCAGATGGGATTCCTATGGAGCAAATAGCGGACCATTTCCGATGCTCCAAACATGCTGTGAGTTGCCGGGTACATCGAATCAAGAAGAAACTGAAGAAGAACGGGGTCATTTGACCATGCCGGCAGCACTCCTATAGGATGCTGCCGGCATTTTTTTGATTTCTTCTGCAAAAGTCCGACTAATGGTTAGATGGTCTGTCTAGCGGTGGATTTATCGAAAGACAAGTACAGTATATACTCCTATAAGATGGATACTCTATCTGATAGGAGGCGCAGCGCTATGATCGTGTCTGAAGCAAAAAAGATTGGGATGCAGATCCAGATTGCGCGGAAGAAGCGCCAACTATCCCAGGCAGACTTGGCCCAGATGGTCGATTTAACGCCAAAATATCTTAGCATGATTGAATGTGGGACAAAGACACCTAAACTTGAAACCCTCATCAGCATCGCAAATGCGTTGGAAACTGACGCCAATTCGTTGCTTGCAGGAGTACTGAATACTTCAAGCGTGGTAGAATCTGCGTTCTTTTCCGATGTGATTGATAAATACCAGGAACTCAGCAAGCGCCAACAGGAAAAAGTATTGCGCTTGTTGAATGCGTTGATCACAGAAGAACTCCACGAGAACTGAACAATTATGATGAGAGCCCTGCGCCGAGGTGACCGGCACAGGGCTCTTTTTTTATTTCGGTAAAACTCCATCTTGAAGTTAGACTATCCAACTAATAGAATGATAGTGAAACTTCCAGTTCCACTCTACATTTTATCAATGAGAGCGAAAACTACCTCTTGCTGCTCAGGTGTGAGTCGGGTCCAACGCTCCAACAACTTCTGTTGATCGGCTGTTAAAGCAACAGGTTCATTTCCCTCTGCAAAAAGTTGAGAGAGTGTGATTCCAAAAGCCACACATACTTTCTCAAGGGATGGCACGGTGGGGATCATACCCTTCCGAAACCACGAAGAGATCGTAGACTGTGGTAAACCGGAGCGCTCAGCCAGCTGATATTCAGTCCAGTTTCGCTGTTCTCTCAGTTCGGTGATTGCTGTAAGAATATCCTTCATGTCTGGCACCCCCTATAGTTGCGTCTAACGTAAATTATACTTTGATTCATCGTTGCTCTTTAATCACTTATTTCGTATAATTTTAACGATATACACAAGCAAAGGAGGACCAGCAGATGCCAAGTATCTGGCGGCTGGTTATGGTTGCTATGATAGAAAGAGATAATACTACTTGGCCCGAGGGCTTGCCCAAAGAGTTAGAGGATTTTTTCTATGAGGTAAAATTCGTTGAAGTTGAAGCACCTGGCGTTTATAGCATCATAGCGAGGATGCACCCAGATCGATTACTCACAGACGAATTCTATGTTGTGGATCGCTCGTCTACAATCATTTCTGATGCAGCAAAGAAATACGGTGATGCACTGCCTGAAATTCCGCAGTTCCTGCTATTTCCCTATGACAAGAAGGATGGCGGATTTCCAATCATAGCGTATGAACTTGCGCGCTATCGTGTAACGAACGGTGAAAAGTTGGAGCACATGGGAAACCTTCACAATATGGCCTTCTATGGAATGGAGCAGTATCCGCACTATTTTGGATACTATCCGGCTCCCACAATGACACCCAAAGGGTATATGACTCGGTATCAAACCATTGATAATGGGATATTCCTGTTGGAGACCGACCAGGGCAAACGGCTTATGGCGGTTTGCTACCCCATTTGGGAGTCTGATCTATCCGATGCACTGACGGCGGCTGGCCTCCAAACGGATTATGATATAGCACATAACATTAGCGAAACACTCGGATACCTGTTCTTCGAAGAGCCGTACTTCTGCCTCGTTATCTTTGAACTGGTCTATCTCAGAGAGGAGTGGGTGAAGTCCGGAATGGTTGATCTCTCTGCCCTTATGAATGCAATATGGCGCGATCAGCCAGGCTACGCTGCTGCACATAATTTGAGTGAGCAGCGCGGCCTCCATGATGCTTTGGGCGTTCTATTAAATATCCTTGGAACGGAAGTCGAACTCAGCAGTTCTACAGACCGGATGATCGCCATCACACCCAATGCCGGTTGTGACTACCTCAACCTGCCTTGATTTAGTCCTGATAATGGGACAGTTTATTTTATATTCTATCACTACAACAGCAGATACCTAATGGCATAGATAGAAAGGATGTGGATGAGATGAGTTTTTTCGGTAGACTTTTTGACTTCAATCGTGATGGAGAAACAGATTTTTCCGAAGAACTCCTTGGGCTCGGCATGATTGCGGCAGTTGCTGGTGCAGCGGAGGAAGAAGATCAACTTCTGAGAGAATTAGATGAAGAGGTGGAGGAAGAAGAGGACGAAGAGATGGCGCAAGCTATTCGCGCCTCTCTCGCAGAGATGAGTAGTTTCGACGCCGATGACTATGAAGAAGAAAGTGAGTCGGTCATCCGGGCAAAACTAGCGGAATTAGAAGATAAACTCCTCGACTGGGAATGTGAGGAGCCGGATGATGTGCTCAGTTCCGCTTATGATGCCTGGGAAGAAGGCCGTGAGCAGTTGGAGGATGCAATCTCTGATTTGGAAGACCTATTGGATGAATAAAAGATTAGTATGAAGAGGAGAAGTATGTGATGAGAGCCCTGTTGAAAGATAAAGAAGATAGCACTTTGATTGCAATTGAAGTGACTGAGGCGGTCTATGACCCGGAGGAACAGATTCTCTACCTGCGAAACGCGGATGCCAGTTACCAGGTGGAGAGTATCATCGCTGTCAATGCTGATGCAGCGATCCGAGAGTTGTTCGACCGTGGTGCTATTGAGCTCACCTTCTACCCTGCTTGCCAGGAGGATGAACCGTAATGATCCTGATTGCATGTGTAGATGACCGTGGCGGAATTGCATTCAACCACCGAAGGCAGAGTTCTGATTCTGTCGTTCGGGATCGGATACTGGAGCTGACAGCCGGCAGCCGTTTATGGATGAACGAGTATTCGGCCAAACAGTTTGATGTGGATGCAACGCCGCAAATCAACATTTCCGGGGAGTTTCTTAATGAAGCTGTCCCAGGCGACTATTGTTTGGTAGAGGATGTTTCTGTGTCCACCTACGAGAAGTGGGTGGAGCAGATCATCCTTTTTAAGTGGAACCGTGTCTATCCACAGGATCGTGCCTTTGACATCGACCTGACGCAGAATAAGTGGAAACTTCAGTCAACGGAAGACTTCCCTGGGCACTCCCATGAAAATGTGACAATGGAGGTTTATGTGAGATGAAGAATGTAATGAGTCGCTGGTTAGCGATTCTCGCCCTTTCCCTGTTTCTTTTGTCCGGATGCAGCAGCGACAGCTCTGGCACCGGAACAACTACTGTCCCCCCTGATGAATCCGCCATTGTTACAGAGAATCCTGAGAAGAATGATTCCGATGAATCTCTAACGCAAGACCTCGGGCTGACATCAGATCACATCGAAAAGCCAGAACAGAGCGAGCCACAGACTCAGAGTGCTCCTCAAACACCGCAGCCATCTCAACTTCCAACAGCATCCGCTTCCTTCAGCCTTGCCGAGGTGCCAGCCTTCTCAGGTAATGCCTACATCGCAGTCAACGGGAATGTTCCCTACTTTGACGATTCAGATCTCACTACCAATTCTTTCGAAACATACTCTCCTCTGGACACGCTGGGCCGTTGTGGTGTCACTTATGCCTGTGTAGGCCAGGATATTATGCCAAAAGAAGAGCGCGGAAGCATTGGCCAGGTTAAACCTACTGGCTGGCATACAGTGAAGTATGACTGCGTGGATGGTAAGTATCTCTACAACCGCTGTCATCTCATTGGGTTCCAGCTCACCGGCGAGAATGCGAATGAGGAGAATCTGATCACTGGAACCCGCTACCTGAACATCGAAGGAATGCTACCCTTTGAAAATATGGTGGCGGACTATGTGAAAGAGACGAACAACCATGTACTTTATCGCGTGACGCCAATCTATGAGGGCGACAACCTTCTGGCTGCCGGTGTTCTGATGGAAGGATATTCTGTTGAGGATCAGGGCGATGGCGTCACCTTCTGTGTCTTCGCCTATAATGCTCAGCCTGGAGTCAAAATCAATTACGCCACTGGTGAGAGTGAATTAGAGAGCGGGACTGTTAACACCCAGCCAAAACCTCAGTCCGAAAAGCCTGCTGCGCCCGTTGCTCCTAGCAAGCCGACCGAAAATACTCCTGCGCCGGAGCCGCAGCAGAGCGCACCTCAAAGCCAGTGCGATTATGTGCTCAACACCAACACGAAAAAGTTCCATCTTCCCTCTTGCTCCAGTGCAGATGACATCAAGGCAACCAATCGGCAAGAGTATAGTGGCAACCGCGATGATCTGATCGCGCAGGGGTATGTTCCCTGTAAACGCTGCGATCCCTGATTGGGCCTACACTCAAAAAACAGTGCTATCCTTACTGGAAATGTACGCAAAATCATAGAACTACTGGAGCCGAGGCAAACACGATGCCTCGGCTCTTAAATAGTCCGTATTAAGGGACAGATATTGTTGTACTATGGTTTCATCGCAGGTGGAGATGATTGGTCAGGGAGCTGCAACAGGAGAAAAGAATGGGGGCAGGCACATGTATTACGCAACTTCGCTTGGACGCAAACGGATTATACATACACCGGATTGTCCCCATTGCAAGAGAATTCGCGAGGAAAACTTGATCGAGATTCCGTCCATATGGGCGGCTTTCTCTAAGCGCTATCACCTCTGCAAACACTGCAATCCACTGATGCAAAAATATAAGTCTGAAGAATCAGCAATTCAAGAGTATTGCTCCCATAATGGGCTGTGCTTCAGCATCGAGAATAAGTGTTTCCGTGTTGAGACCCCTCGCAGCCTATGGAAGATAACGCTGGAAGACAATGCCACATACACAACACTCTACCACAAAAATGAATTGCATTTGGAGAAGAGACGTCATGATAGAGTACCTAGTTATCATTGTCAGGGTGTATGCTATCCAACTCTGCTTGGGTATCTGGAGTATATAGTGGAGCACGACTACTTCCGAATGCTGAACCCGATCCACCCTGCACCGAAGAAGAAAGAGCCGCCTCGAAAGGGAACCAAACGCTATCGCAAACAGCAGAAGCGGGCCAAAAAGCAGGCACGTCGAGAATCCATCCGCAACGTGCTAAATTTAATTGATACCATTCGGGTCTAATGTCAATAATTGCCGAAATCTTGATTGATATTGTTCGCCTTTAGGTGTAAAATTAAGTTCATCGGATATTACCATACATAGCTGCGGACCTGGCAGCCAGTGGGAGCCTTGCCATGTCGCAAGGCTCCTTTGTTTTGGGGTGATGAGATGGACTACATGACCATTAGTGAAGCAGCAGAAAAATGGTGTTTGACGCGGCGGAGAATTCAGACCTTGTGTGCGACTGGACGTATCCCTGGAACAGAGAGATTTGGTTCCGCCTGGATGATTCCAAAAGATGCAGTTAAGCCGGCGGATGCACGGATCAAAAGCGGAAAATACGTTGGGGTGTCCGCAAAGTATCACAAAGAGTGTACCCCAAAGGACGATACGCTTCGCTGAATAACAGAGTAATTGGGAGAGATTATTATGGCAGAGATCAACACGAGTTCGATTGGATTTGAAAAGCAAATCTGGGATGCGGCCTGTGTCCTTCGCGGCAATATTGATGCTTCAGAGTATAAGTCAGTTGTATTGGGTTTGATTTTCCTCAAATACATTTCCGACCGCTTCGAGGCAAAATATCAGGAGCTTGTTGCTGAAGGAGATGGTTTTGAAGAGGATATTGATGAGTACCTTGCAGAAAACATTTTCTTTGTGCCGGAGAATGCTCGCTGGAGTGTCATCGCCGCAGCAGCTCACACCCCGGAGATTGGGACAGTCATTGACGATGCGATGCGGAGTATTGAGAAGGATAACAAACGCCTCAAGGATATTCTCCCGAAAAACTTTGCACGACCTGAACTGGATAAGCGCCGCCTTGGTGATGTGGTCGATCTGTTCACCAACATTCAGATGATTGAACACGGCAGCAGCAAAGATATTCTTGGTCGAACCTATGAGTACTGTCTATCCAAATTTGCAGAGCAGGAAGGCAAACTGGCCGGCGAATTCTACACACCTTCCTGTGTGGTGCGGACATTGGTTGAGGTGTTGCAGCCCTACAATGGCCGAGTCTATGATCCCTGCTGCGGCTCTGGCGGTATGTTCGTCCAGTCCTCAAAATTTGTTGAGAATCATGGGGGAAATATCAAGAGCATTTCTGTATATGGCCAAGACTCAAACCCTACCACCTGGAAGATGGCACAGATGAATCTGGCCATCCGGGGGATCGAGGCTGATCTTGGAAAGTACAATGCAGATACCTTCTTCAATGACTGCCATCCACAACTGAAGGCGGATTTCATCATGGCCAATCCACCCTTCAATCTGTCTGGTTGGGGGCAGGATAAACTCTTGGATGATGTGCGCTGGCAGTATGGTACGCCTCCTGCCGGCAACGCAAACTTCGCATGGCTCCAGCACATGATCTGGCACCTTGCCCCGAACGGACGCATCGGTATGGTGCTTGCGAATGGCTCTCTCTCCTCGCAGTCTGGCGGCGAAGGTGAGATCCGCAAAAACATCATCAACGCCGATCTGGTGGACTGCATTATTGCTATGCCCACACAGCTTTTCTACACCACTCAAATCCCTGTGTCGCTTTGGTTTGTCTCCAAGAACAAGAAGCAGAAAGGCAAGACACTGTTCATCGACGCAAGAAAGCTCGGTACAATGGTAACTCGTAAACTGCGTGAGTTGACAGATGATGACATCCAGAAAATAGCCGATGCCTATAACGCTTTTGTGGATGGGACGCTGGAAGAGGTCAAGGGCTTCTGTGCAGTTGCCACCACAGAAGATATTGCAAAACAGGACTATATCCTTACCCCCGGACGCTATGTAGGCATAGAAGAGCAGGAGGACGATGGGGAGCCTTTCGAGGAAAAAATGACCCGTCTGACTTCTGAACTATCCGAACTCTTTGTAAAGTCTCATGAACTTGAAGCTGAGATCAAGGAAAAACTGGGGGCTATAGGGTATGAAATCTGAATGGAACGAGGTTGAGTTATCCGAGGTAGCTGACCTAACAGTAGGATTCGTCGGAACAATGGCCAGTCATTACACAGACAAAGGCATTTTGTTTTTGCGCTCCACAAATATTGAACCATTTAATATTAAAATGGAGGACATAAAGTATATATCGTATGAATTCAATGAAACCATCAAAAAATCTCAATTGAATCCAGATGATGTTGTTATTGTACGAACGGGAAAACCAGGGGCCTGTACAGTAATTCCACAAAAAGTTGAACCGTGGAATTGCTCTGATTTGGTAATCATCCATCCGAACAAGCAAAAAGTAAATCCCCTCTACTTGGCATCCTATATAAACTTGGCAAGTGGTGTTATCAATGCTCACTTGGTAGGAGCGGTACAACAACACTTCAATGTAGGTGCAGCAAAGAAAATGAAAATACCGTTGCCTCCACTTGATATACAGAATAGAATTGCGGCCATCATTCAGGGACTAAATAGAAAAATCAGATTAAATAAGAAGAGGTCGATTGTAAAATGAAGTTGGACACCTAAGAAAAAATCCATAGTGATTTTC